>Ga0136846_1210717_pt1 | contig 22022 bp, 17 predicted proteins | sample HopSoiMetagenom2_FD_96841 | JGI IMG/M metagenome (GOLD analysis project Ga0136846, IMG submission 96841) | Grasslands soil microbial communities from Hopland, California, USA - 2 Assembly 2016 (version 4) | ecosystem: Environmental > Terrestrial > Soil > Grasslands | place: USA: Hopland... | reverse complement strand
TCCGACATCCGCTTCAATTCCGCCACCTCATCGACAAGCGACTTGAAGCGGCGATATCTCGTCGCGGATTTCGCCAGAGAACCGTGCTCGCGATACACTGCGGCCAGCTTCGACCCTTCGGCCAGAACCGCCGGATCGGTCATTTGCTGCTCGAGCTCTTCGAAGCGACGGAGTTGTGTTTCGAGTTGGTCGCGGATAGAGGGCATGAGCGAAATCCTGTAGGGCACGCCGTCTGTGGCGTGCCATGTTGGCGGGTTCCGGAACGCCAGAGCGGGCGTTCCCTACAGCGCACGCGCAGGATCATCCGACGGATGATAACCCGTGGAGAGAAAAAGGCGGTAGCTAAGCTTCCTCGCCGGCCGGCTCGGGCCGCCGCTTCTTCGCGACTTTCTTGGCGGGCTTTTGAATGCTGGTATAGGTGCCGGCAGCGAACTTAGACTGGAATTTTTCGATGCGACCAGCTGTATCGATATACTTGAGCTTGCCCGTAAAAAACGGATGGCACGCGGAGCAGATATCGACCTTGAGCTCCTTCTTCGTGCTGCGAGTTTTAAACGAATTGCCGCAACTGCAGGTGACCGTGGTCACGATGTAGGGAGGGTGGATGCCGTCTTTCATGGCTCATTCTCACTTGCGGCGCAGCGCAATTACTTGTTTTACAAAGTTTATCGGCAGCTTCCCGCGCGGACAAGAGGCGGCCTAAGTTCGGATCAGGCTACCGTCCAGGTCTCGCCGCTGTTGAACAGGGCATTGAGATCGCCAGGACCGCGCTTGCTGCGAGCCACTTCGATCTGGTGGTTTAGCTCCAAGTCGTATTTTGGTGAGTCCACGTCGCGGAACACGCCAATTGGCTCGGGAAACTCGGGATGACGCATCCTGCTGAGCAGGTAAGCGTGTGTCGGCTCCGGCGATTTTTCGTCGTGGAATAACAAGTCGTCGGGATTGACACCTTTGCCCAACTCGACGATTTCCGGCTCCGTGCCGTTGAGGCGAATCCCCTTGTCCTTATTCTTGCCAAAGATGAGCGGCTTGCCGTGCTCCAGCTCGATGACCGTATCAAACTTGGTGTTTTTGTCGGTGGCGTAATCCCACGCGCCGTCGTTGAACACGTTGCAGTTCTGATAAACCTCGACGAAGGCAGTTCCTTTGTGCTCGGCGGCCCGCTTGAGCGTCTCACCCAGGTGTTTCACGTTGACGTCGATCGAACGGGCGACAAACGTCGCTTCGCAGCCAATGGCGACTGATGTGGGGCTGAGCGGATTATCGATGGCGCCGTAGGGAGTGCTCTTGGTCACCTTTCCCAGCGGCGAGGTGGGTGAGTACTGACCCTTTGTGAGGCCGTAAATCCGGTTGTTGAAAAGAATGATCTTCAGATCGACGTTGCGGCGAATGCAGTGCAGGAAGTGATTGCCGCCGATCGATAGCGCATCGCCATCGCCGGTAATGACCCAGACCTGCAAGTCAGGCCGCACACTCTTCAAACCCGTGGCCATCGCCGGCGCGCGGCCATGAATGCTGTGCACGCCGTAGGTGTTCATGTAATACGGAAAACGGCTGCTGCAGCCGATGCCGCTGATGAATACTGTATTCTCGCGCGGCACGCCCATTTGCGGCAGCACTTTTTTCATGACCTGGAGAATCGCGTAATCACCACAGCCGGGACACCAGCGAATGTCCTGATCGCTGGCGAAATCGGCAGGGGTGAGGGCAGCAGGAGCGGTTGACATATATTGTTTATTAAGGGTTGTTTGTTGTTCGATTTCAGCTTTGAAATTCCTAGCCGCCGTTGTCCGCGGCACCGGCCAATTCGGCGACAGCGGTCGTTTCTCGGGCCGGTTGACCGTTACTGCCGAGGCCGAGCTGCTTGCGGATTTCGCTGACCAGCTCCTGCACGGCAAACGGACGTCCTTTGACTTTGTTGAAGCCTTGAGCATCAATCAGGTACTTGGCGCGAATGAACGTGCGAAGCTGACCCATGTTCAATTCGGGGATCAGCACCTTCTTGTAGCTCCGCAGGATCTTTTCCAGGTTCCGCGGGAACGGATTGAGCCAGCGGAGGTGGCAGTGCGCAACGGCCAGGCCTTCTTCCAAGCACTCCTCAACGGCTGTCTTGCACGCGCCGTAGGTGCCGCCCCAACTCAAGACGAGCAAGTCGCCCGTCGGCGGACCCTCGATCTCCTGCAGCGGAATCTGTGTGGCAACGTTTTCGACCTTCTTAGCCCGCGTATTGGTCATGTGCTGGTGGTTTTCCGGCTCATAATTCACATTGCCGGTGATGTCCTGTTTTTCCAGGCCGCCAATGCGATGCATGAGACCTTTCGTGCCCGGGAGTGCCCACGGTCGGCTCAGCAACTCGTCGCGGCGGTAGGGCAGGAATTTTTCGCCCGATTCCAGCGGGCCAGGGTGTTTGATCTCGATTTTCGGCAGCTTGGTTACGTCGGGAATAAGCCACGGCTCGCTGCCGTTGGCAATGTAGCCGTCAGAGAGCACCATCACCGGTGTCATAAACCGCGTGGAAATCCGCCAGGCTTCCTGGGCAACGTCGAAGCAGTCGGCCGGACTGCGAGCGGCGATGACGGGCATGGGCGATTCTCCATTACGACCGACAATCGCCTGGAACAGGTCGGCTTGCTCAGTTTTCGTCGGCAGGCCTGTGCTCGGGCCGCCGCGTTGAATGTTGATAACGAGGAGCGGCAGCTCGAGCATGATCGCCAGGCCGATTGCTTCGCCCTTGAGCGCGATGCCAGGGCCGCTGGATGTGGTAATTGCCATGTGGCCGCCGTAAGCAGCGCCGATCGCCGAGCAGATGGCAGCAATTTCGTCCTCGGCCTGTAAAGTTCGCACGCCGTAGTTTTTGTACTTCGACAGCTCGTGCAGAATGTCGCTGGCCGGCGTGATCGGATAGCTTCCGAGGAACAGGTCTTTGCCACTTTGACGGGCGGCGGTCATCAGGCCCCAGGCCATGGCGATGTTACCGCTGATGTTCTTATAGGTGCCCGGCGGCAGCTTGGCTTTGCCAACTTTGTAGCTGCTGGCGAACGCGTCGGTCGTTTCACCGCAGTTCCAGGCAGCCTTCAGCGCGGTGATATTCGCGTCGATAATGTCGGGCTTGGTCGCGAACTTCTCGTTGACGTAGCGAATCGTCGGCGCCAGGTCGCGACCATAGAGCCAGTACACCAAGCCCAGGGCGAAGAAGTTTTTGCAGCGATCCTTTTCCTTCGTCGTCAGGGGCGAGCCTTTCAGCGCCGTCTCAACGAGCTTGGACATCGGCACTTTGAACAACTGATAGGTGTGCTCGAGAACCTCCGAGTCGAGCGGGTTAGCATCGTAACCCGCCATCTCGTAGTCCTTCTTTTGGAAGTTGTCCAAGTTGGCAATGAGAATGCCACCCTTGCGAAGATCGCTGAGGTTCGTCTTCAGCGCCGCTGGATTCATAACGACGAGCGCATCGAGCGCATCGCCTGGCGTGTAGATGTCGGTACTGGAGAAATGAACCTGAAACCCGCTGACGCCGGCAAGGGTGCCGCGCGGCGCGCGAATCTCGGCGGGAAAGTCGGGAAAGGTCGAGACGTCATTTCCCAGCAGGGCGCTCGTCCGCGTGAACTGCTCACCCGTGAGCTGCATGCCGTCGCCCGAGTCGCCGGCGAACCGCACGGTGGCGCTCGGAATCTGGTGGACTTCTTTATGTGTCTCGGTGACAGGATCAATTGTCGTCGTGGACATGGTTTGGCTGGTCAGCCTGTTTGGAGTATCCCCGGCGGTGAAGCCGAGGCAGTTCTATTGAATTATTGCGCCACCATTGGAATTGACCAATCAAGCTCCTTCTCGATCCGCCGTCTTGTAATGCGGCTCGGGAGGAAGCGTGTGAACGATTTTAGGAAAATGCTCGACCAAGTAGTGCAGCAGGCCGGACACCTTCAAAACGCCTTCGATATTTCCCTGGTCATCGACAATGGGAAGTCGGCGGAAACCACCGACGCTCATGAGCGAAATGGCACGAGCGACCGTGTCGTTTTTGTGGACCGTGACGGGGTTACGAATCATCACTTCGGACACTGGCATATCGAGGCTAGCCTCTTCGGCCAGCAGCCTCAGGGTGTCGCGCTCGGTGAACACGCCGATGAGCTTCCGATCATCACAAATCATTGCCGCGCCAGTGCGCTGGGCTTGCAGCGCTCGGAGCACGGAGCGGACGCTGTCGCTGGGCCGCGCGCAAATGGGCTTGGACGGATGACAGTGCTCAACCGTTTCAGTCTCGAGATGAAGCTGGAAATCCACGGCAGGACCCGGCAATACTCCCGGAGCGAGGTTGTCGCTGTCGGGGGCCAATTCGCGGCGGAACAATGTCCTTTGGCAGGCGATTACGGGGCTCCCTTTCCCCTTGCGCCGCGCTACTTGCGGTAGGAATCAATCGGTCACTAGAGCGTACCACTCTGCTACAGGGGCGACAAGATAGAAGCGTGCGGCTTACGGGTTCTTTAGGGTTTGGGCGGGCTGCAGTGAATGCGCCGGCAGCAACACGGTACCAGTCCGGACGTTTCTTACGCTGTAGCAATGGGTTACGATGCGGCCATCGCATTGCTTGCAGTCTAAATCTCGACCGTCGAACTTGCCATGCACCGCTTCAAAGACCGTCTCGCGAAAGGCCAGCTCTGTCGTATCTTCTGTGTCGGCCGACTGATGCAGCCGGCAGTGTTCGACGTCCACGGCATGGTCGGTGGCTATCACGGGTTTTGGATCGACCAGGAACATGTCGGCGTTACCTACGAGCAGGTGGTGCTCGCGGCTTGTGCCGGTCGGGCCAATGGCATGGACTGCTTCGTGCGGATGCCAATGACCAACTACGCTGACGCAACGGCGAATCTCGAAGCGGGGGCGGGCGGGCTGATGGCGGCGCGGATTGAATCCGCCAAGCACGCCGAAGAGTTCATGCAGTGGGTGAAGTTCGCTCCGCGGGGAAATCGGGGGCTGAACGCCAGCGGATATGACGCGCTGTACGGCGGGAAAACGCTGCCGCAACTCGCGCAGGACGCGAATCGCGACAACGTCGTGGCGATTCAAATTGAAACGCTGGGCGCCTTGGAAGAATGCGAGCAGATCGCGGCGATTGAGGGCGTTGATCTGTTGTTTGTCGGGCCGAGCGATCTGTCGCAGGTGCTGGGTGTACTTGCTCAGTGGGAAAGCGACAAGTTGTGGTCGGCAATCGAGCGGGTGGCAGCTGCTTGCAAGACGTATAAGAAGAACTGGGGCACGATCGCGGTGAATCCAAAGTTTGCGCAGCGCGCTTATGACCTTGGCTGCCGGATGCTGAGCTTCGGAATGGATATTGTGATGATGCGGCGGGGGTTGGAGGCGACGCGGGCATCGTTTGAGGCGATGTTTGCGAGGGAAGAGTGAGTGGTGATTTGAAGTGGTGATTGGTATCGATAGGCTGACCGGGGCCAAATTGATGTAGCCCGAATCTGGGCGTTTTGGGATTCTTGCGGCTCAAGGAGTCTTTATGTGCCGAGTTCTTGCTTGCATCGTGTTGCTTTTGGTCGCAGGGGCGGCGATTGCCGCGGACGACTACCAGCCGCTGCCGCTGAACCAGGTTCCGAAGGCAGTGCGTGATGCGGTGATGAAGCGGTTTCCGGACGCCAAGCCACAAGATGCGCATCGAGGGATGGCGGACAACAAACCGTACTTCGATGTTCATGTTCTGGTGAAAAATCAAAAGGTCTGGGTGACTTGCGAAACGGACGGCGCGATTCGCACGGTCGATCGCGAGATCACGCTACAGGAAGTCCCCAAGCCCGTCGCCGCGGCAATTCAAAAACGATATCCGAAGGCGGCGGTGCGGCTGGTGAATGAAATCACCGAAGACAACTCACCGATGTACGACATCGCGATCACGTTCAATAACAAAAAGCTCATTGTGACTTTCTCTCCAGCCGGTGAGTGGCTGGAGGAGTCGAACGATGAGCAGTAACGTGGTGTGTTCCGCTGCGCTTCACACACCCTACGAATTGTCGATTCCGGGCAAGGGAAACTCGGGATTGGGTGTGTGCTGTTCGCGCATCAGTTTTTCTATCTGGGCGATGATGTCGGGATGCTGCGCGGAGACGTCGGTCGTTTCGTGCGGGTCGGATTTGAGGTTGTAGAGTTCAATGTGCAGGTTCGGGCCGGCGGTCGTGTCGGCTGAGGCCTTCTTTGCCTTGGCCTTGGCGGCGGCGGGCATCAGGTTCGGGCGGATACCTTTCCAATCGCCGATGCGGACGGATTGCTGGCCGGCGCCGGCGGGATACTCGCGATAGAGGAAGGGTCGCGGCGGCTGCGTCTGACCGAGGAGCGTGGGCGCGAAGCTGATGCCGTCGATATCTTTGGGCGTTGAGTCCTTGGCGCCGATCAACTCCAGTAGCGTGGGCAGCCAGTCTTCGAATCCGCACACGCGGTCCGTGGTCGTGCCGGCGGCGATGTGGCCTTTCCAGGAAACGATGGTGGGCTCATGAATGCCGGCTTCATAGAGATTGCCTTTGCGGCCGCGGAAGCCAGCGGTGGAGTTGAAGAAATCGACGCGTTCGCCGGCAAGTGAGTCGAAGACGGGACCGTTGTCGGAAGTGAACACGAAGATGGTATTGTCGATGAGGCCGGCTTCGCGGACGGCGGCAATGATCTGGCCCATGTGGCGGTCCATGCGCGTAACCATCGCGGCGAAGGTAGCCCGCGGCGTGCGATTGGCGGTGTAGTTGCTGAGATAGGGTTTCTCTTCCGGGAATTTGCCTTTGTATTCGGCGAGCGAATCTTCGGGAACCTGAAAGGCGGCGTGCGGAATGATGGTCGGGTAGTAAAGGAAGAAGGGCCGCTTCTGGTTATCTTTGACGAACTTGACCGCCTGCTCGGTGATGACGTCCATGCCGAATTGCTGGCCGGCTAACCCAGCGTAGCTCTTGTCGTCATTGGGGTCGGCACCTTCGGGCAGCTTTTCGTGGCCGGTGAGCGGCGGATCTTGCGGGTTTCCCTGGAGTGGGAACTTCGTGTCGTTGTCCCACAGATACGCCGGGTAGTGCGAGTGCGCGACGCGCTGGCAGTTGTAGCCGAACCAGCGGTCGATGCCCTGCCTGGTCGGGCGGCCGTCGCTGTCGGGACCGCCGAGGCCCCATTTGCCGAAGCCGCCGGTGACGTAGCCGAGCTGCTGCAAGAGTCGCGGCAGCGTGAGGGTGCCGGCTTTGAGCGGATGCTGGCCTTCGGGCTTTACCTCGTGGTTATTTCGCACCTGAGCGTGGCCCGGATGCAAGCCGGTCATCAGGACGCAGCGCGACGGAGCGCAGACCGCATTGCCGGCGTAGCACTGCGTCAGTCGCATGCCGTCTTTGGCAAGCTGGTCGATGTTGGGTGTGCGTATTTTCGTCTGCCCGAAGGCGCCGACGTCGCCGTAGCCGAGGTCGTCGGCAAAGAGGAAGACGATATTGGGCCGGTCGGCGGCGGTGGCGAGCGATGCGCAGGCGAGGGCGAGCAGGGCTGCGAAGAGGAAGCGTTTCATGCGGGACCTTGTGATTAGCAGGGCGGTTTGCAAGTAATTTGACCGCTGGCGGGGGCAGGTGCAAGAAGGCGGTGTAGCGGGAGCGAGGGCTAGCGAGACGAGTGGCGGGGAATCTTCCGCTGCTGCCAGCGCTAACGTTTCTGAGTTTTTTGGGAAAGTATTAACTTTGCTAAACCGAGATGGTGGGCCCAAAAAGCTGTAAGTCGAGCCGCGGCTAGCCACTCGGGCTGGCGGGCTATCGGCGATCGCTCGGGACATGTTGATAAGTTTAGCGCTAAACTTTTTTAGCGATGCTAAACAGCACCGGGCGGAAATTTGCACGCTCCGCTGGCGACGACATCGGTCGTGCTGATTGAACTTGCGCGAATCGTGTTGTTTGAAACGTCGCATGATCGTCCTCCCCTATGTCCATTGAAAAACGGCGCGAAAAGCGGGCGATAAAAATGGTGATTTTGGGCGGAATTTTGGAAAAAGTTGTCTCGGCTGAATGGGAGGTCGTGGCAAGTTGGCGGCGGGAATTCACGCCTCGGCGCGGAGAAGGCGAGGGACCGCGGATGAACGCGGATGACACGGATGGGGGCCAGATTGAACTGGGAATGAGGCCACGTCGATACTTCTATCGATTGAACGGATATTCATTAATCCAGCGATAGCCGCGGTTGATCAAGAGAAAATCATCGCGATTGAACTTGTGAAGTTTGATTTCGAGTTTCTTTCCGTTGGCCACGCCGCTTAGGGTGAGATGGCGGTCGTCGGGCACTTCAACGGTTAGCTCGGTGGGAAGCGTGCCTGCTCCGCCCCGCATGAGAGTCAGTGTCTTTTCATCGCTGGAAAGCGCGAACTGGCCTCCGAGTTGTGAACGACCCATCATGCGGATCGAAAGATAGTCGGATGGCCCGGGCGTTCCCTGGGGGCCCCAGGGAACGCGTCTAAGGCTGAGCGATCGCCAGCGGCTGCTGTCGGTCACGAGCGGCGGAACAGGTTGGCCATCGACCAGGTATTCGTCAACTTCGTAACTGCCATAAAACGCCGGTTCAGCGAGCCTGGTTTCCCGCGGGTAGTGCTCTCGATACAACGTCGCACCCAGCGGCCAACCAATTCCCATAACAATCATGTAGGCTTTGAACGCTCGCTGCACCCAAATCGTTCTGGGTCCCGTGTAGGGCGGCAGCAGACAGACCTTGTCCACCGGTTGATTCCAGAGCAGCAAATTTGCAAGTCGGGGAACGTCAGGCAAAAGCAAGTACAACGCCATCACTAGCAAGTGTGCGGAGTATTGCTTGACGGGAACGTCGTAGCAAAAGTTGAGCATCATGACGTTCAGCATGACGCCGAACGACACCATGGCTCCCAGGATCGTCGTCCGCCGCCAGATAAGCAGCAGCGCCCCGGCCACTTCCCCCAGCCCGGCGAACATGGTGTAGGCCCGCGAAGCCCCCATGAACGTCCAGACCAAGTTCATCGGCGATGATTCGCCGTAGGTCTTCATCAACTGCTCGACTTGGGGCTCGGGAAACTGATTCGTCACCGAACCGACTTTGGCCAGACCATAGCCGAGCATGGTAAAAGCCAGCACGTACCGCAAATAGCTGCGTAACAGGTCCTTGAGCCAGGGATGATCGGTTCGCCGCCAGTCCACGGCTGACCAAACCACCGCAATCGCGCAGGCCAGCGCAAAGCAAACGAGAAGGCGGACATACGCATAGGTCGTATCGCCGCTTCCATTGGGGGCAACCAAAGTTCCCTGAAGTCCCAATACGTTGGCCGCCGTCCAGCGCACTGCTTTGTCGGTGAGCGCCTCGTAGAGGGTACTAAGTTGGGAGCCATAGACCGGAATCAACGTGCCGAAGGGCTCGGGCAAACTGTACAGCAGCCAATAGGCAAACGAAAACCGAAACGCGATTCGTTGAACCAGTCCCAGGTTGGATTGCGACAGAGCGAACAGCACCAGGGCGGCGAGCGGCAACCAGAGCCACACGACAAAAAAAGGCTGCGGCTTGTCCTGCGCTGCCGTAAATTGATTGCGACCGAGATTATTCGTGCCGGTTGCGGGTGTCGCCTCAGAAACCACTTCCAAGGTGGCGTCGTCGAGCCAGGCTTTTCCAGTGCCCAGCAGCAACAGGCCAACCCTGATGCCGGTGGCATCGTCAGCGATTGGACCCACGATTTCGTAATGCTTCCACTGCTCATTGCGAATGGGACGATCGTCCATATTGTCAAACGCGCCGATGACCGTTCCGCCTCCCGGCGATGGGCGATCGACACGAAACCAAAGCTGGGCGCGGCCATCCCCAACCAATTCCGCCGTTCGCACGGCAGCGCGGAAGCGAAGGCGCCCGCCGCGATACGGCTTGGCGTCGATGGACTGCATCAAGTTGGCGAACGTATTGCCGATTTGCTTTACAGCCGTGGAATCAACCAGCGCACTGTTATTGCCAACCAATGGGTTGGAGGTATCGATGGTCAGTTGGTAGCCAGCCGCTTTGAGGGCCGGAGGAAATGACCAGCCGGTGGGCAGACCTGCCGGGTCTAATTCCTCGAACCCACCATTCCTCAAGCCGCGCTGTTCGGCATCGCCCTGTTGCGGCGCCTGGGCCTGAGCAACATCAACCAGACAAACGAGAAGAAACCCAAACGCCTTCGCGGCGATGCAATGCCGGAGAGACCTCCGCACTGCAGCTACTTTTGGATTCCGGTCGCGCAATTATTGCTCCTTGGCCTGCATCCCAAAATTCTTTTTGAGGAAGGCAAGCATGGCGTCGGTGGTGGCTTGCTGGCTGGGGAGATCGGAGGTGAGGTGGAATTCGCAGGGGACGCCGATCTGGTCCATTTCTTTTTTCAGGTGGCGGCCGAAATTCGGGTGATGGATGTTGCCGGGCTTTTCGTTCGCCGGGTTGTTCATGGCGAAGACGGGCGGATCGTCTTTGGTGAGATGTGTGATGGGAGAGCAGTCGCGGAGGCGAGCGTCGAGATCGGGGTTGATGGGGTCTTTGTCCCAATCGAATGTTGTGGGCAGACCGTGAAGCTGTTTTAGCGGGGCGACGTTGTAAGCATCGCCGGGGACGATCTTCTTGATCTCGCGGGGATCGTATGTGCATTGCATGTTGGTGGGCAGGGCGCAGGCCAGGCGCGTTTGTTGACGGGCAATGGGATCGGTGCTGCTCTGATCAGCGAGGTCGTCGTGGAAGGCAAGCCAGAGGGAGATTCCCGCGCCGGCGGAGCCGCCGGTGCAAGCGATATGCTGGGGGTCGATATTCCATTCGGCGGCCTTGGCGCGGAGGAACTGGATGGCGCGGGCACCGTCGTGCATTTGCGCCGGATAGGGCGCGACGTCGGACAGGCGATAGTTGATCGAGGCGTAGGAAATGCCGGAATCAAGGCACGCCTTAAGCAGCGCGGCGTTGTAGTCGGCTTTATCGCCGCGGCGAAAGCCACCGCCGTGGATGAAGACGAGGAGCGGCGTGGGCGTGGCGCTGTTGGCTTTCCAGAAGTCGATTTTATTGCTGGCATCCGGTCCGTAGGAGACATTCGCGGAGGTCGGCTTCGAAGCGGACGGCCGCGATTCTTCGCTCGCAGCGCGGCGTGCCGCTTTGGAGCGGCCAGGCTTGGCTTTGGCTTGCGGGCTCGCTAGCGGCTGGCCGGCGGCAAAGCCAGTGAACGAGATACATAGACAGGTAGCGGCCAGCCAAGCAACGGGGCGTTCGACAAGGCGACTTCGCATGATGCGATCCATGATCTTTCAGTAACGTGGTGGAGAACTTTCTCGCCTGAGGGACGCACCGCCCCCGGGCGCGAGACTTGCTGCTCGCATTTATAGCCCATATGCTGAGCAGTCGCGCTGCCTGGGGCAATATCGCCGCCGCCAATACGGCCGCGGCGGTCCGTTGGCTGCCGTTAATAGATCGTAAACAACATGCGAAATGTTATTTCAATCGTCCTGGGCGGTGGCCGGGGGACGAGGTTGTATCCGCTCACGAAGTACCGCAGCAAGCCGGCCGTGCCGCTAGCAGGCAAGTATCGGCTGATCGATATTCCGCTGTCGAACTGCATTAACAGCGGCTTCAACAAAATGTATGTGCTGACGCAGTTTCTTTCTGTCAGCCTGCACCGGCATATTCGGCAGACATATCGGTTCGATCATTTCAACGGCGGGTTCGTGGAGATCCTCGCGGCGCAGCAGATGACGGATGATGCCAAGCAGGATTGGTATCAAGGGACGGCGGACGCGGTGCGGAAGCAGCTGCGATATATCCAGCAGCCGGGGGTCGATTATGTCGTGATCCTATCGGGCGATCAGCTTTACCGGATGGATTATCGCGACATGCTGCGGACGCATATTGAATCGAAGGCGGATGCGACGATTGCGGGCATTCCCGTGACGCGGCAGCAGGCGAAGGCGTTCGGGATCATGCGGATTGCAGACAGCGGGCGCGTGGAGGGCTTTTTGGAGAAGCCGCAGACGGATAAGGAGGCGGACATTGTGCGGATGAAGCCAGATTGGATCGACGCTCGCGGCATCCAGAGCCACGGGCGCGATTTGGTCGCGAGCATGGGCATCTATGTGTTCAACCGCGAGACGCTGGTCGAATGTCTGGAGAAGACGGATTACCTGGATTTCGGCAAGGAGATTTTTCCAGCGTCGGTGCGTGCGAAGCGCGTGATGGTGCACTTGTTTGACGGCTTTTGGGAAGACATTGGCACAATCAAAGCGTTTTATGATGCCAATTTGAGCCTGGCGAGCGATCAGCCGCCGTTTGATTTTCACAGTCCGTCGGCGCCGATTTACAGCCGGCCGCGGTTTTTGCCGCCAACGCGATTGGCGGACGCGGTGGTGAAGCACAGCCTGGTGGCGGACGGATGCAAGATTGGCCGCGGGTGCACGATTGAAAACAGCGTGATCGGACTGCGGTGCATCATCGGCGAGGGCGTGACGATTCGGAACACGGTGATCATGGGTGCCGATTATTTCGAGGATGAAGATCTGCGGGCGCAGAACGCCGGGAAGCCATCGCTAGGAATCGGCAGCGGGAGCCACATCGAGGGCGCAATTCTGGATAAGAACTGCCGGATCGGGAAGCACGCGCGGATCATCAATGAGCAGAAGCTGGAGACGCGCGGCGAGGACGAGGCGTGCATCATCCGCGAGGGGATTCCGAACGTGGTTAAGGATGGCGTGGTGCCGGATGGGTTTCGGCTGTAGGACCCCTGGGTCAGCGGTCAGGACTGGCTTGGTATCATGGCGGGCCATCTAACCCGCTCTGCAGTGATTATCGCATGACCGACGCTCGCACTACTCGGCCTTGGGTCGGCTTCGATCTGGGCGGCACAAAGATGATGGCGGCCGCGTTTAACGCGGAGTTCCGGCTGGTGGGACGACGGCGGCGCAAAACGAAGGGAGCCGAGGGCGCAAGGGCCGGCCTGGCGCGGATCATTGAGACGATTCGCGATGCACTGGAAGAGGCGCAGCTTGCGGACCAAAAGCTGGCGGGAATCGGGGTAGGCTGCCCGGGGCAGATCGATCTTGAAAAAGGCATCGTGATCGATGCGGCCAACCTCGGCTGGCGGAATTTTCAGATTCGGCAGGCCTTGGAAGAAGAGTTTAAGTGCCCGACGGTCGTGCTGAACGACGTCGATGCGGGCGTGTATGGCGAGTATCGGTTTGGGGCGGGCAAGTCGGCACGGTGCCTGGTCGGCGTTTTCCCGGGGACGGGCATCGGCGGCGGCTGCGTGTATGAAGGCAAGGTGCTGCGCGGAAAGAACGTATCGTGCTTCGAAATTGGACATGTCCAGGTCAATCCGACCGGCTTGCTCTGCGGCTGTGGGCGCACGGGTTGTTTGGAAACCGAAGCCAGCCGGCTGGCGATTGCGGCGGCAAGCGCAATGGCAGCATTTCGCGGCGAGGCACCGCATTTAATAGCCGCGGCCGGAACCGATTTAGCGAATATTCGCAGCGGTGTACTGGCAGAAGCGATCCAGGCGGGCGATGTGGCGATTGAGAAGATCGTGGAGCGGGCGGCACGGCTGATCGGCTGGGCCGTGGGAGATGTGGTGAATTTGCTGGCGCCCGACATCATTGTGCTGGGCGGCGGCCTGGTGGAAGCGATGCCGAAGCTCATTGTCGAGGAAGTGGAGCGGGCCGCTCGCGAACGGGCCGCGCCGCCATTCAGCAAGCACTTCAAAGTTGCGGCAGCTAAACTGGGAGATGACGCCGTCGTCCGCGGGGCAGCCGCATGGGCGCAGACGGTGCAGGCCGATTCAGAGCAGTGATTCGTCATCAATATGTCCACCCGCACGCTCGAGACGCCGATTAGCACCGCGACAGCCGCCGCGCCGGCACGGCAGGTGGCGGTGATTGATATTGGCACGTCGTCCGTGCGGATGGCAGTGGCGGAAATCACGGCGGCGGGCCAGGTGCGGCAGCTTGAGACGCTGGCTCAGGCGGTGAACTTGGGCAAAGACGCGTTCATTAGCGGGGCGATCAGCAAGGCGACGATTGAGGATTGTGTGCGCGTGCTGAAGAGCTATCGCCGGATTCTTAAGGAATATCAGATCGAGAACCCGGCGCAAGTCCGCGTTGTCGCAACGAGTGCCGTTCGAGAAGCGACGAATCGGCTGGCGTTTATCGATCGCATTTACATTGCTACGGGCTTTCAAGTTGAGCCGCTGGATGAGGCGGAGGTCATTCGGATCACGTTCCTGGGTGTGCAGCCGTTTTTGCTCTCCGATCCGACGCTCGGTCAAGGCCGCGCCTTGGTGACCGAGGTGGGCGGCGGCAGCACCGAGCTATTGCTCGTGAAGGGCGGCGACGTCGTCTATTCGCATACGTACCGGCTGGGCAGTTTGCGACTGCGCGAGACGCTGGAGGCGCTGCGGGCCCCGACGCTCAAGGTCCGCAACATCATGGAGACGCATATTCACCGGACGGTGGCGGAGATCGCGGAGCACGTGAGTCGCGACGGGCCGATTGAGTTGATTGCGCTGGGCGGCGATGTGCGATTCGCGGTGCGGCAGCTTCAGCCTGAGTGGGACGGCCGGATCCTGGCGCGACTACCGATGAAGGGGCTGGAGGAGTTCACGAATAAGATCCTCGGCCAGTCGGAAGATCGCATCGTGCGGAAATATCGGCTGAGCTATCCGGAGGCGGAAACGCTCGGGCCAGCGCTGTTGGCGTATGTGCTGCTGGCGAAGGAGCTGGAGCTCTCGAGCGTGCTGGTAAGCAACGCGAATCTGCGCGACGGTCTGCTCACGGAGATGGCGGCCAGCGACGCGTGGAGCAAGGAGTTCAGCAAGCAGATCGTCCGCTCGGCGACGGATTTGGGGCGAAAATTCAATTTCGATGAGGCACATGCGGCCCACGTGGCGCAGCTTTGCTCCACGCTGTTCAATCGGCTGAAGGAAGAGCATCAGCTTTCGCCGCGCTATGAGGTGATTTTGCAGATCGCCGCTCTTTTGCACGAGATTGGGCTGTTTGTCAGCAATCGCAGCTATCACAAGCACTCGCTGTACCTAATTCGTAATAGCGAGTTGTTTGGGCTGGGAAAGAAGGACCTGCTGCTGGCGGCGCTGGTGGCCCGTTACCATCGCCGGGCTTCGCCGCAGCCGACGCACGAAGGCTATAACATGCTCGATCGCGATGAGCGGGTGGCTGTGGCAAAGATGGCGGCGATTCTCCGCGTTGCGGACGCGCTGGATGAATCGCGGAGCCAGCGGATTCATGAGATTCAGACGGAGCGCGAAGGCGACCGGCTAGTGATTTCCGTGCCGATGGTCGAGGACTTGTCGCTAGAGAATTTGGCGCTCAAGCAGAACGGAGCGCTATTCGAAGAGACGTTTGGGACGCCGGTGCTGTTGCGGATGGTGAGTAAATGAGTGGTAAGTAAGTGAGTGGTGAGAGGTTTTATTCGGGCGGAATGCGCATTGCTTCGAGCTTTTGTCGCAAAATGGCGACGTCGTTTTCGGTAATCTGGGGGCAGGCGACTTTCAGGGCAGCGATATAGCGATCGACTTGTTCGGGGTTGTTTGGAAAGCCGAAGTTTTCATCCGCCTGACCGGAATCGGATACAACCGTGCCATGGGAGTCGAGAATGGAAAATGCGGGCGCGCCCCGCTCGCCCCGCTCCGCGTACATTTCCATGCCGCCCGGCTCTTCGATATCGACGCGGGCCAACACGAAATATTTTTCGAGGACGCGACGAATCGCCGGATCGGCGTGATACGCATCCAACCGATCGCACCAGCTTTTATCGTGAAGTCCGAGGACGAGCAGAACGAGCTTGTTGTCCTTTTTCGCCTGCGCAAGCGCGGCGGCGCGGGTCTTTTCGGCGATGGAAGGCCGAGGCTCTCGGTGATCCACATACCAGGCGACGGCTAGCGCTGTGACAATCGTCAAAAGAATCACATCGCGTATTTTGTACCGGAACATGGGATGTAGCGTTTTGCCGGCTCACGGCGTCGTTGCTTGACGCCTGGCACGCTAAAATGCTGGATCGACCATTTGGACTCCATGCCAGCGTAGCTTTTCGCCATGCCGGATACAGCCGCCGCTTCGCCGCCTGCCGCCTCTTCGTCCGCTAGCGCGCCGGCTGCGCGATTTTTCAATCGCGAGCTGAGCTGGCTAGAATTCAATCAGCGCGTGCTCGACGAAGCCCGCGACGAGAGCTTGCCGCTTTTGGAGCGACTGAAGTTTCTGGCGATTACGGCGTCGAACCTGGATGAGTTTTTCATGGTCCGCGTGGGCGGGCTGCGGGTGCTTGTCGAGCAGCAGATCGCGACGCCCGATCCCGGCGGCATGACGCCGATCGAGCAACTGACCGCGATCGGCGCACGGGCCCGCGAGATGGTCGCGCAGCAACAAGCATGTTTTTCGGAGCTGGAACAAAAGCTGGCTGAAGCGGGTATTCGCCGCGTGCGCGGGTCGGACTTGACCGATCGGCAGGCCAAGGCCGTCGAACAGGTTTTTGAGGGCGAGATTTTTGCTGTAATGACGCCGCGGGCGATTCGCGGCGACGATGAATTCCCGCTGCTTGTGAATCAGATGTTGCACGTTGCGGTGCACTTGGCACCCGATGGCTCGAGCGATGGTCGCCCGCGGCTGGCCATTATTCCGCTGGGCCGGTCGCTGCCGCGTTTTCTGACCGTTTCCGGCGCGGAACGCGGTTATTCGTTCGTTCTGCTGGAGGATATTGTCGTTCGACTAGTGCACCGTTTTTTCCCGGGCGAGAAGATTCAGGGGCACGCAGTATTTCGTATCACGCGCAACGCCGATTTCACGCTGCGCGACGATCTGGCGACCGATCTGCTCGCTGGTATGGAAGGAATCTTAACGGCGCGAAAATATGGGGCGTGCGTGCGGCTGGAGGTGGCCGCGGACGCCAACGAAAAAGTACTTAGCACTTTGACCACAGCGCTCGACGTGGGCTCGGCCGATCTCTTTCAGACGACGGCCCCTCTCGATCTGGCCGCCTGCATGCAGCTAACTGATTTGGCCGGTTTTGAGTCGCTGAGGTATGAGCCCTGGCCCCCGCAGCGCTCGCCGCAGATCGACAACAGTGCGAAGATGTTCGAGATCATGGGCCGGGGCGATGTGCTGCTTTACCATCCGTACGAATCGTTTGATCCCGTGCTGCGGCTTATCGAAGAGGCGGCGGCTGACCCGGACGTGCTGGCGATCAAGCAAATTCTCTATCGTACCAGCCGCAAGAGCCCGATTGTCGCGGCGCTGGCGCGGGCGGCGCAGCGCGGCAAATACGTGACGGTCATCGTCGAGCTGAAGGCGCGATTTGACGAAGCGCGCAATATCGAATGGGCCCGCAGCCTGGAAGAGCACGGCGTGCAGGTCATCTACGGCGTGAAGGGCCTCAAGACGCATGCCAAAACATGCATCATCGTTCGCCGCGAGCCGCACGGCGTCGTGCGCTACGTTCACTTCGGCACCGGGAATTACAACGAGATCACGTCGCGACTTTATAGCGACGCGAGCCTGCTCACCTCGAGCGAAGAGCTGGGCGCGGATGCGGTCGCGTTTTTCAACGCGATTACCGGCTATTCGCAGCCTCAGCGATACAGAAAAATTGAAGCGGCGCCGACGGGCTTGCGTCAACGGATCATCGAGCTGATCGAGGGCGAGACGCACCGACGCAAAGGTGGGCAAAACGCTTTCATCGACGCAAAAATCAATTCGCTGGTCGATCCGGAGATCATCAATGCGCTGTATGCGGCGTCGCAGGCCGGCGTGCCCGTGCGGCTTAACGTGCGGGGCGTCTGTTGCCTGAGGCCGGGCGTGCCCGAGCTGAGCGAAAACATCAGCGTCGTCAGCATCGTCGATCGCTACCTGGAGCATGCGCGGATTCTGCACTTCCATCATGGCGGTGATGATCTCGTCTTCATCTCCAGCGCCGATTGGATGCCGCGGAATCTCGATCGTCGGATCGAGCTGTTGGTGCCCGTCGAAGATCCTGCCGCCAGGAGCCGACTGATTGCAATCCTGGAAACCTATTTCGATGACAACGTTAAGGCTCGCATGCTGCAGCCCGACGGCTCCTACAAGCGCGTCAAGGCGGGCCGGAAGAAGCCGCGGAGAAGCCAGGAGATTCTGTACGAAGAAGTCTGCCGCCGCGTGCGCGAGGCCGAGCAAACGCAAACGACGACGTTTGAACCGCATCGAGCGCCCGGCAATGAAGAATGATGCCCGATTCCGAACTCTAACCCCAACTATTGAACCAGCACCATGAAAACGCTTCTCCTGCTCCGGCATGCAAAATCGAGTTGGAAAGATTCCAGTATCGAAGATCATGAGCGCCGATTGAAAAAACGCGGCAAGAAAGAGGCCCGGCGGATCGGCCGGCTCATCGCCGCTGAGAATTTGGTGCCCGACGCCCTGGTATCGTCATCGGCCAGGCGCTGCCGCGAAACGGCGGAGCACCTGATCCAAAACAGCGATTATCGCGGCGACTCGCGATTCTCGCCTGAGCTATACGATGCCGACGCTGCGAAGCTGCGCGAATTCGTGAGCAAGCTGAGTGACAGCAGCTCACGGGTGATGCTCATCGGCCACAACCCAGGTCTGGAAGAGTTTCTGGAATCACTCGTTGGCGAGCATACGCCGCTTGCCACAGGGGCACTGGCGCACGTGGATCTGCCGGTGGACCGCTGGGCCGATTTGGGCGGCCAGACGCGGGGCAGCCTGGTGCGGATTTGGGAGCCGCGGGAATTGAGCCTGTAGCTCTAGTGGTACGGATCAGGCGTCGCGCGTGGCGCGGACGTAAACGTCGTTTATCATGGGAGGGATTGCAAGGTCTCTTCCAGGAACTTGAAAAGCTATGAAAGCCAGCCGAATCCATGGCCTAACGTTGGCGCTGCTCGCCATTTTCTATTTCTCGACATCCAGCTCGGCGGATGATGTCATTCGATCTGCGAAAAGCGGTCCATGGTCAGCCGCAGCAACCTGGCAGGGCGGTCAGGTGCCAGCGGCAGGCGCCAAAGTGCTCATTCGGCCCGGTCATACGGTGATCTACGACGTTGCCTCCCAGGCGGCCATTCGCACGGTCCAAATTGGCGGCACGCTCTCATTTGCCCGCGATCGCGATACGCTACTCAACGTCGGCATTTTAAGAATGGCGCCGGGCGAGACGTTCAGCGAAGAAGGCTTTGACTGCGAAGCTCACCTGCCAAAGCTGGCGGCCGGTCAAACACGCCCAGCGCTGGAAATTGGCACAGCCGAAGAGCCGATTCCGGCGGGCAAAAAAGCGACCATCCGATTGGTCTATTGCGAGGGGCATAATTCGGAATCATGCCCGGCTCTGGTCTGCTGCGTAGGACGGATGGACCTGCACGGCGCGCCGCTGGTCAATACTTGGACGAAGCTCGACAAGGGCGCGAAGGCGGGCGACACCGCGATTACGACCCTGGGGTCGGTCGGCGATTGGCGAGTTGGCGATCAGATCATCATCACCGCGACGACGCGGCAAAACAAAATCAAGAAAACGTTTGAGCCGACTCTGCGGGGCGGAAGCGTGCAGACGGAAGAGCGGCTGATCACGGCGGTGGAAGGCAACAAGCTGAGGCTCGACATGCCGCTGGCGTTCGATCATACGGCAGAGGGTGATTACCGGGCGGATGTGGCGAACCTGAGCCGCAATGTCGTCATTGAATCGGCTGATCCAACGAAGGCCCGCGGTCACACGATGTATCACGCTGATTCGGGCGGCTCGATCAGCTATGCCGAATTTCGCCGCCTGGGTAAGGAGAACGTCCTCGGCCGCTACAGCATGCATTTCCATCTGGTCGGCGACACGATGCGCGGGAGCAGTGTAGTCGGCGCGTCGATCTGGGACAGTGGCAATCGCTGGATCACGATTCACGGCACGAATTACCTCGTGGTGCGCGATTGCGTTGGCTACCAAAGCGTCGGCCATGGGTTTTTCCTGGAGGACGGCACCGAGGTATTCAATTTCCTCGATCACAACCTGGCGGTGCAGGCGTATATCGGCAAGACGCTGCCGAAGCAGGTGCTACCGTACGATAAGAATGACGGCTCAGGTTTCTGGTGGGCCAACAGCCACAACACGTTCACGCGCAACACGGCTGCGGAATGCGATGAGTACGGCTATTTCTTCCAGGCGACGAAGACGGCCGATTTCGATCCGGTGCTTGATGTGCAGCAGCCGGACGGAAGCCTGGCGCAGGTCGATATTCGCACGCTGCCGTTCGTGCGGTTTGAGGATAATGAATCACACTGCCAGCGGAGGCACTCGCTGAATCTGGGCGGAGGCGCGCCCTTCGGGCCGCCAAATGTGGCGGGCGTGGGGCCTGATCCCAACCATCCTTTTATCGTCCGCGGCACGAAGCTGTGGAATGTGCACTGGGGCATCAATCCGATCTCGCCGTCGGTGCTCATCGACAGCATGCTGATTCACAACGCGGAATACGGCGTGTGGCGGCCCGAATATAAGGATCATTACTACCGCGGTTTGTCGTTCAGCGATGTGCCGGAGAAAAATTATTACGCCTTTGCGAGCGGCAAGCCGAATGATGAAAATCAGTTCCCGGAGACTTCGAAACTTCGCGACGATCAGCCCCCAATCACGGTCGTGACATTTGTCGGCTCGCTTAAGGACGGCAAGCGATTGATTCGCGGCACCGTAAGCGATAATGGAGTTGTGACCGGCGTGGCCGTCAACGGAAAAGCTGCCGAAGCGGTGCGCGGGAACTTTGCGGAATGGGAAATCGAGCTGCCGCTCGCCGCGGCTGACAAGAAGATCACCGTTCTGGCGACCGATGCCGCCGGGAACGTCGAACCACGGCCGCATGTCGTCCTACTGCCATAAAATTTTTCTGACTAACGCAAAGGCGCGAAGGCGCAAAGAGGAAGTAAGTAATGAAAGATTGCTCTTCCTTTGCGCCCTTGCGTCTTAGCGCCTTGGCGTTCAAGGGAACGATTCTCGCGATTGCTGTTGCATGCTGCTCACTCGCGGCTCAAGACGATGCTCCAGCGAAGGCGCGGCGGCAGCAGGCGGGGCTGAAGGAGTACAAGGGCCGCCGCATAGCGCAGACGATGCATTACACCGGCGCGGAGTGGCTCACCCGAGACAACCGCGAGCAGGAGGAGCGCTGCTCGCTGATGCTGACCAATCTCGGCGTGATGCGGGGCATGACGATCTGCGATATGGGCTGTGGCAATGGCTTTTATTCGCTGCAGCTTGCGAAGATGACGGGTGATTCCGGTCGCGTGTATGCGGTCGATATTCAGGCCGAAATGCTGAGGATGCTAAAGGCCCGGGCCGAGGAGGAAGGCATTCGCAATATCACGCCACTGCTCAGCACGGCGACCGATCCGAAGCTTCCCAAAGGCAAGATCGACTTGATCCTGCTGGTCGATGTCTATCACGAGTTCTCCCATCCGGTGGAGATGCTGGCCGCGATGCGCGAGGCCCTTGCGCCCGATGGAGCGTGCGCGCTGGTCGAGTTCCGTGCCGAGGATCCGAATGTGCCGATCAAGCCGGAGCATAAGATGACCAAGGAGCAAATCCTGAAAGAGTGGCCACCGAACGGGTTTAAGCTGGTCAAAGAATTCGACGGCTTGCCGTGGCAGCATCTGATGTTTTTCGCAAGAGATGAGCGAAGCGAGTAGACGGCGGGCAAAAGCTCACGCAGAGGCGCGAAGGCGCAGAGGAGATAATATCTTGCATCTCCTCTTCGCGCCTCTGCGCCTTGGCGTGAGATTCTTCTGTTGCGATAATCGGCAGAGTTTATTTCTGGAGAAATGCCTATGTCGCGGTCACTTGCCGCTTTGCTTTTTGTGTTCTTCGCGCCGCTGTCGCTGGAAGCTCAACAAGATTCCGATGCGCGTTTCGATGAGCTGGTGGTGACCAAGCCGCTGTCGCCCGAGGAATCGTTGAACGCGATGCACGTGCGGCCGGGAATGAAGATTGAATTGGTCGCTGCGGAGCCGTTGATCGTTGATCCGGTCGCATTCGATTGGGGGCCGGATGGGCGGTTGTGGGTC
>Ga0136846_1214358_pt1 | contig 22026 bp, 20 predicted proteins | sample HopSoiMetagenom2_FD_96841 | JGI IMG/M metagenome (GOLD analysis project Ga0136846, IMG submission 96841) | Grasslands soil microbial communities from Hopland, California, USA - 2 Assembly 2016 (version 4) | ecosystem: Environmental > Terrestrial > Soil > Grasslands | place: USA: Hopland... | reverse complement strand
GATCTGAGTCAGCATCCGCACCTTCGGCCGGTTCGCGGGACGGCGGGCCGTGGTAGCGGTGGGGCCGAAGGTGCGGATGCTGACTCGTGGGGATATCAGGGAGCTGGCCGGGCGGCTGGGGGTGCGGCCATCGAAGCGGCTCGGGCAGAACTTCGTCGTCGAGGCGGGGACGGTGCGCCGGATCGCGGCGCTGGCCGAGCTGACGCTCGATGACGCGGTGCTCGAGGTAGGGCCGGGGCTCGGCTCGCTCACGCTCGCCCTGCTGGAAGCGCTGCCGGTTCCAGCCGGGACGATCCCGCCGGACGCGGCCGGACCGGGCGGGCAGGTGGTGGCCGTGGAGATCGACCCGGTGCTGGCCGCCGAGCTGCCCCGGACGGTCGCCGCCCGGGCGCCGGACCTGGCCGGCCGCCTGGCCGTGGTCAGCGCGGACGCGCTGCGCATATCCGGTCCCGACCTGCCCGCGGCGCCGTCGGCGCTGGTGGCGAACCTGCCGTACAACGTGGCGGTGCCGGTGGTGCTGCACCTGCTGGCCGCGCTGCCGTCGCTGCGGCGGGGGCTGGTGATGGTCCAGGCCGAGGTGGCGGACCGGATGTGCGCCGGGCCCGGCTCCCGGGTGTACGGCGCGCCGTCGGCCAAGCTGGCCTGGTACGCGGCGGTACGCCCGGCCGGGCCGGTGCCGCGCAGCGTGTTCTGGCCGGTGCCGAACGTGGATTCCCGGCTGGTCGCCTTCACCCGGCGCGACCCGCCGGACAGCCCGGCGGCGCGCGAGGAGGTGTTCGCGGTCATCGACGCGGCCTTCCAGCAGCGGCGCAAGACGCTGCGGGCCGCGCTGGCCGGCTGGGCCGGCTCGGCCGCGGAGGCCGAACGGCTGCTGCGGGCGGCCGGACTCGATCCGGGTGCGCGCGGAGAAGCGCTCGATGTCGGCGAGTTCGCCCGGCTCGCGGCGGCGCAGCGGTCAGAACCGCGTACGATTTGACCATCGTGACCGGGCTTACCGTGCGGGTTCCCGCCAAACTCAACCTCCAGCTCGCGGTGGGGCCACCGCGACCTGACGGCTACCACGACCTGGTGACGGTCTTCCACGCCGTCTCGCTGTTCGACGAGATCACCGCCGAGGCGGCCGGGCAGGACGGGGTCTCGGTCAGCGGCGAAGGCGCCGACCGGGTGCCGGGCAACCGGGACAACCTGGCGCTGCGGGCGGTGGCCGCGCTGCGCGCGGCGGTCGCTCCCCGGACCGCCGGCGGCGTGCACATCACCATCGCCAAGCGGATCCCGGTGGCGGCCGGGCTGGCCGGCGGCAGCGCCGATGCGGCCGCCGCCCTGGTCGCCTGCAACGAGCTGTGGGGCACCGGGATCGGCCAGCCGCAGCTGCTCGAGATCGCCGCCCGGGTGGGCAGCGACGTGGCCTTCGCGCTGCTCGGCGGGACCGCGGTGGGCCGGGGGCGGGGCGAGCGGCTGACGCCGGCGCTGGCCCCGGCGACGCCTTACCACTGGGTCCTGGCCTTCGCCGACGGCCAGCTGTCCACGCCCGAGGTGTACGCGGTGCTGGACCGGCTGCGGGCCGCGGAGAGCGAGGGAGCGGCCGCGGCCACCGAGCCCCCGGGGCCGTCCCTGGACGCCGCGCTCATGTCGGCGCTGCGCTCGGGCGACGCCCGGCAGCTCGGCCGCGCGCTCAGCAACGACCTGCAGCCGGCCGCGCTCTCGCTGTACCCCGCGCTGCGCAAGACCCTGGCCGCGGGGCTCGAGCTGGGCGCGTTCGGCGCCCTGGTGTCGGGTTCGGGGCCGACCTGCGTGTTCCTGGCGGCCAGCGCCGACCGGGCGCTGGACCTGGCCGCGTCCCTGTCCGGCGCGGGCGTGTGCCGGACGGTGGCCCGGGCCACCGGGCCGGTGCCCGGCGCGACCGTCGTCCCCGTGGTCAGGTGACTGGTCCGCGGTGAACCTGATCAGCCTGGAGAAGGCGGCCAAGGCGTACGCGCATCGCACGCTGCTCGACGGCGTCTCGCTCGGCGTGTCGGCCGGGGAGCGGATCGGCGTGGTGGGGCGCAACGGGGCGGGTAAGTCCACGTTGCTGGGGCTGCTGGCCGGCCAGGTAACGCCCGATACCGGGCGGGTAGCCATGACGGCCGGGCTGCGGATCGGGTACCTGGCGCAGAGCGACCAGCTGACCGGGACGGTCGGCGAGGTCGTGTTCGGCCCGCCGGGGGGCGCGTCGCCCACCCCCTGGGAGGCCGATCCCCAGGCGCGCGCGATCATGACCGAGCTGCTGCCCGGGATCGGCACCGACGTCCCGGCCGCCGGGCTGTCCGGCGGCGAGCGGCGCCGGGTCGCGCTAGCCGCGCTGCTGGCGGCCGAGCGTGACGTCCTGCTGCTCGACGAGCCCACCAACCACCTCGACATCGAGGCGATCAACTGGCTCGGCCGGCATCTGCGCGACCGCGCCGAGAATAAGCACTGTGCGGTGGTGGTGGTCAGCCACGACCGCTGGCTGCTCGACTACGTCTGCGAGCGGACCTGGGAAGTCGACCGGGGACAGGTGCACTCCGCCGAGGGCGGCTACTCGGCCTACGTGCTGGCCGAGGCCGAACGTGAGCGCAGCGAGGAAGTCGCCGAGCGGCGCCGCCGCAACCTGGCCCGCAAGGAGCTGGCCTGGTTGCAGCGCGGGGCCAAGGCCCGGACGACCAAGGCCAAGTTCCGGGTCGAGGCGGCCACCGCGCTGATCGCGGCCGAGCCGCCCGCCCGGGACACCGTCGAGCTGACCCGGATGGCCACCGCCCGGCTGGGCAAGACCGTGATCGAGCTGGAAGGCGTCTCGGCCTCGGTCGGCCAGCGCACCCTGCTGGACCGGGTGACCTGGCGCCTCGGGCCCGGGGACCGGGTCGGGATGGTGGGAGTCAACGGCAGCGGCAAGACCTCGCTGCTGCGCGTGCTGGCGGACGAGGTGCCGCCGGGCGGGGGCGAGCCGGGCGGCCCGGGGCTGCACATCGACGGGACGGTCATCAGGGGCAAGACCGTGCGGCTGGCCCACCTGTCCCAGGAACTCGCCGAGCTCGACCCGGACCAGCGGGTCCGCGAGGCAGTGGAGGAGATACGCCTGCGGATCCAGGTCGGCGACCGGGAACTGTCCGCCGGGCAGCTGCTCGAGCGGCTCGGCTTCGCCGCCGAGCGGCAGTGGACCCGCATCGGGGACCTGTCCGGCGGCGAGCGGCGCCGGGTCCAGATGCTCCGGCTGCTGATGGCCGAGCCCAATGTGCTGCTGCTGGACGAGCCGACCAACGACCTCGACATCGAGACCCTGACCGAGCTCGAGGACCTGCTCGACGGATGGCCCGGCACGCTGGTGGTGGTCAGCCACGACCGGTACTTCCTCGAGCGGGTGACCGAGCACGTGGTGGCGCTGCTCGGCGACGGCAAGCTCTCCTTCCTGGCCGGCGGGGTCGACGAGTACCTGGACCGCGTCCGGGCCGTCCGTGCTGTCGCCCCGCGCGGCGGGGCAGGCAGCAGCCCGGCCGCGGCGGCAGCGCCGGACGGGCCGCCCCGGCTTTCGGCCGCCGAGGAGCGCACCGCCCGTAAGGAGCTCCAGCGCCTGGAGCGCCAGGTCGACCGCGCGAGCGCCCGCGAGGCCGAGCTCGCCGACCAGCTCGCCGCCCATGCCAGCGACTACGAGAAGCTGACCTCGCTAGGCGCCGAGCTCAAGGCCGCCCAGGCGGAAAAGGCCGATCTCGAGGAACGCTGGCTAGCCGTCGCCGCCGAACTGGAGTCCTGACCCCCGCGAGCTAGCTGGTTAAAAAGGCGCCCGGCGGCGAGCGGGGATTATCAAACGGCGCGAGCAGGATCCGCATCAGGTCGGCGAGGTCCTGGCGTTCGCCGGCGCCCAGTCCCGCGAGCAGTACCCGCTCCCGGCGCAGCAGCCCGTCCAGGGCCGCGTCCACCCGCTCCCGGCCGGCCGCGGTCAGCGTGACCAGTACCCCGCGCTTATCCCGGAGGTAGGGTTCCCGGCGGACCAGGTTCGCGGCGGCGAGCCGGTCGATCCGGTTCGTCATGGTGCCGGAGGTGACCAGGGTGGCGCGGAGCAGGGCACCCGGCGTGAGCTGGAACGGCGGTCCCTGCCGGCGCAGCGCCGACAGCACGTCGAACTCCCACGATTCCAGCCCGTGCTCGGCGAACGCGCCGCGCCGCGCGATGTCCAGGTGCCGGGACAGCCGGGAGATCCGGCTGAGCACCTGCATCGGCTCGACGTCCAGATCGGGCCGCTGGGCCCGCCACGCGGCGACCAGGTCGTCCACTTCGTCGCGGAGCAGCGGCTCGACGGGGATATCGCCGTCGGAATCCGCCCGTGCCGCTGCCTCGGTGCCCGGTCCGGCGCGCTGGCCCATTACTAGAGCGTATCTCTTGACGTCAAGACTCGCTGTGCGGTACAAGAGGATCAGATTCTCACGTGTCTCTCGGTATTAGAGAAGGATAGACCCGCCATGTGGGACGCGGCCCTGTATCTGCGGTTTGGAGGCGAGCGCGCCAGACCGTTCTTCGACCTGCTCGCCCGGGTCGGAGCCGAGCTTCCCGGATACGTGGTCGACATGGGCTGCGGCCCGGGAAACCTGACCGCCCTGCTGGCGGAGCGCTGGCCGGCGGCTACCGTCTGCGGCGTGGACAGCTCGCCCGAGATGATCGAGGCGGCCCGCGCGCTCGTGGCCGAGAGCTTTCAGGCGAAGGCGGAGAGCCTGCCGCCGAAGGCACTGAGTACCCCGCGGCCCCCGGCGCCGTCCGGTTCCGGGCCGGTCGCGACGAACCATGCCCCTGGCTTGTCATTCATGCTGGACGACATACGGTTCTGGAAGCCGCAGAGCCTGCCCGACGTGATCATCTCCAACGCGGTGCTGCAGTGGGTGCCCGGTCATCGCGAGCTTCTGGTCCGCTGGGCGGATCAGCTGGCGCGCGGCGGCTGGATGGCCTTCCAGGTCCCCGGTAACTTCGACCAGCCGTCGCACGCGATCATGCGTGAGATGGCGGCCTCGGACCGGTGGCGCCCGCTGCTGCGGGACGTGGAGCTGAACCGGCAGTCGGCTGACCCGGCCGACTACGCGGAACTGCTGGCCCGGGCCGGCCTCGAGGTCGACGCCTGGGAAACGACCTACGTGCACATACTGCACGGCGAGGATCCGGTGCTCGAGTGGTACAAGGGCACCGGGCTCCGTCCGGTGCTGGCCGCGCTCGATGCGGACCAGGCCGGGGATTTCCTCGCCGAGTACGGCACGCGGGTTCGCGAGGCGTATCCGCCCAGCTCGTTCGGCACCTTGTTCCCCTTCCGCCGCGTGTTCGCCGTGGGCCGCCGCCCCGGCTGAATCCTGACATCAATCCAACTTTTCCTATTGATTTACTAGGGAAACTCTGGCAGGATCCTCGCATGCGTCGTCGCATGCCTCTCCTGCCTCTCCAGGCAATGCCCGTCCGTCAGTGCGTTCTCGCCGGCGCCTTCTCGCTGGTCCTGTGCGTCCAGCGATGTCTGGCCGGCTCGCCCTGACGGCACCGGCTTGTTCGATTCGGCCAAGCGCAGACCTCGCCAGGCCCGTAAGTCACCCCTTTAACTGGCGTTCGCCGCCAGTCTTGTCAGCGTGAGGAGAGACGCGAAATGAGCACGATGATCCAGCCGATGCCACCAGCGACCGTGCGGCCCGCCCGGCTGCTCGGCGCCCGGCAGCTCGCCGACGTGGTACGCCGCCTGGCGGCGAGCCCGGCGGACTGGCTCGGCCGGGTACGGCTGAATCCGGAAGGCCGCTGGTACGAGCGGATCCAGCTCGACGACAATCACGAGGCCTGGGTGATCAGCTGGCTGCCGGGCCAGGAGACCGGGTTCCATGATCACGGCGGCTCGGCCGGCGCGTTCGCCGTGGTCTGGGGCACGCTGATAGAGCGTCGGGTGGTCGGGGCCACCACCACCGGGCAAGTGCTGGCCAAGCCGGTCGGAGCGGGCGGGTCACGGGCGTTCGGTCCCCGTTACATCCACAACGTGGGCAACGCGGCCGCCTCGTCGGTGGCGGTGAGCGTGCACGCCTACTCGCCGCCGCTGCCCGCCATGACGCGCTATGACCTCACGTCGGCCGGGCTGGTCGTCCGCGACACCGAGGCAGCGGCGGCATGGTAGCGGTCCGGCCCAGCGGGGCCCGCACGATCGACGAGATCCTGGACTCCGCGCGCGCCCGCCTGGTCCGGCTGACACCGCGGGAGGCCTTCGCCGAACAGGCCGCGGGCGGGATCCTCATAGACATCCGGCCCGCTTCGCAGCGCGCCCGGCAAGGCGAGATCCCCGGGTCCACCATCGTGGAGCGCAACCACCTGGAATGGCGTCTCGATCCGTGCTCGGACGCCCGGCTGCCCTGGGTCACCGGGTACGACCACCGGATTATCGTCGTCTGCGAGGACGGGTACACGTCCAGCCTGGCCGCGGCCGCGCTGCTGGACCTGGGCCTGTACCGGGCCACCGACATGATCGGCGGGTTCCGGGTCTGGGTGGCCGAGGGCCTGCCGTCCGCGCCCGCGGTCGCGGGCGCGGCCACGATAGCCCCGGGCGCGGCCCCCGGGCTGCCGCTGGCCGACTCAGCGCCGAGCTGACCCCTCGCGGTCCTTGCCGTTGGCGTCGAGCTGGGAGAGGCCGTTCCAGGCCAGGTCGATCAGGTTGGCCGCGACCTCTTCCAGCTTGGGCTTGCGGGCATCGAGCCACCACTGCCCGGTGAACGCGACCATGCCCACGAGCATCTGGGCGTACAGCGGCGCGAGCTTGGGGTCGTGGCCGCGGGAGGCGAGGAAGTCGGCCAGGATATATTCCACCTGGCCGGCGATGTCGCTCAGCAGCGTGCCGTAGGTTCCCGCTCCTGATACGGGATTGGAGTCCCGGACCAGGATGCGGAAGCCGTCGGTGTTCTCGTCGATGTAGCGGAGCAGCGCGACCGCCGCGCCCTCGAACGACTCCCGGGTGCGGGCGCCGCCGAGCTGCGCGGTCGCCATCGTCAGCAGGCGCTCCACCTCCCGGTCGACGACCACGGCGTAGAGTCCTTCCTTGCCGCCGAAGTGCTCGTACACCACCGGCTTGGACACGCCGGCCTGCGCCGCGATCTCCTCGATGGAGGTGCCTTCGAACCCCCGCTCGGCGAACAGGCGGCGCCCGACACCCAGGAGCTGCTCGCGCCGTTCCTTCCCGGTCATTCTCTTCCGGCCGGCTGCATGGGGTTGCGAACTCACCAGTACATCATCGCGACTCCGCGGTCGCCGCGCTACGTCCCCGGGCGGCGAGCCGCGTCCAGGCGCCGAGCTTGCGCTTGGCGGCAGCGGGCCGCTTGGCGGTGAGCCGCTCCTCGTCTGGCCAGCGCACGTCATAAGCCCAGCCCAGCTTCTCGAATGCCCAGATGACCCGCGCGCTGGGGTCGAGCTGGCCCTTCAGCGCGCCGTGGCGGGCGCAGGTGGGGTCGGCGTGGTGCAGGTTGTGCCAGGACTCGCCGAACGAGGCGATCGCCATCCAGGCCACGTTCTTGGACTTGTCGCGGACCTCGAACTCCTCGGCGCCGAAGGTGTGGCAGATGGAGTTGATCGCCCAGGTGACGTGGTGCAGCAGCGCGACCCGGACCAGGCTGGCCCAGAAGAACGCGGTCAGCGCGCCGTGGATGGACATCCCCCACAGGCCGCCGATGAGGGCGGGGAGCAGCAGGGTGACCGCGACGTACCCGGGGAACCAGGCGTCGACGCTGGCGATCTTCCGGTCGGCGAGCAGGTCGGGGGAGAACTTCTCCTGCGAGGTCTTGTTCGGGTCGAACAGCCAGCCGATGTGCGCGTAGACCAGGCCCTTGGACAGCGCCTTCCAGTCGTCCCCGTACCGCCAGGGCGAGTGCGGGTCGCCTTCGCGGTCGCTGTACTTGTGGTGCCGGCGGTGATCGGAGACCCAGGTGATGACCGGTCCCTCGATGGCCAGGCTGCCGGCGATCGCCAGCGCGACCCGCAGGCCCTTCTTGGCCTTGAACGAGCCGTGGGTGAAGTACCGGTGGTAGCCGACCGTGATGCCGAGGCCGGACACCCAGTAGAAGACCAGCGCGATCACCACGTCGTGCCAGCCCAGGCCCCAGCCCCAGAGCAGCGGGATGGCGGCGACCAGCGCCACCAGCGGGATGGCCACGAACAGGCCCACCAGGAAGCGCTGGAAGTTCGAGGTCTTCTCCTCCTCGAAGTCCGGGCGGGCCGGGCGGATCCGGGTTCTGGCGGCCGCCGGGTCGGCGGTCAGGGGAGCCGGGTCGGTAGTGGCATCAGCCCCGTGGACGGTGTCGGGAGAAGTGGTCATCGTGCTCCTCGGAAACTAGACGAAACGGGCACGAGCGTTTGTACGCTTACGTAACCGTAGCCTACGAAGTCGTAGGTTAGGCAAGTCCTGGCGGATGAATTTCTGCAACTAGGACTATGAATTTCGTACGAGCAGCCCCGGACTCGTCTCGTAATGCGAGACACTTCAGCGACCCGTGACCTGTTCGTTACATTATAATGATCTTGCTGGCGCAGTCTCGCGGCGGGCTCCTCACGACGGCAGCTTCGACGACCGGACTCCGGCTCGGCTACCCGCCTGCCGCGCCTGTATGCATGCCGACCGCAGCTCCGTTTACAGGCGGTCGTCCGGACTCAGTTCCAGTAGAATCAGGACTCGAACAATCCCGGATCGTCTAGCTGGCAGGACGACAGATTTTGGCTCTGTTAACGAAGGTTCGAATCCTTCTCCGGGAGCACAGTGAGACAGTGAAGGGGTTCGGAACCTGCCCATTTCGGTCTCAGTTGCCGCCCACGATCGCCGCCGACCAGCCTTCGATCCGGCGGTAGAGGCCACTGCTGCGCCGGACGTCGATGCGCAAGCAGCCGTGGTAATCCTCGCCGACGTTCTTCCGTATCGTCTTCGGGTTGTGGTGTTTCAGTGCGGGAGTGCGGAACTGGCCGGCTGAGGCGCCGGTGACTTCAAGCCAGAACCGCTGGGCCGATTCCACGTCGGCGTTTTCGTGAATGTAGACCCGGAAGATGGCGTCTTCCTTCGAGGTCCCCGTTATCTGCAGGAACCTCAGGAAGAAGCGGATGAGGCCCGGGTCGCTATTCATGAAGACGACTCGGTCGGCCCGGCGGTCCGGCTTGTTCTTCGTGCCCTCACACCAGTAGGCGATGGCGCCGGCGATAATCAGCTCGCGTTCGGTCAGTTCGCCGATCTCGGCCCCGGCGGCCTCGCGGGCGGCGATTCGCGATGCCTCGCGCACCGGCCGTTCGGCGGCCCAGTAGCGACGGGCGCCCTCGGCCGCGCGCTTCCGGCATTCCTCGTAGCTGAGCCCTACCGGGCGGGGAAGCTCGCGGACCCACAGCGAGACCGAGCTCTTGGCCACGCCTAGGGCGCCGGCGATCTCCTCGTAATCCAGGCCCTGCGTGCGCAGTTCCCGAGCGTGGAATTGCTCATCGGGCCCAGCAGCTCCTTGATCTCGCGGCGGGACTTGCCCTCGCGGCGAAGCTGGACAATGCGTTGCCGCAGGGCGGCCATTTCTTGCGTGGTGCGCATACTCGAAACCTAGTACTAGCCTCTGACATTTACCCGCCTCATTAGTTAGTGTGTGCGAATGACGTGAATTCCTGGTTTCGCCGGGTCGCAATGGGATAGAAGCCCGGTTCCATGGTGTTGTCGCGAGGGCGATCATGCGGGATGAGTGCCGGGCCTGCCCCGCTGTGGCCACCCCGGACGGGCGCCTGGCCTGGCGTGCGGTATAGTTAGTTGACGTCAAGCAAGTTTCTGCTGCTGCCAAAGGTGCCTGTGAGGGCTAGGCCAATGAACCCCGATTCCGGTCAGGTGAGTGCTGGCGTGCCTGAGAAGGCCGAGCTGGGACCGCACTACAAGTGGATCGCGCTGTCGAACACGACGCTGGGCGTGCTGATGGTGACGATCAACCAGTCCATCGTGCTGATCGCGCTGCCGAATATCTTCCGCGGGATCGGGCTGAACCCGCTAAGCCCGGATAACACCAGCTACCTGCTGTGGATGTTCATGGGCTTCCTGGTGGTGTCCGCGGTGCTGGTGGTCAGCTTCGGCCGGCTGGGTGACATGTTCGGCCGGGTCCGGATGTACAACCTGGGCTTCGCCGTCTTCAGCGTGGCCTCGATCTTCCTGACGGTGACCTGGCAGCACGGCACGGCCGGGGCGATGTGGCTGATCATCTGGCGGATCGTGCAGGGCATCGGCGGCGCGTTCCTGTTCGCCAACTCCACGGCCATCCTCACCGACGCGTTCCCGGCCAACCAGCGCGGCACTGCGCTGGGCATCAACTCGATCGCGGCCATCGGCGGCTCGTTCCTCGGGCTGCTGCTCGGCGGCGTGCTCGGCCCGGTCAACTGGCACCTGATCTTCCTGGTCTCGGCGCCGATCGGGGCGTTCGGCACCGTGTGGGCGTACTTCATGCTCAAGGACATCGGGGTGCGCAAGCACGCCCGGATGGACTGGTGGGGCAACATCTTGTTCGCCGTGGGGCTGATCGCGATCCTGGTCGGCATCACCTACGGCCTGCAGCCGTACGGCGGGCACGCCATGGGCTGGACCAGCCCGTTCGTGCTGTCGGCGATCCTCGGCGGGATGGTCCTGCTGGTGATCTTCGCGTTCGTCGAGACGAAGGTGCCCGAGCCGCTGTTCCGGATCTCGCTGTTCAAGATCCGCGCCTTCGCCGCGGGCAACATCGCCAACCTGATGCTGGCCCTGGGCCGCGGCGGCATGCAGTTCATGCTGATCATCTGGCTGCAGGGCATCTGGCTGCCGCTGCATGGCTACAGCTTCAGCCAGACGCCGCTGTGGGCGGGCATCTACCTGGTCCCCTTGACGATCGGCTTCCTGCTCTCCGCCCCGCTGTCCGGTGTCCTGTCCGACCGGTTCGGTGCCAAGGGGTTCACCACTGGCGGCGCGCTGCTGACCGCGATCACCTTCTTCCTCCTGCTGTTCGTGCCGGTGAACTTCAGCTACTGGGAGTTCGCGCTGATCATCGCGCTGAACGGGTTCGGCTCGGGCCTGTTCGCCTCGCCGAACCGGGCCGAGATGATGAACGCCGTGCCCGCCAGCCAGCGCGGCGCGGCCGGCGGGATGATCGCCACGTTCATGAACACCTCGTTCGTCCTGTCCATCGGGATCTTCTTCTCGCTGATGGTGGCCGGCCTGTCCAGCAAGCTGCCGGGCGCGCTGTCCAGCGGCCTGACCGCGCAGGGCGTCCCGGCCGCGGCCGCCACGCAGATCTCGCACCTGCCGCCGATCGGCGTGCTGTTCGCCGCCTTCCTCGGCTACAACCCGATGCAGCAGCTGCTCGGCCCGCTGCTCGGGCACTTGCCGGCCGGGCACGCCGCCTACGTGACCGGACGCCAGTTCTTCCCGCACCTGATCACGGCCCCGTTCAAGTCCGGCCTCGGGGTGGCGTTCGCGTTCGCCATCGCGGCCAGCCTGATCGCCGTCGTCGCCTCGGCCCTCACCGGCCGCCGCAATCAGGCCGCCCCGGCCGAGCCGCTCGGCGCCGAGCTGGCGGCGGTGGCCGGGGACGCCGGACTCGAGCCCAGCGAGATCGTCCGGCCCGCGAAGGACGCCAGCGAGGCCAACGGTTCGCCCGGTTCACGCGGAAATGGCCATTCGCCCGCGGTTACCAAGTCCGCCGGGACGGAGCCGCGCTGAGCTTCCCGGCCCGGCGATCCCGGGCCGGGAAACGCCGTAAGGCGAGACCAGGACCGGAATCGGCCCGTCCGCCGGCCGGGCCAGCCGTCCGATCATGCGGGCCGGACGGTATCCTGCAGATGAGCGGCGGGTGACATATTCGCCGTCGCATCCGGAAATATCCCAAGCATCCTGACCAGTGCCGGCTGGGCGGTTCGGCGGGCGAAACCCGCGGAAGCCCCGGAGACCGCAGATGCTGGTGCGCTAACCGAGGAGACCTGCTGCCGTGAGCGAGCCTCGCCCGGTCACTGTCATCGTTCTCGCCGCCGGCGAGGGCACCCGGATGAATTCGCGGATCCCGAAGGTGCTGCACGCCATGTGCGGCCGCAGTATTCTCGGGCACGCGCTGGCGGCGGGGGGTGAGCTCGCACCGGAGCGCCTGGTCGTCGTGGTCGGCCACCGCCGGGACGAGGTCAGCGCCGAAGCCGCCCGGCAGGCGCCCGATGTGCAGGTGGTGGTGCAGGACCGGCAGGGCGGCACCGGTCACGCGGTCCGCACGGTGACCGAGGCCCTTGGCGACCTGTCCGGCATCGTCGTGGTGACCTACGGTGACATGCCCCTGCTGCGGGCGCAGACGCTGGCCGCGCTCGTCCGGGAGCACGCGGCGGCGGGCAACGCGGTGACCGTGCTGACCGCGCTGGTCCCGGACCCGTCCGGGTACGGGCGCATCCTCCGGGACGGCAGCGGCGCGCTGGCCGCGATCGTGGAGGAAGCCGACGCCACCGCGGCGCAGCGGGCCATCAGCGAGATCAACTCCGGCTGCTACGCCTTTGACGGCGCGCTGCTGGCCGATGCGGTCAAGCGGCTCGCGGCCGGCAACGCGCAGGGTCAGGAGTACCTCACCGACGTCGTGGGCATCCTGCGCGGCGACGACCACCTGGTCGGCACCGTCCTGGCCGGCGATCCGGGCGAGATCCAGGGCGTGAACGACCAGGTGCAGCTGGCCCAGGCGCGCCGCGCCTTCAACGGCCGGCTGCTCGAGGCCTGGATGCGGGCCGGGGTCACGGTCATGGATCCGTCGTCGACCTGGGTCGACGTGGGGGTGACGCTGGCCCCGGACGCGATGATCCTGCCGGGCACCCACCTGGAGGGGCGCACGTCGGTCGGGACGGGGGCCCGGGTCGGCCCCGGCTGCCTGCTCCGGGACACCTCGGTGGCCCCGGACGCGATGCTCCTGTACAGCGTGTGCGAGTCGGCCGAGATCGGCCCGGGCGCGACCGTCGGGCCGTTCGCCCGGCTGCGCCCCGGGACCCGGATCGGCCCGGGCGCGCACATCGGCACGTTCGTCGAGCTGAAGAACTCCACGGTGGGCGAGGGGGCCAAGGTCCCGCACCTGTCCTACGTGGGCGACGCGGACATCGGCGAGCGCTCCAACATCGGCGCGGCCACGATCTTCGCCAACTACGACGGAATGGCCAAGCACCACACGACGGTCGGCGCGCACGTGTTCACCGGCAGCGACACCGTCCTGGTGGCCCCCCTGACCATCGGGGACGGGGCGTACACCGCGGCCGGCTCGGTGGTCACCGAGGACGTGCCCGCCGGCGCGATCGCCGTCGCCCGCGGCCGGCAGCACAACTCGCCGGGATGGGTGGAGCGCAAGCGCCCGGGCACCGGATCCGCCGCGGCCGCCGCCCGCGCCCGCCCGGCCGAGGCGTCGGGGACCGAGATCCCGGCGGCCGGAGCACCGGGAACCGGGGCACCAGGAACCGGGGCACCAGCAGGCGTTGCGGACGCCGAGGGGCACGAAGGAGCACGGGACCGATGAGCAGCACCACCACGTCGGGTGCGAAGAAGATGCTGCTCGTCTCCGGCCGCGCCTACCCCGCGCTGGCCGACGAGGTGGCCTCGTGCCTGGGCATCAAGCCGACGCCGACCAAGCTCTTCGGCTTCGCCAGCGGCGAGATCTTCGTCCGCTACCTTGATTCCGTCCGGGGCTGTGACGTGTTCGCGCTGCAGAGCCATACGTCGCCCATCAACGAATGGATCATGGAGCAGCTGATCATGGTCGACGCCCTGAAGCGGGCGTCGGCCAGCCGGATCACGGTGGTGACGCCGTTCTTCGGGTACGCGCGGCAGGACAAGAAGAATCGGGGCCGCGAGCCGATCTCGGCCCGGCTCATGGCCGACCTGTTCGCCACCGCGGGCGCCGACCGGCTGATGGCGGTCGACCTGCACACCGCCCAGATCCAGGGTTTCTTCGACGGGCCGGTGGACCACCTGTTCGCGCTGCCCATCCTGGCCAGCTACGTCGAGAAGAAGCTCGACGTCAGCCAGGTCACGGTGGTCGCGCCGGACGCCGGCCGGGTCCGGGTCTGCGAGCGGTGGACCGACCGGCTCGGCTGCCCGCTGGCCATCATCCACAAGCGGCGCGATCCCGACATGGCCAACCAGGTCCGGATGTTCGAGGTGGTCGGGCAGGTGGCCGGGCGCACCTGCATCCTGGTGGACGACATGATCGACACCGGCTCGACCATCGCCAAGGCGGCGGAGGCCCTGTTCGAGCAGGGCGCGGACCGGGTTATCGCCACCGCCACGCACGGCGTGCTCTCCGGCCCGGCGGTCGACGTCCTGAAGAACTCCAGGATCAGCGAGATCATCATCACCAACACGCTGCCGGTGCCGCAGGAGAAGCGGTTCGACAAGCTCACCGTGCTGTCGATCGCGCCGCTGCTGGCCCGGGCGATCAGCGAGGTGTTCAGCGACGGCTCGGTTACCAGCCTGTTCGACGGCCAGAGCTGAGCCCGCAGGCGACCGTCGTCCCCGCCCCCGCCAGAGGCGCGGGGACGACGGCCATGGTGCCGGCACCGGGCGGTCCTGGCCACCAGGCTGGTCCCTCGCACTCCCTGGCCAGGGACCAGGACCGCTTCCCGCCACGCCCACCCCGCCAGGCGAGCGGGCGACCGGGGCGCCGAATCGGACGACGACGCCCCCGTTGCCGTCCGGCGCTACGTATCCGCCGTAAGCCCCGGTGCCAGCACTGCCCATCGTGGTGCGGGCGGTTTACGCGCGGATTGAGTCGTGGTTAAGTGAGATCTTCGACGGCCGGTTCCCGGCCAGAGGAGGCGAGTGATCCCGGGTAATGATGAGGTTCCGCCTGCTCGGCCCGCTCGAGGTCCTGGTCGATGACGACTGGCGGGCGATCGGGGCTCCCAAGTGGCGGTCGGTGCTGGCCGCCCTGCTCATCCACCCCGGGCAGATCGTTTCCGCCGACACGCTGATCAGCGAGGTCTGGGGGGATGACCCGCCGGCCCGGGCCGGCAACCTCATCAGCATCTACGTGCTGCGGCTGCGCCGCCTGATGGGCGACGCGGACCATCCCGTGCTCATCACCCGCGCTCCCGGCTACCAGTTGCGGGTGACCGCGCAGGACACCGACGCGCTGCTGTTCGAGACCCTGATGCGGGACGGCCGGCGGGCCTACGCCGACGGGGACCCCCAGGGCGCGGCCCGGCTGCTGGCCGAGGCCCTCGGCCTGTGGCACGGCCGTCCGCTGGCCGACGTCCCGCCGACGCCGCTGACCGAAGCGGAAGCCGAACGGCTGGCCGAGCTCCGCCTCGGCGCCCTCGAACTGCGGTTCACGGCCGAGCTCGCCCTGGGCCGGCACGACCAGGCCGTGGCCGGGCTCGGCCGGCTCGTGGCGGACCACCCGCTGCGGGAAGGCCTGTGGCTGCTGCTGATGCGCGCGCTGGACGGCGCGGGCCGGCACGCGGAGGCACTCGGGGTCTACGGCCGGGCCCGGGAGGCCATCTCCGGCCAGCTGGGGGTGGACCCTGGCGCCGAGCTGCGGCAGCTTCATGCCGAACTGCTGGCCAAGGACAGCGCTATCCCCGTCGGCATCATTTCGGCGGGTAGCGTGCGGGCGGGCACGGGTGCGGCGCCAGCGAGCGAACCGGGGGAGCGGCGTCGCGCGGCGCTGCCCGGGGTACCGTCGCCGGCGCAGCTGCCAGCGGACATCGCCGACTTCACCGGTCGGGACGAGCAGGTGCGGCGGCTGAGCGATCTACTGGCGCAGGCGGGGGAGGCGGCCAGCAGCGATCCCGGGGCGGTCCGCATCGCGGTGGTGGCCGGGGCGGGCGGCCTCGGCAAGACCTCGCTGGCCGTGCACGCCGCCCATCGTGCGCGCGGCAGCTTCCCCGACGGGCAGCTGTACGTCGACCTGTCCGGCGCGACGCCGAACCCGGTGCCGCCGGGGGACGTGCTGGCCCGGTTCCTGCGCGACCTCGGGGTGGACGGCCGGGACATCCCGGCGGACGAGGCCGAGCGGGCGGCCCGCTACCGGACCACGCTGGCCGGACGGCGGATGCTGGTCGTGCTGGACAACGCGCGGGACGCCGCCCAGGTCCGGCCGCTGCTGCCGGGCACCGCGTCGTCCGCGGTGCTGGTCACCACCCGCAACCGGATGCCGGATCTGGCCAGCACCCGGCTGGTCGACCTCAACGTGCTGGACGACGACGACGCGCTCAAGCTGTTCGTCAAGGTGGTGGGCGAGCCGCGGGCTGCGGCCGAGCCGGAGGCCACCGCCGAGCTGCTCGAGGCCTGCGCCGGCCTGCCGCTGGCCATCAGGATCTGCGCGGCCCGGCTGGCCACCCGCAGCGGCTGGACCATCGCGGCCATGGCCGCCCGGCTCCGTGACGTGCACCGCAGGCTGGACGAGCTGCGGGCCGGGGATCTCGCGGTCCGGGCCAGCTTCCAGGTCAGCTTCGCCAGCCTGCCGGCCAGTACCGATAAGCAGGGTATCGATCCGGCCCGCGCGTTCTGCCTGCTCGGCCTGTGGACCGGACCGTCGATCGCGGCCGCCGCGGCGGCGGCCCTGTTCGGGGTCCCGGAGTACTCCGCCGACGACGCCCTCGAGGTCCTGGTGGACGCGCACCTGCTCGAATCGGTGGGCCCGGACCGCTACCGGTTCCACGACCTGCTGCGGGTCTACGCAGGCGAACGGGCTGAGGCCGGCCTCCCCGCGCCCGACCGCGAGGCCGCGGAACAGCGCCTGCTGACCTGGTACCTGCGCACGGCCGACGCGGCGGCCACGGCCGTCCTGCCGCACCGCTACAACATCGCGCTGGACGCCGCCTGGGCCGGCCCGGCGCCCCCCGCCTTCGGCGACGCCGAGGAGGCCCTCGGCTGGTACGACAGCGAACGCGCCAACCTGGTCGCCGCCACCCGCCAGGCGGCCGCGTCCGGGCGGCACGAGATCGCCTGGCGGCTGCCCGCCCCGCTGTTCATCATCTTCAACAGCCGCGGCAACTGGGCGGACTGCATCGCCACGCACCGGGTCGCGCTGGAAAGCGCCCGCCGGGCGGGTAACCGCCGGGGTGAGGCGTGGGTGCTGAACAACCTTGGCGACGCCCTCGGCGGCACCCGCGATGCCGAAGGCGTCGGCCACCTCGAGCGCTCGCTCGCGATCCGCCGCGACATCGGGGATCACCCCGGAGAGGCCCAGGCGGCCAACAACCTCGCCGATATCTACCAGCGGCTCGGCCGGACCGAAGAGGCTCTCGGCCTGCTACGCCGGGCCCTGGACCTGAACACCGAAGCCGGGTACCGGTACGGCGAGGGCGTCGCGCTGGTCAACCTGGGATCGACGCTCCTCGACGCCGGCCGGGCGGCCGAGGCCATCGATTACCTCCGGCAGGCCCGGCTGACCTTCGCCGGGATGGACTTCCTGGACGGCGTCGGCTATGCCCTGCACACCCTGGGACGCTGCTATCTGGCCCTGAACCGGGACGCGGAGGCACTGGACTGCCTGCGGCAGGCGCTCGCCAGCCATCAGGGCACCGGTAACCGGCGCGGGCAGGCGGCGACCCTGCGATCCCTCGGCACGGCCCAGGGCCGCACCGGCCTCGCGGTCGAGGCCTGCGGCTCCTGGACCCAGGCGGCGGCCATGTTCACCGCGCTCGGTGACACCGCCGAAGCGGCGGAGGTCCGAGCCGAGCAGGCCGCATCCGGCCTTTGCTGAGATTCATCCGGCGTTTACCGAGATTCCGGTAACGATCATGGCGCTACCGATACGATGCTGCGCGTCCCCCGCCGGCAAGCTCCTGGTTACCGGGGGCCGGGAAAGCGAAAGGATCATCATGGGGAATACAGCCGCGGCCGAGGAAATGATGACCAGCGACGACCTCGAGGAACTCTATGGGCTCGACGCCAGTGAATCCGCGCCCGAGGACGACGAAGACGACAAGGACGATCTCGACGACGACGATGATGACGACGACGAGGGGATCCAGCCCGAGGAAATGCCGCACGGCTGACCTGCGCATTCCAAGCTCGGCCAGCATGGCAATTCCTCTTTCCTGGCCGCGGCCGGTGATTCCTTGAAGGCAATGGCATGACAAAGCCGGGCCTTTCCCCGCCAGCTAACCGCGTAACCGGCCGAATGGACCGCCGGATTGAGGTCAGCCTGGCCCGTTACCAGGCGTAGACGGCCGCGAAAGGGAGCTGCCCGCCCGCTGACCGCGACTGGCTGCGAGGCCTTCCCGTGACGTCGCTGCCCGCGGGCGCGGTAGCCGGCCGGCTCCTTGGTACTGTTGTCACCACTGCGATACGCGCGGGATGCCTGACGATCCCCCCGCCGGCGAAGAGCCGCGGGACTGCCGCCTGCGGTGGCTGACGCGCACCCGCCTGGCTTCTTTGTCGGCTACACTTCGTACGCGCATTGCACGTTCAGATTGAGGAGAAAGCACCGTGCCCGAGGTAAAGATCGCCGCCGAGACTCGCGAGGAGTACGGCAAGGGCGCTGCCCGCCAGCTCCGCCGCGAGGGCAGGGTGCCCGCCGTGCTGTACGGGCACGGGACCGAGACCCGCCACCTGAGCCTGCCCGGTCACGACCTGATGCTCGCCCTGAAAACGCCGAACGTGCTGCTCCGCCTGGACGGCCTCAGGAACGGCAGCGAGATCGCCCTGCCCAAGGCGGTGCAGCGGGATCCGGTGCGAGGCTTCATCGAGCACGTGGACCTGATCCTGGTCCGGCGGGGCGAGAAGGTCACCATCGAGGTGCCGATCCGGGTCATCGGCGAGATCGCCCCCGGCGACGGGATGATCAACCAGCAGCTGATCCAGATCCCGCTCGAGGCCGACGCGACGAACATTCCGCAGGGCATCGACGTGGACGTCGAGGGCCTCGAGGTCGGCCAGGCGATCCACGCCAGCGGCCTGAAGCTGCCGGAAGGCGTCACCCTGCAGGTCGAGCCGGACACGCTGGTCCTGGCCGTCATCGCGCAGCAGGGGGCCGAGGAGCCCGAGGGCGAAGAGGGCGAGGCCGCCGAGGTGCCCGAGGCGGTCGGCAGTGCCGCGGGCGAGAGCGGTGGCGGCGAAGAGGAGTCGGCGGGCTGACCGCAGAACGCTGGATTGTCGCCGGTCTCGGCAACCCCGGACCGGAGTACGCGGGCAACCGGCACAACGCCGGGCACCTGGTGACCGCCCTGCTGGCCGAGCGGTGCGGTGTGCGCTTCAAGGCGCACCGCTCGGGCAACGACATCGCCGAGGGACGGCTGGCCGACGTGCCGGTCACGCTGGCGCGGCCGCGTTCCTACATGAACCTGTCGGGTAAGCCGGTCGCGGCGCTGACCGCGTTCTACAAGGTCCCGCCGGGCCGGCTGGTGGTCATCCACGACGAGCTGGACATCGGTTTCGGCACGCTGCGGCTGAAGCTCGGCGGCGGGGACAACGGCCACAACGGGCTCCGCTCCATCAGCGCGGCGCTCGGCACCCGTGACTACTACCGGGTCAGGTTCGGCATCGGCCGGCCGCCGGGCCGGATGGACCCGGCCGCCTACGTGCTCCACGATTTCTCCGCGGCTGAGCGCAAGGACCTGCCCTTCTTCATCGACCGCGCGGCGGACGCCACCGAAGCACTCATCGCCCAGGGCCTGGGCGAGGCGCAGAACACCTACCACGAGGAGCTGCCCGGATGACCGGCGACGATCACGCGCTCGCCCGCGACCTGGCCGTCCAGGCGGGCCGGCGGCTGCTGGACCTGCGCGCCCAGGGCGGCGAGGCGGACGTGCTGCGCAAGGCCGGCGACCGGCTGGCGCACGATTTCCTCACCGCCGAGCTGGCCGCCCGCCGTCCGGGTGACGTCGTGCTGTCCGAGGAGGGCGCCGACAACCCGGCCCGGCTTGACGCCGAGCGGGTCTGGATCGTCGACCCGCTCGACGGCACCCGGGAGTTCGGCGAGCCCGGCCGCACCGACTGGGCGGTCCACGTGGCCTTGTGGGAAAAGGGCGATCTGGTAGCCGGGGCGGTCGCGCTGCCCGCCCAGGACCAGGTCCTGTCGACGGCGGAGCCGCCACCCCCGCGGCCGGGCGGCGAGGCGCCCGCCAGGATCCGCATCGTGGTGAGCCGGAACAGGCCACCTGCCTTCGTTCGGAATATTTCCGGTCTTATTGATGCTGAATTGGTTCCGCTCGGGTCGGCGGGAGCTAAGGTGGCGGCCGTGATCAACGGCGAGGTCGACGCGTACGTGCACGGCGGCGGGTTCTACGAGTGGGACACCGCGGCGCCGGTGGCGGTGGCGCGCGCGGCCGGGCTGCACGCGTCCCGTATCGACGGGTCAGCCCTTGCGTACAACCAGCCGGACCTGCTGATGCCGGATATCCTGGTCTGTCCGCCCGCGCTGGCGGGCACCCTGCTGCGAGCGATCCGGGAAGTCAAGGAAGTCTGACAATGCGCCCTGATTACCAGATGTCCCAGCTCGACGTGCTCGAGGCCGAGGGCATCCACATCATGCGCGAGGTGGCCGCCGAGTTCGAGCGGCCCGTCCTGCTGTTCTCCGGCGGCAAGGACTCGATCGTCATGCTGGCGCTGGCCGAGAAGGCGTTCTGGCCGGCCCGCATCCCGTTCCCGGTGATGCACGTGGACACCGGGCACAACTTCCCCGAGGTGCTGGAATTCCGCGACCGGCGGGTGAGCGAGCTCGGCGTCCGGCTGGTGGTGGCGCTGGTGCAGGACTCCATCGACGCCGGCCGGGTCGCCGAGGAGACCGGGCGGCACGCGAGCCGGAACCGGCTGCAGACCGTGACCCTGCTCGACGCGATCGAGGAGCACCGGTTCGACGCGCTGTTCGGCGGGGCCCGGCGGGACGAGGAAAAGGCCAGGGCGAAGGAGCGGGTGTTCTCATTCCGCGACGAATTCGGCCAGTGGGACCCCAAGAACCAGCGTCCCGAGCTGTGGAGCCTGTACAACACCCGGCTGCACCGCGGTGAGCACATCCGGGTGTTCCCGCTGTCCAATTGGACCGAGCTCGACGTCTGGGCCTACATCGAGCGGGAGAAGCTGGAGATCCCGTCCATCTACTACGCGCACGAGCGGCCGGTGTTCGAGCGGGACGGGCTGCTGCTGGCCGACAACCCCTACGTGGCCAGGGACGACAACGAGCCGCTGTTCACCGCCACCGTGCGCTACCGGACGGTCGGCGACATGACCGGCACCGGGGCGGTCTCGTCCTCGGCCCGGACGGTGGCCGAGGTCATCGCGGAAGTGGCGGCGACCCGGATCACTGAACGCGGCCAGACCCGGGGCGATGACCGGGTCAGCGAGGCGGCGATGGAAGACCGCAAGCGCGAGGGGTACTTCTGATGGGTCCTGTTACCGCCGAGACGGCCACCACCTTGTCTCCCCGTATGGACATCCTGAGGTTCGCCACCGCCGGCTCGGTCGACGACGGCAAGTCGACGCTGATCGGGCGGCTGCTCTACGACTCCAAGTCGATCTTCACCGACCAGCTGGAAGCGGTCGAGCGGACCAGCCGGGACCGCGGCGAGGACTACACCAACCTGGCCCTGCTCACCGACGGGCTGCGGGCCGAGCGGGAACAGGGCATCACCATCGACGTGGCGTACCGCTACTTCGCGACGCCCCGGCGCAAGTTCATCATCGCCGACACCCCCGGTCACATCCAGTACACCCGCAACATGGTGACCGGTGCGTCCACCGCCGACCTCGCGGTGGTCCTGGTGGACGCGCGCAACGGCCTGACCGAGCAGTCCCGGCGGCACGCCTTCCTCACCACCTTGCTGCGGGTGCCGCACATGGTGCTCGCGGTGAACAAGATGGACCTGGTCGACTACAGCGCCGAGGTGTTCGAGCGGATCACCGAGGAATTCTCCGCGTTCGCGGCCCGGCTGGACATCGGCGACCTGACCTTCATCCCGATCTCCGCACTGCACGGCGACAACGTGGTGGACCGGTCGGCCAACATGCCCTGGTACGACGGGCCCTCGCTGCTGCACCACCTGGAGCACGTGCACATCGCGTCGGACCGCAACCTTCACGACCCCAGGTTCCCG
>Ga0136846_1216603_pt1 | contig 22032 bp, 15 predicted proteins | sample HopSoiMetagenom2_FD_96841 | JGI IMG/M metagenome (GOLD analysis project Ga0136846, IMG submission 96841) | Grasslands soil microbial communities from Hopland, California, USA - 2 Assembly 2016 (version 4) | ecosystem: Environmental > Terrestrial > Soil > Grasslands | place: USA: Hopland... | reverse complement strand
CGTTGCGCGTTATGCGCTACGCGAAGGGTGGCTGCCGGTTGTCCTGGGAGGACCGGTAATGGCTCGCGTGGTGGTGGTTTCAAATCGCGTGGCGGTTCCGAACCGCGATGGCGCGACGCGGGCTGGGGGCCTCGAGGTCGTGCTGCGCTCGTTCCTCAAGCGCAACCAGGGCGTCTGGTTTGGCTGGAGCGGCCGCCTCGTAGCCAAGGGCGATGAGCAGGTCCGCGAGCTCAAGCATTCGGACGTCACCTACATCACCACCGACATTTGTCGGGGCGACTTCCAGGAATACTACAACGGCTTCGCCAATCGGATGCTGTGGCCGATCCTGCACTATCGGCTCGACCTCTCGGAGTTCTCCAGCCGCGAGATGGCGGGCTATCTCCGCGTCAATGAGATGTTCGCCGACCGATTACAGGCCTTCCTCAAGCCAGACGATGTGATCTGGGTGCATGACTATCATTTCCTGCCGCTCGCGAAGGCGCTGCGCGAACGTGGCGTCGAGAACAGGATCGGCTTCTTTCTGCACATCCCGTTTCCGCCGCCGGACCTGCTGACCGCACTGCCCAAGCACGAGCGTACCATCCTCAGTCTCTGTCATTACGACCTCGTCGGATTCCAGACCGAGAACGACGCCAACAATCTGGCGGACTATCTGACCGACGAATGCCGGATGCCGAGCCGTGACCGCCGCACCTTCATCGCCGGCACCCGCACGATGCGGATCGGCGTGTTTCCGGTCGGGGTCGAGATGGCGGAATTTGAACGTCTGGCCCGCCGCATGGCGAAAGTCACCGCGGTGCGCGACGTGGTCACCAGTCTGGCCGATCGCAGCATGATCATCGGCGTCGATCGCCTGGATTATTCCAAAGGCATTGGCATGCGGATGCGGGCGTTCGAGCAATTCCTGACCGGCTATCCGCGCTGGCGCGGCAGCGTGACCTATCTGCAGATCACTCCGCGCAGCCGCTCCGATATCCGCGAATACGCCGAGATGGAGCGACGGATCGATGAGACCGTCGGCCGCGTCAATGGCCACTATGGCGAGGCCGCTTGGACGCCGATCCGCTACGTCAACCGCCCCTACGGCCGCTCGACGCTCGCCGGACTGTTCCGCTCGTCGCGCGCGGCGCTGGTGACGCCGTTGCGCGACGGCATGAACCTCGTCGCCAAGGAGTATGTCGCGGCGCAGGATCCCGAGGATCCGGGCGTGCTGATCCTGTCCCGTTTTGCCGGCGCGGCGGTCGAATGCCAGGCGGCCCTGCTGGTCAATCCGTACGATCAGGAGGCGATGGCCGCCGCGATCGATCAGGCGCTGTCGATGCCACTGGACGAGCGCAAGGCTCGCCACAGCAATATGTTCAAGGTCCTGTCGGAGAACGACATCAAGGATTGGGGCATGTGCTTTATCGCGGCGTTGACGCGGCCCGCGCCGGTGGTGGTGCCTCGTCCGGCCGCGTCCGCGGCAGGCTACCTCGCCGCGGCGGAATGATCGGCGCGCTGTTCGGCGGGCTTTGCCGCGCGCGTGAGGTTGAACGCGCTGTTGACCAGTGCCACGTGCGAGAACGCCTGCGGGAAATTGCCGAGCAGTTGCTTTGAGTGCGGGTCGTATTCTTCGCTCAGCAGCCCGACGTCATTGCAGAGCGCCGCGAGCCGCTTGAACAGCACCCGCGCATCGTCGAGGCGTCCGAGCATTACATAGGCGTCGACCAGCCAGAAGCTGCAGGCCAAGAACACGCCTTCGCCGGGCGGCAGGCCGTCGTCGGAACGCGAGGTGTCGTAGCGCTGCACGAACCCGCCCGCCATCAGGCGGCGCTCGATCGCCTCCACCGTGCCGATCACTCGGGGATCCTTCGGCGGCAGGAAGCCGACCACGGGCAGCAGCAGCAGGCTCGCGTCCAGCTCCTTGCTGTCATAGGACTGCACGAAGCTGCCCTGTTGCGGGTCGAAGCCCTTCCGGCACACGTCGGCATGGATAAATGTGCGCAGCTCGCGCCAGCGGTCGAGCGGGCCGTCGAGGCCATATTCCTCGGCGCTCTTGATGGCACGGTCGAAGGCGACCCAGGCCATCACCTTGGAATAGGTGAAATGCTTGCGGCCGCTGCGCACCTCCCAGATGCTTTCGTCGGGCTCCGTCCACGCCTTCTCGAGATGCTTCAGGAAGGCGATCTGCACCGCCCAGCCGTCGTCGCTTTGATCGATACCGCCGCGGCGGGCCTGGTGCAGGGCATCCATCACCTCGCCGTAGACGTCGAGCTGGAGTTGGCTGTGCGCGCTGTTGCCGATCCGCACCGGGCCCGAATTGCGAAAGCCCGGTAGCCACGGCACCTCCCACTCGACCAGCCGCCGCTCGCCGGCGATGCCGTACATGATCTGCGCCTGTTCGGGGCGTCCGGCGACGGCGCGCAGCAGCCACTCCCGCCAGGCGGCGGCCTCCTCGTAGTAGCCGGCATTCATGAAGGCGAGGAGCGTGAGCGTCGCATCGCGCAGCCAGCAGAACCGGTAGTCCCAGTTGCGGACCCCGCCGATCCACTCCGGCAACGAGGTGGTGGGAGCGGCGACGATGCCCCCGGTCGGTCCATAGGTCAGCGCCTTCAGTGTGATCAGCGAACGCGTCACGATGTCGGCGAATGGGCCATCGTTCTTGTACTTCGCAGTCCAGCCGCGCCAGAACTTTTCGGTTATGGCCAGGGCGCGGTGCGGATCGCTTGGTTTCGGCGGCGCCAGGTGCGACGGCGCATAGATCAGCGTGAACGGCACCGTCTCGCCGGCTGACACGGTGAACTCACCGACGGTCTTGAAATTCTCGCCGTGGACGTCGATCGGCGTCGTCAGCACCACCATGTCCGGACCGGCGATGGCGCGGAGCGTGCGGTCGGGCAAACGGCTGACCCAGGGCACGATACACCCGTGGCCGAAGCGCAGAATAAGCTCCATGCACATCGTCACGCGGCCGGATTCTCCGACCACCAGCCGGACGATGTCGGAGGTGTTGTTGCGGAGCGGCATGAGGTCGACCAGCGTCACCGCGCCGTCGTCGGTTTCGAAGCGGGTCTCCAAGATGAGCGTACCGGGACGATACTTTCGGCCGGCGTGGAATTTCTCCGCCTTCGGCGCGATCCGCCAGCGGCCGTTCTCGGGCGTGCCGAGCAGCGCCGCGAAACAGGCATCGGAATCGAACCGCGGCCAGCACAGCCAGTCGATCGAGCCGCTGCGCGAAACCAGCGCCGCGGTTTCGCAGTCCCCGATCAACGCATAGTCCGCGATGCTGACGGTCATTGGCCACTCAGAGCGTGAAATCGATCACCACTTTGATGTCGTCTGGCCGGTTCTCCAGCGCCTCCTGCCAATTCGACAGCGGCACGCGCCGCGAGATCAACCGGCCGAGCCAAGCCTGGTCGGCGTCGGCGAGAGACTTCGCTGCCAGCTCGTAGTGTCTGCGATTGGCGTTGACCGAGCCGAACACCACGTCGTTGTTGAGCACCATCGCTTTGTTGAATTCGCCGAAATCGAACGACATCTCGTGATGGCCGCCGAGACCGAGGAGACACACGACGCCGCTCGGGGCCGAGCGGCCCATAACGTCAGCGATGACGGTCGGCGCGCCGGTGCATTCGATGACGATGTCCGGCGTGAGCTCGATGGTGTCCTGGATGGGGCCGCTGAGATAAAGCGCGCCGAGATCGCGGACGAGCTGTGGCTTTGGTCCATCGGTCGCGCGGTCGAGCACATACACCTCATGGTGCCGCTGCATGCCCATCATGGCGGCGAGCAGCCCGATCGGGCCGGCTCCGGTCACCAGGACGCGCCGCGGCGCCCAGGAGTGGAAGCGCCGGCCGATGCGCTCGATGTGATCCCAGGCCTTGGCGACGACGCTGGTCGGCTCCAGCAGCACGCTGTGTTTGCCAAGCGCCGGTTCGACCTTGATCGCGTAGCTTGGCTCGATGCGAAACCGCTCCGATCCGAAACCGTGAATGCCCTTGATGCCGCGCTCGGTGTACTGACCGTTGCGGCACATGTCCCATTCGCCAGCGGCGCAGGCCGGGCAGGGCACCGGGTCGGGCCGCCGCACGATGCCGACGATGCGATCGCCCACGGCGAAGCGGCCACCCGGCGGCGCAGCGATGACTTCGCCGTAGGATTCATGGCCGAGCACGAGCCGTTCGGCGCCCGGCGGAGCTTCGCCGTAGGCGCCGGAGACAATCTCGCGATCGGTGCCGCAGACGCCGAGCGCCAGCGTGCGGATCAGCAGCGAGCCATGCGACTCCGCCGGCTCTGGAATGTCTTCGAGTTGCGCGGAGTGGGGCACACCCGGAAGAAGCGTGATCGCTCGCACCGAAATACCTCGTCTACGAACGGAAATTTGTTGCCGATCAAATGCTTCGACGCCCCCGACCAATGACGCCTCAGGGCCGGAAAGGTTCCTGTTCGGCGCCCAGGCGGCACCACCGTTTTCATCACGGCGGCCCCTGGTGCGACATATTCACCTGCAATACAGTCGCGCTTCCGTCACGCGGCGAGGCTTGAGTCGCCGTCAAGAATTTTCAATCCGAGGGAGCGCTCGTTATGGCACGCAAGATTCCGGGCACGAAGGATTCCGGCCCGAAGGTCGATCGCCGCAAGTTTCTGACCGGGGTGGCCGTGGCCGGTGCGGCCGGCACGCTGGCGCCGCAAGCCGCCGACGCAACAGTTGCGGCCGCCGCGCCCGCGCGCCTGCCTTCGGTGCTGCCGCCGACGACGCAGACCATCGCCGCCGAAACCAATGTGCCGCAGGCCGAACTCAACCGGATCGGCGGCGTGGCCGGATCGGACTTCATGGTCGACGTGATCAAGACACTCGACATCAAATACCTGCCGGCGAACTGTGCTTCGAGCTACCGGGGCATTCACGAGTCGCTGATCAACTACGGCGGCAACAAGATGCCGGAGTTCCTCACCTGTACCCATGAGGAATCCGCGGTCGGCATGGCGCAGGGCTATTTCAAGGCCACCGGCAAACCGCTGCTGTCGCTGGTCCACGGCACCGTCGGCCTGCAGCACGCCTCGATGGCGATCTACAACGCTTGGTGTGATCGCGTGCCGGTCATGATCATGGGCGGCAACGACATGGACGCCGCGCACCGGCCGCCGGGCGTGCCGACCTTCCATTCGGCGCAGGACATCAACGCGATGGTGCGCGACTACACCAAGTGGGACGACACACCCGTGTCGTTGCAGCACTACGCGCAGTCGGTCGTTCGCGCCTACAAGATTTCGATGACCCCGCCTTATGCGCCGGTGATGATCTCGCTCGATGCCGGCCTTCAGCAGGAGCCGGTCCACGGCAACGGCGAGAAGCTATACATCCCGAAATACACGGCGAGCTCGCCGCCGCAGGGCGACACCGGTGCGGTGAAGGAAGCGGCACGGCTGCTCGCCAACGCCGAGCGGCCTGTGATCGTGGTTGATCGCGCGGCGCGCACCGAGAATGGCTTGCGGCTGTTGGTTCAGCTCGCCGAAGCGCTGCAGGCCCGCGTCGTCGACATGGGCGGCCGCATGAACTTCCCAAAGACGCATTATCTCAGCGCCGGCGCGGCAGTGGTCAACACCGCCGACGTCATCATCGGCATGGAGCTGTCCGACTTCTGGGGCGTGGTGAACGGCTACGTCGACAACGGCGATCACGGCATCGGTCACAACCGCAGCAAGATCAAGCCCGACACCAAGCTGATCAGCATCAACTCATCCGAGCTGCTCACCAAGTCGAACTACCAGGACTTCCAGCGCTTCCTGTCGGTCGACGTGTCAATGCCGGCCGACTCCGAGGCGACGCTGCCGGCGCTCATCGAAGCGGTGAAGGCGGCGATCCCGAACGACCGCAAGGCCGCGATCGAGAAGCGCGGCGAGGCGGCCAAGAAGAACAAGGCCGAGGCGCACGCCCGCACCCTGGAAGCCGCGGCGCTCGCCTGGGATGCGAGCCCGATCAGCACCGCGCGTCTCGTCATGGAGACCTGGAACGCGGTCAAGGGCGAAGACTGGTCGTTGGTTTCGCAGTCGGGCAACGTCAGCGGCTGGCCGCAACGGCTGTGGCCGATGGAGAAGTATTACCACTGGCTCGGCGGCTCCGGCGGCTATGGCGTCGGCTACGGCGCGCCGGCCTCGGTAGGCGCTGCACTCGGCAACCGCGATCTCGGCCGCTTCTCGGTCTCGATCCAGTCCGACGGCGATCTGATGTACGCGCCGGGCGTGCTGTGGACCGCGGCGAAGCACAAGATTCCGCTGCTTGCCGTGATGCACAACAACCGCGGCTATCATCAGGAGCTGATGCACGTGCAGCGGATGTCGAGCTTCCGCAACCGCGTCGCCAGTCTCGGCGGCGACATGGGCCCGATCGGCACCAGCATCATGAATCCCGATATCGAGTATCACAAGCTCGCTGAGTCGATGGGCTGGTGGGCGAAGGGGCCGATCAAGGATCCGGCCGAGCTCGGGCCGGCGATCAAGCAAGCAATGGCGGCGGTGAAGGCCGGTCAGCCGGCGCTCGTCAACGTCTGGACGCAGCCGCGCTAACTCTGGGAAATGAACAACATGCGTTATCCAATGTTTCGTGTCGCGCTGGTCGCACTCGCGGCCGGCGTGGTTCTCGGTCACGGTCCGGTGCTGGCGGCGGGGGACGCTGCCAAAGGCAAGACCGCGTTCGTGAAATACGGCTGCTGGCAATGCCACGGTTTCGAGGGACAAGGGTCCGCCATTACCAGCAACGGCAAGGTGCTGGCGCCCGATCCGCTGCCGTGGGAGGGCTTCTCGTCGTTTGTCCGCACCAGCAACGGCGGCATGCCGCCGTACAGCGAGAAGATCCTGCCAAACGGCGACCTGGAGGACATTCACGCTTATCTGGCGTCGGTTCCGAAGCCGAAGGACGTCAAGAGCATCCCGCTGCTCAGCCAGCAGTAGCGGCATCGAAAGCAGAGCAGGCCCCCGGAGCGACCCGGGGGCTTTTGCTTTTGCGGCCGAGCGTTCAAGGCGGCTTGCAACGCTTCATGTTGCTTGTTTCAACCAATTCCAGTGCGCGGCGGGTTTTTGTTGTTGCTCGAAAACGTCAACGCGGCGCGGCACATAGAAGGTCTTTTTGAATTCGTCCAAATCTACGTTAGAACCTCTATAAATCATTGATATTGCAGGAAAAAGCGCCCGCTTCTAGGAGCAGTGCGGGGCTGTTGCGATGTCGTGAGTGCCCGGAAATTGCAGGGTTGGGCACCATGAGCGGGCGAGTTTCGCGTCGTCGCATTGCGTTTCTGCTGGCGACGACTTGCATCATCAGCACCGCTTCGTTCGGCATCGGCGCAATGGCGTCGGACGAAACGCCGCCCACCGCCAGCGATACCGACACCAAAGCCAAACCCATTTCATCCGCCGCGCGCGGCGCCAGCGCCCAGGCTCCGACCCTCCAGCTCGACATGATCACGGTTCGGAGTAAGAAGCCGGCGCGCCCGCGCACCGTGCCCGCCGCTACGCCGGTCGCACCGCCGCCCGCAGCGGTGGCCATGACCACCAACGCCGGCGGCGATATTGGCTACCACGCTAACAGCACGTCCACCGCGACCAAGACCAACACGCCACTGCGCGACATTCCGCAGTCCATCACTGTCATCACCAAGCAGCAGCTCCAGGACATCGACGCACACCGGATCGAGGACGCCGTGCGCTATGTCCCGGGCGTCAACTGGCACCAGGGCGAAGGCAATCGCGACCAGATCGTCATCCGCGGCCAGAGCTCGACGGCCGACTTCTTCGTCAACGGCATGCGCGACGATGCACAGATCTATCGCGATCTCTACAACACCGAGCGCCTGGAGTTCCTCAAAGGGCCCAATGCGATGATCTTCGGCCGCGGCGGTGGTGGCGGCGTGTTGAACCGTGTGCTCAAGGAGGCCGATGGCGTTCCGATCAACGAGTGGAAGGTCCAGACCGGGTCCTATAACAACGCGCGGGTGTCCGGCGACGTCGGCGGCAAGATCACCGACAACGTCTACGGACGGATCAACGGCGTGTTCGAGGACACCGACACCTATCGCGACTTCACCCATATGCAGCGCGGCGGCGTCAACCCGACGCTGACCTGGCTGGTCGATCCGCTCACCAAGGTGAAGTTGTCGTACGAATATTTTCACGACGGACGGACTGCGGACCGCGGCATCCCGTCGTTCAACGGCATTCCGTACCCCGGGGCCCAGCCCAATCAGTTCTTCGGCAATCCGGCGCTGAGCTTCACGCCATCGACGCAGAACATCGCCATGGCGGTCGTCGAGCACGACTTCAACAATGGCCTAGCGGTGAAGAACCAGACCCGGTTTGCCGACTACAAGCGGGGCTACCAGAATGTTTATCCGGGCAGCGCGGTCACGGCCGCCGGCACCTACACGCTGGCGGCCTACCGCAATCAAAACGACCGGCAGAACGCGATCAACCAGACCGACTGGACCTATAAATTCAACACCGACATCTGGAAGCACACGGCGGTGTTTGGAACCGAGTTCGCCAACCAGCAATCCGCCAACGCGCGTTTTTCCGGGGTCTTTGCCAACGGCACGGCGGCTTCGGCGCCGATCTCGGCCGGCAATCCAACATCGTTCCAGAATGTGCTGTTCCCCGGCCTGGCGACCGACGCCAGAAACAAGACCAATCTCAATGCGTCAGCGGCATACGTCCAGGATCAGATCGAATTCACCCGCTGGCTGCAGTTCATCGGCGGAGTTCGCCTCGAACAGTTCGCCCTGGACTACGTCAATCTGAACGCTCAAGGCGTCCCGTCCCTGTTCGGTCAGAAGCTGTCGCGGATCGACAATCTGGTATCGCCGCGCGCGGGCGTCGTCATCAAGCCGGTCGATCCCTTGTCGCTCTATGGCAGCTACGCTGTATCGTATCTGCCGGGGTCTGGCGACCAGTTCGGCGCGTTGACGGCGACGTCCGCCCTGCTGCAACCGGAGAAATTCACCAACCGGGAGGTCGGCACCAAGTGGGACATCACACCGCTACTCACGCTCACCACCGCGTACTTCCAGTTGGATCGCGAGAACACCCGGGTCCCGGATCCGAGCGGTTCAGGCCTTGTTATTGCGACCGGGCACTCGCGCGTGATGGGATTTGAGTCGGGCCTTGCCGGCTACGTCACCGACAAGTGGCAGATCAGCGCCGGCTACGCCAATCTCGACGCGCGCTTCCTGACCACCACGGCCAACGCCGGAACCGGCATGGCGAACGCCTTTGCCGGAGCCCGGGTGCCGTTCGTGCCGATCCATACTTATTCGCTGTGGAATCGGTATGACATCAACTACAACTGGGGTGTCGGTGTCGGCATCATCGCCGAAGACCATTACTTCGCTTCCGCCGACAACACGGTGGTGGTGCCGGGCTTCACCCGTGTCGACGGTGCCATCTTCTGGCGTCTCAACAAGTTCGTGCGGGCGCAGCTCAACGTCGAAAACATCTTCGGCGCTAAGTATTACCCGTCGGCGGACGGCAACAATAACATCACCATCGGCTCGCCGCGCGCGGCACGGTTTACGCTGACCACCAACTTCACCGGCGACGATCGCAGCGCGCCGCTGTGGGGGCCCGGCCTGCAGACGATGCTGCGGCCGACCGCCACCGGACCAGCTGGGCCGGCCGCCATTGGGCCTCCGGGGGGAGCCTATTGATGGCAGCGGCGAAGCCTGCGGCTGCCGAACTAGAGCTATTCAAAACCACGGACCGCTCAGGTGGGGTAAGGAAAGGGGCCTCTAGCCAGCACCGATGTAACATTATAACAGATAGGCCGGACGGGCGGGCGAAGCCGGCAACGGGACCCTATGGGAATGCCGAAGTTCGTTAGTAATATCAGAGTGTTATTTATCCCTCTCGTTCCGCAGGCCGTGCTCGGAATGGTGACCGCGGTAGTCATCAGCGCCGCGGCCTTGGCCCAGCCGGCGCCGCCTGGCGCGCCCGCCAGTCCGCCGGCTGCCACCGCGGCGCCGGCTGTCGAGGCGCCTGCCACGCCGGTCTCGGAAGCTTCGGGCGCGTCGGTGATCGCCAACGCCGCGCTGCCGCGCGATCTGTCGCCGTGGGGCATGTTCCTCAATGCCGACATCGTCGTGAAAATCGTGATGGTCGGTCTGGTGTTTGCGTCGCTCGTCACCTGGACGGTGTGGCTGGCAAAGAATTTGGAACTGTGGAAGGCGACGCGCAACGGCCGCACTGCGCTCGCGGTGCTCAACGAGGCGCGCTCGCTCGCCGAAGCCAATGCGCGCTTGGGCAAAAGCGACGAGACGGTTGCGCGGCTTTTGCGCACCGCGGTCCACGAGGTGCAGATGTCGCCGCACCCCGACCCCGAAGCGTTGAAGGAGCGCATCTCCTGGCTGCTCGAGCGTGTCGAAGCGTCGTCGAGCCGACGCATCGGCCGCGGCATGGGTCTGCTCGCCAGTATCGGCGCGACGGCACCGTTCGTAGGCCTGTTCGGCACCGTGTGGGGCATCATGAACAGCTTCATCGGCATCTCCAACGCCCACACCACGAACCTTGCGGTAGTGGCGCCCGGCATCGCCGAGGCGCTGCTCGCGACCGCGCTCGGCCTGTTCGCCGCGATTCCGGCGGTCGTGATCTACAATGTGTTCTCTCGCCAGATCGGCGGCTATCGCGCTCTGCTCGCCGACGGCTCGGCGCTGGTGATGCGGCTCGTCAGCCGCGACTGCGAGCGCGTGTCGTCGGCGCATATTTCGCGCGCCGCGGCGGAGTAGCGCGATGGCCATCCGTCTCGGACATGACGGCGACGATTTCGCGGAAACCCACGAGATCAACGTCACGCCGTTCATCGACGTGATCCTGGTGCTGCTGATCATCTTCATGATCGCGGCGCCACTGGCGACCGTCGACGTACCGGTCGATCTGCCGGCGACGACCGCGCAAAAGCAGGAGCGTCCCGACAAGCCGGTGTTTCTCACCATCAAGGCCGACCGCAGCTTGGCGATCGGTGACGATCCGCTGCCGCGCGAGCGGCTCGGCGCGGCGCTGGAGACCGCGACAAACGGCAAGCGCGACGAGCGCATATTTCTCCGCGCCGACCGCGCGGTGAGCTATGGCGACGTCATGGAGATCATGAACGCGCTGCGTTCGGCAGGCTTCCTCAAGGTCGCCCTGGTTGGACTGGAGGACCGGGAGGCGAAATGACCGTGCCGGTGCTCATCCTGCAGGGTCCCGATACCCGCGAGGAGTTCAGGCGATGGGTCCTCGCCGCGGCGATCGTCTGCGCCGGGCATGCCGGGCTGATGGCGGGTTATCTGCTGATACCCGCCGCGGAGCCTGAAGGCGCGATGGAGTCGCCCGCCGTGCTGATTGATTTCGCGCCGATCCCGGTCGCGCCGGCCTCGCCCGACGATATCGCGCCGGGCCCAGACATGCTGGAGGCGCAGCCGACGCCGAAGCCGCCGGAGCAGGTCGAGCCGCAGGTGGTCGAGCCTATGCCGCGGCTCGAGGCGCCTGCCGAAGTGACATTGCCGCTGCCGGAGCCGAAGGCTGTCGAAAAGAAGCCCGAGGAAAATCCAGACAAGCAGAAGTCCGAAACGACGCCAGTCGAGCAGAACACCCCGGCGCCGCAAACGTCAGCGGCGCCGCGCTCGGAGCAGAACACCGCGGCGACGCCGCAGGCGCCGAGCCCCGGCAGCGAAGCAAGCCGGAACGCCATCGCCAAGTGGCGCGACCTTGTGGTCGCGCGCTTGCAGCAGAACAAGCGCTATCCGGCGACCGCCGAGGGGCGGCGTGAGCAGGGCGTGGTGACGCTGAGCTTCAGTGTGGACCGCAACGGCCGCGTGCTGGCGCGCAGCATCTCGAAAAGCTCCGGAGTGGCCGCACTCGACGAGGAGGTGCTGGCGATGGTCCAGCGTGCCCAGCCGCTGCCGGCGTTTCCGCCGGCGATGATGCAGCAATCGGTCAACCTGGTCGTGCCGATCCGCTTCTCGCTGCGCTGAGGCTCTTTCCGTTGACTGCGTGTCGAGTGCCGCGCCGGATGCCTTGACGGCACCGTCCCGGAGTTATGCACTGTCACAGCATTGTCGTCGGAACGACGGCATCATGTCAGCACCGCAGAGCGAGGCTCGTTCGACCAACACGCGGGAGGTGGCCATGACGATTCGGATGTTGAGCCGGCGCCGGCTGCTGGCGACCGTGGGCTCGGCCGCCGTGGCTACCGGCATCGACGGCATCGCGCGGCCCTACCTGAGTCGCGCCGCCGACCGGCCGGTCATCACTCACGGCGTCCAATCGGGCGACGTGTCCGTCGATTCCGGAATGGTCTGGGCGCGCACCGACCGGCCGTCGCGCATGACCGTCGAGGTCGCGACCACCGACAGCTTCAAGACTATTCACCGCGGTGTGTTCGTCGATGCGCTGCCGGAGAGCGATTTCACCGCCAAGGCGCTGTTGGAAAACCTGCCGGCCGGGCAGGACGTCTTTTACCGCATCCGCTTTGCCGACCTTGCCGAGCCGACGATCTTGAGCGAGCCGACGACCGGCCGCTTCCGCACTGCGCCCTCCGACCGCCGCTCGGTCTCGTTCGTCTGGTCGGGCGACACCGCGGGGCAGGGCTGGGGTATCGACGAGGCGCGCGGCGGCATGCGCGCCTACGCGACCATGCTCAAAAACCGGCCTGATTTTTTCCTGCACAATGGCGACACCATCTATGCCGACGGGCCAATCGCGGCCGAGGTCAAGCTGCCGGACGGCACGCTGTGGAAGAACATCGTCACTGAAGACAAGTCGAAGCCCGCGGAAACGCTTGCCGAGTTTCGCGGCAACTTCAAATACAACCTGATCGACCGCAATGTGCGCGGGTTCAACGCCGAGGTCCCGATGCTCGTGCAATGGGACGATCACGAGGTGTACAACAACTGGTGGCCGGGCGAGACGCTGCCGGTCAACGAACATCGGAAAACCAGTTACAAATCGAGCAACGCGCTGCTGCTGGCGGCGCGGGCGAGCCGGGCGTTTCACGAGTACATGCCGCTGCGCCCGGCCGCGGCCGAAGCCGGCCGCGTCTATCGCAAGATTGCCTATGGGCCGCTGCTCGACGTGTTCATGCTCGACATGCGCAGTTACCGTGGCCCGAACGGCGAAGGCAAAGAAGAGAGCTATGGGCCGCCCGCTTATTTTCTCGGGCCGCAGCAATTGGCCTGGCTCAAGCGCGAGTTGATGAATTCACGCGCGACCTGGAAGGTGATCGCAGCTGACATGCCGCTTGGGCTCGTGGTCTACCATGACTTCGCGAACAAGTGGGGCGTCGAGGCGGCCGCGCAGGGCATGGGCGGCCCGCCGCGCGGCCGCGAGCTCGAGGTTGCCGACCTGCTGTCCTTCGTCAAGCATGCCGGTATCCGCAACACGGTCTGGCTGACCGCCGATGTGCACTACACGGCGGCGCATTACTACGATCCGAACAAGGCGGCGTTCCAGGATTTCGAGCCGTTCTGGGAGTTCGTGTCAGGTCCGATTCACGCCGGCACGTTTGGACCGAACGACCTCGACAGCACGTTCGGTCCGCAGCTCATGTACATCAAGGCGCCGGCCAAGGAACAGGGCCAGAATCTCTCGCCAGCGTCGGGCCTGCAGTTTTTCGGTCACGTGGCGATCGAAGGCGAAACCGGGATCATGACGGTGTCACTCAAGGACGTCGACGACCGGGCGCTGTGGTCGACCAAGCTCGAACCGAAAATGGGATGAGCCTCAGGAGCCGGAGCGCAAGCTTGCCGGCGTCGCGAGTTGCACGGCGGGCTGGCGCGCCACAGCTTGCTGCGCGGCCGCTCCTGCAGAAGCCGGCGCGAGACCGGCGGCCGTAGCGCTGAAGCGATCGCTCAGGTGGCCGACAACACCAATTGTCACCGTGACCGCGATCGCGCCGAAAATCATGACGTTGCGCCAAGTGAGAACCTGGGGATCGCGCTCGGTGTAGAGCAGGTCCTGATTGCGCAGGCGATAGTCGGTCATTTGGTTTCCGGTAGCGGTGTACTCGGGCATAAAGGAGGCGCCTTTCAGGCAAGACAAATTACAGACCCCAATTTGGGGAAAACTTTCAGACAACTGCCCGACGACGACGCCGGCGGTATCGCGGTGAGGCCTATTGCATCGTCCGGGCAGACCCAATCAAGCCTTTGCTCCCGAACCTGAATTCGGCGCGCTTTAAATCGGCGCCTATGGGATTCTGCCGCATCGTGAGCGGCGCGGTCGCTCGCCTTTGGGCGCCATTTACGGTATCAAGCGATGCGCTGGCCCCGCACGACGGATAGAATTTTCGTGACATGATGATGCGATTGGTTTGGATCCTTGTCTCGATCGTCATGGTTGTGCCCATCGAGCGCACCGCCTCGGCCCAGCAAGGCGGTTCTGTTCCGCGGCTGGCTCTCATCATCGGCAACTCCAACTACCCGGATACCGAAGCCTCCCTGAAGGAGCCGCTGAAGGACGCGGTGAAGGATGCCCGCGCGCTGGCCGATGAGCTCAAGCGCGAGGGCGTGGGGTTCCAGGTCACTTTCGTCGAGGATCTTTCCCGAGACGGAATGAAGCGTGAATTCGATCGTTTCTACGGAAAGCTCACGCCGGGCTCGGTCGCTTTGGTTTTTTTCGGCGGTTACGCCATTCAGGCTGCCCGGCAGAGCTATATCATCCCGGTCGATGGGCAGATTTGGCGCGAAACCGATGTGCCGCGTGACGGCATCAGCCTGGAGTCCATCCTCCGCGAAATGAATTCGCGGGGCGCCAAGGTCAAGATTGCCATTATCGATGCGTCGCGGCGCAATCCTTACGAGCGGCGGATTCGCCGGTTCTCGACCGGCCTTGCTCCCGTCGATGCTCCGACCGGGTCGCTGGTGATGTATTCCTCTGCGCCGAGCACGGTCGTCAGTGACACCGGTAGCGAGCAGCGCCTGTTTCTCACCGAACTGGTCAAGCAGCTTCGCGTGGCGCAGTTGCCGGCGGAAGAGGTCTTCAACCGTACCCGGATGTTCGTGTCGACCGCGACGCAGGGGCAGCAGGTGCCTTGGGTGGCGAATTCGCTGGTGTCGGATTTTTCTTTCGACCTGCGGGGCAAGTCCGGCGCCGTGGCCGCGTTGCCGACATCGCCCCCAGGGCCGGCATCCACCGCGCCGGCCGTGACGCCCGCGACTCCTGCACCTGCCGCGACGCCTGAGGCAGCGCGGCCGGGAGCGGTGATTCTTCCGAAGATGGATCCGGTTGTTCCGAACTCCAAACCGGAGCCCAATCCTGGTCCATCGTCACCCACGGTCGCCGCTCCGGCCACTGTGAGGATCGCCCGCGAGGATATTGCGGCGATCGACGACCTCAGTCGCAAACTTCGCGCCAATCCGAACGATGTCGTCTCGCTTTATCGGCGCGGCCAGCTTTACGCCAAGAACGACGATTTCCCGCACGCGCTGACGGACTTCGACGCGGCGATCAAACTCAATCCAAGGGATGCCGAGGCGCTGAACAATCGTTGCTGGGTGCGCGCCATGGTCGGCGATCTCGATGCGGCGCTCCAGGATTGTAACGAGGCGCTGCAGCTCCGGCCCGATTTTGTCGACAGCCTCGACAGCCGTGGCTTCGTCAGGTTGAGGATCGGACAGTTGCAGCGCGCGGTCGCCGACTACGACGCAGCGCTGCAATTGTCTCCGCGGAAGGCGTCGTCGCTCTACGGACGGGGCATCGCCAAGTTGCGGGCCGGCGACACCGGTGGTCATGCCGATATCGCGGATGCTAAGGCGATCGATTCGCGCATTGCCGAGGAGTTCGCGCGCTACGGCGTGCGCTGAGGTAGGCGGCCAGACGCGTCGTCGTCCCAAGATTATTGCGCTTGTTCGGGCCGCATGAGATGAAGGGCATCGGGGGAGAGCATCGTGTCGGGATATCTCGATAGGCTGAAATCCAACATCGGCCGCTCGGTCATTGTTGCCGCGCTGGTTGTGCCGGCTGGCGCCGCCTGGGCTCAAGCCAACCCTTCGTCGCAACAGATCATCGACGCGCTGAAGGCGAAGCGGCCGCTGACGCGCAGCTTGTCAGTTTCTCCGGCCGAACAGGCGAAGAAAGCGGAGACCGACAAGTTCGTCGACACGCTGCGCAACCGGCCGACGCGGTCACTGTCTCTCGATGAGCGTCAGCAGATCGCGACTGTGGCCCAGGAGCGGCCGCGCATCGATCTCGAGATCAAGTTCGACTACAACTCGGCGAACATCGCCAAGACCGCGCTTGCCGACATGGATAATCTCGGCAAGGCGCTCACCGACTCTTCCCTGAAGGGCTCGACATTCGTCCTAGCCGGCCATACCGACGCGGTCGGCAGCGAAGAATACAATCTGGATCTCTCCAGCCGTCGCGCCGATTCGGTCAAACGCTATTTGATGGAAAAGTATAGCTTGGCGCCGGATCATCTGGTGACCGCCGGCTACGGCAAGACGCGATTGAAGAACAAGGACAATCCAAAAGCGGCTGAGAACCGCCGCGTCGAAGTCGTCAACATGGCGGATAGGTGAACGCCCGATAGCGGCCCGGGACTCCTGAAAAACTGGGGGCCTCTGTCGTTGCGGCAACTGGCTGTGGTTCACATGAACGTTGCTGGTATCGCGATCGGGCTGATGGTTGGGGCGGGGCTCGTCCTGCCGCAATGGCATCAAGTCTTGGTTCAGGAAGCCTTGGCGCAGACGGAACCGTCGGCCAAGGCCGGCGTCTTCGTGGTCAAGGCGACGACCGCGTGTTTTTCCGACATTGTTCGCGTCGCCGGCTACTTGGTACCGCGCCGGGTCGCGGTCGTGAATGTCGAGGCCGATGGCTACAGGATCACCGAGGTCGGGCCTTCGGAAGGCGAGCAAATCGCTTCTGGGCAGATACTGGCGCGGCTGACACGGCAGGGGAGCGAGGGCGGCGCCACCGCGCCCGCCGGCGGCGCTTCGGTTGGCGCGGCAAGACCAACCCCGACCTCGCTGACGTTGCGTGCGCCTGCTGCGGGACTGCTGATGAAAAGCACGGCGCGCATCCGTGAGATGGCTTCGCCGCAGGCCGAACCGTTGTTCCAGATCTTGGTCGACAACGAGATCGAGCTGGAAGCGCAAATTCCCAGCATCCACATCGCCAAGCTTAAGTCCAACGAGATCGCCCGCGTGACAATTGCCGGCGGCGCCGAGCGGGTCGGCAGAGTTCGTCTGGTTGCGCCCGATATCGATCAGAAAACGCAGCTTGGCAAAGTGCGGCTCGCGGTGGGCAACGACCTGTTGCTTCGGGTCGGTATGTTCGCCAGTGCAACCATCGACGCCACGCGAAGCTGCGGCGTCGCGATCCCCCGCGGCGCTGTCGAATCCCGGGTCGAGGGCACCAGCGTCCGCGTGGTGCGCGGCAATATCGTCGAGATGCGCCGCGTCACCGTCGGGCTCCTGTCGGATGACAGCGCGGAGATCCGCGAGGGGCTCAGTGACGGCGAGGTGGTCGTGGCCAACGCGGGGTCCTCGTTGCACGACGGCGACACCATCAATCCCAAGTTTCCTGGCGAAACCGGTCAACCGAGGGCGCGCTGATGGCAGTCAACGTCTCGGCTTGGTCGATCCGTCAACCGCTGCCCTCGATCATGCTCTCGGTCATCCTGCTGGTGTTGGGCTGGATGAGCTTCATGAAGCTGCCAGTGACGCGGCTGCCGAACGCCGACATTCCGATCGTATCCGTGGTGGTCACCCAGTTCGGCGCGGCGCCGTCCGAGCTTGAGGCCCAGGTCACCAAGACCATCGAGGATGGCGTCTCCGGCGTCGAAGGCGTCAAGCACATCGCCTCATCGATCACCGACGGCATGTCGGTAACCACCATCACATTTCAGCTCGAGACCAACACGGATCGGGCGCTAAACGACATCAAGGACGCGGTTACGCGGGTTCGCGGCAAGCTGCCGCAAAACGTTAACGAGCCGCTGATCCAGCGTGTCGACATCGTCGGCCTGCCGATCGTCACCTACGCGGCGATCGCGCCGGCCAAGACGCCGGAACAACTCTCCTGGTTCGTCGACGACGTGGTCAAGCGTGCGCTGCAGGGTCTGCGCGGTGTGTCCCAGGTCGAGCGCATTGGCGGCGTGGATCGCGAGATATTGGTGTCGCTCGATCCGGATCGCGTGCAATCGGTCGGCCTGACGGCGGTCGACGTCAGTCGCCGCCTGCGCGGCACCAACATCGATCTGGCCGGTGGCCGTGCCGAAATCGGCGGGCGCGACCAGGCGATCCGCACTCTGGCCGGCGCCCGCACGCTCAACGAATTGGCCGGTACCATGATCGCGCTACCGACCGGCGGCGCAGTCCGTCTCGACGACCTCGGCACCGTGACCGACACTGTCGCCGATCCCCGCAGCTTCGCCCGCCTCAACGGCGAGCCGGTGGTGGCGCTTGGCGTCAAACGGTCCAAAGGCGCCAGCGACGTGGTCGTCGCGGCGGCTGTGAAAAAACGGATCGACGAGATCAAGGCCGATTATCCGGACATCGATCTTCAACTGATCGACACCTCGGTCGATTTCACCCGCGGCAATTATGAGGTGGCCATCCACACGCTGTTCGAAGGCGCGGCGCTGGCTGTCATCGTGGTGATGCTGTTCCTGCGCAATTTCCGGGCGACAGTGATCGTCGCAATTTCGCTGCCGCTATCCATCTTCCCCGCGTTCTGGGTGATGGACATGCTCGGGTTCTCGCTCAATCTCATCAGCTTCCTCGCAATCACGCTCAGCACTGGCATCCTCGTCGACGACGCCATCGTTGAGATCGAGAACATCGAGCGGCACATGCAGATGGGGAAGACGCCTTATCGGGCCTCCATCGACGCTGCCGACGAAATCGGCCTGGCGGTGATCGCCATCAGCCTGACCATCGTCGCGATCTTTGCGCCGGCGAGCTTCATGTCGGGCGTCGCCGGCCAGTTCTTCAAGCAGTTCGGCATCACCGTTTCGGTGCAGGTGCTGTTTTCGCTGCTCGCTGCGCGTCTCGTGACGCCGATGCTGGCGGCTTATTTCCTGAAGGCGCATCCGCACGTTGAAAAGCCGCCGGGGAAGGTGCTGCAGTTCTATACGCGGATCGCCCGCTTGTCGGTGCGGCACTATCTCATCACCATGGGTATCGGCGCTGTGATCCTCGCGATGTCCGTGGGCAGTATCCTGCTTCTGGCCTCGGGCTTCTTGCCGGCGCAGGACACCGAGCGCTCGCTGCTTTCGATCGAGCTCCCGCCAGGATCGCGGCTGTCGGACACCGAGGACGTGACCGAAGATATCGTCAAGCTTTTACGCACTCGCCCCGAGGTCACCGCCGTGTTCGTCAACGGTGGCCGCCTTCTGCAAGGGTCGACGGAGGTTCGCAAGGCCTCCATCATCATCCAATACACGCCGAAGTCGAAGCGCTCGATCACGCAAAAGGAGATGGAACTGTTCATCACGCGCAAGCTCGAGGACATCCCCGACATTCATCACTGGTTTGTCGACGAGAATGGGTTGCGCGCGATCTCGCTCGTTGTCGTCGGCACCGATGGCATGACTGTCGCCAACGTTGCCAGCGAACTCGTCAGCCAGATGCGGCAGAGCCCGGCGGTGACCGCGCTGGTCACCAACGTGATTGCCGACACTTCGCTCGACCGGCCGGAACTCAGGATTTTGCCGCGGATGGATCTGTCCGTCCGCCTCGGGATTTCCACCGAGAGTCTTGCGGAGTCGATCCGGGTCGCCACCATCGGCGACGTCGAGCCGGCGCTGGCCAAGTTCGACACCGGCGAGCGACTGGTGCCGGTTCGCGTTCAGCTCATCGATACGGCAAAGGCCGATGTCCAGCGGCTCGAGCAGATGCGGGTGCCGATCGGGGGCGGCCGCGGCGATGTTCCGCTGTCGGCGGTCGCCGATATTCGCCTGAGTCAGGGCCCGAACAGCATCAACCGTTTTGACCGCCAGCGCCAAGCCACCGTCGCTGCCGATCTCGTCGGTCATGCTGCGTTGGGCGATGCGATGAAGCAGATCAACGCGCTGCCTGTGATGGTCAATCTGGCGAAGAAACAGCCGCCGGGCGTCAGCCTCCAGCAATCCGGCGATGCAGAGAACCTGGCCGAGCTCGGACCGAGCCTCGCCGGTGTGATGATCATCGGGATGATGCTGGTCTATGCAGTGCTGGTCATTCTGTTCGGCACGTTCCTGCAGCCAATCACCATCCTGTTTTCGCTGCCGCTGTCGATCGGCGGGGCGATCGCGGCGCTGCTGCTGACCGGCCATCAGTTGACGATCCCGGTGTGGATCGGCGTGCTGATGCTGATGGGCATCGTCACCAAGAACGCCATCATGCTGGTCGAATTCTCGATCGGGTCGATTCACAAGGGCATGGACCGCGACGCCGCGGTCGTCGATGCCGGCCAGAAGCGGGCGCGGCCGATCATCATGACGACGATCGCCATGGTGGCCGGAATGGTACCGAGCGCGTTGAGCTTCGGCGCCGGCGGCGAAATCCGATCGCCCATGGCGCTGGCGGTGATCGGCGGCTTGATCTTTTCGACCGTGCTGTCGCTGCTCTTCGTGCCGGCGATGTTCGCAATGATGGACGATTTCTCCGCATTATGCTGGCGTATCGGCCAGCGTTTCATCGCGTCCAGTGACGAGAGTGGCCATCGGCCGGATCACGTCCCGCCCCGACCATCGCCTGCCGAATAGCGGGGACAGATGGTGCGAATTTCGATAGTTTCCAGCGGTGTCGCCGGAATGGTGGGCACCGGAGCATAATCGGGGCGATCCGTGGCGGCGTTCACGACTGATATCGGACAGCGCTTGCAAGCGTCATGGGCCCGGCGCGGCGAAACCGTCGCTGTCATGCGGGCTTCCGCAGCCGGCGTGGGACCGCGCCTGCAGGCGATCTGGCTGCGGCGGCGTGAGCTCCCGAATGCCCTGCGAACTTGGGTTTCGTCTTCGAATTCGCCGCTGGTCAAACGTGCATTCGCGACCAGAGCGATGGGCATAACCGCCATTGCGGTCGGCATCATCGCCGTGGCGGCACTTCTGGCCCTGGTCATCGGAGCGCCGGTGCCGTTCTTGGCCAATTCGATCGCAAAGCGATTTCAAGCCGAGACCGGATACCGGCTGCAGGTCACGGGCCGTGCCAGAGTCCGACTCTGGCCGTCACCAACGGTAACGCTCGGTAACATCGCGGTGCTGAACACTGATGGGTCGCGACGCACTGTCGCCACGGCTGATGGCGCCCGTTTGCAATTGTCGCTTTGGAGTCTGGTGGCTCGCCGCCCGCAACTGGCCGAGCTCGCCATTGCCCATCCAACGCTCAAAGTCCCGTTGCTGCGCCAACGCCCGGCTCCTGGCTCAGGTGCTGGCCCGGCGACGCCAGCAACGGTCGCGCGCGCCGCTTCGCCCAAGGTCGTGAGCATCGATCGTCTGCTGGTGGAAGACGGTGCGGTGGAGTTCGTGAGCCAGCCGGGTCAGGTTGAGAGCCGCATCGATGCGATCGCGGTCAGCGGGTCGCTTTCGTCGGATCGCCTGCTGGCCGCCAAGGTTTCGGGCCGCTGGGGTGAGCAGGTTTGGCGCGCCGATATCAAGAGCAAGCTGCCGGCCCAAGGCGGCGATGGACACATTGCCCCTGTCGAATTCACCATCGACGCACCGGGCCTATTGCTGGACGCTATGATGGGCCGGACGGAGGTCGGCGTTAACGGCACCGTGCTGACGCTCAATTCGCTGGCAGGCGCGGTCGGAAAAAACAGGTTCAATGGATTGGCGTCGGTGAATTTTGCCGGCAAGCCCATCATCAAGCTGAACCTGGATATGCAGCGTCTCGATCTCGCGGTGGCGAGCGCCGGGGTCTCGGGCGGCGCGGGGCCTGCGGCGGGCCTCGATCAGCCGTGGACCGACAAGCCGGTCAATCTGGACGGGCTGAATTTTCTCGACGCCGAAATGCAGATCACCGCTGCCGATCTGCGCGTCGACCGGTTCCGCTTTGCGCCGATATCGGTTGGCGTCATTCTTACCAATGGCGTGCTGACGGCGGG
>Ga0136846_1214166_pt1 | contig 22044 bp, 23 predicted proteins | sample HopSoiMetagenom2_FD_96841 | JGI IMG/M metagenome (GOLD analysis project Ga0136846, IMG submission 96841) | Grasslands soil microbial communities from Hopland, California, USA - 2 Assembly 2016 (version 4) | ecosystem: Environmental > Terrestrial > Soil > Grasslands | place: USA: Hopland... | reverse complement strand
GGGTGCGCGCATAGTGCACAGCTGCGGTTTCGATTCCATCCCGTCCGACCTGGGCGTGCTCCTGCTGCACCAGGCCGCGAGCGCGGACGGCGACGGCGCCCTGGGAGACACCACGCTGGTGGTGACGGCGCTCAAGGGCGGCGTCAGCGGCGGGACGCTGGCGTCGATGATGGATCAGCTGGACCAGGTGCGGGCCACGCCCGGGCTCGGTCGGGTGGTGGAAGACCCCTATGCCCTCAGCCCCGACCGCGCCGCCGAGCCCGACCTGGGCGACGAACGCGACCTCGGGCGGGTCAGCTACGACGCCGCCCTGCGGGCGTGGCTGGGCCCGTTCGCCATGGCCGGAATCAATACCCGGGTAGTGCGCCGCAGCAATGCGCTGCAGGGCTGGGCCTACGGCCGCCGGTTCCGCTACCGGGAGGTGACCGGGTTCGGCTCCGGGCCGGTCGCGCCGCTGCGGGGCACCGCGGTCAGCGCGGCGTTCAAGTCGGTCGAGGCCGGGCTGGCGTTCGGGCCGTCGCGGGCCCTGCTCGGCCGCCTGCTGCCGTCCCCCGGTCAGGGCCCCAGCGACAAGGCCCGCCGGGACGGCTACTTCCGGATCCAGGTCCACACGCGTACCGAAGCCGGGACGCGCTATCTGGCCGCGGTCGAGGCCCAGGGGGACCCGGGCTACGCCGCCACCTCGGTGATGCTCAGCCAGAGCGCGCTGTGCCTCGCACTCGACCGGGACCAGCTACCCGGCCAGGCCGGCGTCCTGACGCCCGCCGCGGCGATGGGCGCCCCGCTCATCAGCCGGCTCAGGACAGCCGGCCTGACTCTGACCGCCCGGCCGGCGTGACGAGCGGGCGTAGCGATAGGCTGCCGACGGCCCAACGGAGAGGACAAACCATGCCCGAGATTCCCGCGTCTCACCGAGACCTGCTCGACGGCGACTTCGCGACCATGGCCACGGTGGGCCCGGACGGCCGCCCGCAGGTATCCGAGGTGTGGTTCCTCGCCGAGGGCGACGACGTGACCCTGTCGCTCAACACGTCCCGCCAGAAGACCAGGAACCTGCAGGCGAATCCGGCCGTGAGCCTGCTCTTGCTGGACCTCACGGTGCCGTACCGCTACCTGGAGCTCCGCGGCGACGCGGAGGTCACCCCTGACGACGACTACTCCTTCGCCGACAAGGTCGGCTCCAAGTACGGCTCGGACCTGCGCGAGCACGACCAGCCCGGCCAGACGCGGGTCAAGGTCGTGATCCGCCCCGTCCGGATCAACGCCGTCGACATGCGCGGCTGACCAGTGCTGCGCGCCGGGAGAATCAGGCTGCGGGCCCGGGACGAGGCAGACGTCGCGATCCTGCACACCGAACTCCAAGAGGACGTCGCGATGCGCTCGTCGGCCGACTCGCGGCCGTGGCGCCCGATCTCGCCGGGATCCGCCGCGTCGCCGTACGCGGTCAGCGAACCTAGCGACGACGCGGCCCTGTTCTCCGTCGTGGAACTGGCCGGCGACGAGCTGGCCGGCGATGCGCTGCTGTGGGGCATCGACCTTCACAACCGGACGGCCCATCTCGGCCTGGGCCTGCGGCCGGCCTTCCGCGGCCGCGGCCTGGGCACGGACGTGGTCCGGGCGCTGTGCGAGTACGGCTTCACCGTCCGCGGGCTGCACCGCCTGCAAATCGAGACCCTGGTCACCAACGCGGCGATGCTCAAGGCGGCCGAACGAGGCGGGTTCACCCGGGAAGGCACCCTGCGCCAGGCCGCGTGGGTCACCGGGGAATTCGTCGACGAGGTCATCCTCGGCCTGCTCGCTGCTGACTGGACCGGTGCCGACTGGACCGGCGCGTGACCGTCCTGCGGGTTCCCTACCACCTGGACGAGTACCTCCCCGACCTGGAACTGCCGCTGGCGCCGGCCCAGCTGGGGCCGGTGCAGACCATCACCGCCGAGCTGCCCGCGGGCGACCCGTGGGCCCGGCTCGCCGCCGTGTACCGCCGGGTCGCGGCCGCCGCGGCCGCCGCGGCCGGTCAGGGGACGCGTCCGGTGGTGGCCTCGGGGGACTGCACCACCTCGCTGGGCATCGTGGCCGGGCTGCAGCGGGCCGGCCTCGACCCGGGGATCGTCTGGTTCGACGCGCACGGGGACGTGCAGACCCCGGAGACGACAGCCTCCGGCTACCTGGGCGGCATGCCGCTACGGCTCCTGACGGGCTACCGGCCCGAACTGATCGCGGACGACCTGGCGCTGCGGCCGGTCCCGGAGCACCGGATCGTGCTGGCCGGCGCCCGGGACCTGGATCCCCCGGAGGCCGCCTACCTGGCCGGCGCGGCCATCGGCCAGGTCGAGGTGGCGGCCCTCGACCCGGCGAGGATGCCGGACGGGCCGTTGTACGTGCACCTTGACCTCGACGTGATCGACCCGTCGGTCCTGCCCGGCCTGCGGTACCCGGCGCCCGGCGGCGCCGCCCCGGCCGACGTCGCCCAGGCTGTCGGCCGGCTGGCGGCGACCGGGCGGGTCGCCGCGGTGGGCATCGCCTGTACCTGGCGTCCCGGCCAGGACGACGCCCTACGCATCGCCCCCTACCTCACCGATGTCCTGGCGAACCTCTAACCGGGCTGCTCCGTAGTCCTGATGCCGGCCCGCGCGGCCGGCTCTTCGCCTTCCGCCGGGCCGTAGAATGAGGTTCCGAAATTTCCCTGAATTCTGCCGATCATGTGACCGCGGGCCCGGAACCGCGGCCGGAAAGCCCGAGACCAGCGAAGATGCCACGTCGCCCCGAAGGTGTGGACACGTCCGTTCCCAACATCGCGCGGATGTATGACTACTACCTGGGCGGCAAGGACAACTTCCAGGCCGACCGGGTAGCCGCCGAGGAGATCATCCGGCTCGTGCCGGCAGCCAGGACCGAGGCCATGACCAATCGCCAGTTCCTGCGGCTGGCCGTCCGCTACCTGGCCATGGACGCGGGGATCAGCCAGTTCCTGGACATCGGCGTCGGCCTGCCGACCCAGGGTGCGGTCCACGAGGTGGCCCGGGAGGTCAGCGACGGGGCCCGCGTCGCCTACGTCGACTACGACCCGGTCGTCGTCTCGCATGCCAATGCCCTGCTCACCCAGCCCGACCGCAGCGTCGCCGTCCGCGGTGACCTGCGCGAGCCCGCCGCGCTGCTCGCCGATCCGGTCATCCGGGGCCACCTGGACTTCAGCCGCCCGGTCGCGGTGTTCCTGCTCGCGATACTGCACTTCGTCTCCGCCGGTGACGATCCCGCCCAGATCATCGCCACGATCAGGGACGCGCTCGCGCCGGGCAGCTACCTGGTGGTCAGCCACGTCGTCCCGGGCCGGGTCCAGGACCGGGAAGTGGCCAAGGAGATAGCCGACCGGATCTACGAGATCTACGGCCGGGCCACCGAGCCCCTGTCCCCCCGGACCCCGGCGGAGATCGCGGCCCTGCTCGACGGCTTCGAGCTCATCGAGCCGGAGATCCTGGCCAGGTACGCGCGGCCGCACGAACTCGGCGGCGCCGCGAGCCAGAGCCCGGTCGGCTGGAGGGTCCTGGCCCGCAAGCCGTGAGCGGCGGCCCGGTTCCGCTGGTGACGGCCGCCGCTGATCAGGGCCGGATGGCCGCGCCGATCCGGGTCAGGGCCGCCGGCCAGTCCTGCTGCGGATCGGTCACCATGAGCTTGGCGAAGGGATACCCGTCGTACAGCGTGTCCACGAACGCCTCCCAGGCCTCGTACAGCGCGGCGACGGCGCCGGGTCCGCGCAGGTCGCGGTGGCGCGCCCAGCGGCTGTTCTCCACGAAGGTGACGTTCCGCTCTTTCGCCGCCGGCCCCCGGGCGCCGTGGACGCGCGCCACCGCCGCGCCGAGGTCGGCCGGCCGCAGGTAGAGCAGGAACGGCTCGGCCGGCGCCACCTGGTCCAGGATCATGTCGTAGAGCCCGGTCACGACGTCCGCGGGAGCGTCGTAGATGAAGGTCGGCATGACGGAGTTCTGCAGGAAGATGCTCTCCAGGATGAGCGTCTGCTGGCCGCTGAGGCACCGCTCGGCCAGCCGCCGCCACTGGCTGGCCGCGTACACCTCCGACTCGCGCGGCGCGACGTTCCCGGCGTGATCCGGCGACCCGGCCGCCTGCGCGGCGGCGGCCCGCAACTGGTCCACGGCCCGGGTCCGGATCGGCTGGTCCTCGTCGAACTCGCGGAACGCCCGCACGTCTTCGCCCCGGCGTGACAGCCAGTCCTCGAGCCATCCGGCCGTCGTCGTCTTACCCGAGCCGATCATTCCCTCGATCAGGATCAGCCGCGCTGCGCTCACTGGCTCAGGCTACGCCGGCCGATATTCGGTCGCCCGCATCCGGCCGGTTCGTTCACACTGGCCCGATGGGGAGAACCGTCAGCGCCGTGGTCACCTGGGGCGACGCCTATCTCGGGACGATCGGCCCGGTGAGCGTGAGCATCCCGTGGTGGTCCGAGGTGGAGCCGGTCGTCGCGCACCTGCGCGCGGTGCTCGGCGTCCCCGTGATCGTGCTGCGCCTGCTGCGGGTCGACGGAGGGGACGGCAGCCGCGACGGTCACGTGACCTACCACGCGGCCGCGCTCAGCCGCCCGCCCCCCGGCCAGCTGGCCGCCCGCCCGGTGCCGCCCTGGCCGGGGGAGCTGACCGGGCCGGAGAACCTGCGTTCACCGTGGGCCCGGCTGGAGGGTGTTCGCGAGCTCCTTGACTGGGCCGGGGCCACGCTCGAGGCGGCCGGCCGCCGGACGACCGGGCCCGCCGTGCAGCGCCGGACCTGGAACCTGTCCGGCCTGTTCCAGCTGCCCACCGTCACCGGCCCGGTCTGGCTCAAGGCCACGCCTGGTTTCGCGACCGACGAGGCCGGCGTCATCGCCGCCTTCGCCCGCGTGGATCCGTCCCTGGTCCCGCCGGTCATCGGCGCCGCGCCGGGACGCGTCCTGCTCGAGCACCTGCCCGGCGAGGACTGCTGGGACGCCTCACCGCCGGTCATCACCAGCGCCGTCCAGCGCCTGGCCGCCGCTCAGGCTCTCGTGGCCCGGCAGCTCCCCGGCATCCCCGGATTGCCCGACCGGCGCCCGCCGGTCCTCGCCGCGCAGATCCGCGCCCTGCTCGGCGGCCCGGTCGCCAGCGAGCTGAGCGCCGGCGAGGCGGCGGCCGCGCGCGGGCTGCTGAACCGGTTCCCGCTGCTGGCTGAATGCGGCCTGCCCGACACCCTGGTGCACGGCGACTTCCATCCCGGTAACTGGCGCAGTGACGGCGGGCCGCCGGTCATCGTGGACTGGGCCGACGCTCATCTCGGCAACCCGGTGCTCGACGGGCTGCGGGCGCGCGACTACCTGCCTCCGGCGAAGCGCCCGGCCGCCGCCCGCGCCTGGATCGCGGCCTGGTCATCGAGCGTCCCCGGCTGCGATCCGGCCCGCGCGCTGCGCATCGCCGAACCGCTCTCCCACCTCGCCTACGCCGTGCGCTACCAGGAATTCCTCGACGGCATCGAGCCGAGCGAACAGGTCTACCACCGCGGTGATCCCGCCGCCGCCATCCGCGCCGCCCTCCGCAGCGCGGCCGGTGGCTGACATGGCCGGCGCGGGCAATCCGCTCCCGGGCGGGTCCGTGACGACGGTCGTGCGGGTCGCAGACACGGTCCGGCGCGCGCCGCCCGCGAACGCGGAGTTCGTTCACGCCGTGCTGGGCTGGTTCGAGCAGCGCGGCTGGGAGGGTGCGCCGAGGTTCCTGGGTACCGATGAGCTAGGCCGGGAAGTGCTCAGCTTCATCGAGGGCCACGTGGCCTGGGAGCCGTCCCAGCCGCCGTCGGTCTTTGCGGATGCGAGCCTGGGCCGGGTGGCCGAGCTCGTCCGGGAGTTCCATGACCTGACGGCCGGGACGCCGCTGGCCGCCGGCCGGGAAGTGGTCTGCCACAACGACCTGGCGCCGAAGAACACCGTGTATCGCGCCACTGATACCGGGCTGGCGCCGGCGGTGTTCATCGACTGGGATCTGGCGGCTCCGGGGGAGCGGATCCACGACGTCGCCCATGTCTGCTGGCAGTACCTCGGCCTCGGCCCGGGCGGGGCCGACCCGGCCGCGGCCAGTGCGCGGATGCGGCTGATCTGCGACGCCTACGGCCTGCCCGACCGCGCTCGGCTGCTGGAGACGATCCTGTGGTGGCAGGACCGGTGCTGGCGCGGCATCGAGGCCGGGGCGGCCTCAGGCGACCCGGCGATGATCCGGCTGCGCGCCCGCGGCTCGTCCCGCGCGGTCCGCGCGGCCTTCGGCTGGGTCGCCCGCCACCGCGGCGAACTCGCCGCTTCCCTCGGATAAGCAACCGCATCTGCAAGTATCCAGCGCCGGCTGACCGGGACCGCGGCGTCAGCGCCCGGCGAGGAACCGGGCGATCGCCGCGGCGAGCGCGGCGGCGATGCTGCGCTGGACGCCGGGCCGCACCAGCAGCGCGGCGTCGGCCGCGTCGCGCATGTTGCCGGTCTCGACCAGGACCTTCGGCATGGTGGTCAGGTTCAGGCCGGCCAGGTCATTGCGGCTGATGTAGCCGTTACGGCCGTAGTAGTCGCTGACCTGCAGTCTGGTGTCCTTGAGCAGCATTGCGTGGACGTCGCGGCCGAACCGGGCCGACGAGCTGATCACCTTGTTGTTCGGCCCGTCCGCCACCGGGTCCAGGACCGTGAAGCCGCGCCCGGCGAGCGGGCCGTAGTCGGCGTGGATGTCGATGGACACGTTCGCGTGGGCGCGGTTCAGGATCCGGGCGCGCTTGTCCACGCACGGCCCGAGGCCGTGATTGCCGGACCTGGTCATCACCACCCGTGCCCCCATTGCCTTAAGGTCCGCGCGCAGGTAAGTCGCCACGTTCCAGGTGAACCTGGCTTCGGTGTAGCCGCCCGCGGTCTGGGTCCCGGTGGTGTCGCAGCCTTCCCGCTCCCGGCCATTCCAGACCTTGCGGTTGAGGAACGCGGGGCTGGTGTAGTTCAGGCCGTTGTGCCCCGGGTCGATCCCGATGATCTTGCCCGCCAGCGGCCCGCGGACCGTCACGGCCGCCCGCGCCGGGCCGCCGACGGCGGTACCCGCCGCCGGCAGGGCGGAGCCTGTCGCCGGCACCAGGGCCAGCACGAATCCCGCGACCGCGACTGCGACCCAGGCCAGGGCACGGCGGCGACCCGGGCCGGGCGCCCGCTGGTCGGGTTCCATGAGCCTCCACTGCATTCGGCGGCTGAGCACTTCCATCATCGGCCAGGAAAACGCTGAGGTCGGCATTATGCGCGAGCCGGTGCGTTGTACGTTGCCATGCAGGACGGCGGAAAGCGAGGATGCATGGGCTTCAAGACCGCGCTGCTGGTCTACGCCAGCACCCGGCTCCATCCCCCGGACGGATAGGCTTTGCTCGTCCCGGCGAAAGGTGCGATCCGGGGGACCGGGACCAAGGGCGCGCATACAGGAGGCTCAGGCGGTGTCGTCGACCGACGGAGAAGGGGGAGCGCCCCAGCTCGACACGAGCGAGGCGCATTCGGCCCGGGTGTGGAACTACCTCCTGGGCGGGAAGGACAACTTCGCGGCCGACCGCGAGACGGGCGACCTGATCCTGAAGATGTTCCCGGCCATCGCCCACCACGCCCGGGTGCAGCGCCGGTTCCTCGGCCGCGCGGTGCGCTACCTGGCGGGGGAGGCCGGCATCCGGCAGTTCCTGGACATCGGGACCGGCCTGCCGACCGCGAACAACACCCACCAGATCGCCCAGCAGCACGCCCCCGAATCGCGGATCGTGTACGTCGACAACGACCCCATGGTGCTGGTGCACGCCCAGGCTCTGCTGACCAGCGCCCCCGGCGGCATGACGAGCTACATCGAAGCCGACGTGCGCGACCCGGACCTGATCGTGCGCGAGGCCGCCGCGACCCTGGACTTCGGCCAGCCGGTCGCGCTGGTGATGCTGGGCATCCTGGGTCAGATCGACGACACCGACGAGCCCGGCTCGATCGTGACCCGGCTGCTCGCGGCGCTGCCGTCCGGCAGTTACCTGGCCCTGTCCGACGGCACCGACACCAACCCCGAGATGAACCGCGCCATCGCGGTCTACAACCAGAACTCGGCCAGCTCCTACCACCTGCGCAGCCCGGAGCGGATCGCCGCGTACTTCGACGGCCTGGACCTCGTGCCGCCCGGCGTGCTCAGCACCTCCCGGTGGCGGCCCGACATCAGGGATGCCGAGGAAGATCCCCGCGAGGTCGACAGCTACGCCGGCGTCGGCCGCAAGCCCTAGCGCCGCAACCGGCTCGATGGAGCATGGAGCCGGCTTTGGCCGGCTCGATGGAGCATCGAGCCGGCTGGCAACATCAAGACCAATACGACCGAACGGCCTTGCTGCCACCCAACAGCACTAGTGCGACAGCCGTGAAAGCCGGCCGCGACCTGTCCGGTGCGCCCTACCCGAGCAGCCGGGCCCGGCACGCCAGCTGCAGGGCGAGCCGCTGGTCGGGGTCGTCCAGGTCCACGTCGAGCAGCTCGGTGATGCTGCGCAGCCGGTTGGTCACCGCGTTGCGGTGCAGGTGCAGCCGGTCGGCCGTCTTGACGATCGACCCCTGCTCGTCCAGGTAGGCGGCGAGCGTCTGGATCGCGGTCTCGGCCCGGGCCGGGCCGAGGTTCTCCAGCGGCGCCAGCTGGTCCCGCACCGAGGCGCGGACGGTGTCCGAGGCGTACCACTCCATCAGCATCCGCCGGATCCCCACCGCGTCGTGCGCGGTGACGCCGGCCGGCCGGCGCGCGGCCCGGGCCGCGGCCAGGGCGCCCCGGGCCTCGGCGGCCGAGGCCCGCAGTCCCGTCGGGCCTTCGTGCGCCGCCCCCACCCCGGCCCGGAACCGCAGGGCCGGCAGCCGCGCGCCGATGGCCTCCAGCGCCCTTTCCGCCGAACGGGCGGCCCGCACGCCCGCCTGCGGACCCGGATTGGAGGTCGTGACCCGGATCAAGACGATGGCGCGTGCGATCCGGGACAGGTACCACGTCTCGGCCCCCCCGGCCACGGCTTGCAGCGCCGCCTGGCCGGCCGCTTCGAGCAGTTCGAACCGGCGGACCTCGTCCTGCTCCGCCTCGTCCAGGTCGTCCGCCTCGACCCGGACGGCCAGATGCCAGCCGCTCACCGGGATGCCCAGCTGCCGCGCCCGCTCGAGCAGGTCCTCGCTGATCGCCGACTCCGACATCAGCAGCTCGGCGAGGAGCTCGCTGCGGGACCGGGCCGGCGTCTCCCGGGCCCGCCGGGCCAGGTCGAGGAACCGCGCCGCGGCGGCCGCCGCGGCGTACAGGACCAGCCCGGCCGCGATACCCGCCTCGCCGCCCGCGTCGGGGGCGGTGAAGTAGCCGGCCGGCGTCTCCTCGGTCGGCACCGGCATGCTCACCCCTGACCGTGAGGGCAGGGGTGAGAAAACCACCGGGGTGCCCAGCTCCCGGCTGGCGATCCGGGCCAGTTCCCCGGGGCCGGTACCGGCCGCTTCGGCCCGCTGCACCGCCTCCAGGCCCCGCTGCGCGCGGCTGAGCGCCTGCAGGGCGCCGCCGCCGATCTCGGCGTAGACCGCCCGGGCCAGCGCGATCAGGTCGGTGCCGTCCGGGACCGAGATCAGCGCGATCTCGGCCGGCCCGGCGATGTCCAGCGCGGTCACCGCGGGTTGCCACTCATCGACGGCGAACGCCGCGACAGCGGCCACGCCGTTGATCGCCGCCCAGCGCAGGGCCATGTCCAGCCGGTAGCCGGTGATCTCGGCCGAGGCCGCCCGGGACAGCACGACGAAGCTGTCGGCCGGGGCGTCGTCCAGCTCGGCGAGTCGCTCGGCCAGCCGGACCGCGGTCACCTTGCGATCCCCGCCGCGGCGGCTGATCCGCCGGAGCGCGGACAGCGGCGAGCCGGTGAGGATTTCGTCAACGGATGTCATGGCAAGGCTAAGCCTATGCTGATCGCACACATCGGCGGCCATCTCGGTGCGATCTGCCCATTACCTTCCGCACCGGGGGATGCGAGCATTGCTGGTGCATTCCCAGCTTCCGCGTGCGACGTGAGTGCGGCTCACGACGTAGATCTAGGTACTTGGCAAGGGGCAGCGATGGAGCGCGAGACCGAATCCGTAACGGATACCGCCGACGACGTGGCGGTACTTCCGGAGTGGAAGGCGTTCGCTCGTGAGTTCCCGCAGTGGTACGTCTGGCGCGGTGTCGCCGGGCAGTACTACGCGCGCGTGCCCCGGACCAGCCCGCCGCGCGTGGTGCGCGCGCGGAACACCGAGGACCTGCGCCGGGAGATCGCCCGGGCCGAGCTGTCGCGCCTGACGGGGCAGACTCGGTCACGTTTCAGGGATTATTGCGCGTAACCCCTGGCCTGCCCTTTCTCTCACTGAGATCATTAGCCTGATCATGAAACGCCTGCTGGAATCTTCCTCATTGCGTGCCCTGGCACGCGGCTGCGCGGTGCTCGGCGCGGGCGGCGGTGGCGACACGTACATCTCGCTGCTTCAGGCGCTGCAGGCGACCGAGAACTACGGCCCCGTCCCGCTGATGGACCTGGACGAACTGCCCGACGACGACCTGATCATGCCGTGCGGCGGCATCGGCGCCCCCACGGTCAGCATCGAGAAGGTCGAGAACGGGGACGAGGGCGCCCGGCTCCGCCATCACCTGGAGGACCTCACCGGCCGGCGCGTCGCCGCGCTCATGGCGGGCGAGATCGGCGGCGGGAACGGCCTGATCCCGATCACCTGGGCGGCGCAGATGGGCCTTCCCGTGGTGGACGCTGACGGGATGGGACGCGCCTTTCCCGAGGTAAACCAGGTAACGATGCACCTGGCCGGCATCTCGCCGAGCCCGGCCGTGATGACCGACGAGCGCGGCAACCTCCTCGTCCTCCGCACCGTCTCCGGCAACTGGATGGAACGCCTGGAACGGGCCGCGGCCGTCGAGTTCGGCGGGGCCGCGAGCTCAACGGAGTACACGCTGACCGCCGGACAGGCGCGGGGGGCCACGGTGCGCGGCTCGGTCTCGCTGGGGATCAGGATCGGCGAGGCCGTCGGCCGGGCCGAGGGCGACCCGGTCGCCGCCCTGATCGCGGAGCTCGGCGCCTCCCGGCTGATCGCCGGCAAGATCGCCGATGTCGAGCGCCGCACCACGAGCGGGTTCGCGGCCGGCTCGGTGATCATCGAGGGCCTGGGCGCGGACTCGGGCCGGCTGGTCCGGCTGGAGCTGCAGAACGAGAACCTGGTGGCGCTGGAGCGCGGCCGCGTGCTCGCCTCGGTGCCCGACCTGATCACCGTGCTGGACACCGAGACGGCCGACGCGATCGGGACCGAGCGGATCGCCTACGGCCAGCGGGTCACGGTGATCGGCTTCGCCTGCGACCCCATCTGGCGGACCGGGCCGGGCATCGACCTCACCGGGCCGCGTGCCTTCGGCTACGACTTCGACTACACACCCGTGGAGGAGCTGGCCGGTGCCAAGGCCTGACTGCCGTCTCGGCCTGGATGTCGGCGGGACCAACACCGACGCGGTCATCATGGACGCCGCCGACCGGGTCATCGCCAAGGTCAAGGTGCCCGGCACGGCCGACATCACCGGCGGGATCGTGGCGGCCATCGACGCGGTGCTCAAGGCCATCCCCGACAGCGAGCAGGGCACCGCCCCGGACCGGATCACCCACGTCATGCTGGGCACCACCCACGCCACCAACGCCGTCCTGGAACGCGTGAACCTGCGCCGGGTCGCGGTGATCAGGATCGGCGGCCCCGCCACCCACAGCATCCGGCCCATGTTCAGCTGGCCCCCGGACCTGGTCCGCGCGGTTTCCGTGGGTGCCGTGATCGTGGACGGCGGGATCGAGTTCGACGGCCGGGACCTGTCGCCCCTCGACACCGACGCCATCGCGCGGTTCCTCGGCCAGGTCGGCGAGCAGGCCGACGGTGTCGCCGTCACCAGCGTGTTCGCCCCGGTCTCGGCGCGCCACGAGCTGCTGGCGGCCGAGGTGGTCAAGCGCGAGCTGGGCGAGGTGCACCTGTCGCTCAGCCACGAGATCGGGTCGATCGGCCTGCTCGAGCGGGAGAACGCCACCATCCTCAACGGGGCCCTGGCCGGGGTGGCCCGCGACGTGGCCCGGGCCATGCGGGAGGCGCTGAAGGCGCACGGCCTGGCGCCGGTGACGTTCTTCGCCCAGAACGACGGCACCCTGATGGGACTGGACCAGGCCCTGCGGTACCCGGTGCTCACCATCGGCAGCGGCCCGGCCAACAGCGTACGCGGCGCGGCCTTCCTGACCGGGCTGTCCGACTCCCTGGTCGCCGACGTGGGCGGCACCTCCACCGATGTCGGCGTGCTGACCAACGGCTTTCCCCGCGACTCGTCGCAAGGGGTGGAGATCGGCGGCGTCCGGACCAACTTCCGCATGCCGGACCTGGTCACGATCGCGCTCGGCGGCGGCACCATGATCTCGCCAGCCGCGGATGGCGTCCAGGTCGGCCCGCGCAGTGTCGGCTACCGGCTGACGCAGGAAGCCCTGGTGTTCGGCGGGACGGTGCCCACGCTGACGGACGCCGCGGTGGCGGCCGGCCGGGCCGACCTGGGCGACCGGTCCCGGGCCGGACGGTCTGCTCCGGTCCTCGCCGAGGCGCTGGCCCGGGCCGACACGATGCTGGCGGACGCGATCGACCGGGTGAAGACCTCGCGTGAGGACCGCCCGCTGATCGCGGTGGGCGGCGGCAGCATCCTGGTCCCCGACCGCATCGCCGGCGTCAGCGAGATCATCAAGCCCGCGCACTTCGACGCGGCTAACGCGGTCGGTGCCGCGATTGCGTCGGTTAGCGGGCAAGTGGACCGGATTTTCCACTACGGGGAGGACGGCCGGCAGGCCATACTTGAGGAAGCACAGGACGAGGCCCGCGAGCGCGCGGTCGCGGCCGGCGCGGATCCGGGAGCGGTACAGATCATCGAGGTCGAGGAAATCCCGCTGGCCTACCTCACCACTCCCGCGGCCCGGGTCAGGGTCAAGGCGGCCGGGACTCTTGGCGGCTAAGGCAGTACGCACAACGGAGGCATCCATGAAGCGCCACCGCGGATGGCTGGCCGCAGCCGCCACCGTGTCCATCCTGACGCTGCTGGCCGCCTGCTCCGGGTCGGGCAGCCCGCCCAGCGCGAGCTCGCAGTCGCAGCCCGCTAACGCGGTGTTCACCTACGACACCACCGCGCCGGTGATGGTCGACGGATGGGATCCAGCCACCGAGTACTCGGACGGCATCATCGCGATGAGCGAGATGTACGAGACGCTCACCCGCTACGACTCGGCCACCAAGACCATCCGGCCGCTGCTCGCCACCAGCTGGTCGACGTCGGCCGACGGCAAGACCTGGACCTTCCACCTGCGCCACGGCGTCTACTTCCACACCGGCCGGCTGATGACCGCGCAGGCGGCCAAGGCCGCCATCCAGCGCACGATCAAGCTGGCCGGCGGCGCCTCCTACGTCTGGGGCGCGGTCACCTCGATCGACACGCCGGACCAGTACACGCTGGTCTTCCACCAGAAGTACCCGTCCCCGCTGGCCCAGGAGGCCTCGGCCGACTACTCGGCCTACATCTACGACACGCAGGCGCAGGGTGGCGGCAGCAAGCTCACCAGCTGGCTGAACGCCGGCCACGACGCGGGCACCGGGCCGTACACCGCGCAGACCTGGAACAAGGGCCAGGAACTCGAGGTCACGCTGACCAAGTTCGGCAAGTACTGGGGCGGCTGGTCCGGCTCGCACTTCACCAAGGTCGTGTTCCGGGTCGTGCCCCAGGACAGCACCGCCGCGCAACTGCTGCGCTCGGGTCAGGTCAGCTTCATCGAGCAGATCAGCCCGTCGCTGTGGTCCTCGTTCAAGGGCGACTCCGGCATCAAGCTGATCCAGGCCGCGTCCTGGCAGAACCTGCTGGCCCAGTTCAACGTCAAGGCGCTCACCCTGCCGGTGCGCCAGGCGATCTCGTACGCGATCGACTACAACGGCATCCTCGCGGCCCTGCGCGGCGCGGGTGTGGCCTCGAGCGGCCTCGTCCCGCCGGGCATGTTCGGGCATTCCAGCGACCTGCCGGTGTACTCCCACGACAAGGCCAAGGCGGCCGCGCTGCTCAGCCAGGCCGGTTACGGCCCGGGCAAGAAGGCCCTCAACCTGAGCCTCACCTACACTCAGGGCGACAGCAACGAGCAGGTGGTCGCGACGATCATGAAGTCGGACCTGGCCGCGCTGAACGTGAACCTCTCCGTCCAGGCGCTGGCCTGGCCGACCCAGTGGGCCAAGGGCAAGTCGTCCGACGCCGCCAAGCGCCAGGACATCTTCATGGAGTACTGGTGGCCGGACTACCCCGACCCGTACTCGTGGTTCCAGGGTCTGCTGGAAACCGAGAAGCCTCCGTACTACAACCTGTCGTACTACTCGAACCCGTCGCTGGACAAGCAGATTGACGGGATCGAGCAGCTAGTCGCCACCAACCAGGGCGCCGCCACCCAGGCGTACCGGAACATGCAGGTGACCGTCCTGCAGCAGGCGCCGCTGGTGCCGGTGTACAACGACAACTACCAGTACGCGATGCTCAGCGGGATCTCAGGGCTCAAGGTCGACCCGGCCTACCCCAACGTGGTCTTCGTGCACGACCTGACGCCGTGACCCCGTGAACTGGCATCTATGATCCGTACTCGATGATCCACACTCCATGATCTTTTACGGCACCCGCCGGGTGGCGCTGGCCCTCGTGGTCGTGGCGGGCGTCGTGGTCCTGACGTTCGTCATCGCCGACGTGGTGCCGGGCGACCCGGCGGCGTCCTGGGCGGGCCCGCACGCCTCGGCCGCCCAGCTCGCCCGGGCCCGCCAGTTCCTCGGCCTGGATCAGCCGCTGATCGTGCGGATCGGCAAGTACTTCGGCGGGATCGTGACCGGGAACTGGGGGACGTCCATCCACACCCACCGCCCGGTGCTGTCCGACATCGGCGTCGCCGCGCCGACCACGCTCGAGCTGGTCATCGCCGCGCTGATCCTCGCGGTCCTGGCCGGCGTCCCGCTCGGCCTGATCGCCGCCCGGTGGCCGGGCCGCTGGTCCGACCACGTGATCCGGGTCGGCTCGGTGCTCGGCGTATCCATGCCGATCTTCTGGCTGGCGCTGATCCTGCAGCTGGTCTTCGCCCAGCGGCTGCGGCTGCTGCCGGTGGCCGGCCAGTACGACCCGAACCTGGTCTTTACCCACCCGCTGGTCACCCGCACCCAGCTGCCGGTGATCGACGCGCTGATCAGCGGCAACTGGCCGATGCTGACCAGCACGCTCGAGCACCTGATCCTGCCCGCCCTGGTCGTGGCGGCTTACCCGGCCGGGGTGATCGCCCGGATGACGCGCGCCCAGGTCCTCGACACCGTCGGCGAGGCGCACGTGCAGATGGTCCGCGCCCTGGGTTTCCCCGAACGGAGCGTGTTCGGGTCCTTCGCGATGAAGCTCGCCTGGAACCCGGTGGCCGCCGTCCTGGCCCTCGTGTTCGCCTACTCGCTCGTCAACACCTTCCTGGTGGAGTCGATCTTCGACTGGCCCGGGCTGGGCAGCTACGCCGCGGCCGCGGTGTCCACGCTGGACACCCCGGCGATCGTCGGCGTCACGCTGTTCATCGCGGTCATCTACGTGGCCGCCAACCTGGTCGTGGACCTGGTGCAGGCCGCGCTCGACCCGAGGATCAGGCTCCGGTGAGGCGGCTGCTGCGGCTCTTTGGGGCCAGCCCGCTCATCACCGCCGGCGGGGCGGTCGCGCTGCTGATCGTGCTCGTCGCGCTGGTCGCGCCGCTGCTCGCCCCGTTCCCCGGCGACGCCGGGTCGGCCACCAACCCGGTCGCCGCGCTCCAGGCCCCGTCCCTGCACCACCTGTTCGGCACCGACCAGGTCGGCCGCGACGTCTTCTCCCGGGTCCTGTACGGCGCCCGCGTATCACCGCTGATCGCCCTGCTCGTGCTGGTCATCGCGTGCGTCGTGGGCGTGCCGCTGGGCGTGGTGGCGGGCTATTTCGGCGGCGTGGCGGACGAGGGCATCATGCGGGTCACCGACATCTTCCTCGCCTTCCCCTCGCTGCTGCTCTCGCTCGCCTTCGCCGCCGTGCTGCCACCCAGCCTGACCAGCCTCACGATCGCTATCGCGATCACCTGGTGGCCGTGGTACGCCCGGCTGATCCGGGGCCAGGCCGCGTCGGTGGCAGGGCGTCCCTACGTGGAATCCTGCCGCGCGCTGGGCATCCCGACCTGGCGGATCCTGCTCCGGCACGTGCTGCCCAACTCGGTCACGCCGCTGATCGTGCAGGTGTCGCTGGACTTCGGCGGGGTGATCCTGACCGCCTCGGCGCTGTCCTTCCTCGGCCTCGGCGCCCAGGACCCCACCCCGGACTGGGGCCTGATGGTGGCCGAGGGGGAGAACTACTTCACCACCCAGTGGTGGCTGGTGACCTATCCCGGCCTGGCCATCATGCTCACCGCGCTGGCGTTCAACCTGCTCGGCGACGGGCTGCGCGACGTGCTGGACCCCCGGCGGGTGATCGTGCGGTGAAACTGGAGATCCGTGACCTGGAGGTGAGCTTCGCCGGGCGGCCGGTCGCGTCGGTGGCGGAGCTGGACGTGGACGCCGGCGAGATCGTGGGCCTGGCCGGGGAGAGCGGCTCCGGCAAGTCGATGACGATCCTGGCCGTGCTCGGGCTGGCCGGCACCGCCGGCGCCGCGGTCACCGGTTCTATCCGGCTGGACGGCCAGCAGCTGATCGGGATGTCCGGGGCCGGGCTGCGGGCCATCCGCGGCCGCCGGATCGCGGCCATCTTCCAGAGCCCGGCGCTGGCCTTCAACCCGGTGTACCGGGTGGGCCGGATCGTGACCCGGACGCTGCGGCTGCACGGGCTCTCGGCCGCCGAGGCGCGCGAGCGGGCCGACGCGGCCATGCGCAGTGTCCTGCTCACCCCGGACCTGCTGCACCGCTACCCCTCCCAGCTGTCCGGCGGGCAGCTGCAGCGGGTGGCGATCGCTCTCGCCCTCGCCCTGCGCGCCGAGGTGCTGCTGGCCGACGAGCCGACCAGCGCGCTGGACGTCACCGTGCAGGCCGAGGTACTCGAGCTGCTGCGCGAGCTGCGGGACGACCGCGGGATGGCGATCTTGTTCGTCAGCCACGACCTGGCGGTGATCGCCGAGCTGTGTGACCGGGTCGCGGTCATGCGCGCCGGGCAGGTGCTGGAGACCGGACCGGTCGGCCAGGTCACGGTCGCGCCCCGGCACGAGTACACCCGCGAGCTGCTCGCCGCGGTGCCCCGGCTCGAGGTCCGCCCATGACGGGCCCGCCCCTGACGGCGCAACCCCTGACGGCGCAGCCCCTGCTCGAGGTGCGGGACCTCAAGGTCAGCTTCGGACCCGTGCGAGCACTCGACGGAGTGTCGCTGGAGCTGGAACGCGGCCCGTTCGGCATGGCCCTGGTCGGGGAGAGCGGGTCGGGCAAGACCACCGCCGGCCGGGCCATCCTGCGGCTGGTGCCCGCGGCGGGCGGCACGGTCCGGTTCGACGGGCAGGACGTGCTGGCCCTGCGCGGCCGGCGGCTGCGGGACTACCGGCGGGCGGCGCAGATCGTCTTCCAGGACGCGGACAACAGCCTCGACCCGCGGATGCGGATCGGCGCCGCCATCGCCGAGGTCCTGGCCTCGCACGGACTGGCGCCACGCGGTGGCGTCACCGACCGGGTGGCCGGGCTGCTGTCCGAGGCCGCGCTGGACCCGGCGCTGGCCTCCCGCTACCCGCACCAGCTGTCCGGCGGGCAGCGGCAGCGGGTCGCGATCGCCCGCGCGCTCGCGGTCTCGCCCCGGCTGCTGGTCCTGGACGAGCCGACCAGCGCCCTCGACGTGACCGCCCAGGCCCGCATCCTCGCCCTGGTCCGGCGACTGCGCTCCGAGCGCGCGCTGACCTACCTGCTGATCACTCACAACCTGGCGATCGTGCCCGGGCTGTGCGAGCAGACGGCGGTGCTCTACCTGGGCCGGATCGCCGAGGCCGGCCCCACCGCCGACCTGCTGGCCCGCCCGGCCCACCCGTACACGCTGGCCCTGTGCTCGGCGGTGCCGGAGGTCGACCGGGCGTCCCGGCGGTCCCGGATCATCCTGCCCGGCGATACCCCGCGGGCCGGGACGGTTCCGGGCGGCTGCCCGTTCCACCCCCGCTGCCCGCTGGCCATCGACGTCTGCCGGGTCGCGGTCCCGCCGTCCCGCGAGGTCGCCCCCGGCCGCCGGGCCGCCTGCCACCGGGCCGAGGAAGTCCTGGCCGGCCTGCGCCCCGCCGGGACCCCCGCCCAGCTCGCCGGCGAACCCGGCCCGAAAGGCTCAGCCCGGTGACTAGCCGAAGTGCACGCAGGACATCCCGAACGACTCATCCGCGGTCAGGCATACCGCGGTAAGCCCCGAGAAGACCCGGTGCACCCCGAAGCCCCAGAAGTAGTCGCCCCGCCTGAGGGTGAATGTCCGCTTGGCCACGGTCACGCCGCCCGGGTTCTGGCTGGTGTAGACGATCACCCGCCAGGTCTTGGCCGCCGTCGCGTTGTACTGGACGAACTGCACGACCGTGCCGATGCACACGCTGGTGCCGTCGCCCGCGAACCGCCACCACAGGTGACCGCCCTGGCTCCGGTCCGGGTTGGTGATGAAGCCCTGCGCCGGGAAGATCGCCGGGGTAACCCCCCGGCATCCCGGCCCGGCCGCCTGAGCCGCCATCCCCGCCTGCGGCGTTGGTGTCTGGCCCGCGTTGGCCCGGGCCGGGTCCCCGGTCTGGGCCGCCAGGGTAGCGGCCTGGGGGTGGCCGGCCGGAGCCGAAGGGCTGGCCGGAGCCGAAGGGCTGGCCGTCGCGTAGTGCAGGCCCGGCGCCAGCACCGCCACCGCCCCCGTGATCACCGCGGCCATGAGCCACGTGCGCGACAGCCGCCCGATGCGCGGCTCCCGCCTGGTACTCGTATCCGAATCTCGCCTCACGCCTGGGTCTCCTTCTAGAACGCGCGAAGGTTTCCGGCGCCCGGGCGATTCACTTACCCATCAGAACGCTCACAAAAGCGTTCTGGTTCATCCCGTTCCGTAATCATCTGCCCGTAGCCTCCCAATCGCTCACCAGGCGCTCACCAAGCGCCCACCAGGCGCCCACCGATCGCTCGCCACGCGCCCACCGATCGCTCACCGACCCGCCCAAGGCGCACCCCACCAACCCCACCAGTCCCCTTCGCAACATTTCGATTCCATGGTTGTGGCGTCCTACCCTCTCTATCGGGTAGGGCGCAGCAACCACTGAATTCCACGCCGATGCTCAGCCTGCCCGCACGGCGATGCCCGGGTAGTCGGTCACCAGCCCGGAATCGTCGTAGCGAAGAAGGGCGGTGAAGCCGAAGGCAGGAGCGGAGTACTCGTACTGCTGCCGCCCGTCCTGGTCGGCGGCCCGCCGGTAGACCTGTTCGAGCCGCTCGACGCTCAGGTCGAGCGCGCGGACGTAGGCGGCGGGAGCGTCCGCCGTCTCGCCGGCCCGCAGGTTCAGGCGGTGCACCGGCAGTGCGTTGGTCATCGCCGACGACTCCAGGTCGACGTCCGTGCAGCCATCCAGCTGAGGCGCGGCCCGGCCGTCGACGCGCCAGTGCCCCGCCCCGTCGGTTTCGAGGAATGCCTCATGCGATCCCGTGCCGGTCCTGGCCGTGATGCGCGCGCTGCGCGTGGCCCATGCCGCGTCCAGCTCGACGAGGTAACTCACCACCCAGGCCTCGCCGTCCTCGGCCGCCGCTGTGGTCCCCTCGATACGCACGCCCTCCGGCGTCACCGTGAAGTAAGCGACCTCGAATCCCGACCGGGCCGAACGATGCTGCCAGCATGCTGACGCCGGGGCCAGAAGAAACGACACCTGACGAGCATGGCAGATGCCTAGGTGCAGGGGTTACCCGTCGGCGCTTACGACGCCACCTCGGCCGCGAGCAGCGCGCCAAGTTCCCAGCAGGCCTCCAGGTCCTGCTTGCCGGGCGGGCCGGTGACGACGACCGGCGGCCGGACGGCTCGCCAGGCCAGGCCGGTGGCGATCGACTCGACCGCGCGCACCGCGCCGGTGGTGTCCATGCCGCCGTGCACGTACAGCCCATAGGGCCGGCGCCTGGTCGCCTCCAGGCACGGATAGTAGATGCCGTCGAAGAAGTGCTTGAGCGCACCTGACATGTAGCCGATATTGGCGGGTGTCCCGAGCAGGTAAGCGTCGGCTTCCAGCACGTCTGCCACCGCGGCCGTCAGGGCCGGGCGGATGACCACCTCGACACCCTCGATCTCATCAGTCCGCGCCCCGCTGACCGCCGCCTCGAGCATCTCCTGCACAGCGGGCGACGGCGTGTGATGGACGATCAGCAGCCTCGGCACGCTGCTAGCCGCCGAGCTCGGACGCTAGCTCGGCCGGAGCGCGCATCAGCCAGGCGTCGGTCACCAGCTCGGCCAGCCGCCCGGCGTCCACCTCCGCCAGTCGCAGCATCACCAGCGGCAGGCCGTCGTACCCGGGCGTGGTGAAGAACAGCGTCGGCTCGCCCAGCAGCAGCGCCTGCTTCTCCGCCTCGTCGCCGACGTACAGTACGGCGATGTCAGTCCTGATGACCCGCCGCTGCCCCGGCAGGCGCTCGGGGTAGGACCAGACGAACCCCTTGCCGTCCACCCGGAAGTCGAAGCCATCGCTGTCGATCTCCTCGACGTGCGGCAGTCCCAGCGCGATCCGGCGTACGTCGTCCGCCTCAGCCATGCCGACACCCTAGGCCATGGTCACGACAATTCGCCCTTCACCTGGCCCGCGTCGACGCGGGCGTGGGCGTCGGCGATCTGCTCCAGCGGGTAGCGCCCGCCGATCACCGCCGCCAGCTCCGACTTCTCCGCCAGCTGCACGGCGGCGGCCCCGACCGCCCCGGACGCGCCGTTGACCAGGACCGTCTGTCCCGGTCGCAGGCCGGCCTGGTCCCGCAGCAGGCACAAAGCGGTCGCGTCGGCGAGCGCGGCCGCCTCCGGGTAGCTCACGTCGGCCGGCATCGGCGCGATCGCTCCGTGCTCGGGCAGGCAGACATACTCGGCGTGGGCGCCGAAGCGCGGCGCCACGGTCCCGAACACCATGTCCCCCACCCCGAACCAGCTCACCGCCGGTCCCGCCCCCTCCACCTGCCCCGCGAAGTAAGAGCCCAGGACCGGAAACCGCGGCCGCAGCAGACCGGACCGGACCCGCCCGTAGAACGGGGACCCGCGGCGCGCCCGCCCGTCCGCGCCTGCGACCGTCGCCGCCCGGACCCGCACGAGGATCTCGTCGTCCTGTGGCCGGGGCACGGGCCTGTCCTCGACCCGCACGACATCCGGCGGTCCGTACCGGCGGCAGACCGCAGCCCGCATCACCGTCCGCGCCCCTGTCCCATCAAAGATTTTTACCCGAACGAGTGGGGTATCCGCTCCCGCCGGAAGTCACAGCGCGGCCACGGCCGGGCGTGATAATTACACCGAGGGGATTCTGTTGAGTAGCCGGCGGGAGTGTCGTCCGTGCGATCGCAGACCGGGACCGGGCAGACCAGGACAGGGCCTGGCCGGGTCGGCCCGTTGCGTCCCGGTGACCCGCGGCGCGTCGGCGGCTATCAGCTGACCGGCCTGCTCGGCGAGGGCGGGATGGGCCAGGTGTTCCTCGGCCGGTCCCGGTCCGGGCGTCCGGTCGTGAGCCGTGGCCCCGTACGAGCCGCGTAACGGCTCACCAGCCGGATGTGGGAGTTTGCCCCAGCTGGGCATGACAGGGAGTTGACTGTAGGTCATGGCGGCCGCAACGCCGCGGACGCCGAGTCGTCTTGGAGGTCACGCATGGCTGTCCGTCCCCCCGGCAAAGACGAGCTCGCCACGATCGCCCGCGGCTACGGGATGCACCTGAACGAGGCGGACCTCGGCTCGTTCGAGCCCCTGGTCGCCGGCCTGCTGTCCTCCTACGACGCGGTCGAGGAACTGTACGCGCAATCCGCTCCCGAACCGCCGG
>Ga0136846_1218885_pt1 | contig 22046 bp, 23 predicted proteins | sample HopSoiMetagenom2_FD_96841 | JGI IMG/M metagenome (GOLD analysis project Ga0136846, IMG submission 96841) | Grasslands soil microbial communities from Hopland, California, USA - 2 Assembly 2016 (version 4) | ecosystem: Environmental > Terrestrial > Soil > Grasslands | place: USA: Hopland... | reverse complement strand
TTACGATCCTCACTTCAGGCGCCTCGAAGTGAGGATCGTAACCGAATCCTCCCTTGCCGCGCGGGACGGTTACGACGCGACCCTCGATTTCTCCGCGACGGAATTGCTCGCCCTGTAGATCCTTGAAAGCGGCGACCGCCACGAAGCGCGCGGTATCGGTGAAATTGTTTCCCTGCTCGGCGCGCGCCTTCTCGATTCGGCTTAAGAGTTTTTGATTGTTCGCCGCGTCCAACGCAGAGCCGGTGATATCATCGCGACCAGACCAACGCTTGCTATAAACGCCCGGTTCGCCGCCAAGCGCATCGACGCACATTCCTGAATCATCGCCGAAGGTGGGAAGACCGCCGGACACTTCGTGGAAATAGCGCGCCTTCGCCAAAGCATTCTCCTCAAAGGTTTCGAACGCCTCGAGGTTGTCCTCGGCGTCGAGCTCGGGAATTCCCGCAGTGGAAAGGTCGATGACATCAAGGCCAAAGTGCGCGAAGATCTGTCGCAGCTCACGGAGTTTCCCTTCACTGCGGGTGGCGAGGAGGTACTGCTGCCCGCTCACTCGGCCAGCGATTTCGCCTGGCCGGCGTCGAGCTGGCGAATGCCGGCCATGGCGAGCTCGAGCAGCTCGTCGAGCTGCTTACGATCGAAGGTGCCATGCTCGCCCGTGCCCTGCACCTCCACGAACTTTCCCTCGCTGCTCATGACCACGTTCATGTCCACTTCGGCACGCACGTCTTCCTCGTAATCCAGGTCGAGGCGCGGCTCACCATCGATCACACCGACGCTGACCGCGGCAACGCGGCGCTTCACGGGCGTCGTCGCCAGCTTGCCGTTGTCGACCATCCAGGCGAAGGCGTCGACGATCGCCACACACGCGCCGGTAATGGCGGCGGTACGCGTCCCGCCATCGGCAACCAACACGTCGCAATCGAGCTTGACGGTGAATTCGCCGAATTTGAAATCATCCAGCATGGCGCGCACACTGCGACCGATCAGGCGCTGAATTTCCTGCGTCCGTCCGCCGAGCTGCGCTCTTTCCCGTGAGGTGCGCGTGCGCGTCGCACGCGGCAGCATCGCATACTCGGCGGTCAGCCAGCCCTCGCCTTTGCCCCGCTTCCAGCCGGGCACTCCTTCTTCGACCGAAGCCGTGCAGAGGACCCGCGTGGCGCCGAAAGAGATCAAACACGATCCCTCGGCGTACGGTGCTACTCCGCGCTCGAACGTAATCGGTCGTAGAGCCGTGGTCGCTCTGCCTTCGCGTTTTGATTTATCAGCTTTCACTTAGCTTCCGAATGATTGCGGTAGTTGAGTGTCCCGCGGTGAGTGGAACAACGACGACGCTTCCGCCCCAGCCTTTGACCTCGGCGGATCCGACGATCGTTTCTTCGGTGTAATCGCCGCCCTTTACAATAACGTCCGGCCTGAGGCGCTTCACCAGATTCAGGGGAGTGTCTTCCGGGAAAACGACGACCAGATCGACGCATTCGAGCGCTGCGAGCACATAAGCCCGCTCGGCATCGCTGCGAACAGGACGAGTCGGGCCCTTGAGCCGGCGAACCGACTCGTCGCTGTTAATGCCGACAACAAGCGAGTCCGCGGTCTGTCGCGCAGCGAACAGCACGTCGATGTGGCCTGTGTGAAGCAGGTCGAACACGCCGTTGGTGAACGCAACCCGGCCCTTGTTCTCCGCTCTCCAGCGCTCCGCCTCAACCCACGTCGCAACCTTCTCGGCGGGATTGCGAGGCGTCAGAGCCTGCTCGCTGCGAGAGGATGAAAATGCAGGACTCTTTCCTTGTTCAGCGGAAGCTTTATGACTTCGTCGTAGTCGCTGGAGATCGTAATGACCGACGGCGAACGCTGGATCGAGATGAGCTCGGCGCCGGGCGGCAGCTGAAGCGAGTCGGCGAGCGCGGACAAACGCTCTGTGATCTGATCGTCGGTTTTGGTCGTCGCGAATCTCGCTTCCTGCCCCATCGCATCCTTGAACTGGTAGAAGCGGAAGTAGGCTTCACCAAAATCCACCACGACGTAGGCGGAGACAGCGAGAGCCAAAAGCACGATCAAACATCCCAGCCTGCTGGCGCCGGGACGGTTCACCACTGCGACTGCGCCCCTTCTATGACGTCGCTGACGATTCGATCGATGGCCAGCTTGCGACCCGCGGTTTCGCCCCGCTCTTCGTATTGACCCTCGGAAAGCAAACCTTTCCGCTGCCAGAGCGTTTTGCCCGTCACCTGATCCACCATCTCGATATCGACTACAAGCTGCAATAGCCGCTTGGATGTCGTCGCCTGCTTGTTGGTGGCGCTGTAGCCGATCGGTATGTCGATCTCGTAGCGTTGGACGGTGCCGCGGACGACGGCGCTCGCACGCGACTCGGCGGCGTCACGGAGTCCCAAGCGGTTGTGGAGACCGATACGCAGAGCATCCGATATCTCCCGGGGCAAATCAGGCGTAGCAGTCTGGTTCTCGAAAGGAACGATCGCAACCGTCCTTATGTGAGAGGGCAACCCGCCGCCCGTGAATCCATAAGGGAAGCAGGCGATGAGCGCGACCAGGACAAGACTATAAGCGCCAGATCGTCGCATCGAAAGATCCAGGTTGCTCGCGAAGGACGGTTATGCTGAGGCGACGGCGCGAGCCAGGCTTTTCATAGACTACCTCGTTGTTCGCCTGGCGCGTCACGCTCTCGATGATCTTACCATCGGAGATGTGTTGGAGCGATAGCAAAGTGTCGGCGCGAATTCCAATGCGCCACTGAATGGGACGGCCGATATCCGCCCGCAGGATGTCACCGTCCAACCGAACCACTGTGTCGGCAAGCGCCGGAATCGCAAGACGTCCAAGCGCTGCCCACATCATCGGCGTGGGCGGTATGTACCGGTGGGCGAGCTCCGGATTGGGCGAACGCAACGAGTCTCCGATCAGGACCGCCGCGCCTGCGCCAAGCCCGCCGCCGAGGAAGAAATCGAGGCGAGCGCTGTCAGGCGCGGCCGTGCGAACCGACCCGTCGCCGCGGGCGGCAATGTCGCCTTCCTGGAAGTCCCACTTGAAAACGACGTGACGGTGCCCAGTCGGCAGCGCGAGCTGCGGCAGCGAATGCTCGGAGGTCAGCACGCCGGTGAGCGGCGGCGCCTTCGGAATGCAGCCGAGTGTGAAGGCAGCGACAAAAAGCAGGAGTGGACGTTTCATTTGGCTGTGATACCCGTTATCCGGTCGCCTTGCACCAATCTGTCGAGGACATCGAATCCGCTGACAACGCGTCCGAAAACCGTGTAATGACCATCGAGGTGTGGCTGGGGAGAGTGTGTTATGAAATATTGGCTGCCGCCCGTGTCGGGGCCTGACAACGCCATTCCAACCGCTCCGCGCTCGTATCGCCGCCGATTCATTTCGTCGCGAATGGAGTATCCTGGACCGCCGTTCCCATCATCTCTCGGATCTCCGTCCTGCGCCACGAAATTCGGAACGACGCGGTGAAAGCGCGTGTTTCTGTAGTATCCTGACCGCGCAAGCGTAAGAAAGTTCCATACCGTAATTGGCGCGTCCGCACCAAACATCTCGAGGCGAATCGGGCCCCGGACAGTGTTGATGGTCGCGTTCAAAGGTTTTCCCGAGGCGGCCGGTAGCACCACGTCCCTCACGATCGCTTCGTACCACCCGATGGGGCGTGGCTGGGGAGTAACCGTTTTCCAGTTGCCCCAGACTGGCACCGCGCTACCAGCAGCTCGCTCAAGTGGATCAGCGGGAACCGGAAGTTCGGACAGCTCCGCGCGCGCGGCCTGACCAAGCGATGCGCTGTCCTTCTTGAACACCGCGGCGACGTACTGCAGCGCGGCGAGACGCGCGTCGTTGGCGGAATCGCGCGCCGCGAGTCTATAGCTCGCGAGAACTGCGGGTAGATCGCTGGCAGATGCACGATCGGCGAGAGCGCCAATGATCGTCGCACGAACATAGAAGTCGGGGTCGCGCAGGCCGCTTATCAGCAGAGCGTGAATGCTGTCCTCGAGCGGCATCGACGCAGGCGGGACCAGAGCGCCATACGCCGCTTCTCTGACGCGTGGGTCCGGATCGCGGGTCAGCGGTCGCGCTCGAGCGATGGCGAACGATCGGTCAAGAGTATCACCCTCGGCGCCTGCGACAGCGGCGCGCAACCGCCAATCGCGACTCGACGTCCATTGAGTCAGCTCCGGCGGACGCAGGCCTGCACGCGCAGCCGCTGCGACCAGCGACGTGCGATACATGAGAGAGGTGTCGGCGGCCAGCAGCGTTGCAACGTCGTCGGAACCCTTGGTGAAAACGGTTGCGAAGCTTTGTGCGGCGGCGATTCTCACGTTCGCATCCCGATCGCGAGTCGCCTTAACCAGGGCGGTTTTGGCTAGTGGTCCGTAAGTGCCGAGCGACCGGAGTGCGTTGACTCGTACGTGAGCATCCTGGTCAGCGCTAAGCCTGGTGAGGACCGCAAACGCTGTTGGTCCCAATGAGTCGCCGGCGGCGGATTTCGCGAGACCTCGGGCGATCTCCGCACGGGTTCTGGCGGGAGCGGTTCGCGGGTCGTTGTAGGGAGCGGTGTCCGCAACCAGATAGGCGGCCGCCACACCGGTCCTTACCGAGCGGGCTTTTTCGAGCTCGATCAGGTCACGTACGCCTGCCGCCGATCGCGTCCGGGAGATTGCATAAGACGCAACCCAAACCACCGGGGGCGACCCGCTATGGAGAAAGGCGCGCAACTCCGTTACGGGAATGGGACGAAGCTTGGCCGCGGCGAGCAGGAGTTGAACGGTGACGTCCGATTCATGGCTGGTTTTCAACGCGGCGGTGATCGCGTTCCGCGCGGGCGCGCCGATCTCACCCATCGCCCAGGCCGCTTCGCGCGCTACTTCGCGCTTCGACGACAGCGCAGCATTCAATGACGCGATCGAAGCGGAGTCGCGTAACAGGCCGAGGGCGTAAGCAGCGTTGGCAGCAACCGTCGCATCCTTGTCGGTCAGAAGCGTTAGCAACCGCTGCACGCCGATCCTGCCACGCTCAGCCCCGATCTGGCCAATCGCCAGCGCAGCTGCCGAGCGGAGTGATGGCCAACGACTAGCCAGAGCACGGTCGATCAGTTGAGTATCAAGCTGACGTGTGTCCGTCATCGAAAGGAGCTGAGCGTACCGCGTGATATCAGCAGGTGTCGGCGCTGGCGGTGAGTTTTGCGCCCTGGATGAGACACTCACACTCGCCAGCAGAACAAAGACGGCGCGACCTCTATGAGACAGCATTCTCGAGAACCTTTCGAAGTTGGTCAGGAAGTGCGGTGAGCCTGGAGTCGCGAGTGAGCGACGCGAGCTTGGTCATTGCAGTCACGAATCGCTCGCCTGTCTCCGCGTTAGAGATCACGTAATTGAAGGTGATTGTCCGCGAACGCACGTCACTGATCGTCGTTGTCACCCGGATGAGATTGTCGTAGCGCGCGGCTGCGTGAAAGCGAAGGCTCGCCTCGACAACGGCCAGCGTAACGTTCTGCTTCTCGAGCTCCGAGTAAGGGGTGCCCTCGGCGCGAATGAATTCCGTCCGGCCGATCTCACACCAGATCAGATAGTTCGAGTGATAGACCACCTGCATTTGATCCGTTTCAGCATAACGGACCCGGAACTCGACGGTGTGAGCGGTTCCGCGTTTGTTGTCAGATGTCATGTGGGGACGAGTGGCAAAATGCGTGACGACGCGATGCTTTGTAAAGCCTGCGCAGTCACGCTAACTTGAGCCGTGCTGAAACCGCCCTGCTACATCGTTTCCGACGCGCATCTCGGTGTGGCGAGCCCGCAGATCGAGCGTTCGTTCGTGACTTTCCTTCGAGGGTTGGCCGGCGAGGCAAGCTCCCTCATCATCAACGGCGACCTTTTCGACTTCTGGTTCGAGTGGAAGACCGTGATTCCCCGTCGGAGCTTTCGCGCGTTGGCGGCGTTGGCTGAGCTCAAAGACGCGGGCGTCGATATTCTCTGGGTCGCGGGCAACCATGATTGCTGGGGCGGTGAGATGCTCCGTGAGGATGTCGGCGTGGACTACGTCGTAGGCCCGTGGACTGGCAACCTCGCGGGCTGGAACGTGCGCATTGAGCATGGCGACGGGCTCCGCGATCGCGAAGATCGCGGATACCGAATGATTCGCCCGATCATGCGTAGTCCCATGGCCATTAAAGCGTTTCGCATGATCCACCCCGATCTGGCCAGCCGACTTGCCCACGGCAGCTCCAACGCCAGCAGGACGTACCGTGCGCGAGACGAGGGTCGCGGGCTTCGCGCGTATGCTCAGGTTCAGCTCGAGAAGGATCGTAATCTGGATCTTCTGGTGTACGGCCATTCCCACGTACCCGCGCTCGAGCAGATGCCGCACGGCGGTGTTTTCGCCAACGCTGGATCCTGGCTTGATGCTCCCACGTTTCTCCGACTCACCGACGAAGCAGTGGAGCTGCGACAATGGGACGGCTCAACCCAGGGTGCGTGTCTCAACTCTATCAATCGCTGATCCAAGAAAGCGCTGCCCGAGGCTGAGGAACGTATCGGGTGCATCGGACGCGATGAAGCGATAGCGCGCCTCGTTGGGGGTTTCGTTCTCGAGGGAGTTCGCTCGCAGAACCGCCGCCGCCTCACGCGCCGTCTCATGGGCGCTGTCGATCAGGCGAACTTCGCGACCGACGACGTTGCCGATGACAGTCTTCATCAGCGGGTAGTGAGTACAGCCAAGGACCAGGGTATCGACTTCAGCGGTGACGAACGGCGCCAGATAATTCCGCGCAATTGCGCGCGTCGGCTCCGTATCGACCCAACCCTCTTCCACCAGGGGAACGAAGAGAGCGCACGCCTGAACGGTGAGCGCGACGTCCGGCACCAGTTTAACGATCTCCTTCTCGTAGGCGCGTGACTTGATGGTTCCCGCAGTCCCAATGACGCCGACCCGCTTGGTCCGGGTCGCCGATGCAGCCGCGCGGGCGCCCGGCTGGATTACGCCGACAATTGGGAAATCAAACTCGCGTCGTAGCGCTGGTAGCGCGTGTGCTGTGGCCGTGTTGCACGCGACGACCATCGCTTTGACACCTTCATCGCGAAGATACGAGGTGATCTCGCGACTGTATCGGAGCACTGTGTCGGGACTCTTGGGACCGTAAGGGACTCGCGCAGTGTCACCGAAGTAAATGATGCTTTCGTTCGGCAGCTGAGTGATCATTTCACGCACTACGGTCAAGCCGCCCATTCCCGAATCGAAGACGCCGATGGGCGCCGAGTTACTCAACGGAACCGCACCGAAGCATAGAGAATGGCCGAGTGCGCCGTCGCAGTGGCACCAACGTTCGCCTTGAAGTCCCAGAGATTGGCAGCGACGTACGCATCAGCACCAGAAAAGAGATGATTGAACACGATCATCGTGATCCAGTCTTCATAGTGGGTTCTGCGAGCGTTGATTCGGTCATCGGTGTAACGGCTCGCGATGTAGGTCTCTGGCACAGGGAGCCCGGTCTTCGGATCGATCACGGCGAGGCCCGTCGCGGGATCGGTCTTGTACGTTTCGACCACACTGTCCCTTGGCAAGCCTTTGGCCTCCGCCAGATCCTGAGCCGCTTTGCGGGCCATACCGATGGATCCGATCTCCACGACGGCGAAGATTGCGGCCGCCTTGTCGCGGCCGAAAACGGTCTGCGCATAACCGGGCAGCAGGAGCGATGTGAGAAACGAGCGGCGCGGCGTCATCGGCGGCCGATGCGTGGTATCGGGCACCGCAGGCGTCTGGCCCTGGCGCTGCGGCGAGGCGATGCCCGCACGCGCGCTGTCCCGCTGCTGCGCGATGGCCGTATGCGCGACGGTCAGCGGCAAAATCCCAAAACCAACAATCAGGGAGATGGCGGGAGAGTGTGGGAATCGAACCCACCCGGCCTTACGTCGTAAGGTCACAGTGATTTTGAAGATCACGGAAGCCACCAGGCTCCATCCACCCCCACATACCGTTATTGGACTTCGATCGCAACTTCTCCCCGGTCGATGACCTCGCCGATGACTACAGACCCTTCTACCCGCGAAAGATAGTTGGCCGCGTGGTCAGCTTTTACGCAAACGGCCAGCCCGCCGGATGTCTGCGGATCGTTGAGGATCGCCCGATCTTCCTCGGTACCAGCGGTCCAGCGCACTAATTCGCTCAGGTATTGCGCGTTTCTCTTGGCACCGTCGGTGCCAAAGCCTGCGCGCGCAGCGTCGCGAACACCGGCGAAGATCGGGATGGACGCCAGATCGAGCCTGATGCTGACGCTGCTCGCTCGCGCGATATGCGATAGATGGCCGAGGAGACCGAAGCCTGTGATATCAGTAGCGCACCGCGAACCGACCGCGAGGGCGGCCCTACTCGCGTTGCCGTTGAGGGTTTTCATGGCGTCGAGCATCGCGCGCTCACTTTCTGGAGTGAGCTGCCCTGCCTTGCCGGCGGTAGCAAGAATACCGTTGCCGATAGGCTTGGTGAGAACGACATGATCGCCCGGCTTTGCGCCCGCATTTGTCAGCAGGAAATTCGGATGTGCCCTTCCCGTCACCGATAGCCCGTATTTCAGCTCGGTGTCGATGACGGTGTGGCCGCCAACTATGAGTGCTCCCGCCTCATGGACCTTCTCCTGGCCACCGGCCAGAATCTGGCCGAGGACTTCCAGCGGCAACTGGCTCGTCGGGAATGCGACAATGTTGAGCGCTGTGAGCGGCTGTCCCCCCATCGCGTAGACGTCAGAGAGCGCGTTCGTCGCGGCGATCTGCCCGAAGTCGAAAGGATCGTCGACGATGGGCGCGAAGAAATCCACCGTCTGGACGAGGGCAACATCGTCCGAGATGCGAAAGACTCCAGCGTCGTCGAAGGTCTCTCTGCCGACCAGCAGACGCGGATCTGTCTTGATTGGAAGCGCGGCCAGCGCGCGGGATAGGTCACCCGGACCCATTTTTGACGCTCAACCGGCGCAACGCGCGAACGCTGTAAGCCTGAAAAGCTCTTCGCGCGTCCTGTTCGTCGTCACTCGGCTCCGACGCCGCTACTTGGAGACGACGGCGATGGCGTCGATCTCAACGAGAGCTCCGCGCGGGAGCGCCGTCACCTGAACTGTGGAGCGCGCCGGCCGCGCATCGCCCAGCCATTTGCCGTAAACCTCGTTCACTGTTGGGAAATGGGAGAGGTCGTGGAGATACACAGTGGTCTTCACCACGTCGTTCCACGTGGCGCCCGCAGCACGCAGCACCTCTTCCAGGTTCTGCATCACGCGGTCGGTCTGTTCGACGATACCGCCCTCGACGAGTTTTCCGGCGACAGGATCGAGCGGTATCTGACCCGCGGTGAAGATGAAACCGTTCGTAGCGATTCCCTGTGAATATGGGCCAATTGCCGACGGCGCTTTGTCAGTGCTGATCTTTTTCTGAGGCATTCAAGGCTCCATTCGGGTACGCTGCGAACGCGAGTCACGTCGTGATCGCGAATGTTACTCACTAGGCGGCTTCAAAGGCCAGACCGAACAGGCGCTGGGTATTGGTCGCTGTGACTGCGGCGATGTGCCGAGGTGTGGCGCCGCGCGCGAGTGCGAGCTTCGCGATTGTATGGGGGACCCAGGCGGGCTCGTTTCTTTTTCCTCGATTCGGGACGGGCGCGAGATACGGTGAGTCCGATTCCACCATCAGGCGGTCTTCCGGCACAAGGCGGAGCAGATCGTCTTCGCTCCATTTCTTAAAGGTGATGATCCCGCTGAACGAAATGGACCAGCCGGCGTCGAGCGCGTGTCGAGCCAGAGCGGGAGATCCCGTGTAACAGTGTAAGACGCCCAGCACGCCGGCGGTGTGCGCCTCGCTTATCATGCCGCGCGTGTCCTCCTCGGCGTCGCGGGTGTGGACGATGAGCGGCTTATGCATTTCGGCCGCCAGGGCAATCTGGGCCGCGAAAGCGGCGCGCTGCCGGCCGCGCGGCGAATTGTCGTAGTGATAGTCGAGGCCGCATTCGCCGACGGCAACGGCGGATTCCCGCAGCAGCTCACGGAGGCGCGGAACATCGCTACTGGCGTCGAATCCAGCGGCGTCGTGGGGATGGATCCCTGCGGTCGCGAAGACGAAGCCGGGATTATCCGCCGAGTACCGCGCGGCAAGCTCGGCCGCCGCGACCGACTCCCCAACGCACACGATCGCCTTCGCGCCCGCATTGCGGGCGCGCGCGATTACCGCGTCGCGGTCGCCGGTGAACGCTGGGTCCGCGAGGTGGGCGTGGCTGTCGATGAAGTTGGACGCGTACCCGTCTTGCGTGGCCATTTGCGTTCGATCCACAGGAGCACCGGTGCTGCGACGTAAATCGAGCTGAAGGTACCGGTCACGATACCGAAGGCCATCACCCAGGCAAAAGGCCTGATCACTTCACCGGCGAAGATGAGCAGAGCCAGTGTCGACGCGAAGGTCGTGGCGTGTGTTAGCACCGATCGAGGCAGCGTCTCGTTGATCGAGCGGTTGAGTGTCTCGTAAAGAGTCTCCTTCCTTCCCTTCCGAAGATTCTCGCGAACGCGATCGAAGATGATGATGGTGTCGTTGAGCGAATATCCAAGGACGGTGAGCAGGCCGGCCACGACAGTAAGGGAGATCTCGAGATGCATCAGCTTGAGGAACGCAATCGTCGTGAATACGTCGTGGCTGGTTGCAATAACGGCCGCGGCGGCGAAGCGCCACTCGAAGCGGATGGACAGATAAACGAGGGTGATCAGGAACGAGAGGAGAATGGCGATGATCGCACCGCGCTTGAACTCGTCGCCGACGCGTGCGCTGACGGCCTCGGTGCGCTTCACGCTCAGTCCCGCGTCTCCGTACTTCCGCTTCAGAACATTTTCGATGGTGACAGCGATGCTCTCCGCGCCCTTTGCCTGAGACGCTATCGCGGCGGCGTTCTGGACGCGGACGGTGAATTCGGTGTTGGTGCCAAACTGCTGGATCTCGGCGCCCCGAATTCCCGCCTCATCCAGCGTGGAGCGGATCTCACCCACGTCGGGTGGACGGCTGAACTCGAGCTCCATCAAGGTGCCACCGGTAAACTCGATGCTGTAGTTGGGCGCTTTGACAGCGAGTGACCCCAGGCCCAGCAAGATGAAGGCGATAGTGATCGCCGCCATCACCTTCCACCAGCGGATGAAGTCGTAGTTGGTATCGTGAAGAATTCGAAGCATCAGATGCTCAGTGTTGTCTGGGCTTCGCGCGAGCGATTCAGCCAGATCATGTAGAAGGTTCGAACAACGAAAATCGCTGTCACCATTGACGCGGCGATACCGGCGAGAAGCGTCACCGCGAAGCCGCGAACAGGACCCGAGCCGTACTGATACAGGACCGCGGCTGTCAGCGCGGTGGAAACGTTGGAGTCGACAATCGCGCTCATTGCGTGACGGAAGCCTTCATCGATGGCAGTCCTCACTGTCTTCCCGTGCGCGAGCTCTTCCCGTATTCGCTCGAAGATCAGCACGTTGGCGTCGACTGCGATGCCGATGGAGAGCACGAATCCGGCAAGCCCAGGCAGGGTGAGCACGGCACTGAATCCGGCGAGCACGGCGAGGGTGTAGAGGATGTAGAGACCGAGAGCCGCCACTGCCAAAGCACCGGAAAACCGGTAGTACCCGAGCATGATGAGAACCACGAGCGCAACGGCAATGATACCGGCGGTGATTCCCTTGTGGATCGAGTCGAGGCCGAGGCTGGCCCCGATCTGTCGGGTGTCGGCGATCTTGAGCGGAACGGGAAGCGATCCCGCCCGCAGCACCAGCGCCAAGTCCTGGGCGGCCTGCAGATCCTTGCCTCCCATGGTGATCTGGCCGCGCGCGCCGATGGCGCTCTGGATGACGGGCGGCTGGCCCATCACACGCTGATCGAGCACGATTGCCATAAAGTCCTTCACGTGCCGCCCGGTCTCGGCGCGAAAGCGTCGCGCTCCTTCATTGTTCATCGTGAACTCGACGATGTTTCCTTCAGTCGGCGAAGTGTTGGGTTTGGCGTCAGTGAGGTATTCGCCCGTGATAATCGGCTTGGCGTCCAGCACGTAAAAGGGCCGATAAACACGGTTGCCGAGTGCGGTAGTATCGCTCCGCCACCGAATAACTTTCCCGGGCGGCAGAACGTCGATTACCTGCGGCATCGACAGATACTGAGTCACCAGACCAACGTCGCTCTGGGCGACGTAATACTCGCCCGGCATCTGTCCCTGTTGAATGAGCTTAGAGAAGGCGCCCGGACCTCCGGCGGTGCCGCCGGCTGCGGTCGAATCCTTTTTGGTGGAATCGGGCTTCTTCGAGGTATCCGCGGTGAACAGCGACTGAAGTCCCGCGTTTGTGGTGTCCTTCGCGGCCGGCGAGGCGGGCGTGGCGGCCGCGATTCTGGTGTCCTTTAACGCGGCGTCGATGCGTGGCAGCGACTTTTCCAGCGCCTGGGTCTTGTCGGTTATCTGGAACTCCAGGAACGCCGATTTCTGCACGACATCCTGAGCCCGTCGCGGATCGTCGATTCCGGGAAGCTCGACGATGATGCGATCGTTGCCGACTTTCTGCACCACGGGCTCGGAAACGCCGAACTCGTCAATGCGGTTGCGGACCACCTTGAGCGCGTTGTCGATCGCCTTGCTCTTGTCAGGGACCGCGCCTTTGGATTCGTCCACGTCGAGCGCGAGGTACATCCCGCCTTGCAGGTCGAGACCCCGCTTGAGCGGGACCCGCCGGACCGTATCGTAAACAAATTCACCGTTCCGTTTGACCCGCTCGACGACGGTGCGCGGAAATAGCGCCCAGACCGATGCGGCAACCAGACCGAGGATGATGGCGATGCGCCACTTCAGATTCATGCTTCTGTAGGGGGAAAAAGGGGCATTTTGAGACTAGCCTTTAAGGTTATTGGGAGCGCTTAAGAGAGTCAACGCATTTCCTGGCGTCGCGCTCGTCCTGCGCGAGCTGTTTCGCCAACTGATCGGCCGATGCGAACTTCCGCGTTTCCCTGAGCCGCGCGACGAAATCGATCCGCACTTCGGCGCCGTAGAAATCCCCGCTGGTGTCGAAGAGATGAGCTTCCAGCGAGGTCGTGAGATCTCCGAAAGTTGGACGGGGCCCGAGATTCATCATACCACCTATCGGCCCGGCAGGCGTCTGAACTCGCACCGCATAAACTCCTTCGGGCGGGAGAAGCTTCCGCAAAGGTGGCCCGCCCAGATTTAGAGTTGGGAAACCAATGGTGCGACCTCGCTGCGCGCCCTTCACGACCCGGCCACTGACCGAATAAAGTCGTCCAAGCGCTTCGGCTGCGCGGTCCAGATCGCCCCCTGCTATCGCGCGACGAATCGAGGTTGATGAGATCGAATGCCCGTCAGATCCGGAAACCGGATCAACCACCTCCACGCCGAAGCCGTCACGGCTACCGAGGGTTTTGAGAACCTCGACGTTCCCGGCGCGCTGGCGGCCGAAACCATGATCGTAGCCGATCAGAAGCTCACGCAGACGGAAGCATCGGCGGAGTATGACCTCGACAAAGTTTTCGGCGGAGTAGGCGGCGAGACGCGGTGTGAACGGAAGCACAGCGAGGTAGTCGATTCCCGTCTCGGCGAGAACCTCCTGTTTCTCATCATGAGTCGTGAGCAGCAATGGAGCAGCGGCGAGATTCACCACCTCCAGGGGATGCGGCTCGAAAGTGACGAGCACGCTTGGGATCTTCAGCGTGCGCGCGCGTCTTACCAAACGCTCCACCACATCCCGGTGCCCGCGGTGGACGCCATCGAAGGTGCCGACGGTTACCACGGTTCCGCTCACGTGCGGCGGCAGGCCCGATTCGTCAGTGAGATAGGCGTCCCTAGGCATCTGCCACAACCCGCAGGACCGTGATCGCGCGGGGACTCGAGGTCAGGCTTTCAAGAGTGGGGGCGTCTTTTACGTCAAACCGACCGACCCGCGTGCGGCGCAGTGACTCCAGATGTGCCGCCGACGACGTGAGCCGGCCCAGATCACGCGCCAGCGAGCGGATGTAGGTGCCACCGCTGCAGGTTATGGTGGCCGCGACGGAGTCATCCTCGAAGCGAATTCCGTCCCAGCTGTACACCTCGACATCAACAGGACGGAGCTCGAGTGGCTCGCCGCGGCGCGCTGCATCGTAAGCGCGGGTGCCATCGACACTTTTCGCAGAGTATGCGGGAGGAATCTGGGAAACCTTGCCGGTCAGTGAAGCAACCGCAGCCTTTATCGCTGCCTGCGCTGGCGCGGCGCCACTCCGAATCACCGTTCCGGTCGAATCGTCGGTGTCCGTTTCGTCGCCGAACTTTATCACGGCCTCGTACACCTTCGGCTCCGTATCGATGAAGGTCGCCAGTCGAGTGGCGCGGCCAAGCAACAAAACCAGCAACCCGGTAGCGAAAGGATCCAGCGTGCCCAGATGTCCTATGCTTCGCTCGCCGTAGATACGTCGCACACACTGAACGACGTCGTGGGAAGTCATTCCGGCCGGTTTGTCTACTAGAAGCAGTCCTTCGACTGGCGTGGAAGGCCCAGTCGCGCGGTCAGACGTCGTCGTTTCCATCGGATGCTGCGGCATCCTGCTTCTTCACGTCTGCCAGCAGCGACTCGATTCGGGCGGCGCGCGCTATGGTGTCGTCTTCCTTGAACTGAATCTCGGGAGCGACTCGAAGCCGGAGGACGCGCGCGACACGCGAGCGGAGGTGAGACGCGACGCTGTCGAGGCCATCAAAGGTCGCCTGCTTCTCCGTCTCGCTTCCAAGCACGCTGACATAGACGCGCGCGTGGCGGAGATCAGGACTCACCTCCGCTGCGGTCACCGTCACGAAACCGACGATGCGCGGATCCTTTGCCGATTCAGTGAGGAATGTGGCAACCTCGACGCGGACCGCCTCGGCGACGCGGTCCGCTCGACGTGTGTTACGCAGAGGCGCCGGCCGCTGAAGTAAGGGTGCGCGCCACTTGCTCCTTGCGGTAGCACTCCAGGACATCTCCAACCTTGATGTCGTTGAAGTTCTCGACGCCGATGCCGCACTCGAATCCTTCGCGAACTTCTTTGACGTCGTCCTTGAAGCGCCGGAGGGAGCCGATGGCTCCGTCGTAGATCTCGACGCCGTCGCGAATGACCCGAACCCGGCCCTGGCGGTTGATGACACCGCTCCGCACTGAACAGCCGGCGATGACTCCCATGCGAGGAACCTTGAACAGGTCACGAACTTCGGCCTCGCCGAGCACGACCTCCTTCTCCTCGGGCCGAAGCATGCCTTCGAGGGCCGCACGAACGTCTTCCACGGCCTCATAGATGATCTTGTACAGCTTGATTTCCACACCTTCGCGCTCGGCGGCGGCGCGGGCGTTGTTGTCCGGTCGAACGTGGAAGCCGACGATGATGGCTCCCGATGCGCGGGCAAGCAGGATGTCGCTTTCAGTAATGGCGCCGACCCCACGATGGATGACGTCGACCGACACCTCCTCGTGAGACAGCTGGCCAAGTGAGTCGGCGAGCGCTTCCGCCGGCCCACCCTGATCCGCCTTGATGACAATGCGGAGAATGCGCTTCTGTCCCGGTGCGGTCTGGGACATGAAGTCTTCGAGCGAGACGACACCCTTGGCCGTACGACGGCTCTTCGCTTCTCTGTCGAGCCGCTGCCGGCGCTGCGCGATCTCGCGCGACTCGATCGCATCCTCGACGACGACGAACTGATCGCCGGCCATCGGGACTCCACCAATTCCGAGCACCTGCGCCGGAATTGCCGGCCCAGCTTCCTTGATGTTACGCCCACGCTCGTCGAGCAGCGCTCTCACGCGGCCGGAGTACATACCGCAGATGAAGTCGTCGCCGACGTGGAGCGTCCCGTTGTTGATGAGGATCGTAGCGACCGGCCCCTTGCCCGGGTCGAGCTGAGCTTCGACGACCGCGCCGGTGGCGCCGCGATTGGGATTGGCTTTGAGATCGAGAATCTCCGCCTGCAGCAGAATCTGATCGAGCAGCGAATCGATATTGGTGCCCTTCTTGGCGGAGACCTCACTGGACAGAACGGTGCCGCCAAACTCCTCGAGCACGACACCGTGCTGGAGGAGATCCTGCTTCACCTTCATCGGGTTCGCGCCCGGCACGTCGATCTTGTTGATCGCTACGATCATCGGCACGCCGGCGTTCTTCGCGTGCGAAATGGCCTCAATTGTTTGCGGCATTACCTGATCGTCGGCGGCGACGACCAGCACGACGATGTCCGTCACCTGTGCGCCTCGCGCGCGCATGGCGGTGAACGCTTCGTGGCCAGGCGTATCGAGGAACGTGATGTACTTTCCGCCGGGAAGAGAGACGTGATACGCACCAATGTGCTGGGTGATACCACCCGACTCACCGGCGACGACGTTGGATTTCCGGATATAATCGAGCAGCGACGTCTTTCCGTGGTCGACGTGACCCATGATGGTGACGACAGGCGGACGCGACTCCAGCTGCTCGGCGGTGTCGTCTGGTGTAGCGGGCGCGTTCAGGTCGGCTGCGTATTCCTCTTCCTTCACTGCCTGGAATCCGAACTCTCCCGCGATCAGCTCGATCTGATCAAAATCCAGACGCTGATTGATGGTGACCATCAGCCCAAGGTTCTTGAACGCGAAGCCGACGATCTGGACGGCAGGTGTCTTGAGAATCTGCGCGAGCTCGCTGACGGTAATGAACTCGTTGACGCGAACGGTTTTCTTCTCGCGCTCGACTTCCGCCTGACGCTGCGCGGCGAGCTCTTCGCGATAGCTTCCGTCCTCGGCGCGACGGGCAGCGCCACGGCGGATTGGTCCGCGCATGGTCGCCATCGTCTTACCGATGTTGGCCTGCACCGCTTCCTGATCGACCCCGCGCTTGCCTTTCTTGCCGCGGCGTGCGCCACGATCATCGCCACGACCGGTGTTCCGCTCTTCCCGGCGTGGCGGAGCGGTTCCGGCGCCCGGCGCGGCGGATGCAACGGGACGCGGAGGCGTGTATGGCGCGCCGGTCGCGATCGGGCGCGGACGCGGTGCGCCTGGAACCACCGGTTGCGGCCGCTGACGCTCGCGGGTGTCGCCACCCGCAGAATGCGTAGCAGGCGCTGGCGGCGGTGATGGAGCGTGGCGCACCGGTGGTGGTGGCGCTTGCGGGCGCGGCCGCTCCATGGGAGGAGCTTCCGCTGCTGCGGCAGCGATGGGTGCGGGCGGCACGATCGGCGCTGCGGCTGGAGCCTTTGCGACCGGAGCCGGCGCCGGCTCCTCAACGACAGGGATCTCGGCAACAGGCTCGGCGGCGCGACGACGACGGCGGCCACTGCCTGCATCAGCCGCGGCAGCTTCGGGCTTCGGCTCGGGAGCTGGAGGAGCCGCCGGCGTTCCGCGACGACGGCGGGTAGCCGCAGGCGGCGCCGCTACACGTGCGCGCTTTTCGCGCTCCCACCGGGCGCGGATGCGAGCGACCTGATCATCGCTCAATGGACTGAGGTGGCTGCGGACAGGTACGTCCATCTGGCGAAGGAGGTTGATCACCTCGTCGCTGGAAACCCCAAACTCGCCTGCCAGATCGTGCACTCGAAGCTTGCTCAACCCTGCTCCTCCAAATCCTGACGGACATCCCGCATCGGCTCCGGACTGAGCGCCCGGATTCCTTTGGCGAGACCTTTATCCACTATTCCAATAACTGCTGCCGTCTCACGCCCAGCCGCCGAGCCAAGCTCGATTGCCGGTGGACCGGCGATGACCGTGATCCCGCGCGCGTGAAGCAACGGGAGCACTTTATCCAAACTGTTGCTCGAAGCGTCGGGTGCCGCAATAGCCAGATGCAACTTGCCGCGCCGCGCCGCTTCCCTTACTTGCTGGACCCCGACAATCGCCCCCCGGCCGCGTACTCCGAGACCGATGAGGCCGAGGAGTTTGCGGTGTTGGGCGGCGTCCATCGATTATTCCTGCTTTACGCCTTCGTTATCCGTCACATCTCCTGCGGAGCTCCCGCCTTCGGACTCCATCTCGGCACTGGCGACGGAATCCGCCGGAGTGGCATCGACGGCTTCCTCTCCCGATTCGGCAGCTTCATCGGTAGTCAGCTCGTTGATGATTGCCATCAACCTGTCAGCCTCTTCCGGAGCAATGCCCGGAAGACGCAGGAAATCCTCGCGCTCCAGATCTATGATGTCGTCCAAGGTGCGGTACCCGGCTTCCTCCAGCACGGCGACCGTCGCGGCCTGCATTCCGTCGAGCTCGGCCAGACGGGGATTCACTCCCGAGACAGGTTCGTCGGTTGGCAGCGGCGCAAAAATAGGCTGATCGCTTCCGCGCTCCATCCATTCACGGCTGGAGTACAGCTCGATCTTCCACTCGGTCAGCTCGGATGCGAGCCTGACGTTCTGTCCATTTCTACCGATCGCCAGGGAAAGCTGATCTTCGTCGACGATTGCCTGGATCGTCTTCGTTCCAGGATCGCTGAACACACGCGCGACGCGCGCGGGCGCGAGGGCAAGCTTGGCGAAGCGCTCGGGATCAGACGACCACGGCACGATGTCGATGCGCTCGCCGCCGAGCTCGTTTACCACGGCCTGGACGCGCGAGCCCTTGAGGCCGACGCAGGCGCCGACCGGATCCACCGAATCGTCACGCGAGAAGACGGCGATCTTGGTGCGGCTTCCGACCTCGCGAGCGCTGGCGCGGATCTCGACGAGATTCTGCTGGATCTCGGGGACCTCGAGCTTGAAGAGGGCCTTCACGAAGAGTGCATCCGCCCTGCTCAGAACGAGCCGCGGTCCTTTAGGGGTTTCCTCGACGCGCTTGAGGACGGCGCGAATCGGATCTCCCTGATGGAAATGCTCGCGATGGTTCTGCTCGCGATAAGGGATGATCGCCTCGGCCTCGCGAAACTTGTTGAGCATGATGACGAGCTTGCCGCGCTCGATCTGCTGCACTTCCCCGGAAAGGAGATCTCCGACTCTGCTCGAGAACTCGTCGCGAATCTTCGAGCGCTCGCCTTCGCGGACGCGCTGGATGATCCGCTGCTTAGCGGCCTGAACGGCGGTGCGCCCGAACTCCGCGAAGTCAACCGGGATTTCCATCTGGTCGCCAACCTGGAAGTCGGGGTCCTCGAAACGGGCTTCCTCGAGGGAGATCTGGCTCGCCGAGTCCGTGACATCTTCCACTACCGTCTTGAGAAGGACGATGCGAATCGCGCCCTTGTTCTCGTCGATATCGACCTCGGCCTGCACCGTTGGCCCGTGCTTCTTCGCGAGCGCGGCGTTGATGCCGTCCTCGAGAAGGCCGTGCAATTCGGCACGATCGATCTGCTTCGAGTTAGTGAGCTCGCGGATCGCCGTCAGAATTTCTACTGAAGCCGCCATGTGTCGACCCTACCTATTCCAATGAAAAGCCAGCCGCGCCTTCTCGACCGCCGTGAGCGGAAAACTCCGCTCGTCACCGCGCTCGTTGCGCACGATCACGATTTCCTGACCAGGGTCACCTTCGACGCCGGCTATCTCAACTTCATCCGTCCGCCGCCCGGCCGGATCACCCGGGACGTTCGCGGTGACCACCGCCGTGCTGCCGACGAATCTTTTCCAGTCTTTGCCGTTCCGAAGCGGCCGCTCGATTCCAGGAGACGACACTTCCAGAACGTATCTTTGGTCGCCGAAATTCTGGGCGTCGAGCCTGGTCTCGATCGCGCGAGATGCCGCCGCACAATTCTCGACGGTGACTTTTTCACCGTCCTCGCGCTCGACGCGAACGTCGAGAACAGGACGGTTCCTGCTGCCGCCGACCTTCAATTCAAAAAGCTCAAGTCCAAGTGGCTTAATTTCCGCAGCCACAAGCGTTTCCAACATCTCGTTCATGCAGCTTCGAGGTCAATCGAAGGGATAAAAAAATGTGGGGGGATCCCCACATCAGTTGGCCGCCGAGTTGAACGCCCTACGCAATGTACGAGGGGGACAGTCGCTTATCAAGGCAGGCGGTTAGTTCCGGCTCGCCACGCGTGGTGCTCAGGCTTGAGCGGCGATCACCCCAATCTGCCTGCCCTTGTCCCCAGCCCGGTGCGAGAAGAATCTGTCGTTATCGCATTTGGTACAAGACGGACTAACCGTGATCTTCTGAACGCCGGTCTCGGATGCGTGCTCGGCGATAAGGGACCTCAGATCCACGTGGCCGGCTCGAGTCACCGGCTGGCCAGTCAGCTGTTCGCGAACGTCAGCGCTGACCTCGTAGCAACGACCACAGATTGCCGGGCCCAGGTGGATGGCGAGCTCGTCCGGTGGCAAGCCGTATCGCGCCAGGGCGGCAATCGCCTCGGTAGTGATGTGCGCGGCGGTTCCCCTCCACCCTGAGTGGAGGAGCGCGACGATCCCCGACGGGTGGGCAATGAAAACCGGTACGCAATCGGCGATGCCGATTGCGAGTCCAATGCCCTTCTCCGAAGCGATGTGCCCATCGGCCTCCTCCGCCCTCAGAAATCCTTCCCAGCCACCTGTGTGGACGAGAACGCGAGTGCCGTGGATCTGCCGAACGGTGGCCAGGCGGCGGGCGGTACCTGAGATCTCGCGCTGAACCGCGGTCCAGCGGCCCATCACTTCGTTAACGGGCTCGGTTCCAGAAAGGCTAAAAGTTCCGGCGTCCCTGGTGGTGGTGAATGCGCGAATCCCCCAGCTATCGAAGTCGGTAATGACCTCTTTGGGGACTTCGGAAACGCTACTGTCGGCGATCGTCAACGCGAGTGATTGACGCGCCCAATGCGTTGAGGCGCTCATCGATGCGCTCGTAACCGCGCTCGATCTGGCCGACGTTATTGATGAAGCTGGTCCCCTCGGCGCACAGCGCGGCGAGCAGCAGTGCCATTCCGGCTCGAATGTCGGGCGATTCCAGGAATGCGCCGCGAAGGCGGGACGGGCCGTGCACCAGCGCGCGGTGCGGATCGCAAAGGACAATCCGGGCGCCCATCGTCGAGAGCTTGTCGACGAAGAACATGCGCGACTCGAACATCTTCTCGTGCATGAGGATCAGACCTTCGCACTGAGTGGCCGTAACGATAGCAATCGACATGGTGTCGGCCGGGAACGCCGGCCACGGCTGATCTTCGAGCTTGGGCACGTGGCCACCCATGTCGGTTTGAATCTTCCGCGACTGCTCACCGGGCACGATGAGATCCTGACCTTTGACCTCGCACTCGATCCCAAGCCGCGAAAAGCCCATTCGAGTTGAGCGGAGGTGCTCCACGCCCGCGCTCTCGATTGTCAGAGTCGATCTTGTAACGGCGGCAAGTCCGATGAAAGAGCCGACCTCGATGTGGTCCGGACCTATGGTGTAAGTGACCTCTTTGGTCCCGAGCGACTTTCCGCCCTGGATTGTCATGGTGTTGGTGCCGACACCGTCGATCTCAGCGCCGAGGGCGATGAGGAAATTGGCGAGGTCCTGAACGTGTGGCTCGCTGGCGGCGTTACGCAGTATGGTGGTGCCCTTGGCCGCTGATGCCGCGACGAGTGCATTTTCAGTGGCGGTAACGCTAGGCTCGTCGAGAAACACGTCGGCGCCCTTGAAGCCTCCAACGCGCATGTCGATCATCTTGCCGTGCGTAAAGCTGGCGCCGAGTTGTTCGAGAGCGAGGAAATGGGTGTCGAGACGCCGACGGCCGATTACGTCGCCGCCCGGGGGAGGAAGCGTCACCTGACCGCAACGCGCCAGGAGCGGAGCGGCGAGAAGAATCGACGCGCGAATCTTTGCGCACAGCGTCGGATTCAGATCGGCTGGACGAAGGTCCCTGGCGTGAACATCCAGCTCATTCCGTCCCACCCACTCCATTGAAGCTCCGACCGAGCGAATGAGCTCCACCAGCGTCTCGATGTCGCGGATGCGAGGGACGTTCCTCAAATGAACAGGATTCGGCGATATCAGCGCCGCGGCGACGATCGGCAGCGCGGCGTTCTTGTTTCCAGAAGGGCGAATGGATCCGTTGAGGGTCTTGCCACCCTCGACCACGAACTGAACTGCTGGCATGTTGTTTACGGTCGATGTGAGTGCGTGTTGCGAAAATATATCGCACTGAGCACTCTTT
>Ga0136846_1221475_pt1 | contig 22051 bp, 23 predicted proteins | sample HopSoiMetagenom2_FD_96841 | JGI IMG/M metagenome (GOLD analysis project Ga0136846, IMG submission 96841) | Grasslands soil microbial communities from Hopland, California, USA - 2 Assembly 2016 (version 4) | ecosystem: Environmental > Terrestrial > Soil > Grasslands | place: USA: Hopland... | reverse complement strand
GGCAAGACCGCAGACGAGATCGCCGCCGAGGGCACTCCCCCGGACGTTGTACCGCACAAGGTGATGCCGGGCAATCGGCCGACCACGTCGATCCTCGGCACCAAGCTGACGCCGTCGGTGGTCGGTCAATTGATCGCCCTCTACGAGCATGAGGTCTTCACCGAGGGCGTCATCTGGGGCATCGACTCGTTCGACCAATGGGGCGTCGAGCTGGGCAAGACGCAGGCCAAGGCGCTGCTGCCGGTGATCACCAGCGACGCATCGCCTGCCGAGCAGTCGGACTCCTCGACGGACGCGCTGGTGCGGCGTTACCGCACCGAACGCGGCCGCTCTGCGTAGTGATTTCGGCGCGCGTACGGTCGCTCACCGGCCGTTAGCGCGCCGAAGTCGCGATTACGGAGCCGGCGGGGGTGGAACGGCTGTGCACGCGTAGCCAGGCACGCAAGCGACACCGCCGCCGGGTCCGGCCTGGGCCCACGGGCCACCGGGAACACCGGCCCAGACGTCGCCGTTAGAGCCGGCCGTCGCTCCTGGTCCACCAGGGACCTCGGCACCCGCGCCACCAGGACCAGCTGCGGGCGCACATGGCGTGCCGTCAGCGTTGAAGCATGGCGGCGGGGGCGGCGGGTCGTCGGCCATGGCGATCGGCGCTGCGGCGATCGCTGCCGCCGCGGCGCCCGCGAACAACAGGGGCGTCATCTTCGTTAGCTTCACAGTCATGTAGTTCGGCTACCACGGTCGCGGGCTACCTAAACCCGTAGTGCGCCTAACCGCTTAGGCGAATTTGGCGGCCAGCTGCGGCGGCAGCAGCCGCAGTACCTGCACCAACGGCGCCCACGGCCAGGTTGGCACCGCGGCCCGGCCCGGTTCGCGTTCGATCGCGTCGACCATCGCCTTCGTGCCGGTCCGGTTGTCGACCATCAATGACGTCGTCTCCGCCTTGGCGGTCATCTCGGATTCGATGTAACCGGGCTCGATCACTGTCACCTTGATCGGACCCTTGGAGTATTCGGCGCGCAGCGATTCACCGAGGGAAGACACCCCCGCCTTGCTGGCGGCGTAGGCGGCCCGCACGCCCGGTACACCCTTGTTGGCGAGCACCGACGAGATGAGCACCAGATGCCCGCCGCCGGTCGTGGTGAACATCTCGATCGCGGTCTCGATTTGCACCAGTGCCGCTACAAGATTCGTCTCGATCGTGGCCTTGTTGGCCCACAGCTTGCCCGATCCCAGCGGCGCGCCCTTGCCGATGCCCGCGTTGACCACGATGCGGTCGATGCCGCCGAGTTCGTCGGAAAGCTCAGCGAACACCTTCGGCACCTGCTCGTGGTCGTTGACGTCCAGCGCGGCGACCGCGACGGTGATGCCGGGATGTCGTTCGAGCAGTTCCGCCTTCAGTTCATCCAGCCGGTCGGTGCGCCGAGCGCACAGCGCCAGGTCGCGGCCCTTCGCGGCGAATGCGCGGGCCATGCCGGCACCCAGGCCCGACGAGGCACCGGTGATCAGGATCTTCTGCCGAGTCATGGATTGAGAGCCTATTTGAGCAGCCGCGACAGCCGCCGATCGGCCAAGACCTTGCCTCCGGTCTGACAGGTCGGGCAGTACTGGAACGACTTGTCGGCGAACGACACCTCACGCACGGTATCGCCGCACACCGGGCACGGCAGGCCGGTACGGGCATGCACCCGCAGGCCGGATCGCTTCTCACCCTTGAGCGTGGCGGCCTGTTGGCCGACAGAGCGTTCGACGGCATCGGTCAGAACCGAGATCATGGCGTCGTGCAGCGCGGCCAACTGCGCGTCGGTCAGCTTGCCGGCGGTGGCAAACGGGGACAGCTTGGCGACATGCAGGATTTCGTCGCTGTAGGCGTTGCCGATGCCCGCAATCACCTTCTGGTCCGTGATGACAGTCTTGATTCGCCCGCTGTTGCCGGCCAGCACTGCGGCCAAGTCCTCTGGGCCCAACGACATCGCGTCCGGGCCCAACGCCGCGATGCCGGGCACCTTGGCCGGATCGTCGACTAGCCACACCGCCAACCGTTTCTGTGTGCCGGCCTCGGTCAGGTCGAAACCGGATGCTTCGCCGGCGGTTCCGAGATGTACGCGCAACGCGATCGGACCCTTGCCCGGCTTCAGTGGCGCCGCGGCCAGCTTGTCCGACCACCGCAGCCAGCCCGCGCGCGACAGGTGCGTGACGAGGTGAAGGTCGCCCGCCTGCATGCCGAGGTACTTGCCCCACCGGTTGGCTCCGGTGACGGTTTGGCCGTGCAGCACGTTGATGGGCGGATCGAACGTCTTGAGCACCGATAGCGCCGACACGTCGATGCGCCCGATGGTCAGTCCCACGGCGTGACGGCGTAGATGATCAGCGAGCGCTTCGATCTCGGGAAGTTCAGGCATGGGCTCAATTATCCAGGTATCAGGTGATGGAATAGCCGCCATCGACGGGAAGGACGATCCCGGTGACATAGCGAGCAGCATCGGAGACCAGGAAGCCGACAACGTCGGCGACATCGTCGCCGACTGCAAACCGCCGCAGCGGGATTCGGCCTAGTGCCCGCGTCCGAAACTCCAGTTCACGCAGTACGTCAGCCGTCATCGCTGTTTCCACATAGCTCGGCGCCACGGTGTTGACGCGCACTCCATGCGGCCCGAACTCGACCGCCAGGCCCTTGCTGAGCTGCGTCAGAGCGGCCTTCGTCGAACCGTATGGCACGATGCCGGCAACCGCACGGTCGGCGGACATCGACGCGATGTTCACGACGCTGCCGCGGGTTTCGATCAGCGCCTTGGCGGCCTGACGGATCAGTCGAAACGCCGCGGACAGATTCACTTCGAGCAGCCGGTCCCACGCGTCATCCTCCACATCGATCGCCGGCGTTCGCAGCTGCATCCCCGCGGCCGGCGATCTTGCTGACGTTGACGGCGCCGGTGGCGTCGACCTGCGCCATGCCCAGGCAACTGACGTCGAGGATTCCGCCCGAGAATAGGTCGAATTGTGTGGTCGACGCGTGCATGACCTTGGGCCCGCGGGCGGCACCGAACAGGTCTCCAGAGACCGGGATACCGTCGATCAGGCCCTGTTCGATCGCGATGGTCACATCGCCCAGCCGTCCCTGGTCTGCCAGGATGCCGACTACCAGATCGGGCACTCCGAATCCGACATTCAGCACGTCACCGTCGCGGACCTCCGCGGCGGCGCGCCGCGCGATGAGCATGCGGATCGGGTCGCTACTCGACGCGGCCTGTTTGGCGTGTTGCCTGGCGGGATTGGGTTGGTTAGTTTCTGGGCGTCACCAGCGACAGCAGCCAGCTGACGACCGACAGCACGATCGCGGCCCAGATCGCGGTCCACCAGAAATCCTCGATGTAGAGACCCCAGTGGGTGGTGTGCTGGGTGATCCTCGAGGTGATCCAGAGCATCAACGCGTTGATGACGATGTGGAACAGGCCGAGCGTGAGGATGTACAGCGGGATCGACATGATCTGCACGATCGGCTTGATGATCGCGTTCACCAGACCAAAGATCACCGCGACGACGAAGATGACGCCGGCCCTCGTCAATGTCGTGTCGCCGCCGACGAAGCCGATGCCTGGAACGACGAGGGTGACCACCCACAGCGCGAATCCGGTCAGCGCTGCGCGCAGGAGGAAACCCATGCGGCTAGTCTGCCGGGCGCAATAAGTAGGTGTCCATGATCCAGCCGTGCCGGGCGCGGGCCTCGGCCCGCAGCTCGGCGATTTTGCCGCCCACCTGCCCGACTGTGCCGGACACCAGCAGCTCGTCCTGTGTGCCCAGATAGGCGCCCCACCAGATTCGCGTCAGTGGCGGGCAGGCCCGAAACGAACAGTCGCCGTCGAGCATCACCACAGCGGCACCGGAGAGCCCGTCCTCGCGTAGCCGCCTCCCGGTGGTGATCAGCACGGGTTCGCCGACCTCGTTGAGCGGGATGCGGTGTCGCGCCGTCAGCGCCTGGATAGCGGTGATGCCCGGAATCACGTCGCAGTCGAAATCCACTTGGGCGGCGACCATTTCGAGGATCCGCAGGGTGCTGTCGTAGAGCGAAGGGTCACCCCACGCCAGTATCGCGCCGACGCCGTCGGGCCCGAGCTCTGTTTCGATGGCCTGCGCCCAGATCTGGGCGCGCGCCGCGTGCCAGTCGGCGACTGCCTGCCGATAGTCGCCGTCCTTTGCGCGCGGCGGGTCCGGCAGCGCAACGAAGCGGTAGTCCGGTTCGCGGATGAACCGCTCACATATCTGCCTGCGCAGCACCACCAGGTCGTCCTCCACTGCGCCTTTATCGGACGCCTTGTCCATCGCGAAGAACACGTCGGTGTCGTTGAGCGCCTCGACGGCCTGGGCCGTCACATAGCCGGGGTCGCCGGCGCCGATACCGATCACATGGATCCGACGAGTCACGCAGGCGAGTATGCCATTGACCAGCGACTATTGCAGGTACCCGGTACCGTGGGTATTGACATCTTGACGACGGGTTATTTACCTTCTTCAAGAGGGCCAACGGAAGGGACGTCGACGATATGACTGCACCCACGCGCAAAGAGTTCTCCGAGCGCCTGCTGAACGGCTCGGTGAAGAAGTCCTATGCCCCGATCGTCGACATCGACTGGGACGCTCCGCTGGATCCGGACAAGTTCTTCCTGCCGCCGAAGACCATCTCTCTGTACGGCACCCCGTTGTGGGAGAAGATGACTCGCGCCGAGCGCATCGAGTTGTCGCGCCAGGAACTCGTCAACACGCTGTCCGCCGGCATCTGGTTCGAGAACATCCTCAACCAGGCGCTGCTGCGCAAGATGATGCACCAGGATCCGACCGCACCGGCCACGCATTACGAACTGACCGAACTTGGCGAGGAAACCCGTCACATGGTGATGTTCGGCAAGGCGATCGCGTTGGTCGGCGCAAAGCCGGTGCGCCCCAGGCTCTATCAGCGGATCATCATCAACGCGCTGCCTTTGACGTTTCGGGGTTCGCTGCTGTGGGTGGCGGCACTGATCGGCGAGGAGATCTTCGACTCATTGCAGCGGCAGATGATGGATGATGCGGAACTGCAGCCGATGGTGCAGCGGCTCATGCGCATTCACGTCAGTGAGGAAGCCCGCCACATCCAATTCGCCCGCGACGGTTTGCGCAAGCGGGTTCCGAACATGCGCCGCATCAACCGATTGTGGGTATCCAACCTCAATGGCGTGGGCGGCCTGTTCTTCCGCCATTTGTTCTCCAACCGCGTCCAGTATCGCCGCGTTGGACTCGACGCCCACGCGGCCCGCCGCATGGCCCGCAACAGCCCACACCGTCAGGAAACCCAGATCCTCGGGTTTGCCCCACTGGCGGCGTTTCTCGAAGAGGTCGGGCTGATGGGCCCGATCGCCCGGCGCATGTGGCGTCGCAGCGGGTTCCTGTCGCGGTGAACGGTGTATACGACGGGCCGGCCGAAATGCGCGTCGACGACGTCGACCATTCGGTGCGGGTGCGCCTGACCGGTCATCTGGACCCGATCGATGGGCGTTATCACTGGCGGGGAATGGTTTTCGAGTTTCCCGCCGAGACCGTACTGCGCATACCTCAATCGGTGTCTGTGACGATCGGGCCCCGCACCGCCGAGGCACAGCTGACAGAGGTGACCCCGTGGGGCACCCACTGCGTGGCGGGTGTCGGCGCTCCTCCCTATCCGCTGGACACCGACGGTTAACCGGCGCCGCATGGGGCTATCCGCACATCCATGCGAGTCGTCATTTATCACGAGGTGCGGCCCGAGACTCTGGGCCAGGTCCTGAAGGAAGGTATCAAGCGCAACAGCCAAGGCCAAAAGAGCGACTCGGTGGTCCAGCGGACGGACGAATGCCTGGAGGGCCGGATCCCGGAGAAGCTGAGCGCCCGTGGGGTGAGCCGGGGAGAAGTCGTCTACGGGTTTATGTCCCACGGGACCGACCTCATCGACATTCACAACGGGAAAGCCGTCCCCGTCACCCACTTCTCGGCGGAGCGCGACCTCGTTCTGCTGCGCATCACCGTCGATAGCACGAAGTGCTTCGTATCCGACCTCGACGCATACGACGCGGTGAAGATGTCCGTGAAAACCGGAGCGGACGACACCATGTTGTCGCGACTCTGCGAGCGATATTGGGAACGCATTCTTCCGCTCGAGGAATACCAGGACGGTCGATATCGCCGGCCCGAGATCATGGTCGTCAGCGACATCGACCCCGACGACATCGACGTCGTCACCGCCGGCGGCTGACGACCGCCACGGCAAGCAGCGTTACCGCGAACGCACCGCCGACGATGCCCGACACCAGCAGCGGCAGTCGACCGTCGGCGCCCCACAGGAAGCCGGCCCACAATCCCGCCGCCAGCACCGCGAAACCGCTGGCGCCCTGGAACACGCCCTGCGCGCTGGCCTGTAAATCGGAGTCGACTAGCGACGAAATCCACGCTTTGCCAACGCCATCCGTGCAGCCGGTGAACAACCCGTACACACCGATCAGCAGCCAGGCCGTCACCGCGTCGGTGGTCAAGCCCAGCCCCGTATAGCCGATCGCGAAGAACACCAAGCCGACGCCGAACACTGCGGGACGCGGAAGCCGGTCGGCCAGCAGCCCGGCGGGGTAGCTCGACACCGCATACACCGCGTTGTACGTGACGTAGGCCAGGATCACCTCGACGACCGAGAAGCCGATCTCGTTGAGCCGCAACAACAAAAGGGCGTCGGGAAAGTTCACCAGGCCGAAAACCACCAGGGCCGCCGTCACGCGCCAGTAGCGGCGCGGCAGCTCACCTACCCTGGCGAACACTGCGCGACGCTCGGCCCGTGGCAGCACTCGCCGGGTCTCGCGTACAAGGAACACCAGCGCGACGCTCAACACCGCGGGGACCACCGCCACCCAGAGCAGAGGTGCGATCCGGTGGTCGAGCAATTCGTAGCCGGCCAGGCCGAGCAGCGGGCCCACGACGGCGCCCAACGTGTCCATCGCGCGATGGAATCCGAACACCCGTCCCCGCGCGGCGTCGTCGACGTCGACGATCAGCATTGCGTCACGCGGTGCGCCGCGAATTCCCTTGCCCAGCCGGTCGACAACCCGTCCCGCCAGCACACCGGGCCACGCGCTGGCCGCCGCCACCATCACCTTGCCGAGCGCCGCCATGCCGTAGCCCGTGGCGATCAACGGCCGACGCGCGAATCGGTCGCCGAGTGGTCCCGCTGCCAGCTTGGTCAGCGACGCCGCGCCCTCCGCCGCACCTTCCACGGCACCCACCACCGACGCCGGCGCGCCCAACACCGCCGTCAGATAGATCGGCAGCAGCGGGTATAGCAGCTCGCTGGCGGCGTCCTGCAGGAACGACACCGCCGACAACACCCGGACATTGCGGGTGAGCCAACTGCGGGAGGCCGGCTGGGTGCTAGTCACCCGCCCATGATGGCGGGTTCACGGCATCGACGTGATTTGGCCAGGCGTTTACTCAGGACTCTCGTGCACCACAGCCCGATAGCCGTGGGCACCTGCGCGGCTCACGGCGGCGCGGACGAGGCCGAAGATCAAACCCTGCAGGGCGGCCGCCGCGATCGCTTCGCGGCCGGAGCGGTCGAGGTCTTTGGGGTCGGGCGGCTCCTGGTCGGTGGGACTGACCCGTTGCCAGATCTGCGTGAATACCGCGCCGGCGAGCAGGCCGCCGGCGACACTGGTGGCGATCTGCAATGGGAAGTACAGGGCCTTGGACACCGCGCTCATGTCGACGGCGTTCCCCTCGCCGCGATCGCTAAACGTCGCATTAGAACACGTTCTAGTATGGCCTGGTGCGCTTCACATTCGCCGAGGCGATGACCGATCCGAGGTACTACATCCCACTCGCCAGGGCCGCGGAGGCCGCGGGTTATCACGCGATGACGATTCCCGACAGCGTCGCCTACCCGTTTGAGTCGGACTCGAAATACCCCTACACGCCCGACGGCAGCCGCGAATTCCTGGATGGCAAGGCGTTCATCGAGGCGTTCGTGATGGCCGGCGCGCTGTGCGCGGTCACCACGACGCTGAAGTTCAATTTCTTCGTCCTCAAGCTGCCGATCCGCCCGCCCGCATTGGTGGCCAAGCAGGCCGGGTCGCTGGCCGCGCTGTTCGACAACCGGCTGGGACTCGGCGTGGGCACCAGCCCATGGCCGGAGGACTACGAACTGATGGGCGTGCCGTTCGCCATGCGCGGCAAGCGGATGGACGAGTGCATCGAGATCATCAAGGGTCTGACCACCGGCGAGTACTTCGAGTTCCACGGTGAGTTCTATGACATACCGAAAACGAAAATGACGCCGGCGCCAACAAAACCGGTGCCGATTCTCGTCGGCGGGCACGCCGAAGCCGCGCTGAAGCGCGCGGCTCGATGCGACGGATGGATGCACGGCGGGGGCGACCCCGAGGAACTCAACCGATTGATCAAGCGGCTGAACCAGATTCGCGACGAAGAGGGGCGCACCGGCCCGTTCGAGATTCACGTCATCTCCGCCGACGCCTTCACACTTGACGGTATCAAGCGCCTCGAGGACAAGGGTGTCACCGACGTCATCGTGGGGTTTCGCCTGCCCTACATCACCGGCCAGGACACCGAACCGCTGGACACCAAGATCCGTCACCTCGAGAAATTCGCGGAAAAGGTAATCGCCAAGGCCTCGTGATTGCCCGCCGTCAAAGGCGTAGCGTTGCTGCAAGCCGACACTCTCAGCAAGAGCTGACGGGAATTCACAGGATGGGTTGCCCACAGCCGGCACGGGTAATCCAGTGAGATGGCGAACATGGCATCGCACGGCGGGCTCGAGGGTGTGGTGGCGGTCGGCGCCTCGGCGGGGGGCGTTGAGGCACTGACCCGGCTCGCGCAGGCGCTGCCCACCGACCTGCCCTACGCGGTACTGGTGGTGCTGCACATGCCGGCCGGGGCGCCCAGTGTATTGGCGAGGATCATCGACCGCGCCGGGGCGGTGTCTGCGGTCACCGCCACCGACGGAGCCCGTCTCGAACCCGGCTGCATCTACGTCGCGGTGCCGGACCACCACCTGCTCGTCGAGGACCATCGCGTTTTGCTCTCCGAGGGTCCGACGGAGAACGCCTACCGCCCCGCGATCAACGCGTTGTTCAGGTCGACAGCCCTGACCTTCGGCCCGCGGGCGATCGGCCTCCTGATGTCAGGTGTGCTGGACGACGGGGTGCTCGGCTTGGCCGCCATCCGCGCCAGGGGCGGAACGACGCTCGCGCAGCGGCCGGACGACGCGCTGTATCCCACCATGCCGCAGAACGCGCTCAACGCGGGTGTGGTCGACCACCAAGTCGCGGCCGCCGACGTCGGCGCCCTGCTGAAGCGGCTTGCCGATCGCGACATTGAGGAGCCGAAGATGGAACCCGACACCAACATGGAGTTGGAGAACCGCATCGCGAAGGGCCCCCGATTCGACGTGACAGTCGACGGCGAAGACCTGGGGCCGCCATCCGGCTACACGTGCCCCGACTGCAATGGTTCGTTGATGGCACTGGGACACGGCAGTTTTCGGTGCCGAGTGGGCCACGCATGGACCTCGGAGGCTCTACTCGATGCGCGCGACGACGAAGTCGAGGGCGCCCTGTGGATAGCGCTGCGCAGCCTGCAGGAAAAGGCCACTCTGTCCCGGCGGCTGGCACGGAACCTCGGCTCGGGCAGGATGTTCGACCGATACACCGACATCGCCGACGAGGCCGAGCAGGCGATGACGGTACTCGGCAAGCGATTGGCGGACGCCTCTGTCGACAATGAAGTCGAAAGTGAATTGACCCGTGGCGACTGAACTTCCGAGCGTCCTGTCGATCACGGCGGAAGCACCCGCCGAAGTCGCCGTGCTCACCGCCGCCGGCGTGCTCGACGGCACCACATATTTGCGAGTGCGTGACGCCATCATCAAGGCGGCTCTTGACGAACCAAGCGCCGTGATCGTCAATGTCACCGCGTTGAGTGTGCCCGCAGCATCGGCATGGTCGGTCTTCACCAGCGCGCGTTGGCACATCAGCACCTGGCCCGACGTACCCGTCTTCTTGGTCTGCGCGCACCAGGCCGGGCGAGATGCCATCGCGCGCAATGGAGTTGCGCGATACGTGCCCGTCTATTCATCAATCGATGGCGCTCTCGATGCGCTTGCCGAGCGGCGACCCGGAAAGCCTCGGCGACGCGCTCGGGCACACCTGTCGGCTAGCCTCGCCAGCCTGCGACGGTCACGCGAAGTCGTCGCGGAATGCTTGACCGCCTGGTCCATGACGGAGTTCATTCCGGTTACCAAAGTCATCGTGACCGCATTCGTCGAGAACGTTCTCCAGCACACTGACAGCGAACCGCAGATGCGACTGGAAACCGATGGGGTCACCGTAACTGTGGCGGTCGAGGACGCCAGCCACAAATCCGCGGGGCTGCGCGAACATTCGACAGGCACCACCGGTCCGTCGGGTTTGGGTATCGTCGCGGCACTGTGCCGCGTGTGGGGCAATGCGCCGACCGCCGGCGGCAAAACGGTATGGGCGGTGATCGGTCCCGAAAACCGGCTCTAAGCCCGAGTATTGTTCGTTTGCGCAGCCATTCGGCGGACGGGACACAATGGAAGAACAGACGGGCGAGGCTTTCGAAGCCTTGCTGCGCTATATGCGGGACGCCCGGGGCTTCGATTTCACCGGTTACAAGCGCACATCGCTGATGCGGCGGGTGAAGCACCGAATGGACCAGGTGGGCCGGGAGTCCTTCGAGGATTACCTCGACGTGCTGCAGGTCAATCCCGATGAGTTCGCCGCGTTGTTCAACACCATTCTGATCAACGTGACCGCGTTCTTCCGGGATCCCGAAGCCTGGCAGTTCGTCGGGAAGGAGGTCATACCCGCGCTGCTGGCCGAGCGCGGGCCCAATGATCAGCTTCGCGTCTGGAGTGCGGGATGTGCATCCGGCCAAGAGGCATACAGCCTTGCCATGTTGCTGGCCGAGGAGCTCGGATCGGAGGGCTTCAATCAGCGCGTCAAGATCTACGCCACCGACGTCGACGAAGAGGCGCTGGCCCAGGCGCGCGCCGCCGTCTTCGACGCCAAGGCCGTCGAATCGGTCCCGAAGGACATGCTGGACCGCTACTTCGACCACCACGGCGGGCGCTACAGCTTCCGAAAGGATCTGCGTCGAGCGGTGATCTTCGGCCGCAACGACCTGGTCAAGGATGCACCGATCTCCCGCGTCGACCTGCTGGCGTGCCGGAACACCCTGATGTACATGAACGGCGAGACGCAACGGAGCGTGCTGACCCGCTTGCACTATGCCCTTTCCCCGCAGGGGGTGCTGTTCCTCGGGCACGCCGAGATGTTGCTGAACCACACCGATAAGTTCGCCGCCGTCGACATCGAGGCACGGGTGTTCCGGAAGGCGAGCGGCTCGCAGACGAGCCGCGACCGGTTCGACGCCTCGACGGCGATGGTGCGCCACGGCGACATGCCGGGCCTGAATCCCGTTCGGGATCTCGCCTTCCGGGCCAACCCTGTACCGCAGATCGTGGTCACCGGCGACGACACCATCGCCATGGTCAACGAGCACGCCGAGAAGATTTTCGGGCTCTCGGCACGGGACATCGGGCGGCTGCTCCGCGACCTAGAGGTGTCCTATCGACCCGTGGAACTGCGTGCCTACATCGAACAAGCGAAGATCGAGCGGCGCTCGCTGCTCATCCAGGATGTGCAATGGCCGCGGGTGGGCGGCGATGCGGGCTGGTATGAGGTCCATGTCAATCCCCTGATCGACGCGGACAACGGCTTGGTCGGAGTGTCGATCGCCTTCTTCGACGTGACGGCCACGCGTGCGCTGTTGGACAAGGTCGTCGATTCGAACCGCCAGCTCGAGGCGGCATACGAGGAGTTGCAGTCGACCAACGAAGAGTTGGAGACCACCAACGAGGAGCTCCAGTCCACCGTCGAGGAATTGGAGACCACCAACGAGGAGCTGCAGTCGACGAACGAAGAGCTCGAGACGATGAACGAGGAACTGCAGTCCACCAATGACGAGCTGCAGACGATCAACGACGAACTGCAGGCTCGCAGCATCGAACTGGACGAGGCCCGGGCTTTCGCCGATTCACTCATCGACGCCATCCACTTCGGCCTCGTGGTGGTCGACCGCGATATGCGTGTTGTGGTGTGGAACCGCGGGTGCGAGGAATTGTGGGGATTGCGCTCGGCGGAGACCATGGGCTCGGTGCTGTTCTCGTTGGACTTCGGGTTACCGATGGATGACGTCAAGGCCCTGGTCGGCAAGGCTCTGGTTGACGCCGATTCGTACGGTGAGACGACCGTCGAGGCGATCAACAGGCGCGGCAGGTCCGCCCGGATCCGGGTGACCTGCACCGCATTTCGGGCATCCGATGTCACCAACAACGGCGCGCTGCTGCTGATGGACGCGCAGCCCTAACTCGACCTGCGGTCGTCGTTCTCCTTCGCGATCAACTGTTCGGCGGCCGCAGCATCGTGAAGCTCGGCGGCATCGCGATGGCGCTGCGCGGCGTCTTGATGAACGTCGACCGAGTTCTCGCCGGCGGCCATTGCCGCCTGCTCATGTGCCGCCGCCGCGCGCAAATGGGCTTGTGACGCGTCGACATGCCTTTGCGCGGCCTCGTGGTGGGCGTGGCTGGCGCGTGCCAACGCCTCCTCGGCCCGCACTCGAGCCTGCTGGGCGGTACGAAGGGTGGCCGGCTCTCCCTCTTGCAATTCGTCACGTCGCCTCCGCAACTCGTCGGCGCGCAAGCGCGCATGCTCTGCGCGAGACTCGGCGGAGTACTCCGGCTCGCTATCGCCGGGCATGGTCCTCCCAACGCGTTCGGCCCGACACGACCTGCTCGGCGACCCTCACCAACGGGGTGTTGGCTTCCTGTGACAGCCGCTTCAGCAGATCAAAGGCATCCGCTGCGTCTATCTTGAAGCGCTCCATCAGCATGCCCTTGGCCTGACCGATGATGTCGCGCGAGGCGACGGCGGCTCGAAACTGATCATCGCGTTGCAAGATGTTCCAGGCGACGGTGGTGTGTGCGGCATAAATCAAACCAGCTTCAACGGAGCGCTCGTCGAACGCGTGTCGCCGCTCGGCGTAGAAGTTCAGTGCGCCCATGGCGTTCGCCTCGGTGAACAACTGGAAGGACAGCACCGACCGGATCGGAGTGTGGGCAACGGCGTCTCGGCAGTATCGGGGCCACCGCCGATCGGTGCTCAGATCCTCGATGCGCATGGTGCGGTACTCCCACGCAGCGGCAACGCACGGGCCTTCTCGGTGAGTCTCCTGAATCTTGTCCATCAGCGCGGCGCACGGGTGGGTTGCTCCGACCGTACGGAAACCGCCCTTGCGATCGACCACCGTGATGGCCACGTAGTCGGCCCCGGGTATCGCTTCGGCGGCCCCGGCGGTGAGTTCTTCCAGTGTCGCGAAGTGTCCGATGGCTGACCGGCGCTGCAGGTTACGCAGCCACTGCGCCAACCGCAGCGCCAGCGCGCTGGTGGCGTCGGTATCTACAGGCGAGCGCCCGTGGAAAGCACTCATATCCAACGATAACGCTGCGAGCAAAGCAGTCGCAGGTTACTTGACAGATGATCAGCTCCGCAGCGTGGTGTGCGGGCTTTGGCCGTAGTGCTGGCGGTACAAGACGGCAAAGCGGCCGGTGTGCACGAACCCCCAACGGACCGCGATACCGGTCACCGTTTCTTGCATTCGATCGGCGGCGACGAGCTCACTGTGGGCATAGTGCAGGCGCAACCGGCGCAGGTATTGAAGCGGCGTGGTGTCGAGATGCCTGCGGAACATGTACTGCACCGCGCGGGGTGTGACATGGACGGCATCGGCGATGTCGGCCAATCCGATGTCGTTGGCGACATTGCCGTCCATGAACTCGATGGCCCGGCGCAGCAGGGCCGGCTGGTGGTCGTTGCGATCGTGCGGTGTGGGCTTGGCGGTCACCGGGTTGGGAAACGTGGAGAGCGTGACCGCAGCCAGCAGCCGGGCGGCCTGGCCGATGACCAGTGGAGTCGCGGTGGCGTCCTCGGCGAGCACGCTGTTTTTCACAAAACCGACCGAGTCCTTCCACCGCTGTCCGGCCACGGCATCGATCGGACGGAAACTCGAGAAGCGAATCGCCGGCATCGTGTCCACCGCTGGCACACCGACGGCCACGCTCGCGACGAACCCGGGATCCATCAACACGGATGTCACACAGAGTTCGTCAGCGCTGGATTCGTGCGGTAGATCTGGCTGAGACATCAGGGTGATCTCGCCGGCACCGGCCTCGGCCGTCATGCCGTCGCAGCGGCCCTGCAGTCGGCCGCCGCTTGTCCATACCCCGATCACCTTGTTCATCGGGTCGGGCGCCGCCTGGAAGCTGCCGGGTAACGCGACTTCTTCGATGGCGAACGGACCGACGTCCGTACGGGTATACGACAGCGCAACGCCATCGCCGTCGCGGCGCACCTCTGAGAGGCGCAACCGGACGCCGTAGGCACTCTCGAGGAACTCATACGCCTCGGCGCTTTCGGCCACCTCCACATGCGTGCGTTGCGGCGGGTGAAGGTGGGTGGCGACGCTTCCTATGGCAATCACCTCTTCAGGTGAGCGGTTTCTTCCCCAGCTGCTGCTGAGCTCGCAGGAATGACTCGACTTTACCCGTTTGGTGACAGAAGCAGCGGGTATCGCTTGCGGCGATGTGGCTCAGCGAAGTAGCGCCGGTGCTGGCGTCCGGCGACACTCCGCCGGGCCTACTCCCGGCACGAGAACAGATGGCGGTCTCGTTGGGCTGGCACATCGTTCTCGCCTGTTTCGGAGTGGCGTTCCCCACGATGATCTATGTCGTGCACCGGCGCGGCATCGTTGGTGACGACCCGGTGGCGCTGGGGCTGGCGAAGCGCTGGGGCAAGGTGTCGGCCGTGCTGTTCGCGATCGGCGCGGTGTCGGGCACGGTGCTGTCCTTCGAGATGGGCCTGCTGTGGCCGGGGCTGATGGGCCGGTTCGGCGACGTGCTCGGCCTGCCGTTCGCGTTCGAGGGGCTGTCGTTCTTCGTCGAGGCCATCTTTCTGGGCATCTATCTCTACGGCTGGGGCCGGATGCCGGCCCGCCGCCATCTGGCCATGCTGATCCCGATGGGCGTTTCGGGCATCGTGGGCACGTTCTGCGTGGTGTCGGTGAACGCGTGGATGAACAACCCCGCAGGCTTCGCGATCGTTGACGGTCGGGTGACGAACATCAACCCGTGGCGGGCGATGTTCAATGGCGGCGTGTGGCTGCAGTTCGCCCACATGTGGGTCGGGGCCTTCATGGTCGTCGGGTTGGTGGTGTCCGGTGTGTATGCGTTTGGTCTGCTCCGGGGCCGGGTTGACGGGCATCACCGGCTCGGCTTCACCGTTCCGTTCGTATTCGCTTCGGTGGCCGCCGTCGCGCAGCCCCTGATCGGGCATGTGCTGGGCATGCGGATCCATGACACACAGCCGGCCAAGCTCGCGGCGTTCGAACTCGCCGAGACCACCGAGGGCCCTTCGCCGCTTCGCCTTGGCGGGCTGCTGATCGACGACAGAGTCCGCTGGTCGCTGGACATTCCGAGGCTCGGGTCGATCATCGCCCGCAACTCGCTGGACGCCCCCGTGCCCGGCCTCGACACCATCCCGGAGACCGACTGGCCACCGGTCAACATCACGCACCTGGCCTTCCAGTCGATGGTGGTGATCGGCACACTGCTGGCGGGAGTGGCGGTTCTCTACTGGCTGCTGCGCTGGCGCGGATATGACTTGCTGACCAACCGCTGGTTTCTGCGATTCGCCGTCATCGCGGGTCCGCTCGCGGTGCTCGCGGTGGAATTCGGTTGGATCGCAACAGAAGTGGGTCGTCAGCCGTGGACCGTGTGGCATGTGCTGCGAACCGTTGACGCGGCCAGCATGAGCACCGGAATCTGGTGGAGCTATCTCGGTGTGCTGGTCATCTATCTCGGCATGACGGTCGGTGCGTTCGTCGTGCTGCGGTCGATGGCTCGGCGATGGCGCGCGGGCGAGGCCGATCTGCCCAGTCCCTACGGGCCGCCGCGGCAGGAGCCGGTGCCGTGACGCTCGCGACGGTTGTCGCGGTCGCGATGTTCCTCGGCGTCATCGTGTACGCCCTACTCGGTGGTGCCGACTTCGGTTCGGGTTTCTACGATCTCACCGCGGGCGGCGGCGAGGGAGGCGCTCGGTTGCGCACGTTGGTCGACCACAGCATCGGGCCCGTATGGGAGGCCAACCATGTGTGGCTGATCTACATCCTGGTCATCTGGTGGACAGGCTTTCCGAGCGCATTCGCCGCAGCGACGACAACGCTGTTCGTCCCGCTGATGCTGGCGCTGGCCGGAATCGTGTTGCGCGGCGCGAGCTTTGCGTTTCGCAAGTACTCGGCCACGATGGCGCAAGCCCGGCTGTTCGGGGCGATCTTCGCGGGTTCGTCGCTGATCACGCCGTTCTTCCTTGGCACGGTCGCCGGTGCGATCGCATCCGGACGGGTGCCGGCCACCGGCTACGGCGACCGCGTCGACTCGTGGCTCAACCCGACATCGGTGGTCGGTGGCTTGCTGGCGGTGGTCACATGCGTCTTCCTCGCCGGCGCGTTCTTGACCGCCGACGCCGCCCGGGCGGGCGACACTGCTCTGGCCGAGAAGTTACGGCACCGCGTATTGGCGGTCGGGATCGCCACGGGACTGATCGTCTTCGCCGGGCTGTATCCGATCACGCGGGACGCGCCGACGCTGAGCCACGGGCTGCGCGGCCAAGCATCGCTGCTAATGGTAGTGGCGGCGCTGGCCGGCACGGTTGCGGTCGCGTTGCTGTACCGCCGACGCTATTCGGCCGCAAGGTTTCCCGCTGCAGTGGCCGTCGGCGCGGTGATCACCGGCTGGGGCGTTGGGCAGTATCCGTGGCTGCTTGTCGACGAGGTGACCATCAACGACGCGGCCGGCGCTGACGCCACCTTGGCGGGTCTGCTCGTCGTCGTCGGGTTGGCCGGGGTGATCGTGCTCCCGGCCCTCGGCTATCTGTTGTGGCTCACGCAGACCGAGGAGTGGACGCACTGAGCCTTATTGCGCCGAGATCGACGAAATGGCGCGCTTCACTCGCACTTCTGCGCCCAAATGTCGGTTTCGGCGATATCTAGAGTCGCGCCTGAATCGCGGTGGGGCTCAGCACATGGTCGAGCACCATAGTTGCGCTGCCGATGACACCGGAACGGTCGCCGTACGTCGAGGGCACCACCTGCAACACCCGGGTGGCCAACGCGGTTGCGTTGCCATACAACGTTTCCCGCAGACCCGCCACGAAAACGTCGTAGGCGCCGGCCATGTCGCCTGCGACCACGAGTACCGCTGGGTTGAGCAGATTGACAGCGCCTGCAAGCACTTCGCCGACGTCGCGGCCGCTGTCGCGGATCATGCGACGCGCATCCGGGTCTCCGCTGTTGGCCAATTCGACCACGTCTCTTAGGTGACCCACCGTGCGGCCGTCAGCCTGCAACGCGCGGACCAGGGCCCAGCCGCCGGCGATCGCCTCGAGGCAACCGGTGTCGCCGCAGCGGCAGGGCACACCGGCTGCGGCGGCAGTCTTGTTGTGGCCGAATTCGCCTGCCGCCTGCACCGCACCGCGCTGCAATGACCCGCCGGCGATGATGCCCGCACCCAGACCCGTCGACGCCTTGAGCACCAGCAGATCGTCGAAGGCCTGTCGATCGCCGCGCCGTTCGGCGAGCGCGATCACGTTGGCGTCGTTGTCGAGAATCACCGGGGCGTCTGTGAGCTCCGCGAAGTATCCAGGCAGGGGCACGCCGTCCCAGCCGCTCATGATCGGCGAGTCGAGGCTGCATCCGCGCTCCCGGTCGACGGTGCCGGGCAGGCTGAGCCCGACGCCGTAGATCCGGTCGTCGCGGTGGCCGGAGTCGTCGAGCAGCGCGTCGAGCCGCTTGACGACGTCGGGCATGAGGTCGTCGGGCCCCAGGCCGGGTTCCTGTTCGATGTCGGTGGCCGCCAGCGTGTCGCCGGCCAAGTTGCAGACGGCGAGCCGGGTGCGGCTGCGGCCGATGGCCGCCGACAACACGACCCCGCCGTCGGCGTTGAAGCTCACGAAGCTGGCGGGACGTCCGCCCGTCGAGGGGGCCAATTCGCGTTCGATGACCAATCCCTGCGCGGCGAGTGCGGCCACTCGCGCCCTCACCGCCGTCCGAGAGAGGCCGGTGAGCTGGCCGATCTCGGTGCGCGTGATGTCGCGCCGGGCCCTGATCAAGGCATAGATCTCCCCGGCGGACGTCCCCGTTGATGTCCTGAAAGGCGGCATGTTTGCAGCGTAACCTCCATCACTTTTGTATTTCAAGTACCTAAGTCGGTTTGCAAACATCCCGAAGCCTGCCTACGGTGGGCCGCATGGTTGATCCATGTGATTTCGTGATCTTTGGCGGCACGGGTGACCTCGCCGTGCGCAAGCTGTTGCCCGCGCTGTACCTACGCGACCGCGACGGCGAGCTGAGCGCCGACACCAGAATCATCGCAGTGGCGCGGGCGGGCCTCGATGAGCCCGGCTACCGCCACAAGATCCAGGCTGAACTGGGTCGATTCGTGGCCGCCGAGCTGCTCGACGGCGACACCGTCGACCGCTTCCTTGCCCGCCTGCGGTTCGTCAGCATCGATCTGGCTGAGCCCTCCGACTACGTGGCAGTCTCCGACATCCTGTCGTCCTCGGCCGTCGACATCCGGGTGTTCTACCTGGCCTGCGCACCAGCCCTGTTCGGGCCGATATGCGACTCACTGGGCATGCAAGGCCTGGTCACGGCGTCATCGCGGGTAGTGCTGGAGAAGCCGATCGGGCACGACCTGGCGTCGGCGCGGGCGATCAACGACGCCGTTGGCGCGGTCTTCGACGAGCGGCAGATCTTCCGCATCGACCACTACCTCGGCAAGGAGAGCGTGCAGAACCTCCTCGTCACCAGGTTCGCCAACACGCTGCTGGAACCGCTGTGGAACTCCAGCTGGATCGACCACATCCAAATCACCGCCGCCGAATCGCTCGGCGTCGGTACCCGCGGTGACTACTACGACAAGTCGGGTGCGCTGCGCGACATGTTGCAGAACCATCTCTTGCAGGTGCTCTGCCTGGTCGCAATGGAGCCGCCGACCTACATTGACCGCGAGACCGTGCGCGACGAAAAGCTCAAGGTGCTGCAGGCGTTGAAGCCGCCGTCGGCCGGCGAGATCAAACGCAACACGGTGACCGGACAGTATGGTCCGGGACTGGCCGACGGTGCCGTGGTCGACGGGTACCGGAACGACGCCGAAAACCCCGGCAGCACAACAGAGACGTTCGTCGCCGTCAAGGCCGAGATCAACAACTGGCGCTGGGCCGGCGTACCGTTCTATCTGCGCACCGGAAAGCGGATGTCGCGGCGGTACTCCGAGATCGTCGTCCAGTTCAAACCCGTTCCCCTGCCGATGTTTCCGGGCAGCGAAGGCGCCTCCGAGCCGAACCGGCTGGTGATCTCGCTGCAGCCCGACGAGGAGATGCGGCTCGAGCTCACGGCGAAAGAGCCTGGGCCCGGCGGCATCCGGATGCGGCCGGTGTCACTTGCACTCAACTACACGCATGCCTTCCAGCGCAGCTCACCGGACGCCTACGAGCGGCTGCTGATGGATGTCGTGCGTGGCGATCCGACACTGTTCATGCGCCGCGACGAGGTCGAGGCGGCCTGGGCATGGGCCGAACCGATTCTGCGGCAATGGCAGGAGTCCGCCCGGGTTCCGCGCCTCTATCCGGCGGGCACCGATGGGCCTGTCGACGCCGCCACGTTGCTCGAGCGCGATGGCCGACGCTGGCACGAAGGAGCCTGATGACACACCCCGTCATCACCGACGTGACGAACCGCATCGCGGCCCGCAGCGCCGAGCAGCGCGGCACGTATCTCGAGCGGATGGCCGCAGCGGCCGAAAACGGTCCTGCCCGTGGCAGACTGGCGTGTGCCAACCTGGCGCACGGCTTCGCCGCATCCGGCGCCCGCGACAAGAGCGCGCTGCGGCACATGGTCAAGCCCAACATCGCGATCGTGTCGTCGTACAACGACATGCTCTCGGCGCACAAGCCGTTCGAGACCTATCCCGCGCGGCTCAAGCAAGCCGTGCTCGAGGCAGGCGGCATCGCGCAGTTCGCCGGCGGTGTGCCTGCCATGTGCGACGGCATCACCCAGGGTCGCGACGGCATGCAGCTGTCGCTGTTCAGCCGCGACGTGATCGCGATGTCCACGGCGATCGCACTGTCTCACGACATGTTCGACGGTGTGCTGCTGCTGGGCGTCTGCGACAAGATCGTGCCTGGAATGCTGATCGGCGCACTGGGATTCGGGCATCTGCCCGTCATCTTCGTGCCGGCGGGCCCGATGACCTCGGGTCTGCCCAATGCCGAGAAGTCGAGGGTTCGGCAACTGCATGCCGAGGGCAAGGTCGGCCGCGACGCGCTGCTCGACGCCGAGGCCGCGTCGTATCACGGCAGCGGGACGTGCACGTTCTACGGCACCGCGAACTCCAACCAACTGCTCATGGAGGCGATGGGGCTGCACCTGCCCGGCGCCAGCCTGGTCAATCCCGAGACCCCGTTGCGGGACGCGTTGACGGCCGAGGCGGGCCGACACCTCACCTCGCTGACGGCGTTGGGTGATCGACATACGCCGGTCGGGGCAGTCGTCGACGAACGCGCCGTCGTCAACGGATGCGTCGCGTTGTTGGCCACCGGCGGGTCGACCAACCACACCATGCATCTGGTGGCGATCGCACGCGCCGCGGGAATCACGTTGTCGTGGAACGACATCGCCGACCTGTCGGCCGTCGTCCCGCTGCTGGCCCGGGTGTATCCCAACGGCCCCGCCGACGTCAACCACTTCCACGCCGCCGGCGGCATGGCCTGCGTCATCAACACACTACTGGATGCCGGCCTGATGCACGACGACGTGCGCACCGTGGCCGGCGACGGGCTTCGTCGCTACACATCCGAGCCACAGCACGACGGTGAGGGATTGCGGTGGGTCGACGGCGCCCGGCAGAGCCTGGACACCACGGTGCTGCGGACAACGGACGACCCGTTCGCCCCCGACGGTGGCCTGAAGACCCTGACCGGCAACCTCGGCACCAGCGTGATCAAGACGTCTGCGGTCGACCCGCAACACCGGTCCGTCACCGCCCCGGCCGTGGTGTTCGATGCTCAGGAACAGTTCCTCGAGGCGTTCCAATCCGGCTCGCTGGAGCGCGATTTCATCGCGGTGGTGCGTTACCAGGGGCCACAGGGCCTCGGCATGCCGGAGCTGCACAAGCTCACGCCCGCGCTCGGCGTGTTGCAGGATCGGGGATACCGCGTCGCGCTGGTCACAGACGGGCGGATGTCCGGTGCATCCGGAAAGGTGCCCGCCGCAATCCATCTCACTCCCGAGGCGGCCGCAGACGGTCCGCTGGCTCGGGTAGCCGACGGCGACGTCATCTCCCTCGACGCCGACGCCGGTCTCTTGACCATCGATGTGCCCGACGACGAGTTCACCACGCGCACACCGACGGGGCGGGCGCCGTCGGCCGATGAATGGGTCGGCACAGGACGCGAACTGTTCGCCAGCATGCGAGCGGCGGTCGGGCCCGCCGACGAGGGCGCCAGCGTCTTCAGGAGTATTTCATGAGAGAAACCCCGTCACTGCTCGACATCGCGCCCGTCATCCCCGTGGTGGTGGTGCACGATGCCGCGAACGCGGTGCCGATCGCCAAGGCGCTCGTTGAGGGCGGACTGCCGATCATCGAATTGACGTTGCGGACGCCGGCGGCACTGGCGGCGATCGAACGGATCGCCAACGAGGTGCCCGAGATCATCGTCGGCGCCGGCACCATTGTCGACACCGTCCAGCCTAAACAGGCCCTTGCCGCGGGCGCTCAATTTCTGGTCTCCCCCGGCAGCACGGCTGACCTGCGGACCGCCATGCGCGACAGCGGAATACCGCATCTGCCCGG
>Ga0136846_1209064_pt1 | contig 22059 bp, 21 predicted proteins | sample HopSoiMetagenom2_FD_96841 | JGI IMG/M metagenome (GOLD analysis project Ga0136846, IMG submission 96841) | Grasslands soil microbial communities from Hopland, California, USA - 2 Assembly 2016 (version 4) | ecosystem: Environmental > Terrestrial > Soil > Grasslands | place: USA: Hopland... | reverse complement strand
TGGCCATCACGCCCTCAGTCGTCCGCAGCCACTGCTCGGCCCGCTTCGTATCGCGACTGAGCACGCTTGTCTCCGCCGAAGTGCCCTCCAGCAGCCGCGCCAATCCGTCGAGCCGCTCGCGCCGCGCCGCGAACGGCGCCGCCAACAGCGACGCGTCCCCCTCGGCGAGCACGTCGAAGACCACGAACTCCGCGGGGATCTCCTTGGCAAGCAGGGTGATCCGCGACTCGGCGGGGTGAATGCGGCTCTACAGGGCGTCGAATTCCAGGTTGCCGTCGCCGTCGCGGATGACCAGCTCGCCGTCGAACACGTAGCGCCCGGGCGGGAAGCTCAGCTCTGGGAAGTAGCGGGCAAGCTCTTTGCCGCCGCGTGACTGGATGTAGGCGTCAGCCCCGTCGATGAAGACGATTGCGCGGAAGCCGTCGAGCTTCTGCTCGTAGGCCCACTCCTCGCCCACGGGGAGCTCCTTGCGGGTCAGCGCGAGCTGCGGCTTGATCGGTGGCTTCAGTGGCAGGTTCAACCTGACCGACAGTTTGCCGGTCGCGACTCAGCTGGGTCGCACTGCCCGCCGACGCGAGCGCGCCTCGCGCGGGTCGGGGATCGGCACGGCCGCCAACAGCTGCTTCGTATAGGCATCCCGAGGCTGGTCGCAAACCTGATCCGCCGGCCCTTCCTCGACGATCTTGCCCTCGTGCATGACCGCGATCCTGTCGGAGACGTGGCGAACGATGCCGATGTCGTGGGCGACGAAGATGTAGGTCAGCTCGAGCTCCTCCTGAAGGTCGGCGAGCAGGTTGACGATCTGGGCCCGGATCGAGACGTCGAGGGCGGAGACCGGCTCGTCGGCGACGATCAGCTTGGGACGCAGCGCGATTGCCCGCGCGATCCCGATCCGCTGGCGCTGCCCGCCGGAGAACTCGTGGGGAAAGCGGTCGTAGTGCTCAGCCGCGAGCCCGACCCGAGCGAGCAGCTCCTGCACTTCGCGCCGCAGCGCAGCGCCCCTCGCAACTCCCTGCAGTAGCAGCGGTTCGCCGACGATCTGGCCGACCCGCTTGCGCGGGTTGAGCGAGGCATAGGGGTCCTGGAAGACCATCTGCATCTCGCGCCGCAGCGGCCGCATCGCCCGTCGCGAAAGGCCGGCGATCTCCCGGCCTTCGAAGCGGACCGAGCCCGAGCTCGGCTCGAGCAGCTGCAGGACCGTTCGGGCGAGCGTCGACTTGCCAGAGCCCGACTCTCCGACCAGGCCCAGCGTCTCACCCCTGGCGACGCTGAAGCTGACGCCGTCGACCGCGCGCACCTGATCGACCTCGCGATCGAAGACCAGCCCCCGCTTGACCGGAAAGTGCTTGACGAGATCAGCCACCTCCAGCAAGAGCTCCGGCCGATGGGTCTGAATGTCACCTATATCGTCGCTTTTAGGCCCGTCGACGCTCACTTTGGCGCCTCCAGGCCGATCTGGCCTTCGACCTGGCGCAGCTCACGCTTTTCCTCGGGCTCGAGCCAGCAGCGGTCGAGATGAGCCGGCGCCTCGGCGAGCCGCGCGTCGAGGCCGGGAAGCTCCGGGCAGCGGTCGAACTCGTGCGGGCAGCGGGGCCGGAAGGGGCATCCCTGCGGCAAGCTCTGCAGCGAAGGGGGTGCGCCGCTGATCTGCGGCAGGCGCTCGGGGCGATCGCGGTCGATCCGCGTCAACGAGCCGAGCAGCCCCCAGGTGTAGGGATGCTGAGGGTCGTAGAAGATCTCGTCGAGCGTCCCCTGCTCCACCACCCGCCCCGCATACATCACCAGGACTCGGTCGGCCACCTCCGCAACTACGCCGAGGTCATGGGTGATCAGGATCGTCGCCAGGCCGCGTTCGCGGTTGAGCCGCTCGAGCAGGGCGAGGATCTGCGCCTGAACGGTGACGTCGAGGGCTGTGGTCGGCTCGTCGGCGATCAACAGCTCGGGCTCGAGCGCCAGCGCCATTGCGATCATCGCCCGCTGGCGCATGCCGCCGGAGAACTCGTGCGGATAATCGTCGATCCGCTGGGCCGGATCGGGAATGCCGACCGAGTCGAGCATCTCGACCGCGATCTCGCGCGCCTCGCTATTGCCAATATCGCGCCGGTGGGCGCGGACCGCCTCGACGATCTGCCTGCCGACTCGGTAGACCGGGTTGAAGGAGGTCATCGGGTCCTGGAAGACCATCCCGATCTGCTCGCCGCGGACTTTGCGCAGCTCGTCATCGCCGGCGTCGATCAGCTCGGCGCCGCGAAGGCGCACCGAGCCCGCGATCCTCGAGTTCGGCGAACGGGTGAGGCCGATGATCGTCTGCGCGGTGACGCTCTTGCCCGACCCGGACTCGCCGACGATCGCCAGCACCTCACCCGGCGCGACATCGAAGCTGACCCCGTCGGCCGCCTGAACCCGGCCGGTCTCGGTGACGAAGCCGACCCGCAGGTCACGCACGCAGAGAAGTGGCTCAGTCATTGGGCGGAGGTGCCCAGCCTGATCCGCGGGTCGAGGTAGGCGTAGGCGATGTCGACCAGGGTGTTGAGGAGGACGACGAAGAAGGCACCGTAAAGGACGATCGCCATGATTGGAGGGAGGTCGAGGCTTTGCAGCGATTCGTAGGCGTACTGGCCGACGCCGTTGAGGCTGAAGATCGCTTCGATCAGGATCGCGCCGCCGAGCAGGGCACCGAAGTCGAGCCCGAAGAGGGTGACGATCGGGATCAGCGAGTTGCGCATCACGTGGCGGCTCATCACCCGGCGCTCGCTCAGCCCCTTGGCCCGCGCCGTGCGCACGTAATCCTCGTTCATCACGTCGAGCATGCTCGAGCGCAGTACGCGGCTGTAGAAGCCGACGTAGAGGATTGCCAGGGTGATCCAGGGCAGAATCAGGTGGTTGGCCCACTCGAGCGGGTCGGTGGTGAATTCCACGTATTCCCCCGAGGGGAAGATTTCGGTCTTGTAGGTGAGGTAGTTGAGGAAGATCGCCGCCAGCCAAAAGACCGGCATCGAAATCCCTGTCACGGCGAGTACCGTCAGCCCGCGGTCCAGCAAGCCGCCCGCACGAACCGCCGAGAGGTAGCCGAAGAGGATGCCGAAGAACAGCCAGATCACCGCGGCGCCGAGGCAGAGCGAGACGGTGGCGGGGATGCCTTCGACTATCCGTTCCTCGACGTTTTCCCGCCCCTTGTAGGAGACCAGGTCGCCGCTGAAGACCTTCCCCATCATCGTCAAGTACTGCTGGGGGAGCGGGTCCTCGAAGCCCCATTCCTCGTTGATGGTGGCGATCAGCTCCGGTTTGGCGGCCCTGCCGGCCATGCGCTGGGCCGGGTCGGAGTTGGGGATCACGTTGAAGACGAGGAAGGTCAGCACCGAGACCGCGAACAGCACGGCGACCATCCCAATCAGGCGCCTGACGACGAAACGGGCCATCACGGCGTCAGCCCCCCGATCGTCTCCGAGCCCTCCGGAGCGCTGAGCCCACTGTGAGCCTCGAAGCGCACTTTCGACTTGGGATCGAGCGCGTCGCGCAGGCCGTCGCCGAAGACGTTCAGCGAGAGCACCGTGAGCAGGATCATCGTGCCGGGGATGATCGTCAGCAGCGGCGCGCTGCTGATCAGGTTGTTGCCGGTGGCGATCATCGTGCCCCATGAGGCGTTCGGGGCCTGGACGCCAACCCCCAGGAAGGAGAGGGCTGACTCGAGCAGCATGTTGGCGGCGATGTTGAGGGTGAAGAAGACGATGATCGTCGAGATCAGGTTCGGCAGGATCTCCGAGAACATGATCCGCACCGTCCCGGCCCCCTGGGCGATCGCCGACTCGACGAACTCCTTTTCGCGCAGCGAGAGAACCTCGCCGCGGATCGGGCGCGCCATGTAGGGGACCATGACGACGCCGATGATCAGGATCGGGATCCAGATCGAGCCGCCGGAGAGGTGGAGCGGGCCGATCTGCAGGCCGCCGACGGCGAGAACCAGCCCGAGCGCGATCGCAAAGAGCAGTACCGGAAAGGCCCAGATGACGTCCATCGCCCGCGAGATGACGGTGTCGGTCCAGCCGCGGAAGTAGCCGGAGAGCAGGGCGAGGAGAGTGGCCAGAGCCGTGGTGAGCAGGCCGGAGACAATGCCGATGAAGAGCGAAGTGCGACCGCCGTACATCAGGCGCACCATCTCGTCGCGGCCGAGCCGGCTGTCAGCGCCGAGGAAGAACTTGCCACCGGCGCCGAGCCAGACGGGGCCGATCGGCTTGCCTTCGGGGTTGACGACGTCGCGCTTTTCGCCGTCGACTTCGATCTTCTGCAGCGTGTGGGTCTTGTTCGGGCCCGTTTCGGCGACGTGGTCGGCCCAGAGGGGGGCGGCGAGAACGAAGACGACGATCAGGGCAAAGAGGCCGAGAGAGGCGAGGGCGACGCGATTGGACCGCAGGCGCCGCAGACCCAGCCGCCAAGGGCCGGCCCCCGCCAGGCCCGTTGCGGCGATCGACTCCGGAGCCACGCTCGTATTGTGAAAGCAGCGTCGGGCGGCTACTTGAGCTGGAAGCTGGTCAGGTCGTTGCCGAAGGTCGGGTTGTAGATGACCTTGTCGAGGTCGATCGCGCTGGAGACGAAGGTCGACGTGGTCAGCGTGCCGTAGGGAGCCCACGGCGCCTGTTCCATGTATTCGCGGTCGAGCTCGGCGTAGCCGGCTTCCTGCTGGGGGCCCAGCGGCTGTTCGTTCAGCTCGGTGATCTTCTTGTTCAGCGTTGGATCGTCTATGCGGGCGAGGTTGTAGTTGCTTGTCGGCTGAATGCTTTCGCCGGAGAGCTGCAGTTGGAAGAAGTCGTTGGGGTGGGGATAGTCCTCGAACCAGTCGAACCAGCCCGTGTCGAGGTCGGGCGTGCTTTCGTTGCCGACCAGCGGTGCGTAGTTTTCAGCGTTGATTTCCTTGAACTTGGCGTTGAAGCCCAGTTCCTGGAGAACCCCCTGGTAATACTCGCCCGCTTCGTTGTTGGGGCTTTCGTTGTCGGTCCAGACGGTGATGTCTCGGTCCGAAGGGTCGGCTTCGGCGATCATCTTTTTGGCCTTGGCCATGTCATGCGGATAGAGGTCGAAGGGCTTGTGCCCGGGCATCCCCGGCGGCAGGACCTGGTGCAGCGCGGACAGCGTGCCGGCGTAGATCCGTTCCAGTGCCGCGGGGTTGACTGCGTAGTTGACCGCCTGACGGACCTTGAGGTCGTCGAAGGGCGGCTTCGTCGTGTTCATCCAGAAGTAGTAGGTGCTGACCGTCGGCTCGACCCGGAACTGGGTGCCTTCGTACTTTTCCTTCACTTTCGGGTAGAGGTCCGCGGAGATAGCGGTCTGCATCCAATCGGTCTTGCCGCGTTCGACTTCGCTGACCTGGGTCGAGTCGTTGCCGACCACCTTGAGCTCGATCTTGTTGACGTGGCCTCCGGGGATCTCCGGCATCAGCTTGCCGTTGGCGTTCGTCCACTGCGGGTTGCGCTCGTAGGACCAGGCGCGCCCCGGTTCGGACTTGACGATCTCGTAGGGACCGGTCGCCGGCGGCGGATCGGCGGTGAGATTCTTGACCGGCGTGCCTTTGGGCAGCAGGGCGACGAATGGCATTGCCAGCTCGTTGCTGAAGGTTCCGCGGGGCGCGGTCAGGTCGACGACGATCTTGCCTGTCTTGTCGTCGGCTTTGATGCCGCTGACGTTGCCCTGCTTGGTTTCGGCGAACTTTTCGGCGCCGACAATGCTGGTGTAGAAGGAGGAGCCGCCGGATTCGAGCGCCAGCATCCGTTCCACCGAGGCGGGGAAGTCCGAGGCCTTAACCGGCGTGCCGTCTGAGTACTTGAGACCCTTGCGGAGGGTCAGCGTGTACGTCTTGCCGCCGTTGCTGATCTTGGGTAGGCCCACGGCGAGCCCCGGGATCACCTTGCTGCCCGCCGCGCCGCTGGCGTGGGCGTAGGTGAGCAGCGGCAGGTAGGTGTCGTAGATCGCCGTCCAGCTTTCGGTCGAGTAGGCGAGCGCCGGATCGAGGTATTCGGGGAAGGAGGCGTAGCTGCCGGTCAGAGTCCCACCCTCCTTGCCGCCGGAGCTGCTGCCGCAAGCTGCAAGGCCCAGGGTCGAGCCTCCGGCAAGCGCCAATACGAGCAGAGCAAGACCAAGCTTTCTCAAAATCACGACCTCCGATAGGCAGCGCGGACGGGAGACTCCCCCACTGGAATCAACTCCACCATAATCTCGCCTTCGGCGTCAAGGGCGGTTGGACCTGTTTTGTCCACGCTTTCCAGCCAGTTTGCGCCCATCGAGGCGGCAGCCAAGACGGCGATGGCCAGAACGCCGAGGCCGGCGACGAGAAACGTCACACGTGGATCGAGGGCGACCGCGATCACGGCGCCGAGGACATAGCCGACCGCCGGCATCGCCGTTGCGGTCGAGGACAGCACGCTCATCATCCGCGCCTGCATGTTCTGGGCGGTCAGCTCCTGCACGGCGCTGATCACGGAGACCCATTGCACCCCGTTGCCAGCACCGCCGATTACGGAGGCGGCGCAGGCGGCAGCCAGGGTAGGTGCCGCCGCTATGCCGAGGTAGCCGGCGCCGACGGCGAGCGTGCTGAAGAAGAGCAGGATCGGCAGCCTGACGCTCTGTGCCGCGGCGAAGACGACACTGCCAAGCATCATCCCGGCGCCCCAACTGGCGAGCATGATCCCGTAGCCCGAGTCGCCAGTTCCCAGGGTCTGCTTGGCGTAGACGACCTCGATCGGGATGACCGCGGCGAAGAAGACGAAGGCAGCGCCCTGGGCGATCAATAGGCGCCGCAAGCTGCGCTTTTCGCGTAGATAGGCGAGCCCGGCGCGGAGGCGTTCGCGCACATGGCCCTCTTCGGGCTTTGCCTGGGGCAGGGGACCAGCGGTCAAGAGCAGCCAGGCGATCACGTAGAACGAGGCGGCGTCCAGCAGGAGCGCGGTCTGCACGCCGAAGCCGGCCACGATCAGGCCGGCGACGCCGGGGCCGATGGCGGCGCTGACCGTGAGGGCGATATTGAGCACGGCGTTGCCGGCGCGAAGTTCGCCGCTGGGCTCGAGCAGGACGGCGACCACGGCCCGGGTCAGCGAGCGTCCGGTCAAGGCCAGCGTGCCGTCGATCGCCGCCAGGGCGATCACGCCAGGGAGAAAGAGGGCGCCATCGGCGAGCAGAGCAAGGGCAGAGAAGGCAGCTGCCTCGCCGCAGTAGATGATCGGCAGCGCGAAGCGGGGCGCCGGCTGCTCGACCCGGGCAACCAAGACCGGGGCGATCAAGGCGGGCAGGAAGCGAGTGCCAAGGAAGAGTCCAGCGGTCGCGAGGGCGCTGCCGGTGCGATCGAAGACGAGCACCGAGAGGGCGATTATCCCCATCCAGTCGCCAAGTTCGTTGATCACGTAGCTCGCCGCCAGCCGCCGAAATACGGCATGTCCCAGCGGTCTTGTCAGCTCGTCGCGGCGCATCTCGGCTTTTACGTCCTACTGCATTTCTGCACAACTTTTGCTGCAGTTGCACAACTTTCGGCGAAGTTGTGCTACAAGTTGACCAAGTTCTCTGCAAGTTGATGAGGGGCAGCGCCTCTGCTGTCGGGTTTCGACCACGAAGGAAGGGGATTCAAATGGGTTTCCACGCCGGCCACTAAGCAAATCAAGATCTTTTGATGGCGGACGCTCAACGGGCGTCCGGCGAAGTACCCGAAGGGCGCCTACCGGCGCCCTTCGTCGTGCTGAGGCGCCGATCTCGCTCGAGCTCGTGCCCCCGACCACCCCTTTGCCGCAAATACGGAGAGTCCTGCGATGGCCTGCAATATGTCCACCGCGCGCCTGCCTTGCGGTTCCCCATCAGTACTTTGCAGTAAACCAACGCATTGCAGCGCCCAAAAAGCGTCCCAAAGGGGATAGCAATTCGCTGGGGAACCTATACCTGGTGACGCCTGAACGCGGCGTTCGCCATCGACCATCGACATGGCTAAGAAACGTCCAACTCGCCTTGCCATCGGCCTCATGTTCGCTGCCCTGGCGCTCACCGCGGTCGTGGGGCTCTGGCGAGCACCGGAGTGCGACTGGAACCTGTCTCTGTTCGCGGTTCTTCTCGCCTTTGCGACCTTCAGCTACCTGACCGCCGTCGGGACGGAGTCGAAGCTCAGGGTTTCCGGCGCCTTCCTGGCGATCGTCCTTGCCATGGTCTTCCTGGGCGGCACGCCGGCGGCTCTGATTGGCGTGGCGGCGACTGTCGTCGGCTGGATCTTCAGGTGGCGCGACGAGCCGCATCTGCTGCTCTGCAATGTCCTGACCTACGCGCTCTTCCCGTTGATCGGCGGGATCATCTTTCACGAAGCGGTGTCGGGCAGTGGGATCGCTCCCTCCGACTGGGCTTTCTACCTCTGCGTCTTCGGCCTCTTCCAGCTGGCACTGGCGATCAACTTCGTGATGATCGCGGGCTACGGCTGCTATGTGGAACGGGCGACCTTCACCAGCAAGCTGAAGGTCCTGCCGGCGGTGCTCCCCTCCGAGTTCGCCAGCGCGATGCTCGCTGTCGCCGTCGCCTTCATCTACCACGTGATCGGCATCGCGGCGATCGCCCTCTTCGGTGTCGTACTGATCACCTTCCAGTACCTGCTCGGCCAGCTGCTCCTCTCCCAGCAACGTGGCGACGAGCTCGAGCGGCGCAGCAAGCAGCTGGCCAGCTTCCAGGTCGGGATGTTGAGCGCGATGCTGCGCACGCTCGACCTGCGCGACCAGATGACCGCGCGGCACAGCGCCGCGGTGGCGCGCTACTCGCGGGCAATCGCCCAGCGGGCGGGCTACCCGCGCCAGGAAGAGGAGCTGGTCCACATCGCGGCGCTGCTGCACGACATCGGCAAGTTCATCCTGCCTGACCGCATCCTCAAGGCCAACGTGCCGCTCACCGACGAGGACTGGATGCTGATCAAGCGCCATCCTCAGCAGGGCGCCCGCGTCGTCTCTTCGCTCGACGGCTACGGGCCGGTGGCGGAAATCATCCTCGCCCACCACGAGCGAATCGATGGAAACGGCTACCCGCGGGGCCTGGCCGGCGACGACATTCCCGAGCTGGCGCGGATCATCTCCGTCGCCGACACCTACGACGTGATGACCGCGCGCGACTCCTACCGCACGCCGATGTCGAGCTACGACGCAATCGTCGAGCTGCGACGGGTCGCCGGCAAACAGCTCGACTCCCACTTCGTCGAGGTCTTCATCGAGCTGCTCGAGGGCAAGGACGTCTCCTTCCAGCACGGCGAGGCGGCCGACTTCGAGAAGGAGCTGGCGCTGGAGTCGCGGATCGAAGAGACCGCCGACCCGGCGGGCAACGCCAACCGCTTCGGCGTCCCCGGCGTCACCGTCGGCTGAGCGGCCGCGCACACACAGCCCAGCTTGGCCAGTCGCGCCCTCGTCGGGACGCTAATTCGGGATCGCCCGCAGCCGACGACCGGGTAGGTTCTGGTCTCATGCGCGCGGTCACGTTTCAGGCTCCCGGACAAGTTCGGGTCGAGGAGAAGCCCGATCCCGAGGTCTCCGCTGCCGATCAGGCGGTGGTGCAGGTCGAGGCGAGCGGGATCTGTGGCTCGGATCTGCACATTTTTCACGGCAGGGTTCCGGTCGAGCCCGGTTTCACGATCGGCCACGAGTTCGTCGGCACGGTGCTCGCCGCCGGCCCCGACGTCGAGCGTGTCGCCGTCGGCGACCGCGTCCTGGGTTGCTTCCACACCGCCTGCGCGACCTGCGTGCCCTGCCTGCGCGGCGACTACCACCGCTGCGACAACGGCCAGACCTTCGGCCACGGCGCCCACCTCGGCGACCTGCAGGGCGCCCAGGCCGAGCAGCTGCTGGTGCCGCGCGCGAACTTGACGCTGCGGCGGGTGCCGGACGGGATGTCGGATGAGGTGGCGCTCTTCGCCGGCGACGTGATGGGGACCGGCTACCACGCGGTCGCCCACGCCGGGATGCGCTCCGGCGACACGGTCGCCGTGCTCGGGCTTGGGCCGGTCGGGCTCTGCGCCGTGCAGGCGGCGCTTGCCGGCGGTGCGACCGAGGTCTTCGCGATCGACTCGGTGACGCAGCGGCTGGCGATGGCAGGCGAGTTCGGCGCCACTCCGATCCATCTGACGGAGGAGGAGCCGAAGCGCGTCGTGCGTGCGGCGACCGAGAAGCGGGGCGTCGACGTGGTGGTCGACGCGGTCGGCGATCCCGGTCCGCTGGCGATGGCGGTGAGTCTGGCCCGCGACGCCGGCACCGTCTCCGGCATCGGCGCCTACGCGGGCAAGGGCGAGGTGCCGCTGGGCCTGGCCTGGCTCAAGGGGCTGACCCTGCGGCTCGGCCTCGCCAACGTGATCGCCCATGTCGATCGCGTTCTGGCGCTGATCGAGGCGGGAAAGCTAGATCCCTCGCCGCTGGTCACCCACCACATGAAGCTGGACGAGGCGGCCGAGGCCTACGAGCTATACGACCAGCGCGAAGCGCTGAAGATCGTGCTCACTCCCTAGCCGTAACCCGTAGTCCCGGAATACATGGACAAAGCGTTACGACCGCCGTACATTTGAGGGGTGCGGGGGAAGCTTCTAGTTGGGGCGCTGCTGGCTGCCCTGGTGGCGTTGATCGGCAGCGCCAGCGCTGCGGCCTGCTCCTGCGCGCCCCAGGCGCCGGCCGAAGCTCTGGACCAGTCAGATGCCGCGATCGTCGCCCGGCTGGTCAAGGTGATGCCGCGCGGACGGCTCCACGCTGATTACCGCTACGAAGTCCGGCGGGTCTACCGCGGCAAGGCGGTGATCGATCGCGCCCAGATGGTGACCGTGCGCAGCGGCCGTCGCGCTGCCAGCTGCGCGCTGCCACGCCGGCTCAACCACGTATACGGCCTGTTTTTGACTCGCCGCCAGGATCGCTGGTTCGGTGGGATCTGCGGGGTGATCGAACCGCGGCGGCTCCACCACGCGGCACAGCAGCAGCCACGCGTCTACAGGCGCGACTCGGGCACGGGGCCCTGCGTCACCTGAGCTGCTTCGAAGCGCTCCGAGCCGATCTCCAAAACTGGGAAGGTCTTGCTGGCGCCACGGGTGAGCCACATCGGAGGGGATTGCGCAGGCCCGTTGCGTCCACGATGGCTCCGTGTCAGCATAGTCCGCGATGGCGCTTCTGGACGACTCCGAGATCGAGGCGAGGCTTTCCCGGCTGCCGGGCTGGGAGCGCAGCGGCAAGGCGATCGCCAAGAGCTTCAGCTGCGGTGATTTCGTCGGCTCAGTGCGCTTCGTCGAGGGCCTGGTCGAGCCGGCCGAGGCGGCCGGCCATCACCCGGACTTGGAGGTTTCCTGGGACACGGTGAAGGTGATCATCTCGACCCACTCCGAGGGCGGTCTCACCGCCGCCGATTTCGAGTTGGCGGAGAAGGTCGATGCCCTATCGCCGACGAGCTGAAGATCGACGAACGGCTCTCGATCCCGCTCAGTGAGATCGAGCTGAGAGCGAGCCGCTCTTCCGGCCCGGGAGGCCAGCACGCGAACGTGACCGCCTCGCGGGTCGAAGCGGTGTTCGACGTCGAAGCGTCGCGGAGGCTGGACGAGCGTCAGCGCGAACGATTGGTCTGGCGCGCCGGCCCGGTGATCACCGCTGTCGCTCAGGACGCCCGCGGCCAGGCCCGCAACCGCGAATTGGCCCTGGGGAGGCTGGCGGAGAAGATCGCCGCCGGCCTGGCGACCCCGGTGCGGCGGCGACCGACCAGGCCGACGCGCGCCTCGCGCGAGCGGCGGCTGGAAGAAAAGCGACGCGCCGGTGACCGCAAGCGGGGCCGGCAGCGACCGGCCCCCGAAAGTTGAGCGAGATGGCGAAGGGCAAGAAGAAACGAGCGCCGAAGCCGAAGGCGGCGACGGTCGAGTACGTCGATCGCGAGGGCAACATCCTCAGCCTGCGCGAGTCGCTCAGCGCCGGAACGATCGCCAAGCTCAGCGAGGGCCCAGCCACCGCGGCGACCTCGCGGGAGGACGCCTGGCGCCGGCGTTCGGAGCTGCTCTTCGAGCGGCTTGCGGTGAGCTGGGAAATCGCCGGCCTGCCGCTCGACGACCAGAAGATCCTGCTCGGCCGCTACCGCATGGCCGACCCGGTCACCCAGCAATGGGTGCGTGAGACCATTGCTGCCCACATCGAGCGTCATATCCCCAAGCTTGCCGGGTGGTGAGCCGGCGGGCGGCAAACTCAGACGAGACGACGAAAGGAATGGCATGTTCGCGGACACGAAAGCGACCAACGGCTTTGCCGTCGATGACATGGAGGCGGCAAAGCAGTTCTACGGCGAGACGCTTGGGCTGGGCGTCACTGTGCTGAGCGAGGAGTTCGGCGTCACCTCGATCCAGCTGGCGGGCGGCCGCGACACCGTCGTCTACGCCAAGCCCGATTTCACCCCCGCCACCTACACGATCCTCAACTTCGAGGTCGACGACATCGAAGCAGCCGTCGACGAGCTTGCCTCCAAGGGAGTCTCCCTCGAGCGCTACGAGGGCTTTGAACAGGACGAGAAGGGCATCGCCCGCGGCCCCGGCCCACACATTGCCTGGTTCAAGGACCCGGCCGGCAACATTCTCTCGGTCCTTCAGCAGCCCTAGCTCAAACGGAGCACGAACGGCATGGGCGCGGCTGGTTCGAACCAGCGACCTCGCCTATCGAACCTCGCATCGGGGGACGCCTATACTCGAAGATGCCGTAGGCGTGAGGGTCCTATGCCGGCGTCTCGAAGGCGACGCTGCATTGAGCGGGGTCCGGAAGGAGGCGACGGGATGATCATTGGGGTTGGTCGGGGCAGTTGGGGGCGCGCCTCGAGACGCGCGACGTGGGCGATCGTTCTCGCAGCACTCCTGACGCTGAGCGTGTCTGCCGCCTACGCGAGCGCCTCTCCGACTATTGAGTCTGAGTCGGTCTCGAAAATCACTTCCACCGACGCAACCCTCGAAGCCGAACTCGACCCTGAGGGGGCCGAAGCGGGCGTCTTCTACCAATTCCAGCTGCTGCTCGATCCAGGGGAAGCGCCGACCGAATTGGAGTGCCCCTCTTCTTTGCCCGGCTACTCGACTTGCGCCGGCTCCAGTGACCCGAGTGCCCTACCGCTCGGCTGGATCTGCGGCGAATGCGAAATCGAACCCAGCGCTGTGCCGGTCAGCCTCGATCTCGCAAGCGCCGGTGCGTCCTTGGAACCGGGCAGGACCTACTACTTCCGCGTGCTTGCCGCCGACCGCAAGTTCAGCGAAGACGTCGCTGAATGGGAACCCCCCGCAGTCGTTGGCGCCAGCAAGCGATTCACCACGCCTCCGATCGGCGCCCAGCCGCTCTCGATGACCTTCACCGAAGACCGCGCAAACGTCGGCGTCCAGCTTTCCGACGCGGCCATGTTTACGGCACCGGAGGTTGCGCCGTTCACGGCCCAGATCGACCCTGGCACTGGCTCGATAACGGCGGGGGCATTGAAAGTTCCCGACTTCACCACCCACATCACCGACCCTCTCAATGCCGATGTCAACGTCCATTTTGAAATCGGGGTCATCGGAGGGAGCTTCAACCAGGTGACCGGCGCACTCACCCTGGAAGGCGAAGCGAACGCGACGCTCACCTCCGAGGGAAAGGCATGCACCGTCACGACGGCCCCGAACCCCCTGGTCCTCTCGACCGCGGGGGACAGCGGCGGTGCGAACCCGCGCCCCGGGACGCCGTTCGTCCATGGGCTCACCGGGACGGGAGCGATCGCCGGGCAGTGGACCGATATGAACGCGACGCCCAAGATCCCGGGGGTTGGGGTGGCCGTTTGCGCAACCGTTGACGAACGCATCGAAGGGCCGGGGGGCATCTGGCTCGCTCAGGAAGGTGACGTGGTGCCTCCCTCGGCGCCGCAGCTGACGGGCACCGATCCCACCTCGCCGGGTTCAAGTGGCACTCCGCGGATTCGCGGTACCGCCGAGGCGGGGTCGACCGTGCGCGTCTATGCGGGCTCGTCCTGCACCGGCGCCCCCATTGCCAGCGCAAGCGCAGCCCAACTCGGCTCGCCCGGCATCGCGGTCCAGGTTGGGGAGGGCGCCACCGCCGCCTTCTCGGCGAGCGCAATCGATGCGGCAGGCAACACCTCGGCCTGCTCGGCGCCGATTTCCTATATGCACGCGAAACCGCAGGGCAAGTGCGTCGTGCCAAACGTCATCGGCAAGAAGCCGAAAGCGGCGAAGAGGCAGATCAGGACGGCCGGTTGTGAGATCGGCACGGTGACGAGGCCGAAGGCGAGAAAAGGCAAGCGACCCCGTCCGATGATTGTCAAGTCGTCTAATCCCTCTGCGGGGACCGCTCTGGCTGCAGGCGCCCAGGTCGACCTCAAGCTCCATCCGAGCCCGCGAAAATCACGCCACTGAGATTGGCTGGTGGCCGATGGGCGCGGCTGGGTTCGAACCAGCGACCTCTCGCGTGTGAGGCGAGCGCTCTCCCGCTGAGCTACGCGCCCGGGAGAGGCTCAATCATAGGTGGCGGTAGGAGCTCCTCGTCCTGCTCCGCCATCGCTCTCTTCTGCAGGGCCATGCCGATGAAGGGGTAGATCAGGGTCGAGAGGATTGCGGCGCCGACCAGGCCGGCGGAGGTCGAAGTGCGCATCTTGCCTGCGTCGACCGCGATCGTCGTTATCGCGACCACAAGGGGCAGCTCGGTGGCGGAGAAGAAGGCGAGGGCGCGGCGCTCGGTGGCACTGAGGACCTTGCGGTACAGGAGGAGGGCGGGGGCGCCGCGGACGACCAGGAAGAGGACGAAGAAGAGGGCCATCTTGGCCAGCGCACTCGTCGATCCGAGGGCGTCGAGGTTGAACTCGAGGCCGCTGGTGATGAAGAAGAAGGGGACAAAGAAGCCGAAGCCCACTGCCGTCAGCTTGGACTCGAAGATTTGCAGCTCGTGACCCCTGAGCGCCGCCCGCGTGATCATCCCGGCGACGAAGCCGCCAAGCAGGACGTCGAGGCCGAGCTGGCTGGCCAGCAGTACGAGGCCGAATACGAGGACGACGGTGATCCGCACCGCAAGCTGGCTGCTCGCCTCGAAGGTTTTTTCGAAGGCCGGCCAGCCGCGCCAGGCCAGCCGCACGGAGGCTAGGGCGACGCCGAGGGCAAGGAAGACGAAGGCGAGCAGGATCGCCGCCTCGTGGACCGGGCTGGCGGTGGTCAGGACGAGCGTGACGAGCAGGATCGGGCCGAACTCACCGGCGCCGCCCGCGGCCAAGAGATAGGTGCCGAAGCGGGTTTTCAGTCCGCCACTGTCCTTGAGGATCGGGATCAGGGTGCCGATTGCCGTCGTCGCCAGGGCCGAGCCGGTGTAGAGAAAGGAGACGACGACACCGGCCATGGCGAGCAGGCCGCCGATCCCATAGGCCAGGGCGACGGAGAGCGCCCAGCCGAGCGCGCCGAGGCGCATCGGCTTGCCCTTGATCCGTTCGAAATCAATCTCATAGCCGGCGAAGTAGAAGAGCATTCCCAGGCCGAGGTTGGAGAAGAACTCGATGAAGTCGGAGGAATGGGCGAAGTCGAGGACCTGCGGGCCGATCATGATTCCCAACAGGAGCTCCAGCACGACCACCGGTGGGGCCATTCCCTTCGGCACGATCGCGACCGTTATCGCGGCGATCGCGGCGACGAGGACGATCGCGAAGAACGAGCCTGTGTCGACGTCGATCATCGCTTCGATCCTACGTTCGTCCAAGGCGGCCGGGCCGGCGGGCGCTCACGGGTACTCAAAATTCAGTAGTCGCCTGTTCGGGCGAGCAACGACCAAGAGGAGGACCCGATGTGCATTCCAATGCTTCGTCGTTTCGGTGCGATCGCCGCGGCGTGCCTAGCAGCGCTGCTGGCGGCGATTCCGGCCGCAGCGGCCAGCAAGTACCCGTCCACTAATGCCGCGCGCGGCTTTGACGGGGGCGCCGCCGGCTGGGACTCCTCGGCGAGCACCGAAGGCACTTGCCTGTCGCCGTTGCTCTGCGCAAGCGTGGCAAATTCCTTCCAGGGCTCCGGCGGGGCTGACGGCGGTGGCTACATCCGCTCTGCCTACACGGGCGTCGCCGGGGTCATGGCGGTGGCGGGCACAACGACGGCGGTTTGGCGGAGCCCTCCGTTCACCTATTCCGGCGCTGGCGGAAACGAGCCGACTGCGGTCAGCTTCACGCTCGACCGCCGCGCCAGCGTCGACCAGCTTCTCGCCGTCCAGGGCAATTCCGCCGAGTACTCGGTGCGGCTAAACGACCTTTCAAACGGCGGCGAAGGCGCGAACCTCATCACGCCGACGACCCTGGCCGGCGCCCGCTCCTGGACCAGTGTCTCGGCGCCCTCGATTGACCCGAGCGACCTCACGATCGGTCACGAATATCAGATCCAGATCAGCAGCCGTTACACCAGCGGCACCAGCGTGTTGGTCGACGGCAGCGCCGACTACGACAACGTGGTGCTCAGCGCGGTTCGCGGCAAGGCGGGCGTCGGTGCTGGAAAAGGCGGAGCTGGCGGCGGCGGAGCCGGCGGGCTCAGCGCCCAGCGGCTGGAGGAGCTGCTGCGCCAGGCGACCCCCGGCACGGCGACGCTGCGCGGCAAGCGGCTCTTCGTCCGCGTCAAGTGCCCCCGCAAGGTCGGTCGTCCCTGCCGCACCACGGTCCAGGGCTTTCTCGAGAAGCGGCGCCCGGCGACCGGTCGGCGCACCATCAAGCTGCACAGCGGCAAGAGCAAGCTGGTCGCGTTGAAGGTCAAGCCGAAGGCGCGCAAGCGCGTCGCGATGCGCAAGCGCATCCTTGTCCGCCAGAAGGTTCGCGTCGGCAAGGTGAGTGCGACCATCTTCAAGACCCGACTCTTGATCCGGCGTTGAGCGGAGACGGCCTCGATCTGCATTTGTCTTCGCTGGAAGTGGGCAAATGCAGATACGATGGTCGCGGACCGTGCTAGGCGGGGAATCAGCGGTGCCCTGTAACCCGCAATCCGCTCTAGCGGGGCCGAATCCCGTTCCGAGGGACTGGCCGTCGGGGTCAGTGCGTTGTGAGCGGCGTTGACGGTCGGGTCCTGCGCGACGTGGGCACGCGAATCAGGTCAGGTCCGGAAGGAAGCAGCCTTAAGCGGATGCCGCGGGTGCCGCAGGAGAGCCCGGCTCGAGCCAATCGCGACGGACACGCCCGGTGACTTCGTCTCGGAGGACGGGGCGCACGGTCCATTTTCTTTTGCTGACTTCGTCTTTCTTCGCCGATAGGGCGAGAAAAGGCGAAGTCAGCATTCAGTCGATCAGACGGTTGTGCATGCGGCTTACCGCTACGCGCCAGGTGAGCAGGGCGAAGGCGACCAGGAAGGCGAAGCGGGCTATGTCGATCGCTTCGAAGCCGAAGGCGCCGCCGCGGACGAGTTCGACCAGCTGGTGGAGTGGATTGAGCTGGGCGACGTCCTGGACTCCCTGGGGCAGGCCGTCGATCGGGAAAAAGGTTCCGGCGACGAGGAAGAGCGGCGTGATGCAGAGTGCGGTGACGTAGTTGAACTGATCGATCTTGGCCACGGTCGCGGCCATCGCGACGCCGAAGCCGGCAAAGCCGAGCGCCGTGACGAAGCAGAAGAACGGCACCAGCAGCATCCCCCAGGCCGGGTCGAGGCCGAAAGCGATCGTGACCAACAGCGGCACGCAGCCGTAGGTGCCGGAGCGCAGGCCAATCCAGAGCATCTCGGCGCTGACCAGCTCCTCGACGTCGACCGGCGCGGCCAGGATCGCGTCGTAGGTGTTCTGGAAGCGGTGCTTGACGAAGGTGCCGAACATCGCCGGCAGGGCGCTGGAGAAGATCACCGCCGTCGCGACCATGCCGGTGCCGACGAACTCGATGTAGGGGACGCCGTTGACTTCGTCGACCAGGGTGGCGCTGAGGCCCAGGCCGAAGGCAAGCAGGTAGACGATCGGTTCGAGCACGCTGGAGAAGGTCGTGCCCTTCCAGTAGGTGCGGAAGTTGGCCAGCTCGCGGCTCATCACACCGCCGATCGCCGCCGGTTCGAGGCGCCTCACTCCGCCTCCTCCCCGGTGAGCAGGACGAAGACGTCCTCGAGTGACGCAGCGCGGACGACGGCATCGTCCGGGATCGCTCCGTTGGCGGCCTTCTCGGAACCGACGATCGCAATTGCGGGCCCGGCCGGGCGGACGGAGAGCCCGTGGGCTTCGGCTGTCGCCCGCGCCTCGATCAGCCGTTCTGGCGGCCCGTAGACCTCGGCGGTCTGCAGGCCGGCGTGCTCGCTGATCAGCTCGACCGGGTGGCCGCGGCTGATGATCTTGCCCTTGGTCATCACCGCCACCTCGTCGGCGAGCCGCTCGGCCTCCTCGATGTAGTGAGTCGACATCAGGATCGTCGTTCCGCGGGAGCGCAGGTCGCCGATCAGCGTCCAGAGCTCGGTGCGGATCTGGGGGTCGAGGCCGACGGTGGGCTCATCGAGGAGGATCAGCCTCGGTTCGTGGACGAGGCCGCGGGCCAGCAGCAGGCGCCGGCGCATCCCTCCGGAGAGCTCGTCGACGGCGTCGCGGCGGCGCTCGCGAAGACGGGCCAGGTCAAGCGCCCGGTCGACCGCGGCGCCAACGTCTGGCACCCGATAGAGGCGGGCGAAGATCGCCAGGTTGTCTTCGACGGTGACATCGACGTCGAGGTTGTCGAGCTGCGGCACGACCCCCATTTCGGCGCGGGCGGCCTTCGAATCGGCGGGCAGCTCGTGGCCCAGTACGCGAAGCTCGCCGGCGTCGGGCAGCGCCTGGCCGGTGAGCAGTCGCATCGTCGTCGACTTGCCGGCCCCGTTTGGGCCGAGCAGGCCGAGGCAGATGCCCTCTGGCACCTCCAGGTCGAGCCCGTCGACTGCGGTAATCGGGCCGAAGCGCTTGACCACGCCGCGCAGTTGGATCGCTGCCATGCCTCGATTCTCGACGATCGAGGACACCGACGGCGAGCCGGCACTTTGCGAGCCGGCCCTTTGACGTGCTGAGCTCAGCCACCAAATACGGGGGTCGAGCTCAGACACGTCCTGGGTGGCCTGGGAGACTGGCGCCTGTGCTGGACGAGCGCTGGATCAGATCGCTGCATGTGGAGACGCTGCGCGAGGAGGAACTGCACGCCGAGCGAGCGCCGCATGTGCTCTTCCAGGCCTCGACGATCGGGGCGCTGCTCGAGGGCGCCTACGAGGGCGATCTCAGCTTCGACGAGCTCGCCGAGCACGGCGACCTCGGCCTCGGGACCCTGAACGGTCTCGATGGCGAGATGATCGCCCTCGACGGGCGCTTCTATCGCGCCGATGTCGACGGAGCGGTGGGCGAGGTCGCGGGCGGGGAGCGGACGCCGTTCGCGGTTGTGACCCGTTTCGATCCGACGGTCGATCTGGAGGTTGAGGGGCCGCTTGGGCATACGGAGCTGTTGGCCCGCCTCGAGCAGCTGATTCCCGCGGACGCGACGACCTGTGCCGTCCGCCTCGACGGTCGTTTCGAGTTGATCCGCGCCCGCTCGGTTCCGCGCCAGAGCCCGCCTTACCGACCCCTGACCGAGGTCGTCCTCGAACAGCACGTATTCGAGCTGAGGGAGGTGGAGGGGACGATGCTCGGCTTCCGCTTCCCGGACTACGTCGAGGGGATCGAGGTGAGCGGCTACCACCTTCACTTCGTCAGCGACGACCGCAAGCGCGGCGGACACGTGCTCGCCTCGCGGTGCGCTGGGGCCTTGCGCGCCCGCCTCGACTCCGCTAACGACCTGCACGTCGAGCTGCCGCCGGGAGTCGAGCTTGCCGATCCGGGGGTCGCGGCCGAGACGCACGCCGCAGTCGAGCTGGTCGAGCGCGGCAGCTGAGCCGACGCTCAGGCCGCTTCGGCGAGCCAGAGGTCGGAGAGCCAGTCGGCTTGCTTACCGCCCTTGCGGGTGACCATGATCATCACCCGCGATGACACCGATCAGGCCGAACAGGCCCGAGCGCTTGAACCCTCGCGACATGCGGCGCCGGCCTATCCGCGACCGCAGCGGCGGTAGAGGGCCCAGGAGTCGTTGCGGGCGACGCGGCGAAAGCCCGGCGGGGCGGTCGTTTTGAGGCGGGTCGGGTCATTGGGGTCGAGGATGAAGTTGTGGATGACGAAGGGGCTGGCCGGGTCGAGGAAGTAGCCATGCCGGGGGACTCCTTCCTCGCTGGCGCTGATGATTGCGGTCGGCTTCACTTCGAGGCCGGAGGCAAGGCGTGGAATGGCGCGGTGGTTGGGGACGGCGATCGGGCCGCAGAGCGGCTTCGTGAAAGCGCCGGTGTCGACCAGATCGCTGAGGTCGCGCTCGATCGTCCCCTGGTCGGCGAGGTCGCTCTTCACGGTGGAGTCGAGGTCCCACTGATTGGGCAACCAGAGCACGAACATCGCAGCGGTTATGCCGGCGAAAATCTGCCAGCGGCGACGCCAGCGATGGCTGGGCTCCAGCAGCCGCCAGCCGAGCAGGGCGACGGCGACGAAGATCGCCAGGATGGCGCCGCCGAGCATCGTGTAGCGGGCGATGATCGCCAGGCCGGCGCTGCCGAGCAGGGCGAAGGCGCCGAGGGCGAGTGCGGCCGCGATCAGACCGAGAGTCGAGCGGCGGCGCAGGAAGGAAAAAGCGAGGACGATGCCGCCCGCGGCGCCGACCATCCCCGGCCACTGGAGCACTTCGCCGAGGCGCCGTGGCCCGTAGAGGACGACGTCGACCGGACCGGTCTGTCGCTTCAGCGCTTCGACGGTTTCCTGGGTGCCGGTGAGCGAATAAAACGGGTTCCCGGTGGTGATCCAGTCGAACAGGACCCAGAGAATCGGCGCCGCCAAGGCAAGGCCCAAAAGCATGGCTCCGGTGGGGGAGAGAAGGACATCCCTCGTCCGTCCAAGTGCCGGCCTGATGAGGCCGGCACTTTGAGTATCCGCCCGGTCAAGGGGTGCCCTCGTCTCCCCTTCGGGCACGGACGGGCGAGATGAGCTGGCGAGATCGGTCGCAGCTGGGATAGCGGAAGCTTCCGAGGGCCCGAGGAGGAGGTAGACGAGGTAGGCGACTGAGAAGAGCCAGGCCTCGGGGCGGAGCAGGCCGGCTAGGGCTAGCAGGGCCAGGACTGGCCATCCGGCGCGGGGGCGTCTGCTCTCTATAACGAGGGCGCCCAGGACGAGGGCTATGTACGGGAGGTCGACGTAGGCGCGTAGGCCGTTGGATAGGTAGGGGGCGCGGGTGAGGACGATCAGCGCGGCGATTGCGCCGATCGGGCGATCGAACCAGAGGGTGCCGAGGCGGTAGACGAGGTAGCCGACCAGGCCGAGGGACAGGTAGGCGATAACCATCGTTACGTCGATTGCACCGCTGCCAAGCGGGGTCGTGATCAGGCCCAGCAGGTCGGCGAGCGGGTGCGGGGTGGGAGGGAGCGCCGAGCCGTAGTCGGGGCTCACTCCGTGCGCCAGTTCACGGCCCCAGACCAGCGCGTAGATCGTGTCGTAGTTGGGGAAGCCGAGCGGGAAGACGATCAGCAGTACGGCGCTGACGCCGGCCACCCAGGCGACCGGTGAGAGCCAGTTGCGGGCCCGGGTTGGCACCGGCGGAAGGTATAGATACGCGGCCGGCCAAGTCGACCAGGACCGGTGGTGGCTCGCGGATACACTGGCTGCGGTGCCGTCCTCCAGCGACTCGATCTCCCTCTACCGCCGCCACCGGCCCGGCTCCTTCGGCGAGGTGGTCGGCCAGCAGCACGTCGTCCGCACCTTGCGCAACGCGGTCGAGCAGGGCAAGGTGCACCACGCCTACCTCTTCGTCGGCTCGCGCGGGACCGGCAAGACATCGCTCGCCAAGATCCTCGCCAGCACCCTGAACTGCGAAAACCGCGGCGAGAGCCTCGAGGCCTGCGGGGAATGCGAGTCCTGCCGGGTGATCGCGGCCGGCACCTCGGTCGACGTGATCGAGATGGACGCCGCCTCCAACCGCTCGGTCGACGACGTCCGCGATCTGCGCGAGCGGGTCGCCTACGCGCCGATCGGCGGTCGCTGGAAGGTCTACATCCTCGACGAGGCCCACATGCTGACCAAGGATGCGTGG
>Ga0136846_1215703_pt1 | contig 22063 bp, 19 predicted proteins | sample HopSoiMetagenom2_FD_96841 | JGI IMG/M metagenome (GOLD analysis project Ga0136846, IMG submission 96841) | Grasslands soil microbial communities from Hopland, California, USA - 2 Assembly 2016 (version 4) | ecosystem: Environmental > Terrestrial > Soil > Grasslands | place: USA: Hopland... | reverse complement strand
GCCGGCACCTTGTCGGGGGATCCGTGATGGGGACCGCCGGGCCCCGACAGGCGCTCGCTCGACGTCTCGAGCATGATGCCCATCGACGCGCTCACGTGCTTGAGCCGCGCGAGCTCCTCGTAGGTCATCACGCCCGGATTGAGATGCGGAAGCAGTCCGGTGCGCTCGATCGTCGTGATCGCGACGGCTCGGAGGTAATCGAGCGTCGTCGCATAGCCGCGTTCCTCCAGCCACGCGGCGGCGCGTGGATAGCGGAGCTCGGGCCGGTCGCCGAGCGTGAACAACGCCTCCTTGCATCCCGCGGCGGCTCCGGCCGATGCGATCGCGACCACGTCATCGGGCGTTAGGTACGCGGGAACGTCGTCGGCCGGCGGCTTCGCGAACGTGCAGTAGTGGCAGTGATCGCGGCAGAGCATCGTCAGCGGAACGAAGACCTTGCGCGAGTACGAGACGGTGTCGCCCCAGCCGAGGTCGCGCAGCCGCGCGGCGATCGCCATGAGCTCGAAGAGATCGTCGCCGCGCGCATCGCACAGCGTCGCCAGTTCGTCGAGGGACAGTGACTTGCCGGCGTCGGCTCTTGCGAGCGCCCGCCGCGCCGCGCTCGTCCTGGTCGCGGCGATCCCGTCGGCCATCTCGGGCGAGCCTACTACCCTTAGCCGTTCATGAAGGTGGCGGCGCTCGCCGGCGGGATCGGCGCGGGGAAGTTCCTGCGCGGGCTCACGCGCGTCGTTCCCGGCGACGACCTCACTGTGATCGTGAACGTCGCGGACGACGTCGTGGTGCACGGGTTGCACGTCTCGCCGGACCCCGATTCGGTCACGTATTGGCTCGGCGACGCCTTCGATCGGGAGCGCGGGTGGGGCCGCCGGGACGAGACGTTTCGGGCGAACGAGGCGCTCGCCGCGTTCGACGCCGACCGGTCGTGGTTCGGCCTCGGCGATCTCGATCTCGGGACGCATCTGTTCCGGACGGGCCTGCGTCGGGAGGGCGTCCCGCTGTCCGTGATCACGGAGCGGATCGCGGCGCGATTCTCGGTCGGTGCACGGCTCGTGCCCGTGAGCGACGACCGGATCGAGACGCGGATCGACTGCACCGGGTCGGACGGCGAACCGCTCGACCTCCACTTCCAGGAGTACTGGGTGCGCCGCGGCGGACGGGACCCCGTGACCGGCGTTCGGTACGAGGGTGCGGCGGACGCCGTTCCGGCGCCGGGCGTGTTGGAGGCGATCGGCGACGCGGACGTCGTCGTGGTCTGCCCGTCCAACCCGGTGGTGTCGATCGGGCCGATCCTCGCCGTGCCGGGCGTCCGAGCCGCGGTCGCGGCACGGCGAGACGCGGTCACCGGAGTGAGCGGCATCGTGGGCGGTGCGCCGGTCGCTGGGATGGCGGACCGTTTGATGCCGGCGATGGGGATCGACGTGAGCGCCGTCGGGGTCGCGACGTCGTATCGGGACTTCCTCGGGGCGTGGCTCGTCGACGACACCGACGCGGCGGCCGTTGCGGTCGTCGAGTCGATGGAGATCCGGTGCCGCGCGACGGACACCATCATGGTCGACGACGAACGGGCCGAGGCGGTTGCCCGCGCGGCGCTGGAGCTCGTGCGGTGACGCTCGAGGTCATCCCGATACTGGGACTGCCGGAGATCGCCGCGGGCGACGATCTGGCGGCGATGCTCGGCGATGCCGGCGTCCGCGACGGCGACGTCGTCGTGGTGACCCAGAAGATCGTCTCCAAGCAGGAGGGCCGGTTAGTGCGCGCTGCGGACCGCGAGGCGACGATCGCCGGCGAGACGGTTCGCGTCGTCGCCGAGCGTGACGACCTCGTGATCGCCGAGACGCGCCACGGCTTCGTGTGCGCGAACGCCGGCGTTGATGCGTCGAACGTCGCCGACGGCATGCTCACGCTGCTACCCGAGGACCCCGACGGCTCCGCGGCGCGGCTGCGGACCTCCTTGCGGGACCGCCTTTCGGTCGACCGGCTCGGCGTGGTGATCACCGATACGTTCGGCAGGCCGTGGCGCGACGGGCTCGTCGACGTCGCGATCGGCGTCGCCGGGATGCCGGCGATCGTGGACCTCCGCGGGACGACCGACCATAGCGGGCGAGTGCTCGACACCACCGTCGTCGCGCTCGCGGACCAGGTCGCCGCCGCGGCCGGGGCGGTGATGGGCAAGGCCGAGCGCGTCCCGGCCGCCGTCGTGCGCGGGCTGACGTGGGACGGCCCCGAAGGAACGGCACACGACCTGGTGCGGCCGGCGGAGCTCGACCTGTTCCGAGAATCGCCGCTGCAGGCGCTGCACGCGCGGCGCACGATCCGGTCGTTCGGCGAGGGCGCCGCGCCGCGTGATGCCGTCGCGGACGCCGTCGCGGCCGCGTGCACCGCTCCGGCGCCGCATCACACGCGGCCCTGGCTGTTCGTCGCCCTGGACGGCGCTCCCGCGAAGCGCGCGCTCCTTGCCGCGATCGCCGACGCGTGGCGCGCCGATCTCCGCGGCGACGGCACGCCGGAAGCCACGATCGAGCGAAGGATCGCGCGGAGCGACGCCGTGCTCGGTCAGGCACCCACGCTGATCGTGCCGTTCGTCCGGTTCGAAGGCGCGCACCCGTACGCGGATGCCGAACGAGCCGACGCCGAGCGCGAGATGTTCCTGCTGTCCGGGGGCGCGGCGATCCAGAATCTCTTGCTGGGTCTGCACGCACGGTCGATCGCATCGTGCTGGATCTCCTCGACGCTGTTCTGTCAGGAAGAGACGCGCGCGGTGCTCGGCGTCGCCGACGAGTGGCACGCGCTCGGGACGGTGGCCTGCGGTCCGATGCCGAAGGGCGAGGCCTCGTGGCCCCGCCCCCCGGTGGATCTGAGCGACTTCCTGCGCTGGTCCTAGACCGCGCCGTGGATGAAGTACCAGGCGAAGATCGCCGCCACCACGTACAGCAGCGGGTGCACCTCGCGCGCCTTCCCACGAAGGACCGCGATCACGACGTACGCGAGGAATCCGGCGCCCACGCCGTTCGTGATCGAGTACGTGAACGGCATCACGATGACGGTCAAGAGGACCGGGATACCGATGCCCGGGTCCTTCCAATCGATCTCGGCCGCCGTCGACATCATGAAGTAGCCGACGATCACCAGCGCCGGTGCGGTCGCCTCCGGCGGGATCACGCCCGCGATCGGGGAGAAGAACATCGCCAGCAAGAACAGCGCGCCGGTGACGACCGAGGCCAATCCCGTTCGTCCGCCATCGGACACGCCCGACGCACTCTCGATGAACGTCGTGTTCGACGACGCCGACGTGAAGCCGCCGAAGGCAGCTGCGAGCGAGTCGACGAGCAGCACGCGCTTCATGCCCGGAAGACGGCCGTTCTCGTCGAGCATCTTCGCCTCGTCGGCGATCCCGATCACGGTGCCGACCGTGTCGAAGAAGTCGGACAACATCACGGAAACGATCACCGCGATCGCCGTGGCCCAACCCAACGCGCTCCAGAACGAGAAGCTGAAATCGCCGACGAGTGCGAAATCCGGCGCCTGCACGACCTTGCTCGGGATCGAAGCGATGCCGTTGGTCCAGATGTCCGTCGACGCGATCGAATTGATGACGATCGCCAGGATCGTCGACGCAACGATCCCGATCAACAGAGCGCCGCGCACCCTCCGGGCGATCAATGTGCCCGAAACGACGAGCCCGAACGCGAACACGACGGTGCCCCACGTGGTGAGATCGCCGAGGCCGACCGGCGGCGGAGACGGTGGCGCGGTCGGGCTCACGCCGTGGACGACGCCCGCTTCGACCAAGCCGATGAACGCGATGAACATCCCGATCCCGATGCCGATCGCACGCTTGAGGTCCATCGGGATCGCGTTCACGACCATCTCGCGAACGTTCGTCAGCACCAGAACCGTGATCACGAGGCCCTCGACGACGATGACGCCCATCGCTTGCGGGAACGACAGGCCGTCGGCACCGACCAGCGTGAACGCGACGAACGCGTTCAGCCCCAGTCCCGCCGCGATGGCGAAGGGGTACTTCCCGACGATCCCCATCAGGATCGTCATCACGCCCGCAGCGAGCGCCGTCACCGTCAGGACCTGCGCGAAGCCGAGGCCACTCCCGCCAAGCCCCAAGATCGCGGGGTTGACGAAAAGGATGTACGCCATCGTGAGGAAGGTCGTGAGACCCGCAAGGATCTCGGTCCGTATGTTCGAACCACGTGCGGTGATCTCGAAGTAGCGGTCGAGGCCACCTTGGCCGTCCGGCGCCTCCGGCACCCGAACGGTCGGACCTTGCGACGTTTGTGCCACTGCACCACCCCCCTCTGCTCCACTGCCGGTAGAGGGACCGGCGGCCCCGGGAAGGCACCGCGAGCATAGGAACCGGCTTGGCGGCGCGCAATCTGCCAAGCAGGTGGTTCCCGGTGATCGCAGGAAGGTCCGGTACCCTTTTCGCTCGTAGGCATCCCCGACGGTGCCCGCGATCGGAGAACCCCAGGGTGGCAAACACGGATCAAGGACGGCCGACCAAGGCTCAGCGCAAGGAGCAGGCGCGCATCGAGCGCGAGGAGATCCACCGCAAGCAGGCGAGCCGTAGCCGCAACCGCAACATCGGGATCATCGTCGGCGTCGTCGTGATCGCGGCGGTCGTGGGGCTGGTGATCGTGCTCGGCGGCAACAACAACACCGACGATGCCGCCACCCCGACATCGTCGGCTCCGGTGCTCCCGCAGCCCGACACGCTCGCGGGCATCATGAAGGCGCAACCTTGGCCGAACAATACGGAGCAGCTTCCGGCCCGGCTGGCGGAGTTGAACCTCCCACAGTTGAGCGACACCGCCGGGGCGCTCCACCACCATATCCAGCTGTACGTCTACGTCGACGGGCAATCAGTGGTCGTGCCCGCCAATATCGGTTTGTCGAGCCAGGCTGCGTCCCCGCTTCACACACACGATGACACCGGTCTCGTCCACGTCGAGTCGGCGGACCCAGACTTCGCGCCGGTGCTGGGGCAGTTCATGGACGTCTGGGGCGTCTACTTCACGAAGGACTGCCTCGGCGATCAGTGCAACCAAGGGAACCGGCAGGTGCGCGTCTACGAAAACGGGCAGCAATACACCGGCGACCCGACGCTGATGCCGCTGAGCGACCTGACGGCCGTCGTGATCACGTACGGAACGCCCGCAGACCTGCCGGACCCGATGCCGTCGTCGTTCCCCTCGGCCGGGTAGCGCCGCCGCCAGTGGCCAAGAACAAGAAGCGCAAGCGCCCCACCGGAGCCCGGCCCGATGTGCAGCGGTCGGCTCCAGCCCCTTCTTCCACGGCGACCGCCAAACGCGAGCACCGGGACGCCGCGCGCGAGCGCAGGCAGAAAGAACAGAAGGCCGTCGCTCGGCGAGGCGCGATGCGCCGCGCCGCTATCGGCGGCGTGGTTGGCCTGCTGGTGTTCGTCGGCTTCTCGTACTTCACCAGCCGTGCTCCGAAGTCGACGCCACTATCGGATCAGGCCCAGGCGGCGGCCAGCGCGGGCGGCTGCGCCGGTCTGATCCAGCCAGCGGCCTCCGCGCCGGGCGGGCTCCACCTCCAACCGGGGCAGGCCTACACGTACGACCAACAGCCCGCGACCTCCGGCTACCACGATCCATCCCCGCTGCCCGGCCAACCGCGCGTCTACACGACCGACGACCTGGCGAACTACCGCGAGACGATGGCCGTGCACTCGTTGGAGCACGGGTCGGTGATCATGTATTACCGGCCCACGGGGGACCCCGCCGGTCTGCCGCAGCCCGTCGTCGACACGCTCGGTCCCATCGCTCAGAACAACAACGCGTCGTACCTGATCCCCTACCCGAACCTCCCGCAGGGGACGGCGCTCGCGTTCACCGCGTGGAACGAGCTCCTGACATGTCCCGCCAAGATCACGCCGGAGCAGGCCGGCGCCGTTGCACAGGGGTTCATCGACTCGTTCGCGTGCACGAACAACGCGCCCGAGGGCAAGCTGGGCGACGGCTGCTGATCAGCCGGTCGTGACGCGGCAGGTTCCCTGCCGGCACGTGATGATGCCGTGCTGGAACCGTGCACGAACGCCGCCACCGTCGCGATGCTGCACCCGCGTGGCCGGCATGCCGAGCGCGCCCGCGGCGCCGCCGTGCTTCAGGTACGTGTCGAGCACGTTGCCCCAGAGCGCGTGCGCCCCCGTCGCGGGACCGTCGTAGATCCGTCCGTCGACGAACGAGATCCGCCGGCAGTCGTTGCACGAGGCACGCTCGGTGGCGCTCAACAGGCTCGTCGGAGACGAGGTCGGCAGACCGAGCACCCCGTTCGCCGCGCCGACCGCACGGAACTCGTGATCGATCGGCCCGTGGAGCCACAGGGTCAGGTCGGCGCCGTTGTTGCGGTACATGCCGCCGCTGGCGAAGAACTGCTGCGCGCCCGCGCCGCCGGAGACCACACGCTGCGGTGACGTCGGCAGGCCGGGCTTGCACCCGAGTGCGTCGTACCGGTTCCGGATCGCACCGCGGATCGTGTGATCGCTGTTGATCCAGACCCGCTCGTCGTACCAGCCGAGCGCGGCCTTCATCTGGTCGCCGTCGACCCGGCGCGAGCCCGAGGTGCCGACGGCCACGGCGGACATGATGCGGCCGCCCTTCGTCCGGTGGATCGACCGGAAGCGCTTGATCGTGCCGATCGATCCCGAGTAGGGCGCGAGCCGCGACGTGACGTACGAGGCACTGTAGGACTTCTTCCAGGCGGTCCATGGGTTCGCGTCGGTCCACTCGCCCGGATCGCAGACGCCGGTGAGCCACGGGATCTTGTAAGCCGGGTTCCCGCCGTGCCAGACGTCCTGGACGCTGTCGCTGTGACCGCCGTCCGAGGCCGCGTAGAAGGCCTGGATCACGTTCCCGCCGTAGGTCGCGACCCGGTGTGCGGTCGAACGAACCGCCTTCACCCACCGCGAGCCGTCCGTTCCCGCCTCGCGGTTGTATCCGATGTAGGTCTGATCCGATGCGCCGTCGCTGAGATCGCAGTTGCAGTCGCCGCGGATCGCGTAGTGCTTCACGTCGTACGCGGCGTAGGACCGCGCGGCGATCGCTTGCGCCTGCATGGCGGCCATCGGCCAGGACGCCGGCACCTCCCCGAGCCCGAGGAGGTAGTCCTCGAAGTCCAGACGCGCGATCAGCCGCTCGATGCACCCGTTCGCGTCGCCACAACTCGTGAGGTTCATCTCGATCGAGCCGTGCTTGTATGCGAAGCCGTGGTACCAGATCGCGTCGGCCTCCGGGATGAAGACGCGGGACCCCTCATACGTGACGATCAGACTGTTGTGCGGGCCGCCCCAACCGTGGCCGCCGACGAGCTTGCCGTTGGGGCGATGGATACCCCAGTCGTGCTTACGCGCCTGCACCCTCCAGGTGTCGCCCGACGGGATCGCGCCGACGAGCTTGCCGCCGGGATGTCCGATCCACAATCGCACCGGGCCGGCTTGCGCACGCAGATGCACGACGGTGCGACCCCACGTGAGGCCAACACGGATCCGACCCGGAAGCGACGAGCTCGTGACGACCTTCGAGCCCTTGTAGAAGTGCTGGATGATCCGCTTGTCGGTCCAGCCCATCTTCGCGAGACCGTACGCACCCCACTGCGACATGCCGATCCCGTGCCCGTCGCCCGAGCCGTAGAAGGTGAACGAACCGCTCGCCGCAGCCGGCGGTATGAACGAACCGAGCGTGAGTGCCAGCAGCAGCGCGCACGGCAGCGTGGCGCGGATCACCCGACGGCGCATGTGTTCGACCCTATCCCCCGGCGTTTCGCGGACCCGGAGTGCATCGACCCGCTCGGAGGAGCCATTGAGTGGGCCGGTCGGCGGATACTCGACGCCGGCTGCCGATGCGCCTTACGGCGCAGTCGCAGTCGCGTCGGTCGGAACCTTGGTGGCGGCGATCGTCAGCCCGTCCGGCACGATCGCGCCGGCGCCGAGCACACAGCCGGAGACGTTCGCCTCTGCGCCGACCTTGGCCCCGGGTCCGACGATCGAGGCACGGACGACCGCGCCCGCACCGACCGCGGCGCCGGGGTGTAGCACGCTGTCCTCGACGGTGGCGCCAGCCGCGACGCGCGCCTCAGCGCCGACCGTGCTGCGCGCGCCGAGCGCTGCGCCGGGCTCCACGTCTGCGGTCGGCGCGATCCAGGGCGCCTCGTAGCTGACTCCTTCGACAGCGCCCGCGAGCAGGTCGTAGTGCGCCTGCAGGTACTTCTCGGGCGTCCCGAGGTCCATCCAGTACGTCTCGGTGACGAACCCGTACACCGGGTGCCCCGCGTCGATCACCGCCGGGAAGATCTCGCGTTCGATCGAGATCTCGTGATCGGCGGTCCACGGCGCGAGCACCGCGGGATCGATGAGGTAGGTGCCGGCGTTCACGTCACCGGGAACGAGATCGGCGGGCTTCTCCCGGAAGGCGGCGACATGACCGGCGTCGTCGGTCTCGACGAGACCGAAGGCGCGGGCATCGTCGACATGATGTAACGCGATCGTGATCGCGGCGCCACGCTCCTCGTGGAACGCGCGCATCGCGCTCAGATCGAGGTCGGTGCAGATGTCGCCGTTCAGCGCGAAGAACGGCTCGTCGCCGACCTCCGACAGGGTGTTCACGATCGCGCCGCCGGTGCCGAGCGGCTCGCGCTCGGTGACCCAGGCGATCCGCGGCTCGTCGTGCCGCGCCTCGATGAACGGGTGGAACGCCTCCTCGAGGTACGGAGACGACATCACGACGTCGTCGACGCCGTGGCGGACGAGCCGGTCCAGCGTGTGATCGAGGATCGGCCGGTCGACGAGCGGCAAGAGCTCCTTCTTGATCGTCTCGGTGAGCGGGCGCAGCCGCGTCCCGAACCCACCGACCAGCACGACCGCCTTCATCGCCGCACCTTCCCCACGAGCCACGCGACCTCGGCACGCACCCGCAGGGCGAGCCACGCCAGCGGCAAGGTTACGCCACGCCAGCCCGCCGCTCGATGCAGGCGGTAGTACCGGTAGAGGCTCGCGGAATGCATCACGACCAGTCGGTGCGGCCGGCCCTCGCCTCCGGTCGAGACCCCGACCGCATGGATCACCTCGACCTCCGGCGTGAAGACGACCTGCCAGCCCGCGTCGCGCAGCCGCGTCGCGATGTCGAGCTCCTCGGCGTAGAGCAGGAAGCCGTCGTCGAAGCCGCCGACGGCGTCGAAGGCACTCCGCGGGAACAACATGCAGGCGCCGCTCACCCAGTCGACCTCGCGCTCGGTGGTCCGGTCCCAACCGTCCATCTCGTAACGCCGCGTGAACCGGTTCTGCCGCGTGATCGGCGACACGAACGCATGTCCGACGGCATTGGCGAGGCTCGGGAACCGCCTGCCGGACGGGTAGACCGTCCCGTCGGGATCGCGGAGCAACGGACCGACGATCCCGGCACGCGAGTGCCGCCGCGCCACCGCCACGAGGTCGGCAAGCGTTCCGTGGAACCATTCGGTGTCCGGGTTGAGGAACAGCAGGAACGGCGCGTCGGTCTCGGCCGCCCCCTGGTTCCATGCCGGCGAGAGGTAGCGGTTCGTCGGGTTCCGGATCAGGCGCACACCGGCGGCGGCGGCCGCGTCGGCGCTGCCGTCATGCGATGCGTTGTCGACGACGACGACGTCGGTCGTGATGTCGCCTCGGGCGGCGTCGATCGACGCCAAGCACCGTGCGAGCCAATCGCCGGTGTTGAAGTTGACGATGACGACGGCGAGGTCCGCCGCCGGGACGGCCGTCATCCGTTCGGCGAGCCCTGCGCGATCAGCACGATCCCGGAGATGATCAGCACGACGCCGACCCACGTGATCGGCTGCACGTGCTCGTCGAGGAACAGGATCGAGGCGATCACGATGATCACGTACCCGAGTGCGGCGAACGGGTAGGCGAACGACAGGTCCGCGCGCGACAACGCGAACAGCCACAGCACCGCCGACACGGCGAAGATCGCCAGCCCGGCCCAGACCCATATCTGCGAGGCGATCTGCTTCAGCGAATCGCCGCTCAGCGCGAGCTGGCCGCCGTTCGCGTCGGTGACGTGGTTGATGCCCGCCTTCAGGGTGACCTGCGCCACGGCGGCGAGCGTCACGGACGCCAGAATCAGACCGATGGTCATGCGTCGGGAACCTTTCTCTTGCAGCGCGGGAGCGGTCGTCGGAGCCGGATCGGTCACAGAGCCTCCATCTCGGCGGTCACGGGGAAGGTCAGCTGGTCGCGGCGGCCGTCGGCCTGCTGGACGTCGAACGAATACCGCTCGTCCTGGACGTGATACACGCGCGCGTTGTCGCGTGAGTGCACGCCGAGCGTCAGCCAGTACTTGCCGCCGGTTACCGGGATCGGGCCGAGCTCGAAGCGGATCCGGCGCGTGCCCTGCAGCCGACCGAGCTCCAGGCCGTTGCTCGCCGTGTCATGGCCGAACACGAACGCGTTCGTGGCATCGTGCAGCGCGAACGAGACGACCGGGTCGTCCACGGGCTCGATCGCGCGCACGTCGATCTGAATCGTCAGCGTCTGTCCCGACGGGATCGCACCGGTGAGCGGCGTCCCGCCGTGGAGCAGTTCGACGCCCACGATCTCGACCTCCTTCGAACCCTCTTCCCGGGCGAACTCGAGGTCGTTGTGCAAGATCGTGAGTCGCATCTCGCGCACCACGTCGTCGGGCGAGCCGGTGGCGTGGATCCGTCCGTGATCGAGCATCACCGCGTGGTCGCACAGGTGTCGCACCTGGTCCAGCGCGTGTGTGACGAACACGATCGTTCGCCCGTCGCGCTGGAACGACCGAACCCTGTCGATGCAGCGCGCCTGGAACGCCTCGTCGCCCACCGCGAGCACCTCGTCGATCAAGATGATCTCCGGCTCGACGTGCACCGCGACGGCGAACCCCAGCCGAACGAGCATGCCGGAGGAATAGAACTTCACGGCGGTGTCCATGAACTCCTCGAGCTCTGCGAACGCCACGATCTCGTCGTAGACGCGATCGGTCTCGGCGCGCGAGAGCCCCAGGAACGAGGCGTTCAGGTAGACGTTCTCGCGGCCGGTGAGCTCCGGATGGAACCCGGCGCCGAGCTCGAGGAGCCCCGCGATCCGCCCCCGCTCGCGCACGACCCCCTTCGTCGGCCGAAGGATGCCGGCGATCACCTTCAGCATCGTCGTCTTGCCCGACCCGTTGTGCCCGATCAGCCCCAGGGTGCCCCCCTGTGCGACCTCGAAGGACACGTCGGTCAGCGCCCAGAAGTCCTCGGCGCGGGTACGGCTGCTCAGCAAGCGCTGCTTGAGGGACGTCGGCTTCTCGCGGTAGACGCGGAAGCGCTTCGAGACGTCGACGACCTCGATCGCTGCCGTGCTCACAGCTCCTCCGCGAAGTCGCCTGACATCGAGAAGTACAGCCGCCACGCCAGGTACACCAGGACGAGCAAGACGAGCGCGCCGATGGTGAGGGCGATGCCGAGCTGTCCGGCGGTGAACGGCGCGAGCGGCGGCGGCGTCACGTTCGGATCCGCTGGATGGAACAAGGCCTTCTGGAAGCCGTTCACCACCCAGGTCATCGGGTTGGCGAGGTACACGTACCAGGCGGTCTCCCCGAGAGGGTTCTTCGATGTCGAGAGCTTTTCGTACACGCGGCCGATCGGATAGACGATCGGCGTCAACCAGAACCAGACCAGCAGCGCAAGCCCGATCAGGTGCTGAACATCCCGGTATCGGACGTTGAGCGACGACACGAACATCGTGAGCGCGACCGAGAACAGGAACAGATCAACGAACGCGAACGGGTAGAGCCACACGACGTCGAGCTGGAACCCGTACCCGAAGACGATCAGGAACACGAAGAACACCGCAGACTGCAGGACGAAGTCCACGAGGCCGACCCCGACCGTCGCGAGCGGCAGGATCTCGCGCGGGAAGTAGACCTTCTTCACGAGGTTCGCGTTCGCGATCACGGACTGCGCGCCGTTCAGCACCGAGACGTTGAACAGGTTCCACGCGAGGAGGCCGGCGAGCAGGAACGGCGCATACGGGTCCACGGCGCCGCCGAGCATCTTCGACACGAAGCTGAAGACGACGAGGAACACGACCGGGTTCAGCAGGGACCAGATGGCACCGAGCACCGAGGCCGTGTACTTGACCTTGAGCTCCTTGCGGACGAGGTTCCAAAGGACCTCGCTGTAACCGGCCAGCTCGCGCAGGCGCATGCCGACGCGCAGCCGGGGCGGCTCGGAGGTGCGCTCGGTGACGTCGGTCGCGGCGGCGATCGGGAGACTCCTTGCGAAGGACGGGCGCAGCGTAAAGCCGCTGCTCAGGGCGAGTCTAGCAAGGCGCTTTCCCGTTCCCCGGCAAGCGTCATGACGGATGCGTGAAGCTTTCCAACGCCCGTGCGAAGTTTAGGCCGTACCCGTCGATCAGGTCGGGCTCGGTCACGCCGAGGTCCGCGAGGGCGCCGGCCCAGCGTCGCATGTTCTGGCCGACCGGGTCGTCGACCACCCGCATGGTCGCGGTGATCGCGTCGGCGTACCCGTGCGCCGTCGCCTCGCGCGCCGCCAGATCGCCCATGTACGCGCGCGCCGCCGTCCCCATCCGCTCGCGTCGCTCGCGGTCGGCGACGAGCTCGGCGATCCGCGCGGCCAGCTCGGCGGGATCCGTCTCTCCCGGCGCCACGGCCAGCACGGTGCCGTCGGCGCTATCCAGATAGGTCCCGGTCGCCGACACGATGGTCGGACGGCCCACCTGCATCGCGCGCGCAAGCGATCCCGACACCTCCCCTCGATGCGGATGGCGAAGGTCAACGACGATGTCGGCTGCGGCGAGCCACGCCAGGAACGCGGCGTCGGTGACGTCGGTCTCGAGATGCAGTCGTTCGCCGAGTCCGGACGCCCGAGCGATGGGCGCGAAGTCGTACGTCTCGACCGTCCGGCCCACGATCGCGACGTGGACGTCGTCGGGCAGCGTCTTCGCCGCCGCGAGCAGCGCGTCGAGCTGCTTGGCCTCGTTGATGTCGCCGGGCGCGACGACGAGCGTGCCGGCGCCGATCTTCTGACGGAGCCGTGCACCGTCTGATTCGGCCGCTGCGAGTGCCTGGGCCGATTCGACCGGCGGGTGCGGGATCACGAACACCGGGGTCCGGCACCCGAGGTCCTCGAGGTAGCGCCGACAGAAGTCGGCGTGCACGACGATGCCGCGGGCGCGGCGCGCGACCGCAGCGATCCATGGGATCCGGAGCGGCTTGTTCGCGAGCGCCTCGGGAAGCGACATCTGCTCGCGCGCCTCGAGCGCCTCGCGCATCGCCACGAACCCGAGCTTGTCGCCGCTCGTCATCAATCCGCGGACGAAGTCGTCGAGCGAGAGATCGTGTAGCACGATCAGCCCCGGTGTCTCCCAGACCATTCGGTAGATCGGCAGGTGGAAGTCCGCGTTGTTCCCGAGGTGGTCGATCGCCAGCCGGTACGCCGGCACGGTCGCGAAGTCGGCGTCGCGCACCGGCCACACGGGGTCGACGGGGACGCGCTCGGTGAACCCGATGCGCGCGAGCCCGTCGAGGACGGCCTGGTGGTAGGTCGCGATCCCGGTCGGCGCGGGTGGCAACGGTCCGAGCGATGCCACCCGTTCGATCGCGTGGGGCGCGGTCAACCGATCGTTGACGGCCCGGCGCGCGCGCCCGAACGGCGAGCGCATCAGTCCAGCAGGCGGGCGACGATCTGCGGCCAGGTGGGCACGACCTCGCGCACCAACTCGTTGCCCGCCGTGCCCATCCGCCGGGCGCCGTCCGCGTCGCGGCCGAGCTCGTCGAACCGCGCGGCGATCGCTCGCGGGTCGGGCTCAGCGACCAGGCCGGTGACGCCGTCCTGCACGAACTCGAGCGGTCCGCCCGCGTCGGTGGTGGTGACGACCGCTCGCGCGGCCGCGAACCCCTCGATCGTCACATAGCCATAGTCCTCGTCGTACGGGCCGAAGTAGACGCCGCGTGCGCCCAGGTACAGCTCGTGCAGCCGCTCGTCCGACACGCCGATCTCGATGCGGACCTTGTCGCCGAGCCCGAGCCGATGGATCTGATCGCGCAGCGCGCGCTCGTCGGGGCCGCGGCCGACGAGGACGAGCTTCACGCCGCTCTTCGTGTGCTGCATCGCGTCGATCACGAGCGACTGGCGCTTCAGCGGCTCCAGCCGGCTCGGGTAGAAGAGGTAGTCGCCGTAGTCCCCCGGCTCCATCGCCAGCATCGCCGTGGTCGCGGGCGACGGGTGGTAGAGCGGCTCCGCGGGGATCTGCAGGCCGTCCCACAGGCGCTTGGCCACGTTCTTCGAGTTCGCGAATATCCGCTTCGCCTCGCCCAGGGCGAGCCGGTCCCCGGTGTGGATCAGGTCGCGGACCGTCGCGCCGTCGTCCTGCACCGAGAGGTCGCCGAAGTCCGGGTGGTCCCAGAGCTCGTACGCGGAGCGATGCTGGTGGATCAGCCACACGATCTTGCGGTCGTGGGACGCGAGGTACGCGGGGAACTTCAGCGCGATCACGGCGTCGATGCGCATGCCGTTGGATTCGGTGATGTCGAACGAGCGCCAGACCGCCATCTGGTGCACGATCTCGGTCGCCAGGTACCACTTGCCGGCGATCGTCACGATCTCGGCTTCGTGGCCGGCGTCGCGGAGCGCCTGTGTCAGCGCCTCGGTGTGGATCTCGGCGCCGCCGCGCACGAACGCCGTCTGCGGATTGAGGACCGCGATCCTCACGTGGTGTCGCCCCCGCCATGCCGGAGATCGCCGACCTGCTGCTGCAGCTCCTCCACCTGATGCTCGAGCTCGAGCACCCGCTCCGACAGCGCGACCGACAGGTCCATCGCGTCGCCGAGCAGCCGATCGTAGCGCCGAGTCGCGAACCGTCCGCCACGGAACATCGCGTACTTCACCTTGCGGCGAAGCGGCGTGGGCGCGGCGAGGTGCGGCTCCCCCAGCGGCGTCGCCGCGCGTTCGTCGGTCCGCATCTTCGCGACGAACTCGAGCATCTGCTCGCGCACCTGTCGCGTGCCGGCCTGCGGCCGGGCGCCGGCCTCCTGGCTCCAGTAGAGGTGCCGCACGAGCGACAGGTAACCCTCGTCCTCAGGCTCCTGCCCAGCCTCGGGGGTGGTCATGGCGCGAAGCGTAGCAGTGGGTCTCGGGCCGGTCGATGCAGGTCGCATCAGTCCTCGGGGAACACCGGTCCCGCGCAATCCTTGCGGAGCGGCAGCGGATCGGGCGGGCGCGGTTCCTGCTCGAAGTCGAACGCGGACAGCATCGGGGTCGCCTCCCGATCACGGTGGGTGAGATAGGGCCGAAGCGACCAGTTGTCCTCGATGAACCGGATCACGCTCGAGAACTCGCCCTGCTCGTCGCTAACCGCGCCGTCGAGCGCGTACGGGCTGATCGCCAGCAGCGGCACCCGGAACCCCAACCCCATGCGGTCGACGTCGGGCGGCGGCACGTGGTCGTAGAACCCGCCGTAGTCGTCCCACGTGAGGAAGATCGCGGTGTCCTTCCACATCGGGCCTCGCATGATCGCGTCGATCACCTCGGTCGACCAGTTCTCACCGTGACAGAACGAATACTCCGGGTGCTCGGAGAGTTCGAACCGCGGCGTGATCCACGTCACCGGCGGCAGCGCGTCACTGCGGATATCGCGCACGAGGCGGTCGACGGGCCGCACGTACTTCGCCCACCGCCCCGGGTGGTTCCGGTAGCGCTTGATCGCCGAGAACGCAGACCAGATGTAACCGCGCTGACGCTCGGTGGCCGCGTAGTACGCCCACGGGATGTCGTGTCGCTCGAGCAGATCGCCCTCGGTCTCGAAGTCGAAGCACGGCGGCACCTTCACCACGTTGCCCTCTGAGTCGTAGACCTCGACCACCTGCTGCGGCGGCGCGTCGCACCCGAACGTGTTCGAGAAGAACCCGGTGCGCCGCGGGTTGTCGCGGGCGCCCCCCGACTGACCGGCGATCGAGTACAGGTGGTTGGGGAACGAGGGTCCCCACGCCGAGGCGAAGAAGTCGTCGAACAGCGCGTTGTGGCTCGCCCAGTGCCAGTAGTTGGGCAGCTGCTCCCGATGGAGCTGCGTGTAGGCCCAGTCGCCCGTCGGTCCCTGATCGAAGCCATCCATCGCGCCGCCGTTCCACGCGACCCGCGAACAGGCGTAGCAGTGCGGGATGTCGCGGGGCACGCGGCCGTCCGTTCCGCGCTCGAGCGTCCGCTTCACGCCGTGGTCCATCCCGACGCGTACGCCGTTCGCGCCCGGGAACGTCCCGAACAGGTTGTCGAACGTGCGGTTCTCCTTCACGAGGAACACGACGTGCTTGATCGGCGTGGTGGTGATGAACGACGACGCGTCGATGGTCGTCGCGGGGTTCGACGACGTGGTGGGCGTCGCGGAGATGTCCGGTGGCGTGGTCGGGGCTCCAGGGGTCGAGCGATCCGTGCACGCGCCACCGAGGACGAGGGCGAGGGCGACGGCGAGCGTGGGAGCGCGACGCACGCGCGGCTCAGCTCTCCGGTGGTGGCGCGTCCCAGATCGACCCGTGACAGTCCGTGCGCAGCGGCTGCGGATCGGGCGCAGACGGCTGCTGTGAGAAGTCCATCGCGTTGCGCAGGCCGTCGGCGATCCGGTCGCGCCGCGTCAGGAACGGCCGGAGCGACCAGTTGTCCTCGATGAACCGAAGCACGCTCGAGAATTCGTACGTGGTGTGGTCGACGGATCCCGGCTTCGCGTACGGGCTGATCACCATCGCCGGCACCCGGATCCCGAGGCCGTTGTCGTCGAGCCGCACGGGCGGCACGTGATCGTAGAAGCCGCCGAAGTCGTCCCACGACACGACGAGCAGCGTGTCCTTCCACGCGGCGGAGCGCATCAGCGCGTTCACAACCTCGATCGTCCAGTTCTGCCCCCAGCAGAAGTTGTATTCCGGATGCTGCGATAGCTGGAATCGAGGCGTGATCCACGTCACCGGTGGCAGACGGTCCGACGTGATGTCGCGGATCACATCGTCGACCGGACGGATGTGCTTGGCCCAGAGGTCGGGATCGTTGCGGTACCGGTCGATCGCCGAGTACGCCGACCAGATGTATCCGAGTTGCGCGTTGGTCGCCGCGTAATACGCCCACGGGATGTGCTTGGCGTTGAGGAGGTCGCCCTCGGTCTGGAAGTCGAAGCACGGCGCGACCTTCACCATGTAGCCCTCGGGGTCGACGATCTCGACGTACCCGTCGCGCGCGATGTCGCAGCCCCAGGACTTCGCGTAGCCCTGCTGCTGCATCTCCGCCAGGGTCGGTGGCGGTTGCCACGGGTTGTCGAGCGCGCCGCCGGAGGTGGCCGCGATCGAATACATGTGATTGGGGAACGACGGGCCGATCGCCGACGCGAAGAACCTGTCTGCCAGCACGTAGTGCTTCGCCCAGGACCAATAGGCCTCGACGTCGGATCGGTGGAACTGCGTGAACGCGTACTGATCGGCCGCGTCGGTCTGGTTGAACCCGTCCATCAAGCCGCCGTCGATCGATGCGACGTTGCAGTTGTAGCAGTGCGGCAGGTCGTGCGCGCGCTGGAGCGGCGCGTGCGTGAGCGGCCGCGTCACGCCACGGTCGTCGGCGGTGGTCGCGCCGTTCGCACCCGGGTAGGTCCCGAAGATGTTGTCGAAGCTCCGGTTCTCGAGGAGCAGGAACACGACGTGCTTGATCGGCGTGCGTGTCGTGTACTGACCGGCATCTACCGCGGCCGGCAGTGCCGCCGTGATGGGGTCTGGCGGCGCGTTGAGCTGCTGACCGGTCTCCGGGTCGACCGTCCCCTTCGGTGCGTTCGTCGGCGCCGTGGTCGGGGTCGGCGAGGCGGCCTGCTGCGCAGACGGGGATGCCGACGCGCACGCGAGCGCCACGAGGATGAGGACGATCGCTGCGGCGGCGAGCCGGACGGGAGAACGGCGGGCCATGCGCCGCTCAGCCTATCGGCCGAGCATCGCGCGCAATGCGTCGTCCAGCGGTGCGAACCGGGGAAGCGACAGGTTCTTCACGAACACACTCGTGAGCGCCGACCGCTCGGGGCGCGGAGCCGGAAGATCGAGTTCGCCGGCCGTCTGCGCTCGCACCTTGCCGGTGAAGCCGCCGAGGTCACGCAAACGCTGCAGCACCTCGAACCAGCTCGCCGCCTCCGGACCGGCCAGGTGATACGTCCCGTAACGGCCGGTGAGCGCGAGCGGCAGGAGTCGCTCGGCCAGGTGCTCGACGAACGTCGGCGATCCAACCCGGTCCTCGATCCCGGCCGCGTCCTCACCGGCGCGCAGCCGTGCGAGCTGGCCGGAGAGGTAGTCGGTGCCGCCGCCGAACACGTAGCCGGTGCGCACGACGAAGTGCTCGGGCACCGTTGCCGCAACGAACCGCTCCCCCGCGAGCTTCGCGCGGCCGTACACGCTGATCGGCCGCGGGTCGTCGGTTTCGTCGTACGCGTCGGGCTTGGCGCCGTCGAAGACGTAGTCGGTCGAGACATGCAGCAGCGTCGCGCCGGACATCCTCGCGGCGAGGGCGAGCGACTGCGGTCCCTGCGCGTTGTCGCGGAAGGCGCGCGACCGCTCGGTCTCGTTCGCGTCGACGTGCGTGAACGCGGCACAGTTGACGATCAGCTCGGCGCCAAGTTCCGGAACGCCGCCGAGGACCGCATGGTGATCACCGATGTCGAGGTCTGCGTGCGTCAACGCGACAACATCGTGGTGGGCCCCCGCCGCGGCGACGAACGCTCGGCCGAGGCCGCCGCCCGCGCCGGTGACGACGATCCTCACGCGACCCCCTGCGGTGGCCGGGGCGCGGTGACGATGTCGTGCTCGTGCGCACGGTAGAGCCACTCGCGATGGTCGCGATACCACGCCACAGTGTCGGCGAGGCCGTCGTCGAAGCCGATCGCCGGCGACCAGCCGAGCCCGAGCAACCGATCGGCCGTCACGCCGTACCGGAAGTCGTGGCCCGGCCGGTCGGGCACGAACGCGATCAGGTCGTCGGACACGCCGACCAACGCGACGATCTTCTCGGCGAGCTCGCGGTTGGACAGCTCGGTCCCCGCGCCGATGTTGTAAAGCACACCGGGCTCCCCCCGGTCCAGCACCGTGACGGCCGCGCGCGCCCAGTCGTGCACGTGGAGGAACTCGCGCCGCTCGGCGCCGTCGGAATACACGGGGATGGGCAAGCCTTCGAGGGCGCTGATGGTGAACGTCGGGACCACCCGCTCGATCTGGCGCGGCCCGTACGCGTTCGTGCCACGAACGACGGTGACGTCGACGCCGTACGTCGTGCGGTACGCCGCGCAGAGCAGGTCCGCCGCCGCCTTGCTCGCGGCGTAGGGCGACCGTGGGGCGATCGGCGCGTCCTCGGTGAAGCGGCCCCCCTCGCGCGCGCCCTCGCCATACACCTCATCGGTCGAGATCATCAACATCCGTGTCGCCGAACCGCGTACTGCCTCGAGCACGGACTGTGTACCCATCACGTTGGACTCGAGGAACCCGCGCGCCGCGTCGATCGACCGGTCGACGTGTGACTCCGCGGCGGCGTGGATCACTGCGTCCGCGCCGCGGATGAGCTGACGCACCAGCGCCTCGTCGTTGACGTCGCCCTGCACGAAGGTGAACCGCGGGTCGCCGTCGTGGTGCTCGAGGTTGGCGCGCGACCCGCCGATCGACAGCCGGTCGAGCACCGTGACACGCACGTGCTCCTCGGCGAGCAACGTATCCACCAAGTGCGACCCGATGAAGCCGGCGCCACCGGTGACGAGGACGTGGTCGGCGGTCATAGGCGCCGGCGGACGCCGGCGGCGAGCAGTCTAGCGGCCGTGTTGCGCCGCATGGCGCAACACGGCCGCGGTCTCGCGCGCCGAGCGCTGCCACGTGAACGACGCCACGCGTGCCGTCCCCGCCGCGCGCAGCACGTTGCGGAGGTCCTCGTCGCCGAGGAGCTCGCGCAACCCCGCCGCGATCGCGGCCGGATCGTCGGGGTCGACCAGCACGGCAGCCTCGCCTGCGACCTCCGGGAGCGACGACGTGTTCGACGTGAGGACCGGCACGTTCGCCGCGAACCCCTCGAGCACGGGGAACCCGAATCCCTCGGCGCGCGACGGGTACGCCAGGATCTCCGCCCCGGACAGCAACGCGCGGCGCTCCTCGTGCTCCACGTATCCGACGCGGATCACCCGGTCGCGGATCTCGGGCGCGAGCGCGGCGATCGCCTCGTCGACCTGATCGGCATAGTCGGGCGCCCAGCGGACCGCGCCGCCCGCGATGACAAGGGAAACCTCCCTGTCGGCCAGCATGCCGTACGCCTCCACGAGGTGCTCGAGGTTCTTGCGGGGCTCGAGCCCGCCCAGGAACGCGATATAGGGGCCGGCGATGCCGAGGCGCGCCCGCATCGCGTCGACCTCCGCCGGCGTGACCGGCGCGAAGCGGTCCGCATCGGTGCCGTGCAGCACCACATGGACCTTGCTCGGCTCGACGTCGTGGGTCGCCAAGAGGTCGTCGTACGTCGCCTTGCTCGGGACGATGACCGCGGCGGCGTCGCGCAGCCTGCGCGTGAACGCGCGGCGCCACCGTGCGTCGTGGTGGGGTGCGGTCTCGGGCATCGCGGCGAACGCGAGATCGTGGACGACGAGCACCACGCCGTCCGACGTCGTCGGCGGCGGCAGATAGTTGGTCGCGACGACGACGTCGGCCGTACCGGCGAGCCACTCCACCTTGGGCAGGCCCGTTCGCGACGCGAACGGACCGAAGAGTCGCGAGGGTATGCGGGAGGCCCGCTCTCGCAGGTTGGGCGCCCACGCCGCGAAGCGGCGTGGGCGCCGCCCGATGCCGCGCACGTCGAGGTACCACCCGACGAACCGGTCGTCTGGCATCGCCGCGGGCAGATGGTGGAGCAGCGCCTCTGCGTACATCCCGACCCCGGTGCGATGCGGGTCGACGGCCGGCCGGGCGTCGATCGTGACGCGCACTCAGTCGACCTCGACGCGGCTCTGATCCCCGACGACGAGCCGATGCGCTCCCCCACCACCGGCATGGCGCACATCGGCGTTGCGGCCGAGGATCGAGGACTCGAGCGCGTCAACTCCGTCGACCGTGCAGCCCGCCATCACGATGCTGTCGCGGATCGTGCTCGCGTGGACCGTCGAGCCCGGTTCGATCGAGACATCCGGACCGATCGTCGAGGCATCGATCACACAGTCCGCACCGATCCACACGGGCCCGAGCAGTTTCGACGTCGTGACCTTCGCGCCGGGCGCGACCACCACGACGCCGTCAACGGCCGTCTCGGCGTCGACGGACCCCTGGACGTCGGACGCCAGGGTCGCGAGGAGCATCCGGTTCGCGTCGAGGAGGTCTTCGGGCCGGCCGGTGTCCTTCCAGTAGCCGTCGACCATGTCGGCGCGCACCACCTTCCCCGTATCGACGAGCCATTGGATCGCCTCGGTGATCTCGTACTCCCCGCGCCAGCTCGGCTCGAGCGTCGCGCACGCCTCGAGGATCGAGTCGTCGAACAGGTACACCCCGACGAGGCCGAGATCCGAGACGAACTCCCGCGGCTTCTCCACGAGCGTGGTCACGTGCTCGCCCTCGAGCACCACGACCCCGAACTGCGACGGGTCCGGCACGCGCGCGAGCAGGATCTGCGCGTCCGGCGCCGCGTCCTCGAACGCGCGGACGAACCGCTTCACACCTTCGAGCAGCACGTTGTCGCCGAGGTACATCAGGAAGGGCTCCCCGCGAACGAAGTCGGCTGCCGTCAGGACAGCATGTGCGAGGCCGAGCGGCGCCTCCTGCTCGATGTAGGTGATCCGCAAGCCCCACGCGCTGCCGTCGCCGACCGCGGCGCGCACCTCGGTTCCGGTTTGCCCGATGACGATGCCGACGTCGTGGATGCCTGCGTCGCGGATCGCGTCGAGCGCGTGGAACAGGATGGGCTGGCCCGCGATCGGGATGAGTTGCTTCGCTTGGGTATGGGTCAGCGGCCGGAGCCGCGACCCCTCCCCGCCGGCGAGCACCAGCGCGCGCATGCGCGCGAGTCT
>Ga0136846_1207639_pt1 | contig 22065 bp, 20 predicted proteins | sample HopSoiMetagenom2_FD_96841 | JGI IMG/M metagenome (GOLD analysis project Ga0136846, IMG submission 96841) | Grasslands soil microbial communities from Hopland, California, USA - 2 Assembly 2016 (version 4) | ecosystem: Environmental > Terrestrial > Soil > Grasslands | place: USA: Hopland... | reverse complement strand
GCTGCCGATCGTGTCGGTCGCCGGCGGACGCGGCGATGCCGTTGATGGTAGTGTCTTCCCCTACCAGTTTCCGCTTCTTTTCGACTACTGGACGGAAGCCTCGATCGTCGTCGAGCATATCGCCAATCAGGTCGGCGGTTACGACAAGCTGAAGGGCCTGAAGATCGCGACGCTCTACCATGATTCCGGATATGGCCGCGAAACCATCCAACCGATGGGTATCCTCGCCAAGAAGTATGGTTTCGAGGACATCCAGATCCCTGTGCCGCATCCGGGTGAGCAGCAGCAGGCACAATGGCAGCAGATCAAGCGCGCCGGCGTCGACTGGGTATTCTTCCGTGCTTGGGGCGTGATGTCGCCGGTTGGCCTGAAGACGGCCGCTCGCGTCGGCTTCCCGGCAGACCGGATTATCGGCGATATCTGGACTGGCTCCGAGGAAGACGCGCGCCCGGCTGGCGCCGCGGCAAAGAATTATCTCGCCGTCTCTGTCTACCCGTCCGGCTCCGACTTCAAGATTAGTCAGGAGCTGAAGAAGAACATCATCGACGCTGGCAAGGGCGACCTCAAGGACCCCACGAAGTTCGGTTCGGTCTACTACAATGCCGGCCTTGTGCAGGCGATTATCTTCACCGAGGTTTTGCGCACCGGACAGGCGAAGTTCGGTAACCGTCCACTAACCAAGGAAGAAGGTCATTGGGCCGTCGAGCATCTCGACATCACGGCTGAGCGGATCGAAGAACTCGGCGCAACCGGCCTGCTGAGCCCGCTGAAGGTGACGCCGCAGGATCATGAGGGCCAGCCGGCCGCCAAGATCGTGCAGTGGGATGGCACCAAATGGAATGCCGTCACCGGCTGGCTGAAGGGCGACAGGCCGCTCTTCAAGGATGCGATCTTCGCCAAGGCGGCCGCCTATGCCAAGGAAAAGAACTTGCCCCCGCGCGAGCCGGTGGCGAACTGACGGGCGGTTGAACCGATGAGCGTTGTTGGCGCAACACAGGGCGGGCAGCTTGAGGTCCGCACCATCGAGGCTCTTTACGGCCAGGCGATCCTGGCCGTTCGGGATGTCTCGCTCAAGGTCGAGGCGGGGGCGATCGTCGCCCTGCTCGGAGCCAACGGCGCCGGAAAGACGACAACCCTGAAAGCCATATCGAACCTGCTCGGGCCGGAGCGCGGCCATGTGAGCCGAGGGTCGATCACCTGGGACGGAGAGGCGATCAATCGCCTTTCCGCCTCGCGGCTGGTGGCCAAGGGTGTCGTCCAGGTTCTCGAAGGCCGACACTGTTTTCCGCAGCTGACGGTCGAGGAAAATATCCTGTCGGGCGGCTTCCTGCGCCGTCCCAAGCGGCGCGACCTGCAGGCCGATCTGGAACAGATCTACAGCTGGTTTCCGCGGCTTAAGGAAAAACGCCGGACGAAAGCGGGCCTTACCTCCGGCGGTGAACAGCAGATGGTCGCCATCGGCCGTGCGCTGATGACGAAACCGCGCCTCCTGCTTCTCGACGAGCCATCGATGGGTCTTGCGCCGATCATCGTGCAGGAGATCTTCGAGATCATCCACACGCTCAACAAGCAGGGCGGCGTCAGCTTTCTGATCGCCGAGCAGAACGTCAATCTGGCGCTGCGCTATGCAGACTACGGCTACATTCTCGAAAACGGCCGCGTCGCCATTTCCGGGACGGCGGAGGAGCTGCGGGCGCGCGACGACGTCCATGATTTCTACCTCGGCGGCAACCGCGCCGAAACACAGGACCAACAGGGATACCCACACTGATGACACAGATCGCACAAGGCTGGGGCGCCGGCCCGAGTGAGAGATACGAGACGATCGCGGCACCGTTCCGCCCGATTTTCAATGATATCGCCAAGGATGCCAATCGCCGCGAATTGGAGCGTGATCTGCCCTTCGACGCCATCAAAAGGCTCAAGGAGGCCGGTTTCGGTGCCGTTCGTCTGCCGCGTGAGCATGGCGGGCAGGGCGCAACGTTGCCGGAATTCTTCAACCTTCTGATCGAACTTTCAGCGGCGGATTCCAACATCACCCAGGCGCTGCGTGCCCATTTCGGCTTTACCGAGGACATTCTCAATTCGAAGTCGGCCGAGCGGCAGAAAGTCTGGTTCGAGCGGATCGGCCGTGGCGAGACTTTGGGTAGCGCCTGGACGGAGATTGGAAATGGAGCGGGGCTCGATCGCTTCTCGACCCATGTCTCGGGCGACGGCGGCTCCCTGCTTCTCAACGGCGCCAAATATTATACGACCGGCTCGCTCTACGCCGACTGGATCGATGTCGGCGCCTCCAATGCGAACGGCGAGGGGATCGCGGTTGCCGTGCGCCGTCGTGCCGAAGGCGTAGATGTCGTCGACGACTGGGATGGATTTGGCCAAGTCCTGACGGCAAGCGGTACGACAACGTTCACCAACGTCAAGGTGACCGAAGACGACATCGTCCTTGATGATGATCGCTTCAAATATGGTGCTGCCTTCTATCAGCTCGTTCATCTGGCGACCCTTGCGGGTATTGGTCGGGCAATCACCAATGATGTCGCCAAGGCTGTGGCGGAGCGCACGCGGACTTACACGCATGCTGCCGGTCCTCGTTCCAGCCAGGACCCGCAGGTTCTGCAGGTTGTCGGGCGCATCCGTGGCGGCGCTTATAGTTCAGGTGCTATCGTGCTTCAGGCGGCAGCGGCGATCCAGCGGGCGTTCGACACTCGCTTCATCGATGATCCGGAGCTGGAGGAGAAGGCGAACGCGCTCGCCGAGCTTGAAACCGCGCAAGCCCAGACCGTCATTTCGGATCTGATCCTGCAGGCGTCCACCAGTCTTTTCGACGCACTGGGCGCCTCGGCGACCAAGAAGCCGAACGGGCTGGATCGCCACTGGCGCAATGCCCGTACGCTATCCTCTCACAATCCGCGTATCTACAAGGACCGCATCATCGGAGATTTCGCCGTCAATGGAACGCCACCGCCTTATCAGTGGCGGATTGGTACGCCGGCTTGAGGATTGCCAGCGTCCGGGCGTTTCGAACGGTCTCCAGGCATCGATCATGATGAGGGTCCGGTAGCGATAAGGAAACGAAATCCGACGAGGTGAACTTTCGATGTCTAAGAGATCAAAGATGGTTTTGACGGATGAGTTGGTTTCGCTCAGTTTTCGAACTGAGGTCGATCCCGGCCCTGAGCCTTACCGCATTCCCCTCAAGGAAGACGAGATAGAGGCCCTGGCGAAGCGGCTCCTTCATGAAACCGAAGGCGCCCCGTTGTGGGTCTTTGCCTATGGATCACTGATATGGAAACCAGACTTTGATGCTGTCGAGTCACGCCAGGGTTCTGCGAGAGGCTGGCATCGATCGTTCTGCCTGGAAATGACGCGCTGGCGGGGAACAAGAACACAGCCCGGTCTGATGATGGCGCTCGATCGGGGCGGGCGCTGCAATGGCGTTGTCTTCAAGCTTGCCGATGAGGACCGTCTTGGTCAAATTCGCCGGATGATCCGCCGGGAGGTCGGCACGCTAGAAGACATTTCGACCGTTCGCTGGATTCCGGTCGAGACAAGCGAAGGACTGGTGCGCGCCCTGGTCTTTTGGGCAGGGCCGAGGGGCAAGCGGGTTTCCCGCAAATTGCCGCTGGAGACGGTCGCGCATGTGCTTGCCAGGGCATGCGGCCATATGGGCTCCTGTGCCGAATATTTGTACCTGACGGTGAAGCACCTGGAGGAATGGGGCATTCGCGACCGGAACCTGTGGCAGCTTCAGAAACTGGTCGCTTGCGAGATTAGAGCCATCCATAAGCTCGATGGGTCAAGACCTGAACATCCGGCGTCTGCCAGCGTCCCGTCGGGAGGGGACGCTGGTATGTTCGACCATTAAAGGCCTATTACTGCTTAGGACGCGACGCGCACGATCAGCTTCCCGAAATTCCTTCCTTCCAGAAGACCGAGAAAAGCCTCCGGAGCGTTTTCAAGTCCGTCGACAATATCTTCCTTGTATTTGAGCCTACCGTCGGAGATCCATGTTCCGGCTTCGCGATAGAAGTCGGGACGCTGGTCGGTAAACTCGCGTTGTATGAAGCCCCGTATCGTGAGGCTTTTGCGCAGGATGGCGCGCATCGCGGTCGGGAGCTGATCCTGTCCGCTCGAGGCGGAAGGGCCTTCGTTGTAATGTGCGATCAGCCCGCAAACAGGGACACGCGCGAAGTCGTTCAGCAACGGAAATACCGCACTCCAGACATGGCCGCCGACATTCTCGAAATAGACATCGATTCCTTTCGGGCAGGCGTCCGCGAGCTGTGCGGGAAAATCGCTCGAATGATGGTCTATTGCTGCATCGAAGCCGAGCTCTTTGCGTATGTAGTCGCATTTCTCCGGCCCGCCCGCGATCCCGACAACGCGCGCCCCGAAAATCTTCGCCATCTGGCCAACGGCGGAGCCGACCGCACCGCTTGCCGCTGCGACCACAAGCGTTTCGCCGGCTTTGGGTTTGCCGATATTGCGAAGTCCGGCATAGGCGGTAAAGCCCGTCATTCCCAGAATGCCGAGTGCCGTCGTGATCGGTGCCGCCTCCGGATCGAGCTTGCGCAACGCAGTGCCGTCGGAAATCGCATGGCTCTGCCAGCCGGAATGCGAGAGGACGATATCCCCGGGGTTGAACGCCGTATTGCGACTGCGTGCGATCCGCGCGACCGTGCCGCCTTCCATCACGCCGCCGATGTCGACCGGCTTGGCATAGGATTTGGCATCGTCCATGCGGCCACGCATGTAGGGATCAAGCGAAAGATAGAGAATCTCGAGAAGAACTTCGCCCTCGGCAAGATCCCGGACCGGCTCCTGCTCGAGCCGGAAGTTCGCCGCCACCGGCGTTCCGGATGGGCGCGACGCAAGGACTATGCGGGTGGAGACGGACTGGCTGGCCATGCGTATGTTTCCTCGTTCTGACTTTTGCTTCTAGGTATCGGCGATGTGCTTCAGTTGGACCGGCCCCTGAGTTTCTCGGGGCGGTTGATTGCCATCCGCATCATCCCGCTTTTTTCTTTGCTTTTGACGCTGGTGCAGGGCTGCCAGTCATTGCTGAAACATGATGCTGCCCTTTGCAGGCTATCCAAAAAATCAATCTCCGGCATCCGCCATTTTGCAATTTATTTGCCTGTATAATCTATAGTTTAACTGGATTATACAGGCAATAGCAATCGCTTAGGGGTGGAGATGGCTTCGCTCGATGTTGACGCCGCGCCGGTCCAGAACGTTGCAGCCATCCTCTTGGATCCTGGCATCCATTCCGCACCACGTTCGACCATCGTTTCAACGGCCCGTTGGTCAAGATAGTCTGAGGAACCCACCGTGAATGTAGACGCCAGAAACGCAGTATCCGGTGACGCTTCGCTCCGCCGCCCTGTGGTGCTCAACCAATTGGGCGCGGAATTCGATGATGTGCTCGGCGCGCACTGGTCGCAGCCTACCGTCGTGCCCGGATACGACGAGGAAAAGGTGTGGGACATTCCCAAGGGCGTCGATGTTCTCCTGACACGTCCGGGGCCGCGCTGGAAAGCCGCGCCCCGCGTTCGGCCGCCGGTATGGCCGAACGATCTGTGTTGGATTCAAGTCGCCTCGGCCGGCATCGATTTTTATCCGGATTGGTTCGTTACGGCCGACGGACCTAAGGTGAGTTGCGGGCGCGGCATCACCGCCAACCCAATCGCCGAATACGTCTTTGCGGCAATCCTGGAACATGAAAAGCGCCTGCGGCAGTTGGCCATCCATACGCCGGAAGAATATGCGCAAACCGCAACCGGTACAGTTGAAGGCAAGACGATCGGTCTCTTCGGCTTCGGCGCGATTGGCAAAGCGGTCGCCGCCCGCGCAAATGCCTTCGGCATGGAGGTTCTCGCCGTCCGGCGAACGGGCACATCCGGAACGCAGGATGGCGTACGCTTTTTGAGTGGGTTGGAAGAACTGGCCGCCGGCTCCGATCATCTCTTGCTTGCTGCTCCGCTGACGGAGGAGACCCGTCACATTCTTGATGCGCGGGTCTTGTCAGTGGCAAAGCTGGGGCAACACATCATCAATGTGGCGCGGGGCGGTTTGATCGATCAGGAGGCTCTGCTGGCCGCCCTCGATGGACCGAACATCGCCGGCGCGACGCTCGATGTCACCGATCCGGAGCCGCTGCCGGAAGGCCACCCGCTTTATCGGCATCCCAAAGTGTTGATCACGCCCCACATTTCCTGGTCCGGAACGCGCAACGGCCAGCGGCTGACGGATCGGATTATCGCCAATCTCGATGCCTATGTCCGTGGCTTGCCGCTCTCCGGCGTCGTCGATCCTCTGACCCGCTATTGAAGGATAACATCATGACAAAGCATGAAGAGCATCCGAAGAAGTTCAAGCTGATTGAACGGGAGACGTCTCCGTCCGTCGAGGAAGAACGCCTGCATCGCAAGCAACGTCTTGCAGCCACCTTCCGCCTGTTCGCCCGCTATGGTTTCGACCAGGGACTGGCTGGTCATGTCACGGTGCGCGACCCGGAATTTCCCGATCAGTTCTGGATCAACCCGCTGGCGCAACATTTCAGCCAGATCAAGGTTTCGGATCTGCAGCTTGTGGATCACAGCGGCAATATCCTGGTCGGCAATCGCCCGATCAACCAGGCCGGTTTCGTCATCCACTCGGCGATCCACGCCGCTCGCCCCGACGTTCTTGCCGCAGCCCATACGCACTCAACCTATGGCAAGGCATGGGCGTCGCTTGGACGGCTGCTCGATCCGCTGACGCAGGATTCCTGCGCCTTCTACGAGGACCACGCACTATTCGACCCGTTCTCGGGCGTCGTCCTGGAAGCGGAAGAAGGTATTCGCCTTGCCGAGATCCTGGGGGACAAGAAAGCGGTTATCCTTCAGAACCACGGCTTGCTGACGGTCGGTCCGACGGTGGAGGCCGCCGCATGGTGGTTCATCTCCATGGATAATGCCGCGCGCACGCAATTGCTCGCGGAAGCAGCCGGAAAACCGAAGCCGATCCACCATGATATTGCGCGGCACACCGCCTCGCAGGTCGGATCCCACAAGGGCGGATACTTCTCGTTCCAGCCGCTTTGGGACTGGATCGTGGCAGCAGAGCCCGATCTGCTCGATTGAGCCGGAAATCATCGGGACCTATTTATGGATCGGGTCGATCCAGAGTACTTCTTCCGGCTTTTCCACCGGTTCGATATCGAGGTTGACCACGACAGGTTCCTGGCCGGAGCGGACGAGCACGCATTCCAGCGTCTCGTCGCGGCTAGCGTTGATTTCCTGATGCGGCACATAGGGCGGCACGAAGATGAAATCGCCGGGGCCGGCTTCGGCAACGAATTCGAGGTTATCACCCCAGCGCATCCGGGCCTTGCCCTTGACGACATAGATGATGCTTTCGAGATCGCCGTGATGATGGGCGCCGGTCTTGGCATTGGCGTGGATCGTCACCGTTCCGGCCCAGATTTTCTCAGCCCCGGCGCGCGCCTTGCTGATGGCCGTCGCCCGGTTCATGCCCGGCGTTTGCGCCGTGTTCGGATCGAGCGAATTACCCGGAATGACCTTCACGCCGTTATCGCGCCAATGGTCGGCATGATGGTGGTGATCGTCATCGTAATGGTGATCGTCGTGGCCATGATCGTGCGTCACTGTCTTCTCTTCCCTTGAATTGTCAGGCTGTAGCGTAGCGGGGCAACTTGCAAACGACGTCGATGATACTACCCGGCATCGGTGCGGGCCAGCCAGTCCGGTAGAATATCGGCGAGCGTTTCATGCCGGAAATGAACTGCGCTCATTTTCATTGCTCCGTCGTGATGGCTTCCCTTTTCAAAGTGTAGCGACCGATTGTGCCTTGCGGCCAGCGATCCCGTTTCGAAGCTGTGGCCCAAAGAGGCAGTATTTTTCGCCCAGGGCCAGTAGAGGGGGCGAAGTTTTCTTTAGTCTATAAAATCAGTAGATAATATCATCTAAACATTGATGAGGTCGCGATCATGACGGTGCAAAATATTCGACAGACGCCGATCGCGAACGCGCTCGACCCATTACGCAATGCCTCGATACTTGCGGTTCGATTTGCAGAAACGGCGGCAGGCTATGACGAAAGCGCCTCCTTTCCGTTCGACAATATCCGGCTCGCCCATGAAGCTGGCCTTGCTGCCCTGACGGCCCCTGCCGAATTCGGTGGAGGAGGGGCGAGTTTTGCCGAAGCGGCGGAGGTGATCCGCACCATCGCCCGCGGCGAGCCGTCGACGGCACTGATCCTGATCATGCAATATATCAACCTGGCGACGATCCCGGGTGGCCGCTGGCCGGAGCATCTCGTTCGCAAGGTCTTGTCCGACGCGGCTGAGAACGGCGCGCTGATCAATGCTTTCCGCGTCGAGCCTGAGCTCGGCACGCCGATACGCGGCGGCCTGCCGGCAACGACGGCCAAACGCACCGAAAGTGGCTGGTCGATCAGTGGCCGCAAGATCTACTCCACCGGCGCCGAAGGGCTGACTTACGCCGTTGTCTGGGCACGCACGGATGAAGACAAGCCCCGCGTCGGCGGCTTCCTGGTGCCGCTCAATACGCCGGGCTTCACCATTGACAAGACCTGGAACCCGCTCGGCATGCGGGCGACCGGCAGTCATGACGCGGTGTTCGATAATGTCGAGGTGCCGCTCGACCACGCGGTTGATATCCGCCTGCCGGAGGATTGGGGAAGTCGCGGCGAGGGGCAGGCGGCTTGGTTCGGCATCCTTCCCGGCGCGCTCTACACCGGCGTCGCCGAAGCCGCTCGCGACTGGCTGGTGACCTTCCTCAAGAACCGCGTGCCGACCAATCTTGGTGCTCCGCTCTCAACTGTGCCGCGCATCCAGCAAGCCGTTGGCGAGATAGAGGAACTGATCACCGTCAACCGCCGGCTGATCGCATCCGCCGCGCGTGACATTGATGAAGGCGTCTCCTTCACCCAATCGGAATCCGGCCTCATCAAGGTCGTTACCACCGAAAACGCCATTGCCGCCGTCGAAAAGGCTCTTAAGCTCACCGGCAATCACGGCATTTCCCGCAACAATCCGCTCGAGCGCCACCATCGCGATGTGCTCTGCGGCCGCATCCACAGCCCGCAGGAAGATATGGTGCGCCTCGGCGCGGGCCGCCTTGTCCTGGGTGTCTGATCCAACGAACGGAGGATAGCATGCCTGTCGAATTCATCGGCTACATCGGAAACCACAATGCGTCGGAGACGATCGCGCGAAAGGGTCCGCTTATCGATCTCGAGCATATCGCCGCCGCCGCCGCGATCCATGAGAATGGCGGCTTTGACCGTGCGCTCTTCGCCTTCAACTCGACCTCGCCGGAAAGCATTCTGATCGCCCAGCATGTCGCAAGCCAGACCCGCAAGCTGAAACTGATGATCGCTCACCGCCCCGGCTTCACGACGCCGACGCTTGCCGCTCGTCAGCTCGCGACGCTCGATCATCTCTCGCAAGGCCGCGTCGCCGTTCACATCATCACCGGCGGCAACGACCAGGAGCTTGCCCAGGACGGCGATCGCCTGACCAAGGATGAGCGCTACGCCCGCACCAGCGAATATCTCGATATCGTCCGCCAGGAATGGACGAGCGAGAAACCCTTCGACTATGCCGGCAAATATTACCGAGTCGCGCAGGCCTTCGCCCATGTAAAGCCGCAGGGTCTGGATGGGATTCCAGTCTATTTCGGCGGCTCCTCGGAGGCGGCCTTCACGGTTGCCGGCAAGCACGCGGATATCTATGCGCTCTGGGGCGAGACCTATGAGCAAGTTTCCGAGACCGTGCATAAGGTGCGCGCGATCGCTGCACAACATGGTCGCTCGCCGCGTTTCAGCCTGTCGCTCCGTCCGATCCTTGCGGAGACCGAGGAGGCAGCCTGGGAGAAGGCAGCCGGCCTCCTTGAGCGCGCCAAGGCGCTGCGGAACGATCCCGGCGCCGAGAAGCTGATCGATATCCGCCGGCGCGCCGGTAGCAATCCGCCGAACGAGGGCTCGAAGCGACTGCTTGCTGCCGCTTCCCATGGCGCGCGTCTCGACAAGCGCCTCTGGACCGAAATGGCGGCGCTGACCGGGGCAAGCGGCAATACGACGTCGCTCGTCGGTACGCCGGATCAGGTGGCCGAAGCCATGCTCGATTACTACGACCTCGGCATTACCACCTTCCTCATCCGCGGTTTCGATCCGCTGGAGGATGCCTTCCATTATGGCCGCGACCTCATTCCGCGCGTTCGCGCGCTGATCGCCGAACGCGATGCACAGGCAAGCGTGCAGGCAGCCGAATAGCGAATTCACCAATCAGTTGGGGGCGGTGCCGGGGGCTTCCGCGATCCATTCAACACGACATAGGAGTTGGGACGATGGCTTGGAACGCAAAGACATTATTCGGGGCAGGCAATGATTTTTCCGGTGGCATCGATCGCCGCTCCTTCTTGCGAACGGCGGGCGCCCTTGGCATTGCGGCGCCGCTCGGCGCCCTGACGCTTGGCAGTTTCGCCGCGCGGGCAACACCTGCGGCGGCAACCGGCGAGTTGAAGAAGATCAAGTTCGCCGTCAACGCGACCGCCATATGCCTGGCGCCGGTCTATGTCGCCCAGCAGCAGGGTATTTTCCGGAAATACGGACTCGACGTCGAACTCGTCAATTTCGGCGGCTCGACCGAGGCGTTGCTGGAAGCGATCGCGTCCGGCAAGGCTGATGGCGGCGTCGGCATGGCGCTGCGCTGGCTGAAGGCATTGGAGCAAGGTTTCGACGTCAAGATCACTGCCGGCTCGCATGGCGGCTGCACCCGTCTCGTCGCGCTGAAATCCACCGGCATCGAGAAGCTTTCCGACCTGAAGGGCAAGACGATCGGGATTTCCGATCTTGCAAGCCCCGGCAAGAACTTTTTCTCGATCCTCCTGCACAAGGAAGGACTGGATCCGGTCGCCGATGTCGAATGGCGCCAGTATCCGGGCGAGCTTCTACAGCTGGCTGCCGATAAGGGCGAGATCCAGGCGATCGCCGACGGCGATCCGAAGGCCTATTTCTGGCTGGAGGATCCGAAATATGTTCAGGTCGCCTCAAACCTCGACCATGGCTTTGAAAACCGCGTCTGCTGCATCGTCGGCCTGCGTGGCGGACTGGTCCGCGATGACCGACCGACCGCGACCGCGCTGACCCGCGCGCTTCTGGAGGCCCAGGATTGGACCGTCGCCAAGCCGGAAGATGCCGCCAAAGCGTTCCTGCCCAACGCGCCGAAGGACAAGTCCATCCAGGATCTCGTCGGTGTGCTGAAGAGCCAGACCCATAACCACAATCCTGTCGGCGGCGATCTCAAGACGGAAATCGCCCTTTATGCGCAGGAACTGCGCGACGTCCAGGTCTTCAAGCGTTCGACCGATCCGAAGGACTTCGCCGACCGCGTCTATGCCGACGTCCTGTCCGCCTGAGGAGGAAAGACCATGAGCTCTCTCGATCCGGCACTGGCCGATGGCACCGAAACCTCGATCGGTAGAGGCATCCCGCGCATAGGCTGGAACGCCTCGCTCACCGGAATTCTGGCGGCCTTCGGCTGGGCCGGGACGGCAGCGCTCATCGAGTACTGGCCGGAGATCATTCCCCAGCCCTATGGTCGCGAACTGGCTTTCATCGCGCTGGTGATCGCCGCCATCGTGGCGGTCGTTGCCGTCACGGGCACGCGCCTCGGCAAGGTCGCCTCCACGGTTCGCTACTACGGGCCGTGGCTGGTGCTCGCTTCCGTGTTTCTCGCCGGCTGGGAGATCCTGACGGCGAAGACCGGAATCTTGCCGGTGCCATTCTTCGCCTCGCCGCAAAGCATCCTCGAGGTCTATTTCGACGACTACGACCGGCTTGGCATCAGCGTCTGGTATTCCCTTCTGCTGCTCGCCAAGGGCTATTTCTTCGGTGCTATCACCGGCTTCCTTATCGGCACGACCATCGGCTGGTCGCGCAATGCCAGTTATTGGGTGCATCCCGTCCTGCGCCTGATCGGCCCGCTGCCGGCAACGGCCTGGCTGCCGCTCGCCTTCTTCATTTTCCCGAGCAGCGGCTCGGCAAGCGTCTTCCTGATCGCGCTTGCAACCGCCTTTCCGGTAACGATCCTGACCTGGTCGGGCATCGCCAGCGTCAACCGCGATTATTACGATATCGCCCGCACGCTTGGCGCCAAGCCTTCCTTCCTCATCCTCAAGGTGGCGATCCCGGCGGCACTCCCACATGTCTTCGTCGGCCTGTTCATGGGGCTTGGCACCTCCTTCGCCGTGCTCGTCGTCGCCGAAATGCTCGGCGTCAAGGCAGGGCTCGGCTGGTATCTGCAATGGGCGCAGGGTTGGGCGGCCTATAGCAACATGTATGCCGCATTGTTCGTGATGGCGCTGATGTGCTCGAGCCTGATCACCATTCTCTTCCGCGTTCGCGACTGGACGCTTTCCTGGCAGAAGGGTCTCGTCAGATGGTAGTGGCAACAGCACTCAAACAGGCGCAAGCCGAGATCACTGGCCAGCCGATCGGCATCCGCAACGTCTCGCATCAGTTCGAGCTCGAAGGCGCGCCGCTGCCGGTGCTCGACAATGTCAGTTTCTCGGTCGAGCCTGGCGAGTTTGTTGCCCTGCTCGGGCCATCAGGCTGCGGAAAGTCGACGCTGCTGCGGCTGCTTGCGGGCCTTGATCATCCGACGAAGGGCGAATTGACGGTTGGCGGGGAAAAGGTCGGCGAACCCGATCCCTCGCGCATCCTCGTTTTCCAGGATCCGACGCTGTTTCCCTGGCGAACCGTGTGGGACAATGTTGCGCTGGGGCTTGAGGCACAGGGTATCCTGAAGAGCGCCCGCCACCGCGTCGACAACGCGATCGAGCTTGTCGGCCTCAAGGGCTTCGATCGGGCCTATCCGCATCAGCTTTCCGGCGGCATGGCGCAGCGCGTGGCGCTTGCCCGCGCCCTGGTCAACCAGCCGCGATTGTTGTTGCTCGACGAACCGCTCGGCAAGCTCGACTCGCTGACGCGGCTTGCCATGCAGGGGGAACTCGTCTCGCTCTGGCAACGGGCGGGGCTGACGGCGGTGCTGGTCACCCACGATGTCGAGGAGGCGATCTTTCTCGCCCAGCGCGTCATCATCTTCAGCCAGCGCCCGGCGAAGATCATCGCCGATCTTGACGTCGACCTTCCCTATCCCCGCCATCGCGGCGATCCGCGTCTTGCCGAGCTTAGGCAGCAGGCGCTCGGCCATCTCGGCCTTGCCGCGAGCTGGTAACCTCATGCCAAAGAACAGAACCATGCAATTCGCTTTCCGCCGCCTCGCTATCATTGTTCTTGCCGCAGTCTCCTTCGGTCTGCCGGCGAGCGCTCACATCACCTTCGAGAACAAGGAGGTGAAGCCCGGAGCGACGGTGAAATTCGTGCTGCGTGTTCCGCATGGTTGCGACGGTGCTACGACAACTGCGGTGCGTATCGCGCTGCCGGCGAGCCTCAGCGATGCGAAGCCGCAGCCGAAGCCCGGCTGGACGCTCTCGCTTGTAACGGAGAATGTTCAGAATGCCGTGGCAACACCGGGTCATGATCATGGCGTCGCCGGCGATATCAAGGAGATCGCCTGGACGGGCGGTCGGCTGGAAGATGCCCATTATGACGAATTTATCTTCCGCGCCGCGGTCAGTAAGGCGGCGAGCGGCCGCATCTTCGTGCCGGTCGTCCAGCAATGCGATGGTGGTACAGCGCGCTGGATCGAGATTCCCACGGACGGCGGTTCGTCGGACGATCTGAAGTATCCCGCACCCTCGGTGCGCGTCGAACCGTGAGGCCATCCTTGAAAGCGGTGCGCCGCTTCTTCTGGGCGACGGTCTTCTGCATCCTCTATCTCGGGCCACTGGCGATGGCGGCCTTCGCGCATGCGAGCCTGATCGCCTCCGAACCTGTCGATGCCGCCGTGCTGCCCGAGGGAACGCCGGCGATTACACTCAGGTTTTCCGAGCCGGTGACGCCGCTGGTGGCGCGGCTTATCCACCCGAACGGCAAAGCGGATATCCTGAAGGATGACGGCGGCAAGGGGGCGACCGTTACCTACGAGCTTCCCATCGGTCTCGAGCGCGGCACGCACATCCTCTCCTGGCGCGTCACCTCTTCCGACGGTCATCCAATCAGCGGCGGGCAGATATTTTCGATCGGCGCGCCGAGTGCGGCGGGTGCCTCCGTCGGCGAGCAATCGGACCGCTCTGTCTTGGTTGGGCTCTGGGTGGCGAGGTTCCTGCTGATGCTCGGCCTGATCTTTGGCGCGGGCAGCGTTATCTTCTCGACCTTTGCACGGCTGGATCTCAGACCGGTTGCCCGTCACGCTGTATCGGCACTCATCGTCCTCGGTTTGCTGGCGGCACCCACCCTCATCGGTTTCCAGGGCCTTGATGCCCTCGGCGAGACTTTTCCCGGGCTGGCGCGATTAGAGGTCTGGTCCACCGGTCTGTGGTCCACCGCCTATGGTCGCGCAACGATGCTCGCCGCTGCCGCCTTGTTGCTGACCTTGATCGCGCATCATTCCGGTTCGCGCGCGAAGCAATGGCTTTCGGCTGTGATACTGCTTGTTGCGGGTGCAGCCTTTGCCAGTGCCGGGCATGCAGCCACCGCGCCGCCGCGTTTTCTCACCACGCCGGCAGTTTTTCTGCACGTCCTGTCGGTGATCGTATGGATAGGTGCGCTGATCCCGCTTGCCGACCTCATTGGTCGCCGAGACGGCGCGGCTGCCCGGACACTGCGCGGCTTTTCGTCGGCCATATCCGCCGTCGTCCTGATCCTCGTCATCACCGGCCTCTTTCTCGCGGCGGTCCAACTCAACCACGTCTCGGCGCTGTGGACGACGCAATATGGCCTGGTGTTGCTAACCAAGCTCGGCCTTGTCGCGTTGCTCCTGCTCCTAGCAGCGGTCAATCGCTACCGGCTGACCGACGGCGCGATTGCCGGCGAGGCGTTGAGCCTTCGTCACCTGAAGCGCAGCATCTTTGCGGAGATGGCAATCGCGGTTGCGATCCTCGCTGTGCTCGGGCTCTGGCGCTTCACGCCGCCGCCAAGGGCAATCCTCGAATCCGCTCCGCCGCTGGCAATCATCACCGCGCAGAAGGATGGCCTCTCGGCTCGTTTGACCTTGCGGCCAGCGCTGGTGGGTCCGGTTACGGTCGAGATCGACGACCTGCAGCTTGACGGCAAGACAGTCGAGCCGATGTCGATCAGTCTCGATCTGGAGAAGCCGGCCTATGGGATCGGTCCATTTACGCATGTGGCCGTAAAGGGCGACGCGGGTCACTATACTGCCGGAGGCTTTTTCCTGCCGATCGACGGCTTTTGGATCGTTCGGGCGACCGTGCTCGTCAACGATTTCCGCTCGGTGATCCTCACCGACATCTTCGATGTGCGCAAACCGGCGGCGATCGGAAATTCCTTGTCGTCCTCCGCCGTTAATTCGCAATAAATAATCTATTCTATGGGCTTTATAGACAATAGATTATCGAATGTCAGGCTGCACTGTCAGGGGACTTTCGATGACTAGGAAAAGGCAACTGAAACTCGGCTTCATGCTTCATGGCGTCGGCATGGGATGGGGCGACTGGCGCCATCCGGATTCTGAGCCGACGGCGAGCACCAGTTTCGCTTATTACAAACGGCAGGCCCAGATTGCCGAGGCCGCCAAATTCGATTTCCTCTTTGTCGCTGACAGCGTCTTCATCACCGAGAAGTCGAGTCCACATTATCTCAACCGCTTCGAGCCGCTGACGATCCTGTCGGCGCTCGCCGGAGCCACCTCACATATCGGCCTCGTCGGTACGCTGACAGTAAGCTACAGCGAGCCTTTCAATGTCGCCCGGCAATTCGCTTCGCTAGATCACATCAGCGGTGGTCGCGCCGGCTGGAACGTCGTCACCTCCTGGCTTGAAGGCAGCGCCGCCAATTACAGCAAGCAGTCGCATCTTGCGCATGATGTCCGCTACAAGCTGGCCGGCGAATATCTCGATGTCGTGCAGGGTCTTTGGGATTCCTGGGAAGACGATGCGCTCGTCCATGACAAGACGAGCGGCGTCTTCTTCGATCCGAAGAAACTGCATACGCTGAACCACAAGGGCGAGTTCTTCCAGGTGAAGGGCCCGCTTAACATCGCCCGCTCGCCGCAGGGCCAGCCGGTGATCTTCCAGGCCGGTGCGTCTGAGGATGGCCGCAATTATGCCGCCCAGCGCGCCGACGCGATCTTCGTTCATCACGACAGCCTTGACGAGGGCAAGGCCTATTACCGCGACCTGAAGCAGCGCGCCGCCGGCTTCGGCCGCGATCCGGACGAGTTGTTCATTCTGCCGGGCATTCGCCCAGTCATCGGTTCGACCGAAGAGGAGGTCGAGCGCAAATATCAGGAGTTTGCCAATCTGACCTCGATCGAGAACGCGCTCTCGATGCTCGGCCGGCCGTTCAACGATTATGACTTCCTGCAGCACGATCTTGACGCGCCCTTTCCCGACATTGCCGCCCATGGCGCGAACTCCAACCAGAGCCAGTCGAACCGCATCCTTGACGTAGCCCGCAAAAACAATCTGACGCTGCGTCAGGTGGCACTGCGTTTTGCAACGCCAAGGACGGATTTCATCGGTACGCCGGAGCAGGTGGCGGATGCGTTCGAGCGCTGGCTGGTTGAGCGTGGCTCGGACGGCTTTGTTGTCAACGTCTCGCTACCCAGGGAATTCGAAGTCCTAGCCGAGACCGTCATTCCGATCCTGCAGAAGCGTGGCGTTTTCCGCGAAGAGTATGAGTCAGAAACCTTTCGCGGCAATCTCGGCATCCCTGTGCCGCGCAATCGCTATGCGGCAGGCGACGTTTCCGTCGCCGCTGAATGATCCTCCCAAGACACGATCAACGAATAAAACCGAGGCGGCATCCATGACCATCCTTTCCAGGCGTGCATTCAATCTTCTGGCCGGCGGCCTTGCTATTCTTCTCTCCGCCGCGCCGCTTTCGGCAGCCTTTGCCGCGCAGGATCTCTCGAAGGTGACGCTGCGGATTGGCGACCAGACCGGCGCCACGCGCGCCAAGCTGGAAGCCGCCGGATTGCTGAAGGATGTCCCCTACACGATCGAGTGGTCCATCTATCCGGCGGCGGTCAATCTGCATGAGGCGTTGAAGGCGGATGCGGTCGATATCGGTTCGGCAGCGGATTCTCCAACTGTGAGCGCAATCGCCGGCGGTTCCAAGATCAAGGTTGTCGCCAATTTTTCCAATGGTGGCCTCGGGACGGCGCTGCTTGTTCCCGCCAACAGCCCGATCAAGACCATTGCCGATCTGAAGGGCAAGACGATCTCGCCAACCACGCGCGGCAGCGTCGCGCATTATCTGACGGTGGGTGCCCTCAAGAAAGCAGGGCTGACGAGCAGTGACGTCAAGCTGGCCTTCCTCGCCCCGACCGATGCAAGTGCTGCTTTCCAGGCCGGCAGCATCGATGTCTGGGGCACCTGGAGCGTATACGAGGCACGCGCCATCGGTTCCCTGAAGGCCCGGGTCCTGATTGATGGACAAGGCATCAATACGGGCAACACCGTCCTCAGCGCCACGAACAGTGCTCTCGCCGACCCCGGCAAGGTGGCGGCGGTTGCCGACTTTGCCGACCGTGTCGAGCGTGGCTACAAATGGTCGCTCAATAACAAACAGGCCTATATCGACTTCTACGCCGGCTTCGCCAAACAGGATAAATCGATCATCGAGGGAACCTACGACGCCGAGGCTGCCTATCGGCGCGTTCCGCTCGATGACAAGTTTGTCACCTCTCTGCAAAATGTCTTCGAGACCTGGAAGGAGGCCGGCGTGCTCTCCGGTGATCTCGATCTTTCCAAGTATGTCTATCGCGACCTGCCGACGAACTGAGCTTTAGGAGGCAATCATGAGCAGCATCGCAACGATCAGGATAGAGCTTGCCGAGACAAGACGGGAGACGACCGTCGAACTGCCATCGGCTCACGTCCGTTCCGTTGCGATGAAGCGCATCGAGCCGCTTTCCGCTGCCCGGCGCGGCGTGCCGCGCTGGCTCAGGCGGGCGCTTGGGCCTGTGCTGCTCATCGCCCTCTGGCATCTCGTCTCCATCACGGGCGTCTTGCCTCAGGAGGTGCTTGCTGGCCCCTCGGTGGTGCTGTCGAGTGCGGCGAAGCTCGTCGCAACCGGCGAATTGCAGCAGGCGATGTGGGTCTCGCTCGGTCGCGCGTTGGCGGGCCTGGCGATCGGCGGTACGATCGGTGTTTCTCTGGCCGTGCTTTCCGGTCTCTCCCGGCTCGGCGAGGATCTGATCGACGCCACCGTGCAGATGTTGCGCACCGTGCCGAATGTGGCGCTGATCCCGCTGCTCATCATCTGGCTCGGCATCGGGGAGGCGCCAAAAGTGGCGCTGATAGCGCTCGGTACGGCCTTTCCACTCTATCTCAACGTTTACGCCGGTATCCGCAATGTCGATGCGTCGCTCATCGAAGCCGGCAGGACACTCAATCTCTCCCGGTCGGCGATGATCCGCCATATCATTCTGCCCGGCGCGCTGCCTTCTGCGCTCGTCGGCCTGCGCTATTCGCTGGGCATCGCCTGGCTGGCGCTGGTGTTCGGCGAACAGATCAACGCCACTGCCGGCATCGGTTATCTCATGGCCAATGCGCGCGAGTTCTTCCAGACCGACGTCATCGTCGTCTGCCTCGCGGTCTATGCCTTCCTCGGCCTTGCGGTCGATTTCATCGTCAGAACGCTCGAAAGGATATTCCTGTCATGGCGACCGGCATTCAGCGGAACCTGACGACCATCCGGCCATCCGCGCCACCCTCCGTGGTGACGGTGCGCGGGCTCTCCCGCCGCTTCGGCGAACGCACCGTCCTCAAGGACCTCGATCTCGATATCCGTGCGGGCGAGTTTGTGGCTCTGCTTGGGGCAAGCGGCTGCGGCAAGAGCACGCTTTTGCGTGTCCTTGCCGATCTCGATCGCGAAATATCCGGTGAGGTCGAGGTGCCTCTCCGCCGATCGGTCGCCTTCCAGGCGCCCCGCTTGATGCCGTGGAAGCGGGTCTGGCGCAATGTCGTGCTCGGACTGCCGGGCTCGCCCGACAAGGCGCGGGCGATCGCGGCACTCGACGAGGTCGGTATCAGCCATCGCGCCGATCAGTGGCCGAAGGTGCTTTCGGGCGGCGAGGCGCAGCGTGTTTCGCTTGCCCGCGCGCTGGTGCGCGAGCCGGATCTGCTGCTGCTGGACGAACCCTTCGCGGCGCTCGACGCGCTGACCCGTATCAAGGCGCAGGAGCTTGTCGGCGATCTCTGGCAGCGGCACGGCTGCGCCGTTCTGCTTGTCACCCATGATGTCGAGGAAGCATTGCTGCTCTCCGACCGTGTGCTGGTGATGAAGGACGGCATTATCGCGCATGAGGAGCGGATTGCGCTCGAAAGGCCGCGCGATGTCGCCGATCCGGAGTTCGCGGCGCTGCGCGGCAGGCTGCTTGGCTGGCTCGGCGTGCGCCATGGCCGGCATGACGCGGCGGCATAGGGAAAGATCATGTCTGGGCATCGGGACGATCTCTTGGAATTGACCGCCGATGTGTTGATCATCGGTGGCGGTCTTGCCGGCAATTGGGCGGCCGCGGCCGCAAGGCGAGCTGGTGCCTCCGTCATTCTCGCCGACAAGGGCTACTGCGGCACGAGCGGGGTGACGGCAACGGCAGGGCCAGGACATTGGTGGATTCCGCCTGACCCCACTGAGCTGCGCGAAACGGCGATCGCTGCCCGCCGCAAGAGCGGGTTCGGCCTGAACGATGCCGGATGGATGGCGCGCACCCTTGCCAAGACCTGGGAAAGCCTGCCGACACTGGAAACGTATAAATTCTCGAAGGACGAGAAGGGCGCCACGCAGTATCGGGCGCTGCGCGGACCGGAATATATGCGGGCGCTGCGCCAGCAGAGCGAAAATCTCGGCGTCAAGATCCTCGATCACAGTCCTGCGCTCGAACTGCTCCAGCGCTCGGACGGGACGATCGGCGGCGCGCAGGGCATCCGTCGCCAGGCCGGCGGGCGCTGGCGGGTGAATTCCGGCGCCGTCATCCTTGCGACCGGCGGCACATCCTTCCTGTCACGGCTGCTCGGCTCGCATACCAATACCGGCGACGGTTATCTGATGGCTGCCGAGGCCGGCGCCGATTTCTCCGGCATGGAGTTCACCAACTACTATACGGTGGCGGCCAAGGGCTCGACGATGACGCGCTCGATGTCCTATGTTTTTGCCACCTATTACGACGAGGATGGCGTGGTCATTCCCATCCCCGCTGGGCCGGATACAAGCCGGCCGCTCGCGACTGCGCTTCTGAAGGGCCGTGTCTATTGCGATCTACACAAGACCCCGGAGGATATCCGCGCCAAGATTCCGATCATCTCGCCGAATTTCCTGTTGCCTTTCCACCGCTGGGGCATCGATCCCTATAGCCAGCGCTTCGAGGTGACGCTGCATGGCGAAGGCACGATCCGCGGTATCGGCGGCATCAGGGTCATAGGCGATCATTGTGAGACCTCCGTGCCCGGCCTCTACGCGGCAGGAGACGCGGCAACGCGAGAGCTGGTCGCAGGCGCGATCTCCGGCGGCGGCAACATCAATTCCGCCTGGGCGCTCTCTTCTGGCCAATGGGCGGGAGACGGTGCTGCTCGTTTTGCCGGTTCGGTTCGCTCGCGCGTACCCGGCCGCCCGATCGGACAGGCAGGGCTGCGGCCGGATAGTGCCCATGCGATCGATCTGCGCGGTGCGCTGGCCATCGTCCAGGGCGAGATGCTTGCCTATGATCGTAACATCTTCCGCCGTGGCGACAGGCTCCTGCGGACGACGAGACTTCTCGACGACCTCTGGAAGGTGGTCAGCGCCCATGCGCTTGGGGAAGGAGAGGGCCTTCTGCGTACCCGTGAGACAGCGGCGATGCTGGCCACGGCGCGCTGGTCGGCGGCCTCCGCCCTCGCGCGCGACGAAAGCCGTGGCATGCACCAGCGGGAGGACCGGCCGGAGACCGATCCGCGTTTTGCCGGTCGTATCGTTTCCGGCGGCCTCGACGCGGTCTGGGTCAACTCCGCATCCTCACAGGCAATGGAGTTGGCATCGTGATCGAAATCATCGTCGAAGACCGGTGCACCAATTGCAACGCCTGTGTCGCCGTCTGTCCGACCAATGTGCTGGATGCTGGCCCCGGAATCCCGGTGATCGCCCGCCAACTCGACTGCCAGACCTGCTTCATGTGCGAGCTCTACTGTCCGCATGATGCCATCTACGTCGCGCCGGATTGCGACCGTCCGGTTGCGGTCGATGCGCAGGCGATCGTAGGCTCCGGACTCCTCGGCGAATTCCGCCGGCTGCACGGCTGGGACGAGTGGGCGGACGATCCGCGCTTCACCAACGAACATTGGCGGATGGAACACGTATTCGTCCGGGCGCGAGAGATGGTACAAGCGCGCGAAGCTGATGCGCATGCCAGTCACTGCGATGGGCCGGAGCGAGACGTTCCATAGATAACGATACGCCGCTTGAAACGATCATCCAATTAATGTCGTTGGCCTTTCTTTGACTTCCGGTTCTAATCTGTCCAAGACAGATAAACGATCCGTACTCCTACGCCGGGAGCCACTACACCGCACGGACTTGACGTCAAACTCCATTCTCTCCAAAGATCAAATCGACCTTAGGCAAGCGAAAGTGTTCGGCTTCATGTCGGGATTGCCGTCCGGCATCACTGGAATTCGCGCCCAACGGCAGACCACCACCGCCCCTCTTGCGTGGGCGATCAGCATCGCGTGTCGGTTTCAGAAGGCTTCATAGATGGCAAATTACGTGTTTCTCAACTCATCTGAGTTGCCTCGCATGCCGTCGGGTGAAGCTGGCGAGTGGCGGACATTCTGGCGTGATGGCGGCGGCGAGCTGGAATCCAAAAACGGGATTCCGCTGTTATGGTGGTGCCTGTTCGGGGAAACCGATATTGCCCGCGCCCGGATCATCGACGATTTTGACATCGATGATCCGGATGGAGAGCGCGAGGATTTC
>Ga0136846_1215097_pt1 | contig 22071 bp, 23 predicted proteins | sample HopSoiMetagenom2_FD_96841 | JGI IMG/M metagenome (GOLD analysis project Ga0136846, IMG submission 96841) | Grasslands soil microbial communities from Hopland, California, USA - 2 Assembly 2016 (version 4) | ecosystem: Environmental > Terrestrial > Soil > Grasslands | place: USA: Hopland... | reverse complement strand
GTCTGCGACATCTGGAGCGCCACGAGCGTCGTTCCCGTCGCGGCGATCGTGCCCCGGTCCATCGGCGTGTTGGCCGGCGCGGGCAGCCGCTTCGGGTTGCCCCAGGTCTTGCCGCCGTCCGAACTGCGCACGTAATAGTTCGCGAGGCAGTCGTTGCTCGCCGCGCACTTCGTGTCGTTGGTGTAGACACCCGCGGTGGTGTAGTCGCTCTCATAGACGTAGTTCGCGAAGGTCTTCGCCGGGGACACGCTCGTGTCGACCGTAATCGCCAGCTGGTGTACGCCGTTCATGAACGTGCCCGCCTGGTTCGCGCCGCCGACCGTCTGCTTCGAGCTCCACGAGTAGTTCGTGAGCGCCCAGGCGACGGTGGTCATCCCGAGAACCACTGCAAGCGCGACGGCGACCCGCCACACCGGTTTCCGCATCAGACCCTCCCATCTGGGGCAGCGCCGGCGAGCGGCCATGGCCCCCTCGGACTAGTGCCGGTAGCCAATACGAACTAAGGCTCCCGGTCAAGGACGAAGGGCGGGGCTGTGCCCCGCCCATCCACGCCCCGGCGTCCCGCGATCCCGGTGGGGGGTCCTGATCGCGGGACGCCACGGCGTGCGTTACAGCGTTCCGCTGCCGTTCCACCCCCACACGTCGTAGTAGTGGTACGTCGACTTGTAGGCGTTGTACTGGCTGTAGATCTTGACGCCGGTGGTGCCGGGGACGACGACGGCCGACGGCTCGTCGTTCAGCTGCGCCGACGTGCTCGATAGCGCGAGCTGTGACGGCGTGCTCCACGTCGTGCCGTTGGTCGAGGTGGCAGCGAGCAGATCGAACTTCGCCTTCGCACTCGCGTAGTTGCACGCGTTCGTGATGCCGACATCACGGCAGCCGGCCCACATCGCGACGTAACCACCATCCGGCGCCGGCTCGACCAGCGTCGAATACCCACCGCGGTAGGCCTTGCCGCCGACCGTGCCGTTGGCGAAGATCGTCGCCGGCGCCGAGACGCTCGTCCCGTTGTAGCGGACGTAGCGCTGCGCCGTCGCGGTGTTGTACGCGACCGTCACGACGCCGGTGTTCAACGGCGACGCCGCCGCGACCGGGAAGCCGTTCTGCGTCAACGAGATCTTGTCGGCGAGCGTGGTCGAGGACCAGTTGCCGGCGGTCGTCGCACGGGTGGCGTTGCCGTTCAGGTTGATCGACGCAACCTTCAGGGTGCCGGTGTCATCTGCGACGTAGCCGACCGCGATGAGGTCGCGGGTGGCGGCGATGTTCGCGTAACCCGCGCACCCGTAGGCGTTGCCCTCGGCCTTCGCGGTCGTCGTGCCGATCGAGATCGGGGCAGACCACGCGCCGCCGTTGCTGGACTGACGGAAGACGACCGTGCACGCCTTGGAATCGACCCACGCGGCGTACAGGTTCGTCAGGCCACCGCTGGTGACAGCCGCCGCGACCATCGGGTAGTCGACCTTCCCGCTCTTGCCGGTGAGGCTTGTGACGCCGCTCCATGTCGAGCCGCTGTTGGTGCTGATGTTGACCTGCGCACGACGCGGCAACGTCGTGTCGTAGTTCCCGTCGTAGTAGTTGTATCCGGTCTGCCATCCGACGATGACGGATGTCCCGGCGGTCGCGATGCTCGTTCCGTCGACGTTCGCCGAACCGGAGATCTTCTTCGCCATCGACCACGTCACGCCGTCGGCGCTCGTCGTGTACTGCGCGGCCTCGGGAACGGAGGCGTCCAAGATGTACACGTCGTGGAGTTTGAAGTTGCTGGTCCCGGGCGTGCCCGTGTACTCGAGCGAGTTGCTGTAGTTCCACGAGTAATCACCGGGGACCGTCGTACGCGCCCCATCCCACGTGACCGCGGCGAACGCCGCTTGCGCGACCGCCAGGACGAGGACAATGGCCAGTGCGGTGGATCTGCGCACCATCCTGCTCACGCATTCCCTCCCATTCGGGACCGGGACGAGCCCCGCCCTCATCCGCGGTTCGCGTAGCCAATACGAACCAACCCGATGGGGTCAAGGGGCTGAACGGCTATTCAACGAACGGACTAGTCCGAACGTCGAACGCGCACCCTGAGGCTTCGGAACCGTTCCGCGGCAGCAACGAAGGGGTCGAGCGCCTCGATCAAGGCCTGCACCGCCCACAACAGTGCCTCGAACCCCTCGGGGTCGCCGTCGGCGCCCAGGAGAGCCGCGGCTCGGTCGGCGCCGACCCGAAGCGCCGCGGCGCACTCGTCCCACTCCGCCTCGAGCTCGGGACGGCGCCACGCGGCCATCCGTTCGTGCGCGTGCTGGATGGCGGCCTGGTACTCGACCAGGGCGTCGTTGAGCGGCCGGCCGGGCAGCCGGGTCCCCGGCAGCACGTCGGCCACCGCCGCCTTGGCGGGCTCGATCGCCTCCAGGACGTCGCAGAACGCCCGGAAGGCGGGCTCCAGCTCCGCGGGGAGCTCCTTTCGGCGGATCACGATGGCAGCAGATCCCGGCACCCGGCGACGATCACTCGTGGTTCGTTGGTCGCGACGGCGTCCACACCGGCGGCCAGGAGCGCGCGCGCCTGGTCGGCGTCGTCGACGACCCACGTGCCGAGCAGGATGCCCTCGCCGTGGACGCGCTCGGCGAACCTGTCGCCCTGCTCGGCTACGCGGCCGGCGAACGGCAGGACCCAGGCGTAGCCCTGCTCCCCCGCGAAGTGCAGCGCCGCGGCCCCGTCGACGGTGGGATCGGTCAGCAGACCGGTCGCGACCTCGGGTCTGGCCGCCAGGCTCGCCGTAAGCGACAGTGGGTTGAAGCTCGACACGATCACGTCGCCGGTGAACCCGACGTCGTCCAGGGCGCGGTGGACGAGCGCGACCGCGACCTCGTCGTCGGGGTCGAAGTCCGGGTCGCCGGGCACGTTCTTGATCTCGACATGGACCGCCGCCCGCCCCGAGTGCATCGCGAGGGTCTCGTGCAGCGTCGGCACGGCATAGGACGATCTTTCCGGGCCGGCGATCCGCGCACGGAGAACCTCGGCCAGCGTGTGGTCGCGGACCAAACCCGACCCTTCGGTCGTCCGGTCGAGCAAGGCGTCGTGGATGACCACGGCCTGCCCGTCGGCGGTCACGCGCACGTCGAACTCGACGGCCGCGGCGCCGGCGTCCAGAGCGGCCTCGAAGGCAGCCAGCGTGTTCTCGGAGCGCTCGGTCGGGGCGCCGCGGTGGGCCACGATCAGCGGAAGGCGCCCTTGACTGAACGGCCGTTCAGACACTATCGTCCGCCGTACGTTGCACATTCTTCGGTATCCGTAGGTAGCGGGACGAGATGACTGAACGGCGATTCAGACACGATCCGGACGATATGTGGTGGCTTCCCGACGCTCGCTGCATCGGCGAGGACCCGGAGCTGTTCTTTCCCATCGGTACCTCCGACGACGCGCTTTCCCAGGTGGCCGCGGCCAAGACCGTCTGCCATTCGTGCTCGGTCCGAGCCGACTGCCTCGAGTGGTCGCTCGCGACCTTCCAGGACGCCGGCGTGTGGGGCGGCCTCGACGAGGAAGAGCGCAGGGTGATCCGCCGGGCGCGCCGCCGCGAGGCCGCGGGCGAGCGGCTGCTCCAGCCCGCGGTGTAGCTCACGCCTGGCTGGCCGGGCACAGGTACTCGATCGGACACTCTGGGCAACGCGGTCGCTTCGCGGTGCACAGCGCACGCCCGTGGTCGATCAGCTCGTAGCTGAAGTGGTACCAGCGATCCTCCGGCACGAGGCGCATCAGATCCTGCTCGATCTTGTCGGGGTCGTGCTGCGCCGAGAACCCGATGCGGTTCGCGAGCCGCTTCACGTGGGTGTCGACCGGGATCCCGACGACGGTGCCGTACGCGTTCGACAGCACGATGTTCGCCGTCTTCCTCGCCACGCCACGAAGCGTGGTGAGCTCGTCCATCGTGTCGGGGACCTTTCCGTCGTACACCTCGACGATGCGACGGCACGCCTCCCGGATCGACAGCGCCTTCTGATTGAAGAACCCCGTCGGCTTGATGTCGGCCTTGAGCTCGTCCTCCGGCACGGACAGGTAATCCTCGGCGCTCCGGTACTTCTGGAACAGGGTCGCCGTGACCTCGTTGACCTTCACGTCGGTGCACTGCGCCGACAGGATCGTCGCGACCAGGAGCTCGAGCGGGTTCGTGAACCGCAGCGCGATCGTGGCGTCGGGGTATGTCTCTCCGAGGATCCGGATGACCTCGGGCGCGCGCACACCGATCGGATCGGCGCGCGTCAGGGCCTCGGGCGCCGCATCGGACATGCCGCCGATGCTACCCGGCGGCCGGCGCAGTCCCGCCGAGCGACATCGTGAGCTCCCAGTTGTCACCCGCTCGGTACTCGCCCACCCACGCACCGTCGTGGTGGACGTACACGCCGCCGGCGCCGTGCGTCGACCACCGCCCGCCGTCGCCGACGAGTGCCGTCTGCTCGTCGATCGCCACGAGCGTCCCGCCGGCAGGCGTCGCTGCCGTGATGAAGGCCTGCGCGCCCGGGATCCACGTCTCGACGATGTCCCAATGCGGCGCGAACAAGACCGCGGGGAAGTAGCCGAGCCCCGGCGCCCAGACGTGTTCCGGGTCCTCGGTGTTGGAGTCGAACGTCGGGTCGCTCAGGCACGCGACGCCGGCGCTGCACCCGGCGTAGGCGAGCGAGCCGTCGGCGACGCGATCGGTGATCCGTTGCCACACCGGCGACCCGGCCAGCACCTTCGCGAGGTACGCGGGGTTCCCACCGGAGAAGAACACCATGGCGGCCCGGTCGACGTCGGCGACGATCCGCGGATCGCCGGCGTCGTCGCGCGTAAGCAACGACGGCGAGACCGCCTCGATCCCTGCATCCGCGTAGTGCTTGAGCCCCTTGTCGACCCAGCCCTGGTACACGTCGTCGCCCTCGGGGGCGGAAGCCGTCGCGAGCACGAGCACCGGGCCGGAACGACCTTCGAGCAGCGATCGGTCGATGTCGATATGCCAGTCCTCGAACTCCGCCGCTCCGAGGAAAGCGTACGTACTCATGCCGACACCTCCGCGATCGCCTTCGCGAACCCGGGCAGGGATCGCTCCACCATGTCGTCGTTGGCCGTCACCGACAGCCGGAACCAACCAGGCATCTCGAACATCGCGCCCGGGAGGACGAACACGTCGTGTGCCCGTAGCACCTCCGCGAACCGGCGGTCGTCCTCGATCGGCGAGCGCACGAGCACATAGAAGGTGCCCTGCGGCTCGACCACCTCGTACCCCTGCTCGTGAAGCGTGGACACCAGCGTGTCGCGCCGCCGCTGAAGGACCGGGATGTCCGGCGCCATCGCGTTCAGGTCGGGGATCGCGTGCTGCAGGATCGAGACCGGATACGCCCAGCCGAGCGTGATCTGACCGATCTGCAGCGCCGCCCGGAGTTCATCGGCACCATCTATCTCGGGACCGACCGCGATGTACCCGAGGCGCGATCCGGGCGACAGCAACGTCTTCGCGTACGTGTACAAGAGGAAGGAGTGCGGGTAGTAGGCGACCGGCGTGGTGAACGTGTTCGGCGTGAACACGATCCGGTTGTAGGCCTCGTCCGACAGCAGGAAGATGCGGTGCCCCGAACGGGCGGAGCCCTCCTCAAGGATCGCCGAGAGCGCGGTGAGCTGCTCCGGCGTGTAGATCCGACCCGACGGGTTGTGCGGCGAGTTCACGATGATCGCGCGCGTGCGCGGCGAGATCGCCGCCTCGATCGCCCCGAGGTCGAGGTCGAAGTCGTTGTCACGGTCGGCGAGCACGCGCACCGGCGTCGCGCCGGCCGCGACGATCAGGGTCTCGTAGAAGAACCACGGCGGTGACACGAAGATCACCTCGTCGCCCGGATCAACGAGGGTTCGAAGCGCGACCGCGAGCCCGACGAAGTTGCCGTTCGTGAGGTGGATGTCCTCGTTCCGGAACGCGACGGGGAAGCGCCGACGCAGGTCATCCCCGACGGAGCGCACCGCGGCCGGCAGGTCCATCGTGTAGGCGTAGTGGTCTTTGCCGGTCGGCTGCGCGGCACGGACCAAGGCATCGACATAGGCCTGGGGCGCGACATCGTGCGGGTTGCCGTACACGAAGTCGCATGCCTCGGGCCGGCGCATCGCCTCCCATCGATCGTCGTCGGTGCCGAACTCCCGGAACAGGCCGAGAACCCGCATGATCTCCTCGGTCTGTCGTGAGACCGCGCCCATCAGCCGTCCTCCCGCGCTGCCTCGCGATAGGACTCGTCCCGGAGGAACCGCCGCAACCCGTCCTCGCCGAACACCTCGAGCAGCCCCTCGATCTGGCTCTCGTGCGCTTCGAGCGATCGGAGCTTCAGCTCGAGCGCGTCGTCGTCGCACGAGAAGTCGATGGCGAGGTCTTCGCGCTGGGTGACCGGCGGCGTGCCGGGCAAGAAGATGTTGAACCGCTCGAGCGACGGCACCACCTCTTCCACGAAGGCGGGCGTCTGCGTCGCATAGAACAGCCGGGCGCTGGGCTTCGCGACGGCCCGCCAGGCGTCGGTCGTCCACCGCGAGACGTCCTTATGTCCCTGATGGCCCGTCATCCCGTCGGGTCCGAAGGTGAGGATCGTGTCTGGGTCGACCTCCTGCACGATCGCGCGCACCTGCTCGGCGCCGGCTTCGTCGAGATGCTCCTGCATGTCGACGTCGACCGGCCCGTCGAGGAACCGATGCTCCATGACGCCAAGGATCTCGAGTGAACGCAGGAGCTCCTTGGTTCGGACTTCGCCCATCGACTCGGGCGGCCATCGGTCCTCGTCCATCGACCCGCCCTCGCCGCGTGTCGCCGTCACGTCGACCACTCGCTGGCGGTTGCGGGCGGCCGTCGCCATCAGCCCCGCCGACAGGAATATGTCGTCGTCTGGGTGCGCCCATACCCCGAGGATCGTGCCGAGCGCTGCGGTGTCCTGCATCGGGCCCCCTGTGCGATCGCGTGGTGGAGAGCATGCCCCAGCAGGGGCCGGACGTCATCCGGGCTCACACGAACCGTCACACGGATGCGCGCTCGCGTTACGGGTCGGTGATGATCGCGCGGATCCGGTCGCGGAGCGCCTCGGGCACATCCTTCTCGATGCAGCGCGTCGCGACGATCTCCTTCAGGTGCTTGCGGAACTCGGCCCGGTCGAGACACGGGGAACAGCCGGACAGGTGGTCGCTGATGCGCGCCGCGAGGTCGGGATCCACCTCGCCGTCGAGGTAGGCCTCGACCTCGAGAAGGGTCTCGGTACAGTCCGGTTGACACTCACGCATCGACGAATCCTCGCTCCTTGGCCGTCTCCCACAACGCTTTCTCGAGCGCTTTCCTTCCCCGGTGCAGGCGGCTCATCACGGTCCCGATCGGGGTTTCCATGATCTCGGCGATCTCCTTGTACGAGAATCCCTCGACGTCGGCGAGGAGCACCGGGAGGCGGAACCGCTCGGGCAGCGACTCGACCGCATCCTTCACGGCCTGATCCGGGATCGTGTCGAGCACCGTGGTCTCGGCGGAGTCCTCGACGCTTTGGCCCCCGAGGCGGTCGTAGAGGTACCACTCGTCCACGTCCTCGGGGCCGTCCACGGTCTGCGGCTCACGCTGCTTCTTGCGATAGGTGTTGATGTAGCTGTTGGTCAAGATGCGATACAGCCACGCCTTCAGGTTGGTGCCCTCCTGGAAGCCGCCGAAGCCGCGGTAGGCTCGAAGGTAGGTCTCCTGGACTAGGTCTTCCGCATCGGATCGGTTGCGGGTCATGCGCATCGCGGCTCCGTAGAGCGACGGCAACAGCGGCAAGACGTCGCGTTCGAACCGCTCACGCAGGGCGGGATCTTCGTGCGTCGCCGCGGGCTGGGCCATCGACCCAGCCTATCGGGACGACATCACAACGAACCGAGCCGTGCCCCTGTCTGTCATTCGCACCGCCGGATGCGAAGATGGAGGCCACATGCCCGAAAACACCCCCGGAAACGGCCGGCGCCCCAACGCCCCAGGTGGGACGCCGCCGCGTCCCCGTATGACCCCGTGGATCGTGATCGCTCTCGCGGTCACGGCGTTGCTCGCCTTCAACCAGTTCTCCTCGATCGCGGGAAGCAACGAGATCCCGTACAGCGACTTCCAGACCGCCGTCGAGACGAACAAGATCGATCCCAACACGCCGGTCAAGATCTCCGATTCGTCGGTGACGGGCGCGATCATCCAGGACGACGGCTCGAGTCAGAACTTCACGGCCAAGCTCTCGACCAACGTCACGATCGACCAGTCGTACACGGACTGGTTGAAGACGCACAACGTGACGTATGAGTTCGTCACGCCGAACCCGTGGCTCGGGCTTCTGTACAGCGTTTTGCCGCTCGTGTTGTTGATCGGACTGTCGTACTGGTTCCTGTTCCGACGAGTGGGTGCGGGCGGGGCGAACCCGCTCAACATGGGCAAGAACAAGGTCAAGATCTACGACCGCAAGGAGATGAAGACGACCTTCGCCGACGTCGCCGGTGTCGACGAGGCGAAGGAGGAGTTGCAGGAGATCGTCGAGTTCCTCCGGAACCCGAAGAAGTATCAGCGGCTCGGCGGTCGCATCCCGAAAGGTGTCTTGCTGCTCGGCCCGCCTGGGTGCGGCAAGACGCTGCTCGCCCGCGCCGTCGCCGGCGAGGCGAACGTGCCGTTCTTCTTCATGTCGGGGTCGGAGTTCGTCGAGATGTTCGTCGGCCTCGGCGCCGCGCGCGTCCGCGAGCTGTTCCAGCAGGCCAAGGAGAAGGCCCCGGCGTTGGTCTTCCTCGACGAGATCGACACCATCGGCAAGGGCCGATCCGGCGCGATGGGCGCGGGGTTCGGGGCGCACGACGAGCGCGAGCAAACCCTGAACCAGCTCCTCGTCGAGATGGACGGCTTCGACGCCTCCAAGGGCGTGATCATCATGGCCGCCACGAACCGCCCGGATGTGCTCGATCCGGCGTTGGTCCGTCCCGGCCGATTCGACCGCCAGGTGGTCGTCGACCGGCCCGACCTCCGAGGCCGCGAGGAGATCCTTCGCGTGCACGCGCGCGGCGTCGCGCTCGATCCGGAGGTCGACCTGACCACGATCGCGGCGCGAACGCCGGGCTTCACCGGGGCCGACCTCGAGAACGTCGTGAACGAGGCAGCGCTGCTCGCTGCGCGTCGCGAGAAGAACGCGGTGACAGAGCTCGAGCTCGACGAGGCGATCGACCGAGCGTCGCTCGGGCTCGAGCGCAAGTCCCGGGTCCTTTCCGAGAAGGAGAAGGAGCGCACCGCCGTGCACGAGATGGGCCACGCGCTCGTCGCGGTCAGCTCCGAGGACATCGACCCACTGCACCGCGTGACGATCGTGCCACGCGGCACCGCAGCGCTCGGCGTGACCTGGGTGCGCCCCACCGAGGACCGGTTCATGCGCACCGAGCCGGAGCTGAAGGACTCGATGGCGTTCGCGATGGGCGGCCGCTCGGCCGAGGAGATCTACTACGACGGCGTGATCTCGACGGGCGCGCACAACGACCTCGAGAAGGCGACCGACACGGCTCGCGCGATGGTCACGATGCTCGGGATGAGCGAAGACGTCGGCCCGATCTCGCTCGGTGACGAGGAGCGGCAGCAGAACCCGTTCGCCGGAGGCCCGCAGGTCTCGCAGAAGACCGCCGAGCTCATCGACGATGAGGTGCGACGGTTGCTCGACGAAGCGCACGCACGAGCCGTCGCGATCTTGACCGAGAAGCGCGACCTGCTGAACCAACTCTCGGCGCTGCTCATCTCGGTCGAGACGATCGAGGGTGAAGACCTGATCGCCTACGTGAAGGGGTCCAAGCCGATCCCGACGCCCGAGGATGCTCGTCGGGCGCTCGAGCAGCGCGCGGCCGACGAGGCCGCCGCGGCCGCCGCGGCCGCGACGCCGGATCCCGAGCCGCAGCGCCCGCCCGCGCCGACGCCGTACATGCCGCCGGCGCCGCCGATGCCGGCGGACTGAGCTTCTCCTACCGTCCTTCCGGCATCGTCACCGGTTGTTCGTGGTGGTGCTCGTGATCGTGGTCATGGTCGTGATGCTCGGGCTCGCCGGAGAGCACCAGGTCCCACCGGTCGCGGTAGCGATCGAGGAACCGGTAGAAGTTCCGCTTCGACCATGACGTGCGCTGCTTCTCGGTCGCTGCCGCCCACGCTCGATGCTCGTGCTTGGCGACCGGCATCGACACGACGCAGCAGCCGAGGCCCGCGTCCTTCACCTTGAACGACCAGTCGACGTCGGCCGTCCGGTACCAACGGAACTTCTCGTCGAACCCGCCGATGTGGGCGAGCACCTCCCGACGGAACGCCATGAGATAGCCCTCGACGGCGTCGCACGGGCCATCGTCGGGCGCCTCCTCGAACTCGCGAAGATCGTGCGTCACGATGCCGAAGGGACCGACGACACCCGTCGCTGGATCTTTGAGCGCCGTCTCGATCGGCGAGAAGACGTCGCCTGTTGCCTCGATCGAACCGTCGACGGCGATCACGATCGGAGCGAGCGACCGCGAGAGGCCCGCGTTACGCGCCGCGGCCCAGCCGGTGTCGTCACGGAGCCAGACGACCTCAACCTCGTCGCGCTCGGCCCATCGAGCCGCAGCCTCGCCGGTGATGTCGGCCACCACGAACTGCAAGCGCCGCGACCCCGCGTTCGCGTGGAACGCCGCCATCGCGCGGTCGATGTCGTCGGGCCACCCCTGCGCGACCCAATGGATCGAAACGTCATATGTCGCCTCGCGGTCGAGCGCCGACGGTATCTCCGACGCCGGCACCGCCCCAGACGCCGTTTCGTCGGGGGCTGCTGCCGGCACGAGGGTGAACCCGCCCGACGCATCGGTGACGATCCAGCCGCGGTCGGTGATCTGGGCGCGCAGGGCGTCGGCCGCCCCGAAGTCTCTGGCGGCGCGGGCCTCGGCGCGCTGCTCGGCGAGCCGCCGGACCGCCTCGGGTGCGCTCGGGGCCCTGTCGCCGCCGGCCTGCTTCGGTGCACCGGTCATCCCACCATTGTCCCGGCTGCGTCCGCGAACGTTGCAACGTTCCGGGGGTTCGTGGAGATCCCCGGCGCGGCAGCGCCGTCGGTCAGGCGGTCGCGACCTTCGTCGCGCCCCTCAGGCGCGACGCCATCGTCTCGAGCGTGCGCATCGCGATACTCGGGTGCTCGGCCAGGAGGCCCCGGAAGACCCATTCGGTCAGGGCGTAGAGCGTGATCGGCGTCGTCGAGGTCACCGTCGCGGTGCGGGGGCCACCGTCGAGCAGCGCCATCTCGCCGAAGAACTCCCCCGTCTTCAGGTGGTTGACCTTCCTGCCGCCGATCGTGACGTCGGCCTCGCCGTCCGCGATGACGAACAGCCCGGCGCCCGGGTCGCCCTCGGTCGCGATCACGTAGCCCGCGTCGTGTTTGATCTCCCGCACCTGCCGCGCGATCGTCTGCAGGTCCTTCTTCGAGCAGCCCTCGAAGATCGGAACCGATCCGAGGTGCTCCACCACATCGCTGATCGCCACGCCGATCCTCCCTCGAGTGGGGTGATGCTACGCGGGATGGCCTGACGGGTCCAGCCGGGGTCACCCGTCGATCGTGGGATATGCGAGCACCCCTGCGTCGAAGCGGCGCAAAACTTCCTCCGCAACGGCGACGGCGACCGGCTCGGCATCGATCAGCGATCGAGGTTCGACGCCGCCGCCCGTGAAGGAGGCGTGCATCTGGCGGGTCACCGCTTCTTCCCGGAACCCGTGATCGGTCCGTCCGAGGACGCGCCTTACGCAGGTTTCGACGGCCGGGAGCAGAACCGCGTAATGCACATTCGTGACCTGGCCGACGCGGAGGAACGTCGGCAGGAACCACGGACCGACCATGCCGTCGAAGATCGTCGTGAACCCGCCCTGCGCGAAGACGGAGGTCGCTCGAGCCGACGCCTCGGTGACCACCGTGTTCTGCTCTTGGGACTCCGGGAGCCAGGGGTCGATGTAGCCGTGCGCGACGAACCCGAAGAAGACGTCGCCCTGCACGAGCGCGGTCCGTTCGAACCGTTCGGCGACCACCCGGGCGACGGTGGACTTCCCGGCGCCCGGTGGTCCGGTGATGATGAGGAGCTCACCCACGGTGGCATCGTCGCAGGGAAAGCGGGATGCAGGAATCGTTCGAAACGCGAAAGCCGGCCCGAGTGGGCCGGCCTGCGTTTCGCGAGAGTCGCGGGGGTAGGATTTGAACCTACGACCTCTGGGTTATGAGCCCAGCGAGCTACCGGACTGCTCCACCCCGCATCACGAGGCTAGCGTCGATCGCCGTTCCCGACAAACCCAAGCGCACCGGTCCGACGACTCGACCGCGCGACCGGACGCCTACGGAGAAGCGCTGGGTGAAGCGGTGACCGGCGGCGACGCGGTCGCACTCGGCGTCGGCGTTGGTGACGTGGTCGTCGAACCGGACCCGCCACCTCCCGCGTTCGAAGCCGCCAACTGCTGCGCCTGCTGGACGAGCGCCTGCGCCTGCGCGAGCTCCGACTGATACGTCGCCAGATCACCGTTGGTCAGGGCCGCATCCGCCTTCTGGAAGTGGGTCAACGCCTCGTTCAGCAGGTCCTGGATCTGGTGGTCGACGCTCCCCGTCGCCGGACCACCGTTCCCGCCGGGGCCGTTGCCGCCGCCCGTCGGCACGCCGCTCGTCGCGATGCCAAGGGCATTGGGCAAACTCTTCCCCAGCGACACCTCCCCCTCGCTGCCGTTCACGACGATGACGCGCTTGAGCTCCGGGATCGCCGGCGATGCGTCGCTCGCCGTCACATACACCGGCAGCACATAAAGGAACGAGTCCTCGACAGGGATAACGAGGAAGTCGCCGAACGACAACGTCGACCCCTGCTGACCGACGAGGGTTCGGAACGACGAGAACGCCGGATCGTTGTTGATGCGCGCGAAGACCTGCGGCGGGCCCTCGATGCTCGTCGTGTTGCCCTCGGGGAACCGGAACATCGTGATGTGGCCGTACTGCTCCCCCGGGTCGGAGTTCGCGGCCATCCACCCGACCATGTTGGGCCGGCCGGCCGGCACGAACGGGATCACCAACTGGAACGCCTCCGTGCCCTCGCCCTGCAGCCGGATCAGCTGGTAGTAAGGCCGCATCGGCGGCGGCGTGCCGCTCGTGTCGGGTGCCAACGTCGGGTCGGGCGACACCTGCCAGAAGTCCCGGCGCTGATAGAACGAAGCCGGATCGGTCACGTGGTAGTTCGCGAATTGGTAGGCCTGCACCTGGAACAGATTCTCCGGATACCGGAAGTGTTCTTGGAGGCTCTCGCGAGCGTTCGTGATCGACAGGAACAACCCTGGGAACGCCTTCGACCAGACCTGGATGATCGGGTCGTTGAAGTTCGCCCAGTACGTGACGTGGCCGGTATATGCGTCGACGACGACCTTCACGGAGTTCTGGATGTAGTTGAACGTGCCGCCGAGGAGTCCGTCCGTCGCCGCCGTCCCGCTGACCGCCTCGGAGTACGGATATTCGTCGGTGGTCGTATACGCGTCGAGGATCCACTGCGGCTGTCCGTCGACGATCGCGAGGTATGGGTCGCTGTCGAACCGCAGGAACGGCACGGCCTTCGCGGCGCGCTGCTCGATGTTGCGATAGATCATCAGCCGGCTGGAGTCGGTGATCTGGTTCGACAGGAGCAGGTTGACGTCGCGGAAGTTCCACGCGAAGAGCAGCCGCCGGAAGATGTTGTCGACCGGGATGCCGCCGCTTCCCTGGTACGGGACCGTCTGCCCCGCGCCGTCGTAGTCGAGCTCACCCTGGGCGCCGGCGACGACGAAGCTCCCCTGGTCCTCCTCGCCGTAGTAGATCCGCTGCTGGACCATCTCGGGCTCACCCGTGGAGGGAAGGTTCTTCAACGTGAGGACGGGCTGGCCCTGGACGGTCGCGGTGTTCACCTGGGACGCGACCGCGCCGAACCCGTGCGTGTACGTCAAGTGCGTGTTCTGCCACGTCTGCGCGGTTGACTGGATGCCGGAAGGGTTGAGCTCTCGTGCGGACACCATGATCACGCGAGGGTTCTTCTCGCCTTCGAACTGATAGCGATCAACGTCGACGTCAAAGAAGTTGTAGTACTGACGGATCTGCTGGAACGCGGCGAAGTTCTTCTGCAGGGTCGACGGCCGCCAGAGTCGGATGTTGGACACCGTCGCCCGGTTGTCCTTGAGCTGTCCCGCGGATAGCGGCGATGCGGGTGTTTCGCGCGATTGTTGTTGGATCTCGTTCAGCCCGAACGCGTTCGAGGTCGCCTCGATGTTGTAGCCGATGTACGTCGACTCGAGCTGCTGCTCATTCGGCTTCACCTTGAACTGCTGCACGAACGAGGGATAGGCCGTGCCGAGCAGCACCGACACGATCGCGAGCAGCGCGACCGCGACGATCGGCAGGCTCCACTGCTTCGTCCGGATGTTCAGGAAGAAGAGCAGCGCGCAGATCACCGCGACGAGCGTGAGGAAGTTCAGCGCGGGCAGCTGCGCCTTCACCTCGGTGTAGCTCGCGCCCTCGACCACACCGCGCTGTGACGTGAGCAGGTCGAAGCGCCCAAGCCAGTAGCCCCAGGCCTTGACCAGCATCACCAGGCCGAGCAACACCGACAGGTGCGCGCGTGCGGCGGGCGTCACCTTGTCGGCGAACGCCGGCGCTTGGGGGCGGATCCCGCCCCAGAGCACGTGGCCGATCGCGACGAGCAGCGTCACGCCGATCAACGACGAGAAGAGCCACCCCTGCAGGAACCGGAGCCAGGGCAGCGAGAACACGTAGAACGCCGGGTCGCGATGGAACAGCGGCTCGGGGTTGCCGAACGCGACGCCGCTCGAGTTGCGCCACAGCAGAAAGACCTGCCAGTTGCCGCTGACCGACAGCCCGACGAGGAACGCGAGCGCCGCCGCGCCGAGCGGGAGCAACCACCGGAGGTACGGCTCCGTCGCGTCGCGGATGCGCTCGAGCGGGTCGAGCGGGTTCGGGATGATGGTCTCCTCAGGGCGGATCCGCCGCGCGATGACGAGGTTCACGTAGAGCAACGCGAAGAACAGCACCCCGAACACGACGCCGAGCCAGATCTTGGTCGACAGCGTGTGCCAGAAGACCGGCGACTGCTGGATCTCGTCGTACCAGAGGATCTCGACGATGAACCCGGCGAGGATGGTGAACAGGAAGATCGCGACGAGGACGCCGACGATGACCGTGGAGAGCCACCGTCGGCGGCGCGGAAGCGAGATCGTCGACATCGCGCCCGTCAGCCTACTTCAGCCCGTCGGAACGGTTGGCTGCAATGCCTGCAGCGCATCGTCGAACGTCTTCACGGAGATCACCTGCATGTCGCCGGTGTCGACCCCCTGGAGGTCTGCCATGTTGGCCTTGGGGGCCAAGAAGATGGTCGCTCCGGCCCGCTGCGCCGCGACGACCTTGTCCTGGATCCCGCCGATCGGATAGACCGTGCCGTCCGGGAGGATCTCGCCGGTGCCGGCGATCGTGCGGCCGGCCGTGATGTCGTCGACGGTCAGCAGCTCGTACAGCCCGAGCGCCCACATCAGCCCGGCCGAGGGGCCGCCGATCTCATCGGCGGTGTACGTCACGTCGATCGGGAAGGCGTCGATCATCGAGATGCCGACGAGCTTCTCGTTCTTCGGTCCGCAGGGAGCCCGCGTGAAGGTCTCCTGCACGGTGTTCCCGTCGACGTCGAGCTCGAAGTGCAGCGGCTCGTCGTTCGGGATCGTGTCGAACAGCTTCGACGCCTGATCGGCGGTACGCACCGGCGTGCCGTCGACGGACGTGATGATGTCGCCCGGATAGAGCTTCCCGTCGGCAGGGCACGTGGGCACGACGTTCTCGATCAACGCGCCCTCGCCGTGCTGCTTCGGGTACTTGTGCAGCGCGTGCAGCGCGACGGCCGTGGCCGCGATCTGGCTCTGGTCCATCTGCGAGACGCCGCGCTGCTGCGTGACGCTCACGGGCACGTCGGTCGGATAGACGACGCTGGCGTCCACGACCGAGAGCGTGTCGTCCAGCTGTGCGCGGAGCCACGTCAGCCCTGTGAGCTGCTCGTAGCGAACGGTGGTCAGGTCTAGCTGGCCGATCGGGTCGTACCGCGGCAGGCCATGGTAAATGATGCGGGGCAACACATCATGGGCGGGGCCGGGTCCCTCCGAGTAGAACGGCAGGGGCAACGCGATCGCGGCGAGGAGCAAGGCGAACAAGACAAGGCCGAGGCCGATCCGGATCCATCTCGAGCGAGTCTGCACGTGCTGATGCTACGGGCGCACCGTGTGGATGCTGTGACGACGCTCCGCCGGCGGGATCTGCGGCGATAGGCTCGACGGGGCATGCCGTACCTCACGGTCATCATCCTCGCGGTCGCGGCGGGCGGCGCCGTCGCCGCGTTCACCGTGTTGCAGGGACGGCCGCGGCAGCACGAGGCAGCCGGTGGGTCACCGCAGACGGCCCAGACCCGCGCGCTTCCGGCGGCGCCCACGGCACAGACGCGTCTGGTCGGCGCCCTCGGCCTGGTGGTGGCGGTGCTCGCGGGTGCGGGCGCGATCGCGGCGCTGTGCTTCCTGGCCTACGCGGCGGTCAAGCGCGCCGTCGGGTGAATCAACGCACCTCCGGCGTGACGTCGCGGAGCTCCGCGAGCAGATGGCCACTCAGCATGCCGTCGTCGCGTAGACGGCCCTCAAGGTTGTACCGGCCGGCCCAGTCCGACAGCGCGGCGGCCGTCGCCTCGTCCAGCGCTCCGGTGCGTTCGCCGTCGAACACGCCGACGGCCGCGAGCCGGCGCTGGAGCTCGCCGACCAGCTCCGGCGTCGCCTGCAACGGCTCGTCGGTGCGGATCAGCATCGTCGTGTCCCACACCGTGAACAGCCGGGCGAGCTCGTTCGGCGCGTCGGGATGATCGTCGACGCGCAGGTCGATATACCGGTCGTTGCGCCCCTCGTAGCCACCGCCCTCGCGGACGACAAGCAGCGCCGCCGATTGCTTTCCCCGCCTGTCGCCGCCGGCCGCGTCGCCCGCGAGCAACGCCGCCAACAGGCGGTCGCAGAGATCGCCCTCTGTATGGACGAACGTCTCGGCCAGCGCGCCGATCACATCGCCGCTCGCGAGGATGTTTCCCTGTGCGGCGAAGACATCGGCCGTCCGGCCGCCGGCCCAGTCCATGCAGTTGGCACCGGTGAACGAGGCCGCGCCGCCCTGCGCGTCGACGAACCCGACCTGACGCTCCTCGCGGTCGCCGTCGGGCTCGAGCACCGCATCGAGCGCGGCGGCCGCCGGCAGTCCCCCACCCATCAGCCGCAGCCCGTCGGGCCCGAAGTCGGTGTTCGCCCACGACTGTGTGGCGACCGCGCCCACACCCGCACGTGCGTACGGGACGACCGCGCCGACACACGGGAACCTCGACGCGACGGCCACGCCGAGGTCGCCATTGCGGGGATCGATCGCCACGATCGAGAACGTCATCGACGACCCGACCGTTCGAGCTGGAACGACGTGCGATACCGCTCGAGGTGCTCAAGCATGTGGCCGGCACCGCGCACCACGGTCTCGCGCGGCGACTCCGCGACGTGCACGGGCACCTCGCACTCCTGTGAGAGAAGCAGGTCGAGGCCCGTGAGCAACGCCCCGCCGCCCATCAGGAACATGCCCGTCTCGAGCACGTCGTGCGTGAGCTCGGGCGGCGCCTCGGCGAGCGTACGCCGCGCGGCCTCGACGATTCGACCGATCGGGTCGGCCATCGCCTGGCGTACCTCGACCTCATCGAGCCGGACCTCCACGGTGTTGCCCGAGGCGAGCTCGCGGCCGACGACCAACGCCGCCTTGCCGCTCCCCATCGGGAAGGCGGACCCCACCGCGCGCTTCACCTCATCGGAGGCGCGCTCGCCGATCGCGACGCCGTAGGTGTCACGCACGTGATCGTGGATCGCGACGTCGAGATCGAAGCCGCCGACGCCTACCGTCTGCCCCGACACGATGCCGCCCATCGACACGACGGCCATCTCGGAGCGCGCGCCGCCGATATCGACGATCAAGCTGCCGATCGGCTCCTGGATCGGGAGGCCGGCGCCGATCGCCGCCGCGAGCGGCTCTTCGACGAGCGTCACCTGTTTCGCGCCGCTGATCGCGACGGCTTCCTCGAGCGCCCGACGCTCGACCGGCGAGCTGCCGGACGCGATCGTGACGAGCACGCGCGGCTTCGGATACCGGCCGGGCGCCGCCCGCCGCATCACGACCTCGAGCAACCGCTGCGTGATCTCGAACTCGGTGAAGGTGCCGTCGCGAAGCGGCCGCACCCCGACCACATCGCCCGAGCCGCTCCCGATGATGCGCCAGGCCTCCTCGCCGACCGCGACGACGCGATCGGAATCGGCGTCCAGCGCGACCACCGTCGCGTCGTCGAACACGATCCCATCGCCCAGCCGATAGACCAGGACGCTCGCGGTCCCGAGATCGATCGCCAGATCCCGTGCCATCGGCTAGGCCCCCATCACCCAGTCGGCGCCGCCCGACGAAAGAGCCTCCTTCTTCCAGATCGGGACGTCGCGCTTGAGCTCCTCGATCCCGAACCGCGCGGCGTCGAAGGCCTCAGCGCGGTGCGGCGCCGACACCGCGACGACGACGCTGATCTGCCCCACCGCGAGCGTGCCCGTCCCGTGGAGGAGCGCAACGGCGCAGACCGTCCACCGGTCGTGGATCTGGCCGGCGATCTCCTCGAGGCGCTCGGTCGCGAGCTCGTCCCACGCCTCGTACGTGAGCTCGGTGACGTCCTCGCCCGCGGCAGAGTGCTCCCGGACGGTCCCGACGAACACGCAGGTGCCCCCCGCGGCCGGGTCGGCGACGGCTGCGAGCGCCTCATCCACTGACGGCGGAGCGGCGGCGATCCGCACGAGCGTCCGACCTCGGGTCACGGCGCCCATCGTAGCGGCCGTGCGCCGGCCCTTCGCCGGGCAGCGCGTAGGCTGGCTCGCATGTCGACACCGCAGTTCCCGTTCGGGATGGATCCGGAGTCGTTGCGGGACGCGCCACTGTTCCAGGAGCTCCAGCGGGTGATGAGCAGCTCGTCGGGCCCGGTGCAGTGGGAGCTGGCGCGCCAGCTCGCCGTCGCCGGCGCCGCCGAGGCCGGGGCGGATCCCGAACCGAGCGCGGCCGCTCGCGACGGGCTCGAGGACGCCCTCCGTGTCGCGGAGCTGCAGGTGGTCGACTTCACCGGCCTCGAGCCGGCGACCGACCTGCTTCGTGTGGCGCTTTCTCGCCGCGCCGACTGGATCGCGGGGGCGATCGATGCCTACCGGGCGCTCGTCGAGTCGGCGGCGGGCCGGCTGCAAGACGCGCTGGGCCGAGCGATGATCGAGCAACTGCCGGCCGACGCGGAGGCAGAGGAACCGCTCGCGGCGCTCGGGCTCGGCTCGCCACAGGACCTGATCCGCCAGCTCGGTCCGTTGCTTCAGGCGACGCAGATCGGCCAGGTCTTCGGGTTCCTCGCGGCGCGCGTGCTCGGCGACCACGACGTGGGCATCCCGCGCGCGGCGACCGGCCCGGTCGGGTTCGTGTTGACCAACATCGAGCGGGTCGAGTCCGACTGGTCCCTCGACCCGCGCGAGTTCCGGACGTTCGTCGCGATGCATCAGGTGGCTCACCGCCTGCAGTCCGAGCGGCCGTGGGTGCCGGCGTACGCGGCGCGCATCGTCGACGACTTCCTCTCGACGATGACGATCGACGTCGACGCGATCCAGCAACGGTTCGCCTCGCTCGCACCGAGCGACCCCGAGTCGTTGCAGGCGGCGTTCGGCGGTGAGGACGACGCCATGTTCGGCGTCGTGCTCGACGACGAACAGCAGCTGAAGCTCGACCGGATCCGCGCGCTGGTCGGGGCGGTCGAAGGCCACGGCGATCACGTCGCGACGACGATCGGCGCGCGGCTGCTCGGCACGTATCCGCGGATCGAGGAGGCGATGCGACGCCACCGCGAAGACGAGGAACTCGACCCCTTGTTCGCGCGGCTGCTTGGCGTCGACGTCGGGCGCGAGCATGTCGAGCTCGGCCGGCGGTTCTGCGAGACGGTGGTCGAGCTCACCGACGAGGCGACGCTCAGCTCGATGTGGGCCGACGCCGACGCGCTGCCCGGGCTCGCCGAGCTCGAAGAGCCGCGGTTGTGGCTGGCGCGCACCGTCTGAGCCGGGACGTCCGGTATCCTTCGCGCCATGCCGGAGCTGATCGCGGGTGAGCTGGTCGCGGCCGCAGTCGTCGACGCCCGCGTCTGGGAGTCCCAGGGCGACGTCTCGCCCGACGGGGTATACCTGACCGGCCAGCCCGGTCCCGCGCTGCCGTTCGTCATGTTCCGCGCGTGGAAGGTGCCCGTCGGCATCGTCCAGGAAGAGGTCCGGCTGTTCGGCCCGTCGGGTCGCATGATCTTCCGCTGGGGCCCCGAGTACCGCCGGATGGGCGGCATGTTCGACCTCACGACCGAGGTCGACCGCGTCACCAACGCCGTGTTCGACGAAAGCGGCCTGTACGTCGCGTCGTTCGTCCTCGATGGGCAGGTGCTCGGTGAGATCGAACTGCCGGTGTACGTCCAGGCCGAGCCGCCGGCACTCGACAAGGCGGTCGAGGAGGGCCTCAAGAAGTCCGACGTCATCTGGGTTGGCGCCGACATCGCCGGCCGGCGCAAGACCGTGCCGGCGTGGTTCGCCTACAAGAACGGCAAGGTCTACGTGCTCTCGCAGCGGGAGGTCGGGCCCGACGAGCAAACGATTCCGGGTGCCGGAACGGCGCGCGAGTTCGTCGTCATCACCCGCCGGAAGCTCCGCGACACCTCGCTCGACGAGCTCGCCGCGGCGGGGCGCATGCTCGAGGGCCCCGAGTGGGAGGCCGCCGCGGCGACGCTGGTCGACCGGCGCCGGTCGCGCAACGGCCCGCCCGCCGACGCGATCGCGCGCTGGCGCGGCACCTGCGACATCCTCGAGCTGACGTTGAACGTCCCGTCGGCCTAGCGGTTCACCGGCCGACCGAGCGCGTCGGCGATCGCTTGCAGCTGCTTGCCGAGGGCCACCATCTCCTCTGGTACCAGCGCCTGCGCGCCGTCGACGAGCGCGTCCTCGGGACGCGGGTGGATGTCGATCATCACCGCGTCGGCCCCGGCGGCGATCGCCGCGCACGCCATCGGCGCAACGAGCGATCGCTTCCCGACGGCGTGCGACGGATCGACCATCACGGGTAGGTGGGATTCCTGTTGTGCCACGGCCATCCCACCGAGGTCCAGCGTGTTGCGCGTGGAGGGCTCGAACGTACGGATGCCTCGTTCGCACAAGATCACCTCGGAGTTGCCGCGCTGCGCGACGTACTCCGCGGCCTGAAGCCACTCCTCGATCGTCATCGCGAGCCCGCGCTTCAGCATCACGGGCTTGTTGGTGAGACCGACCTCTTTCAACAGCTCGAAGTTCTGGGCGTTGCGCGTGCCGATGCGGATGCAGTCGGCAACGTCCGCGACATGGGCCACCTGTGAAACGTCGACAACTTCGACGACGAACGGCAGCCCGTAGCGTCGCCGCGCCTCTTGCAAGATCTCGATCCCCTGTTCGCCGAGCCCCTGGAACGAGTACGGGGAGGTCCGCGGCTTGTAGACGTCGCCACGCATCACCGACGCGCCCGCGTCCTTCGCCGCCTTGACGGAAGTCATCGTCTGCTCTTCGTTCTCGACGGCGCACGGTCCGGCGATGATCGTGAACGAGTCGCGCCCGATCGGCACCGTCCCGATCTTCACGACGGTCGTCTCGGGGTGGAGGTCCCGCGACACCATCTTGTACGGCTTGCCGATCTGGATCACGTGGTCGACGCCGGCCATCTGCCGCCAGTCGATCGACTTGAACCGCTCCGTGTCGCCGACGAGCCCGATGATGGTGTGCACCGTGCCGCGGGAGACGAACGCCTCGCCGCCGTTCGACCGCACGCGTTCGGAGACGGCTTCGATATCGCCGTCGGTGGCGCTGTGCTCCATCACGATGACCATGTGGTCGAACCTCCACGTTCGGCCCGGTCGCACAGCCCGGGAAGTCGAAACCCCGGG
>Ga0136846_1227584_pt1 | contig 22076 bp, 19 predicted proteins | sample HopSoiMetagenom2_FD_96841 | JGI IMG/M metagenome (GOLD analysis project Ga0136846, IMG submission 96841) | Grasslands soil microbial communities from Hopland, California, USA - 2 Assembly 2016 (version 4) | ecosystem: Environmental > Terrestrial > Soil > Grasslands | place: USA: Hopland... | reverse complement strand
TCGCCGTACCCGACCACCACGACAGCGTTGTCCTCCAGGCCACGACCGGCCACCGAGCGGTACGTCGCAGTCACGGTGTCCGGCGTCGCGCCGAGGAAGAGTTGGGTCAGGTAGACCGGGTGGCAGCCGAGGTCGGTGAGTGCCCCGCCGATCGCGGCCTTGGGCTCGAAGAAGCGCTGCGGCAGCCAACCCTCCTTGCCGTCGCGCGAGATGGCGCCGTCGTGCGAGAGCCGCACCCGGCCGTAGGTCAGCCGGCCCAGTGATCCTTTGTCGAGCACCTCGCGGATCGCCGTCGTGTAGCCGTGCGCGAGCCGCGGCAGCGAGACCGTCAGCTTCACACCGGCCGCGTCGGTCGCGGCGATGATTTCCTCGGCCTCGGCCACCGTCGGAGCCAGCACCTTCTCGGTGAAGATGTGCTTCCCGGCCTGCGCCGCCGCGAGCATCACGTCGCGGTGCACATCGGTCGGCGTCGTGATCACGACCCCGTCGATGTCGTCGCGCGCGAGCAGCGCATCCAGGTCGCCGGTGAATTCCACCCCGAACTGCTCGGCACCGGCCTTGCCGCGCTCGGCGTCGTCGTCCCAGACGGCCACCAGGTCCGTCCCCGGGTGCGCCTGGGCCTGCCTGGAGTAGTCGCCGGCGTGCACGTGCCAGAAGCTGAGCGTCGCGATCTTGAGCGGATTGGACACTGTGGTCCTCCCTCGTCGGAAACGTTTCGGATCGACCGTCGGCAGATCACGGTACAACGTTGTCAGAGGCGGTGGGGAGGTCCCGGCGCGCCCTGTTCACCCACTGGGATCCGTGCGCAGAGCGACTGCTCATACCGGGCTCAGGAGTGTTTATAGTTATTCAGGAGTCCTGGATAACTGGAGGAGCGGCGATGACCGAGGAGTTGGCCGGCGGGGATCTGTCCCGGTTGCGGCAGCTCAACGCGGCCGCCGTACTCCGGGAGTTGCGCGGCGACCAACCGCTCACGCTCACCGAGCTGTCCAAGCGCACCCGGCTGTCGCGGGCCTCGACCGAGGATGTCGCGCGGGACCTGCTCGGGCGCGGCTGGCTGACCGAGCTGGCGCCGGCCCTCGGCTCGGTCGGCCGCCCGGCCCGGCGGTACCGGTTCAACGCCGAAGCCGGCCGGATCCTGGGCGTGGACATCGGCGGTCACAAGGTCCTTGCCCTGGTCACCGATCTCGACGGCCAGGTGCTGCACCAGTCACGCATCACGGTCGATCCCGGGCTCGGGCGCCGCGAGCGGCTCGCCGTACTGGACAAGTGCGTCACGAAGGCACTGGCCGACGTCGAGGCGGGCCACATCTGGTCGACGGGCGTCGCGACCACCGGCTTGGTCGACGGCACCGGCAAGGTGTTGCTGTCCGACTCGCTGCCGGAATGGACCGGCGTCGACCTCGCCGCGCACGTACGCCGCCTCGTGCCGGGCCCGGTGCGCGTGGAGAACGACTGCAAGCTGGCCGCACTCGCCGAGTCCTGGCGCGGCGTCGCCCGGTACGCGAAGGACGTGGTGTTCCTGCTGGCCGGACTGCGCACCGGCGCCGGCCTGATCATCGACGGGAAGCTGCACCGTGGCTTCGCCAACTGGTCCGGCGAGATCGGCGCGCTGCCGGCCGCGGGCTGGCTGCGAGCGCCGGAACATCTGCACAGCTGGATTGCGCGCAGCGGGCGGCCGGAGGCGTCGGACGAGTTCGAAAGCGTCTTCTTCGCTGCGCGCAGCGGCGATCGCGACGCCGTGCGCGCGGTCCGCGGGTACGTTCGCGACCTCGCGGTCGGCGCCTCGGCGCTGGTCCTCACCCTCGACCCCGAGCTGGTCGTGATCGGCGGCGGGTTCTCCCGCTCGGCAGACGTGATGGTCGAGCCGCTGCGCCGCGAACTGGACCGCTGGTGCCTGCGAACGCCGGAGATCCGGGTCTCGGCCTTCGCCGACGAAGGGGTGGCGCTCGGTGCCGTCCGGCTGGCCCTGGACGAGGTCGAGTCGACGATCACCACCGGGCTGGGACGTGGCTGAGCCCTTGACATAATTTCCCTGGACTCCATGATTATTCTCATCGCCCCGCCAGCGAGAGGAAGCATCATGATGCGTCCGTTCCGCCTGCTCAGCCCGACTTCGGCCGGCCTGGTGCCGGATGCGCTGTCCACTCGCCCCGAGTACTCGATCCGCCGCGCGAACCAAGGAACCTGGGACGCGGCGGCCGGGATGAACTCGCTCCTGCACACCCTTACCGTCAGCTAGGAGAGGTCCCCCATGAGACGGCTTGCTGCGGCTATCGCCTCGCTCGGCCTGTTGTTACCGGCCCAGGCGGCGATGGCTCACGACGATCCGACCACCACCCGCACGTACGCGCCGAGCGACGAGGTGATCGCCAACCAGGAGCGCGGCTTCTACCACCACGCCGAGACGCACTACCGGGCCGACGGCACCGGCTACGTGCCGCTCGACCTGACCACTTTGCGCAACTTCCGGACCCAGGAGAAGATCACCCAGATCCTGCGGCTGTTCTACCTGGAGAAGTTCGCCAAGCAGGACGTGATCGACAAGCACTATCTCGACCTGATGCAGGCCGACTTCCGCACCGCCCGAGCGGCCGGCGTCAAGATGATCGTCCGCTTCGCCTACGCCCTGCCCGGCGACGGATGGCCGCCGCCGACGCCGTACGGCGACGCACCGGTCGCGCGTGTCGTCAAGCAGATCCAGCAGCTCACGCCGATCCTCCGGCAGAACGCCGACGTGATCGCCGTCGTGCAGTCCGGGTTCGTCGGACTCTGGGGCGAGGGTTACTACACCGACTACTTCTCCGACCCGCAGGACCCGAGCCAGGTGTCGGACCAGAACTGGGCCGACCGCAAGGCCGTGATCACGGCGCTGCTCAAGGCGCTGCCCGCGGACAAGATGATCCAGGTGCGGACGCCGTACATGAAGCAGCGGATGTTCGGCGTACCGACCGGGACCGCGGGGGCGCTGACGGCTGAGCAGGCCTACAACGGGTCGCCGCTGGCCCGGATCGGCCATCACAACGACTGCTTCCTTGCCAGCCCGGACGACTTCGGCACCTATCTCAGCGACCCGATCGAGCTGGACAAGGACTTCGTTGCCCAGGACACCAATTACGTGCCGGAAGGCGGCGAGACCTGCGCCGTGAACCCGCCGCGCTCGGAGTGGCCGTCGGCCTCGGCGGAGATGGCCCGGCTGCACTTCTCGTTCCTGAACATCGAGTACCACCCGGACGTGCTGGCCAGCTGGGGCGACAACATCACCATCGCCAAGCAGAAGCTCGGCTACCGCTTCGCGCTGACGCAGGGCACGTTCACCGACCAGGCTCACCCGCGCGGCAACGTCCGGGTCAACCTGCAGATCCGCAACGACGGCTGGGCTGCGCCTTACAACCCCCGCCAGGTGCAGGTGATCTTCCAGAACGACAAGAACACCTACAAGGTCAACGTCCCGGCCGACCCGCGCCGCTGGGGAGCCGGTACGACGACCAACCTCAACTGGACCGTGCCTGCACCGCCGGTGCCCGGTAAGTACAAACTGCTGCTGAACATCGCCGACCCGAAGCTGCAGTCCCAGACCCGCCTGCCGGGTTCCTCGGAGAGTTACAACGCGGTGTACGCCGTGCGTCTCGCGAACACCGGGACCTGGCAGTCGAGCACCGGGTTCAACGACCTCGGCCAGACGGTAACTGTCGGATAGCGGCCTACGCCGAGCCGTGTGCCCGGAACCTGGTCCGGGCACACTGTTCGGCTTTCGGCACGTCGGTTACCTGCTGTCCCGGGGTGCCGGTTGTGGTAGCGCTGCGATGTCGGGCCGGACGTCGTGCGGGATGCCGGCGGCAGCGTAGGCGTCGGCCTCGTCGAGGGTTTCGTGGAGCAGGAGCTGCTCGGCGATGGAGTCCAGGCGGGATCGGTTGTCACGGAGCAGGCGGCGAGCTTCGGCGTAGCACTGTTCGATCAGGCGGCGGACCTCTTCGTCGACCGTGTTGAGCAGCTCGTCGGACACGCCGGCTGTGCGCGCGTCGCCTTCGGGCGGGAGCACGGAGACCGGGCCGATCGCCTCGGACATGCCCCAACGGCCGACCATCGAGCGGGCGATCCGGGTGGCGGTCTCGAGGTCGCTCTCGGCGCCGGTGGTGACGACTCCGAGGACCTCCTGCTCGGCCGCCATGCCACCGAGTGCCCCGATGATCCGCCCGCGCAGGTACTCCACGTCGTACCCGTACCGATCACCCTCGGGTGTCGAGAGCGTGACGCCGAGCGCCCGCCCGCGGGGGATGATCGACACCTTCCGGACCGGGTCCGCCCCGACCTGGATCATTCCCAGTAGCGCGTGACCGCCTTCGTGGTACGCCGTACGCCGCCGCTCCTCCTCCGGCATCACCACGTTGCGCGCCGCCCCGAGCTGGATCTTCTCCAGCGCGTCGGTGAGATCCCGCAGGGTGATCTGCAGCTCGCCCTGCCGCGCAGCCGCGAGCGCCGCCTCGTTCAACAGGTTGGCCAGGTCCGCGCCGGTCATCCCCGGCGTGGCCCGCGCGAGCGCGCCGAGGTCGGCATCCGGTGCGAGGGGTTTGCCGCGCGCGTGCACGCGGAGGATGGCCTCCCGGCCTTTCTGGTCGGGGGCGTGCACCGTGATGGTCCGGTCGAACCGCCCCGGCCGCAGCAGTGCCGGATCGAGTACGTCGGCACGGTTCGTGGCCGCGAGCACCACCACCCCCTCGGTGCCGGAGAAGCCGTCCATCTCGGTGAGGATCTGGTTCAGGGTCTGCTCACCCTCGTCGTGACCTCCGACCGACCGGGCCCCGCCGCGCGCGCGGCCGATCGTGTCGATCTCGTCGATGAAGATGATCGCCGGCGCGACCTTCCGCGCTTCACCGAACAGCTCCCGGACCCGGCTCGCACCGACCCCGACGATCATCTCGATGAACTCCGACGCACTCGCTGAGAAGAACGGCACGCCCGCCTCTCCCGCCGTGGCGCGCGCGAGCAGCGTCTTACCGGTACCGGGCTCGCCCTCCAGCAGTACACCCTTCGGCGCCCGCGCCCCCAACCGCCGGTACTTGTCCGGATCCTTCAGGTAGTCGACGACCTCCTCGATCTCCGCCTCGACCTCGTCGATGCCGGCGACGTCGGCGAACGTCACCCGCACACTGCTCGGATCGACCGGCTTCTTCTGCCCGCCTCCTCCGCCTAGCAGTCCGCCGAGACCGCCACCAAGACCGCCGCCGGCCCGTTGCCGCCGGAACAGCCACCAGTAGAACGCCGCGATCAGGATGAACGGGCCGAGTGAGATCAGCAGGTTCAGCAGCACGCCACGCTGCGCGACCACCGGGGTCGCCCGCACCGTGGCACCGCCCTTCTGCAGGTCGCCGTACAGATTGTCGTTGGCGAACGTCGGCCGCTCGGTGGTGAACTTCGTGAACGTCTCGTCACTCTTGCCCGGCACCGGAGCGGCCTGTTTCAGCCGTCCCTGGATGGTGTCACCCCGGGAGAAGATCTCGGCCACGTTCTGTTTCTGCACCTGAGCGGTGAAGTCGGTGTACGCGATGGTCTTCTGGCCGGCGGACATCTGATCCTGCATCGTGGTGAGCAGGAACAGCACCAGGTAGCCGCCGACGATCCAGGCGACCCACCGCCACCAGCGCGGCCGGCGCGGTTTGTCGTCGCCGTGCCCGGCCGGCAGCCCCTCGGTACGCCACGGCTTGTGCGGCGGCCGCCGTACCCCGTCGTCACGCCCGCCCTCGTCGGGCCGCTGGCCCCGGTCTGCCGTGGACTGGTCTCCCGGTGGCTGATCCTTCTCGGTCATGCAGCCAACATAGGACGAGAACTCGCCCAGAAACAGCAACAACTCCGAGTCGTAGAGGCGGCAGGGCCATCCGGCTGATCGTCAACGGCGGTCCGGCCGGCCTTCACGTCGCGGTCCGGATTGACCGGGCGTTATGGGACAACGTCGTCGTGGCGGTTCGTCTGCTGACAGCGGAAGGGGGTTCTCCGGGTGCAGTGTCTGCCGCAGGCTGGAGGGGACGACAGCCTGGAGGACAGCATGTACCTGGAGAAGCCCGCCGCAACCTGGCCGCCGGGAGGCCCGGAGATCCCGAAGCCGTGGCCGGGGATCCCGCCGAGGCCCGGCGTACCGGGACCGGGCGGCCCGCAGCCGGGCGTCTCGCCCGCACCTCAGCCGATTCTCCCGTCCTGGCTGGAGCCCGCGTCGATCAGTCTCGAGCGGGAGCTCGCGGATCGCCTGCTTGCGCATCGGACCATTCTGGTCGACGGCCGGCTGGACGAAGCGCTGGCGAGCCATGTGACGGTCCAGCTGCTCCTTCTCGATGCCCAGGGCAACGACCCGGTCACGATGCAGCTGTCGTCCGCCGACGCCGACCTGGAGCCGGCCCTCGCCCTCGTCGGCGCGATCGACCTGATCTCGGCACCGGTCCATGTCGTTGCCCGCGGCACCGTCCGTGGTCCCGCGATCGGCGTACTGGCCGCGGCCAAGCAGCGTGAGGCGCACCGGCACACGCTGTTCGTCCTGTCGACGCCGCACTTCTCGGGCGACGGCACCGCCGACCAGCTCGCGGTGCTCGCCGACCAGCACACACGTCAACTGGCTCGGTTCCGCGACCTCATCGCGCGGGCCACCGGGCGATCGGACGACGAGATCGCGGCCGACCTCGAGGCCGGTCGCGTCTTCAGTGCCGATGAGGCGAAGGACTACGGCCTGGTCAGTCGGCTGCTGTGATCGTCAGCACGAGGCGGCCAGTGGCGTCTCCGGTCGACTGACGCTGCCACGCGCTCTCCACGTCCGAAAGCGCTACAGTCTCGTGAGCGACTGCGATGGCGCCGGCCGCCGCGTGCCACAGTACGGCGGTCAGCGCATCACGGCGTTGCTCTGCCGTCAAGGCGTTGTTCGTGTACCCGAGCACGCCGGCCGTCCGGCTCCGCAGAACCGACGACGAGAACGTCGCAACGTCGCCCGACGACCCGCCAAGGTTGACGAGCCGTCCGCCAGGCGCCAGCACCCGCGACGCAGCCGTCGCCGCCGCCCCGAAGACCGAGTCGATCACCACGTCGTACGACGGCGCTCCGAGCCGAGCCGTCAGCTCGTCGATATCGGTGCTCTGGGCAACCACCTCGTCGGCGCCGGCCGCAAGCGCCCGCTCCCGGGACGCGTCCGACCGCACCACTGCGACCACCCGCGAGGCCCCGAGGACGCGGGCCGCCCCGATTGCAACCTGGCCGACGGCGCCGCCACCACCGAGCACGAGCACCTGCTCCCCCGGCTGCAGCTGAGCCCGCCACGTCAGCGTCATCCACCCGGCCACTCCCGACAGCCCGATCGCAGCGACCATCGCATCACCGACCGGTGTGTCCAACGGGATGAGGTCCACATCCGGCACGGCAGACCGCTCCGCGAAACTCCCGTCACCTGTCGCCATTCCGGCCGACGTCGCGAAGAACACCCGGGTTCCGGGTACCACCGTCGCGGACTCCTCGACCACGCCGACCCCCTGCACACCCGGCACGTACGGCAGCGCCGGCGGGCCGAAGTACGACGTACCGGACGCGCAGAGCAGGTCCAGCGGCACCACCGGCGCCGCGGTCACTCGCACGATCGACTGCCCGTCGGCCGGGATCGGGTCGGGGTGCTCGGTATGGGTCGGCGGTTCACCATGCGAGTGCAGGACGGCTGCGCGCACGAGATCTCCTCAGGTGGCGATGTCGGGATAAGGCAAGCTGAGGTGCTGCAGCGCGCGTCCGTACGCCTTCTGGTACTCGAGCGGACCGTGGTCGCGCTCGAACATCGCGATGAACAACGTCAGCGTGAGGAACGGGTGCGCGCCCAGCCCGAACAACGCGACATGGTCGTGCTCGCGCAACGCGCGCCGCTCGTCCTCGGTCAACTCGAGCCAGGTGGACTTCTCCGCCACAGCGCAGTTCAGGATCTGGTTGGCCATCTCCTGCTCCCACCAGGTCACCGTCCCGGCTGGGTCCGCGCGGTACCGCTCGACGAGGTCGGGGTCGCGATCGATGGTGTAGAGGAACTTGTTCAGCAGATATCTGCTCATACCGGCACTCCGTTCGGGTACCAGGTGAAGTAGGCCTCCATGGTGTGGAACAGGTCGAGCGAGTCGACGTGATCCGCCTTGGCGCCGGCGCCCGCGACACCCATCATCAACATGAAGTCCATGAAGCCGTGTGTCGCGTTGCCCGGTTGATGCAGGCTGTCCAGCGTCACCTCGGCCAGGCAGCCGTCGAGGTCGCCGCCGGCGATCCAGTCCACCGCCTTGCGGTCGAACTCCGGGTCCGGACCGTGCGCACCGAACTGCCGCGGACCGCCGAGCTCGAGCGAAAGGTGCCCGGTACCGATGATCGCCACCCGCTTGTCGATCGGCCACGACTCCACGAGCTGCCGGATCGTCCGGCCGAGCTCCACGAACCGCCCCGGTCGCGGTAGCGGCGGCGCGAAGATGTTGGTGTAGATCGGCACGATCGGCAGGTCGGCCTCCGGGCGGAGCGTGATGATCGGGCAGGTGATGCTGTGGTCGATCCGCAACTCGTTGCTGAAGGCAAGGTCGAAGCCGGCGTCCAGCCCGTTGCGCAGGATGTGCGCGGCCAGTTGCTCGTCGCCGGCCAGTCGCATCCGCGGCAGTCCGAACTCGCGTTCCTCGTTGTACCAGTTGGCGTCGAAGTACGGTGCCTTGCCGACCAGGAACTGCGGCATGTTGTCGAGCCAGAGCTGGTGGAAGTGGTCACTGCCGACCATCACCAGGATGTCCGGGCGGGCCTTGGTCAGTGTCTCCCGGAACGCCTCGATCTTCGCCACCCACTCGTCGGCGAACGGCGGCCGGTCGGCGCCGGTGGCGGTGCTGGCCCGGTAGTAGAACGGATGATGGGTGGAGGCGATCACCGCGGCGACTGTGGCCATGTGGTGCTCCTTCGTGCAATCAGGTTTCCGGATCGACGTAGACGGCGTTGCGATCGACAGCCAGGTAGGCGTCCATACCGATGGGCCGCCGGCGTTCCTCGGCGAGCTGACCCAGCAGACCGGCCGCCCGGGCCAGCAGCGCGAAGCCCCGCAGCAGCTCGACCGGCAGGCCGAGGTCGGCGAGCGCAGCGCCACAGACCCCCGCGCCGTTCAACGGAAGCTTGCGCCCGAGGACCTGCTCGTGCACCCGGCCGATGGCCTGGAACAGCCGAAGGTGCGGGCCTTCCAACTCCTCCTCGCGAGCGATGCCGATGAGCACGGGAGTGCGTGGATCGAGCACCTTGTGCACCGGATGGCCCAGGCCTGGGATGTACTTCCCGCTTGCCTTCGCCTGCCGCACGATCTCCAGCGCCAGCGCATCCCACCCGGCGTCATCCTGCGGCGCCTCCCGGCCTTCCAGTGCCTGATGCAGGAAGAGGCCGCAGTCCTCGGTCACGCCGAGGAACCGCGATCCACCACCGAGCAGGCCGGCGGCGAGTGCACCCTGCAGCGAGTCCGGCGCCGAGAGGTAGGTCAGTCGGGCCGCGATCGCCGTCGGGGTGAACCCGTGATCCGCCAGCGCCACCAGGACGGCCTCGAACACCCGCGTCTCGGACGGTGTCGGTCGACGGAGGGCCACCAGCCAGAACGCCAACTCACCGAACCCGACCTTGCCCATCAGATCCGCGGTCAGGTCCTGTCCAAGCAGCCGGATTTCATCGGCTGTCGACGTACCCAAGGAAGTCGGAAAGGTCATTCGCTCAGCCACTTCCTTAATTCCGCGCCGTGTTCGTCCAGCGCCGGTGGCGGCAGCCGGTACGACGCTGTGTTGTCGGAGAACGTGATCGGGTTGCGGACGGACGGGATGGAGCCGACGGTCACCACCGGGTCGAGCCCGATGTCCTCCGCGAACGCCACGCCACCGTCGACCGTGTTGATCGGCCCGCACGGCACGCCCGCGGCGATGATGTCGCGGAACCAGTCCAGCTTCGGCCGGGTGCTCAACCGCTCGACCAGCAGTGGACGCAGTTCCGCGCGGTTCGCCGTTCGCTTCTCGTTGCGGTCGAAGCGCGGGTCGTCGGCCAACTCGGGTACGCCGAGGACCTCGACCAGCTTGCGGAACTGGCCGTTGTTCCCGGCCGTGATGATCAGCTCGCCGTCGGCGCACGGCAGCGGTTCGTACGGGAAAAGACTCGGGTGGCTGTTCCCCATCCGGAGCGGGACGACGCCGCCCGCGACGTACGCGCTCGCCTGGTTCACCAGTCCGGAGAGCGCTGAGGACAGCAGATTGACCTCGACGTGCTGGCCCTTGCCCGTCTCGTGCCGAGCGTTGAGCGCGGACAGTACGCCGATGGTCGCATGCAGACCCGCCATCACGTCGAACACCGAGATCCCCGCGCGGAACGGCTCGCCGTCCGGATCACCGGTCAGGCTCATCAGCCCGGAGATCGCCTGCACGATCAGGTCGTACCCGGGCAGCTCCGCACCCTTCGGTCCTGATCCGAAGCCGCTGATGGACGCATAGATCAGTTTGGGGTTGCCGACAGCAACGGTCTCGTAGTCGAGCCCGAAGCGGGCCAGGCCGCCCGGCCGGAAGTTCTCGACCACGATGTCCGCGCGCCGCGCCAGCTCCTGCGCCGCGGCCAGGTCGGCCGGGTCCTTGAGATCCAGCGCGATCGACCGCTTGTTCCGGTTCACCGCGAGGTAGTACGTCGAGATGCCGTCGCGCACCGGTGGCTGCCAGGACCGGGTGTCGTCACCGCCGGGCGCCTCGACCTTGACCACGTCGGCGCCCAGGTCGGCGAGCAGCATGGTCGCGTACGGGCCGGCCAGGATCCGGGAGAAGTCGGCCACCAGCAATCCCGACAACGGACCAGTCACCCCGACCTCCCTGCGTCGCCTGCGGACAACTGTCCGCAATCTCGGACCGCCTCAGTCTCGGCCCGCCTGATCGCACCTGTCAACCGCTCGCCGTGACCCCTTGACAGCACTTGCGAGCACCCAGATAGTGAGCCTCATCGCCCCGTTGACCGTCATACGGACGCATGTCCGGTCACTTCTGGAGGGGAATCATGACGACTGCCGAGACACCGGACCAGGTACCCGCCGAAGGCCGGCCGGTGCTGCTGCGCGGTGGGACCGTGCTGACCATGGACGACCGGCACACGGTCGTCGCGGACGGCGACGTACTCCTCGACGGGGACCGGATCGCGGCCGTCGGCACGGCGCTCGAGGTCCCGGACAACACCCAGGTGATCGACGCCTCCGGCGGCATCGTCATGCCCGGCCTGATCGACACCCACCGGCACATGTGGCAGACCGCGATGCGCGCGTACGGCGCCGACTGGACGCTGACGCAGTACTTCGTCTGGTACTACCTCGAGCACGGCAAGATCTTCCGGCCCGACGACATCCGGGCCGGCAACCTCACCTCGGCCTGGGAATCGCTCGAGGCCGGTGTCACCACCACGGTCGACTGGTCGCACGGACTGCAGACTGCGGATCACGCGGAGGCGGCCGTCGACGCGTTGCGCGCCGTACCCGGCCGATTCGTGCTTGCCTATGGCAACATCCAGGCCGGACCATGGGAGTGGTCGGCCGACCCGTCGGTGCGCGCGTTCCTTGAGCGGTTGCGCGACGACTCCCAACTGGGCCTGCAACTGGCGTTCGACGTGACGGGCGACCCGGCCTTCCCGGAGCGGCCGGCTTTCGAGGTGGCCCGCGAGCTCGGGCTCGGCGTCACCACGCACGCCGGCGTCTGGGGCGCGACCAACGACGACGGCATCCGGCTGATGCACGCGAACGGCTTCATGACGCCGCAGAACATCTATGTGCACGCGGCCACGCTCACCACCGACTCCTACCAGCGGATCGCCGCGACCGGCGGCTCGATCTCGGTCTCCACCGAGTCCGAGCAGAGTGCCGGCCAGGGCTACCCGCCGACCTGGCAGGTACGCCGGCACAACATCCCGGTCTCACTGTCGATGGACACCAGCGTGTGGTGGAGCGGCGACCTGTTCAGCGCGATGCGGACCACGCTCGGCGCCGACCGGGCCCGGGAGCACCTCGAGGCGCACATGAAGGGCGCCACGGTGACCCACAGCCACCTGCGGGCCGAGCACGTCGTCGACTGGGCGACCCGCGGCGGGGCGAGGGCGCTCGGCCGCGACGACCTGGGCAGCCTCGAGACCGGCAAGAAGGCCGATGTGATCCTGATCAAGAATGACGCGTCACCGGTGTCGTTCCCGCTGATCAACCCCTACGGACAGGTCGCGTTCCAATCCCAGCGCGGTGACGTGCACACGGTGATCGTCGACGGCCGCGTGGTCAAGTTCGCCCATCGGTTGGTCGGTTGCGACCTGGCCGCCGTACGCCGGGACGTCGAGGCGACCGTCGACTACCTGCGCTCGTCGCTCGGCGCGGAAGCCTGGAAGAGTGGCATGAACCCGGAGTTGCCGCAGGGCGAGGTGCTGGACAACCCGTACCAGTACACCGAGTACAAGTCCGACTCGACCCGCGAGGCGCGCGGCACGATCTTCGGCTAGGTGTGGCTCAGGCTCCATCGTGCAGCGCCGGTGAGCCGAGGGCGTGGGACCGGGAGACACGTCCGCAACGGGCCGTAGGCTCTGGTGCGTCGACCAACCTTGGAGGACGAGCTGATGGCAGGGCGCGGCGCGGGTCCGGACTTCGTCGAGTCGCTGGCTCGCGGGCTGGACGTGCTCGCGTGCTTCGACGCCGATCATCGTGTGATGTCCCTTACCGAGGTCGCGACAGCGGCCGGACTGGCCCGGCCGACCGCACGCCGGCTGCTGCTGACGCTGGAGGAGCTCGGCTTCGTCCGGACGACCGGCGGCTCCTTCCAGCTGACGCCCAAGGTGCTGACCCTCGGCATGGCGTACGTCGGTTCGCTCGGCCTGTGGGACATCGCGAAACCGCACCTCGAGGCGCTCGTCGGCCGCACGGGCGAGTCGTCCTCGATGGCCCAGCTCGACGGCTCCGACATCGTCTATGTGGCCCGGGTCTCGGTGCCCAAGCTGATCGCGCTGCGGGTCGACATCGGCACCCGGTTCCCGGCGGCACAGACCTCGCAGGGCAAGGTGCTGCTCGCGGCCCTACCTCCGGATGAACTGGCCGAGGTCCTTGCCCAGCCGAGTCGCTCCGGACTTCCGCCGTACATCGGCCGGGCCGCGGAACAACTGCGCGACGAGCTCACCGAGATCAGGGCGCGGGGCTGGGCGCTGGCGGACGAGGAGCTGGCGCCAGGCGTCCGCTCGGTCGCGGCGCCGGTTCGCGACGGCACCGGCACGGTCCGCGCGGCCATGAACGTCACCGTTCATGCCGCCGAGACGTCGGTCGAGACGCTGCTGCACGACCACCTCCCGCTGCTCCTGCGCACGGCCGGCGACGTGAGCGCGGAGTGGGCACTGTGGCAGTCGCGCCCGCATGTCGAGCTCGACCAACAGACCGAAACGACCGCCTGAGCTGCCCGGGCTGCTCCTGCGGGAGGATGGCGGCATGAGCCTTCTCGACTCTCCGATCCCCCGCTTCCATCTCGCGATGCCCGTCGACGACCTCGACGCGGCACGGCACTTCTACGGCGAGGTCCTCGGTCTGGAACAGGGCCGCAGCTCCGAGACCTGGATTGACTGGAACCTGCGCGGCCACCAGTTCGTCACCCACCTCGCGCCCGCGCGGCCCCAGCGGATCCACAACCCGGTCGACGGTCACGACGTACCCGTGCCGCACTTCGGCCTGATCCTGACCGTGGACGAGTTCCAAGCCTTCGCCGACCGCTTGAAGGCAGCCGGCACGCAGTTCGTGATCGAGCCCTACGTCCGCTTTCAGGGCCAGACCGGCGAGCAACGGACCATGTTCTTCCTGGATCCCGCCGGCAACGCCCTCGAATTCAAAGCCTTCGCCGACGACTCCCAAGTCTTCGCCGCCTGACTCCCCGGAAGCAGGATCGCCGGTCGCCGTGGTTACGGTGTGATCCAGCCGGTGAGGATTGTGGTGCCGGACGTGGTGGTGCAGACCAGACGGTAAGCGACGGTGGGTGGCGGCCGGAGGGCGAAGAAGCCGAGGTCGTCGACCTCGGTGGTGGCCAACGTGCCGCCGTCGGCGCGCGCGACGACGGTGCCGGCCGCAGGCGGGTCGAGTTGGCCGAGCACAGCGTCCGGCGTCAGCTCGAGCTCGATCGTCCAGCCGTCCGACGCGAAGGTGAGCGAGCGCAGCACTGCGCTCTCCGAGCGGATCGCCAACGACTCCAGGGTGTCCCAGGCCGAATCGTAGGTGAGCGCGGCCAGCTCGGCGTCGATGGTGCGCCAGGAGAAGGCCGCCTTGCCGGCCTCGACGAAGGCCTGCGGCACCTCGTCGGCCGTGGTCAGTGCGTCGCGCAAGGCGTCGAGCAACTGGTCGTCGTCGTTCCAGCCGGGATCCACCACGATTCTCACCTCCTCGTCTCGTCGTCCGGTCCACCCGCCACCAGCAAGGCCAGTGCCGGGGTACGGCGTAAGCGGCTCAGGCACCGCGCCCGGTTGGGCCCGATGCTGCCGATCGGTACCTGCAACTTCCGGCTGATCTCGTCGTACGGCGCCGGCGGGTCCTGGGTCAGCATCGCCAGCAGCTCCTGGCAGCGCCGCGACAACTCGCGGAACGCGGTTCGGAGGATCGCGCGGCGTTCGTGCCGCAGTACTTCCTCCTCCGCGATCGCCTGCTCGGGTACGTCGTGTGAGTCGGCAGGATCGACCGGTTCGACCCGGCTCGTCGCCTTCAACAACCGGAAGCACTCGCGCTGGGTCGTCGTGGCGATCCACCCGGGAAGGGCGGCCGGCTCCCGCAGGCCGGGCAGGTGCTCGATCAGTCGCAGCCAGACGCTCTGCCCGACGTCGTCGACGTCAGGTTGCGCCAGCCGGTACCGGCGACAGACCGACCAGACCAGCGGCGCGTAACGCTCCACCAGCTCGTCCCACGCGCTCTTGTCGCCGTCCCTGGCCCGGGTGACCAGGTCGACAACTGTCGGGTCGTCCCGCATGCCGTCCCCCTCTCACACCGGACCGCTCACTAGTACGGAGCGATCCGGAACACCGCTGATACACACGGTTCAGGCACCGAGTGCGACAAACGACCGACCAGCAGCCACCGCGACCGGATCACCACGAGCTTCCGCACGGGCGCCGGCGAACGCAGCTGCCAACGATTGACCCTCTCGCAGATTGCCGTGCAACGCGAGCATCAACGGCGCGGTCGCCGGATCGTTCACCGGTACGACGCTGGCCAGGATCCCCGCCGCACCCAGCGGAATCAGGCTGCTGCTCAGTCCCAAAAGCTCATCCGCACCGACCGGCTTCGCCAAGCCGGAATCGCAGCTGGACAAGACCATCCGGTACGGCGCCCGACGCAGCCGCTCGAAATCGTAAACGGTCAACGGCCCGTCGTCGAGCAGCAACGACGAGAAGAGTGGACTGTCCGACCGGAACGTCCCGTGCGCTGCAATGTGCGCGATCCATGCGCCGTCCAGCTCCCGCAGCACCTTCTCCGCGGTCGCATCACCGTCCGCAAGCACCGTCGCGTCCGGATACTGCTCAGCCAGACGCATGACCTCGGTCCGCCCGGCCGACAACCCGGGCCCCAGCACCAGCACGACGCGTCGATCGGCGGGCGGCCGCAATCGACGGGCACGTAACCAGCTGGCGGCCGACGGCGCGACGTTCACCGGACGATCGGCGAATGACGGCACCAGCCCCCACGGCAGAGCCTGCAGCCGGCTCGGCGGCACCATCACCACCGGGCGATCGCCAAGGAACTCCTGCGCGGACCCGAGGATCGCATCGCCGAGCCGCGCACCCAGGACCTCGAGCGACGGCCCATGCTGCGACCGGCCGTGCGCCAGCCGGCGCAACCGGAACCGAGACCGCTCCACCTCGACCGCCGCGGCCTCGAGAGGACCCACCACCTGCCTGCTGATCTTGCCGTCGCGCACCACCACCGCATGCAGTACGCCGTCGACCTCCACCAGCTCGACGAGAACTGTCTCGCCCAAGGCGCCGACCAGTTCGCCCAGATCGAACCGCCGCGCTCCCCCACCCGACGGGCCACCCTGCGCCCGCAACACCCTGTCCCTTACGGCCTTCTCCAGTCGGCGGCGCTCCTTCTCCGCGGACGGATCGGGCTCCGCATCGAGACGTCGTACGACGTCGCGCAACGCAGCCAGCTCGACGACCAGGTGCTCGTCATCCGACAGCCGCACCGGAGTAACACCAAGGGCGGTCGCACGCCATCGCTCACTCCAGACCAGCAACCGTCGTGCATCATCACGCCGCAAGGCATCCCGCAGCGCCAGCTCCGCCAGCTCGGCGCCATGACCGGTCGCCAACGCCCTGAGCTCGGTCGCGCCCATCGTCAGCCGATGCTCATCCAGTGCATCCAGGCCCCGAGCACAGGCCGACAACATCCCACGGACATCACCGCGAGCATCAGCGCGCAACGCCTTGCCCAGCCAAGCCGCGCTCCGGGCGAGCGGCGGCGAGTCCTTGCTGTGCCGGCCGGCCAACTGCAGCTGCCGATCCGCGGCCCGGGAACGCCCGTCGGCCAACGCGAGCCGACCAGCCAGCAGGTGTGCGGCCGACGCCTCGGACGCACCGAGCGCGTCCAAGCGCCGAGCGACTTCACTGATCCGCCGCAACAACTGCGGACCCCGCTCGCCGGCCTGGTACCGGGCCTCCAGCAACACCATCGACGAACGCACCGCCCACCACACCCGGCGTTGCGCGGAGAACAAGTGCCGAGCCCGATCGGCCCGCTCCTGCGCGGATCGCGGATCACCAGCCGCCAGCGCCGCGGTCGCTGCCGCGAACATTAGCTCGCTGCGCTTGGTTGCCGTACCGCCCTCGGCCTCCATCTGTGCGATCGCCTGGTCCATCTCGGCCAGCGCTTCGGCGCTGAGACCGGCAGCCAGCAGTACGCCGCAGCGGTCGATCGCCAGGTCCGGCCACACCACACCGACCGCCGCGAACCGCCGCCCGGCCTCGTCCAGGTATCGCAAGGCAGCCGGCAGATCGCCCCGCGAGTAGGCGACCAGTCCCCGGTTCTGCCGAGCTTCGGCGTACTCGAACTCCTGACCGGCCGCGGCATAGAGCTTCTCGGCAACGGCGAAATCAGCATCGGCCCGCTTCGTCCCGCCGAGGGCGAGCTGGATGAAACCGCGATAGTTCCGCGACCGCGCCTCCCACAGCTGATCGCCGGACCGCCGCAACCGGGTGATCGCCGACCGCAAATCTTCCAGCGCCTCGTGATGCCGGCCGAGCACCAGCAGTACGTCGGCACGCCGGAGCAGCACCCGCCCGCTCAGAGCACCACGGCTGAGCTCGACCGCACGATCCAGGTTCGCCAGGCCTTCGCGACTCCGGCCGGCCCGGCCGAGCGTGGCGCCCAACGTCGCGAGAACGTCGGCTTCGCGCTCGGGACGACCGGACTGCTCGGCGAGCCGCAACGCCGTGCGCAGCTCACGGACGGCCGCCGTCACGTCGCCGAGCTGGCGCAGACCGATCCCCCAGGCTTGATGGGCGAAGGAGGCATCGACCGGCGCCGGATCGCCGGCCAGCAGCGCCCGCGCCGAGGCGATTGCGTCGTGCGGACGTGACAAAGCCAGCGGCAGCAGATTTTCTGCCGCCTCAACCCTCCCCCCAACCGTCGGCACTCTGGGATGATAACGGCCGGTTCGCACCATTTCACCGGTTCAGGGGGAAGGATGGAAATGGCCGATCAAACGACCGACCGGAAATACATCGAGCAGATCAAACTGATTTTGGAGGGCTACGGCCGGGAGGTCGAGGTTTATCCCGAGGATTGGGAGAAACAACCGGAAGGCGCCGACTATCTGTATCGCACCGGCGTCGTCCTGGTCCGCGACGAGGACCTGCAGCGCGTGGTCGAACTCTTCCAGGGTGGACGTCCCGGCGAGGGTGGGATCGGTGGCGTCACCCGGCTGCTGCTGCCGGACAAGGTGCCGCCGGAGGCACCTGAGGACGGGTCCGTCACCCAGCGGTTCCTGCGGTTCGCCGACCTGCGGCTCGGCCGTGGTGTGGTCACGCCGGAGCACTTGTTCTACGTGTCTCCGAGCGTCAGCCCGTGTCCCGCGACCGAACCGGAGGAGGTGGCTGCCGGCATCCCGCCGGACCCGGTGCTGCCGACGCCGTTCCTGTCCGCGGGTGCGGCCGACGGGCGTGGGGTGAAGGTCGTCGTACTGGACGTGGGCTATTCCGACGCGCCCGCGGCGTACTGGCTGACCGGGGTCACCGGTGACCCGGAGAACGCCTTCGACGGCTCCGGACGGATCCGTCCGTACGCCGGTCACGGCACCTTCATCGCCGGTGTGATGCGCGCGATCGCGCGGAACGTGGAAATCGTGGTGAAGAGCTATTTCAGCACCGCGGGAGCGATGTGGGAGTTCGATCTGGCGCAGGCATTGGACGAAGTGCTCGATCTGGCGCCGGACATCATCAGCCTGTCGGCCGGCACGCGGACGCGGTTCGACCTGCCGTCGCTCGGCCTGGACGTCTTCATCCAGACCCGGCTGAATCGCATCAACGGGCTGACGCTGGTCGCCGCGGCGGGCAACGAAGCGACCCGGGACTACTTCTGGCCGGCCGCGTTCCCGGAGACCGTGGCCGTCGGTGCACTGGCCGACAACGGGCGGGACCGGGCGTCGTTCAGCAACTTCGGTGGCTGGGTGGACGTCTATGCACCGGGCGAGAACCTGGTCAACGCGTTCCTCACCGGCGACTACGAATGCACCGAGCCGCCGAACGCCGGGCAGGTGCGCTCCTTTGCCGGAATGGCGCGCTGGAGTGGTACGTCGTTCGCGACCCCGCTGGTCGCCGGACTGATCGCCGGCCGGATGTCGGTCACCGGTGAGAACGCCAAGCAGGCCGGCGATGCACTGCTGGCGTTCGCGATGTCGCAACCGGAGCCGGGGGTCGGGCCGGTACTGCGCGCCGGCGACGCACTCGCGTCACTCGGCCGGCCCTGACAGCTTCTGAGCCCTGTTCTGAGCCTTGCCCGAGAGCTGTTCTGGACAAGCGCTGACGCGATGCGGATCCGCCGGCCTGACCACCGGACAGCCCTGCACCGCGTCAGCCCTCCCCTGCTCGCCTTCGCGCCGTCCTCCCCCCTGCGACGACCCGAAGGCACTCCCCCCATTTGTGCGGAGTCATCCCGGCGTGGGTTGATACACCCAGTCACCAGGAAAGTTTTCAACGCGTCGGGGACTGCGGATGCTCACAGAGGAACGGCGCCCGGTGGCCGCCCGAGTGGTAGTGGTACTGCTTGCCGTCGACCTCGAGGATCGTGCGGTTCCCCGGCACCAGTGCCTGGGTGTAGCGCATGCCCGGCTCCGGGCAGCCGAGGCTGCCGTCCGGCCAGGTGACCTCGTCGGAGCTGACCACCGTCACCGCGGCTGCGTCGACGCCGAGCCGCTTGCTGAGGTCGGCCGTGGCCTGGTCGACCACGCTGCCCGGGCTCGCCGGCTGGGAACCACTACCGGACGGGGTCCCGGGCTGGGAGCTGCTGCTGGACGGCGTCATCGACGGTTGTCCTCCTGTCGCGGACTCGTTGCCGCACGCAACCAGAAGCACGGCCGCGGCGGCCACGATCATCACCCTGTGCATCTCGATCACCTCCCACAGTAGACGCCGTACCGGAGCCGTTCGTTGCACGCCCTGTTGTTCAAGTTCTGTTTCCCGTTCGTCAGCCCGCGCCGTGAAGGATCTCCAATCTCAGGACACCGCCACTGCAAGGAGTCAGTCCCATGTCTGTCGATCGTCGTTCCGTCCTCCGGGGAGCCGCCGTCGGCGCGGCCGGAGTCGGGTTCACCACCGTCGGCGCGATGCCGACCCTGGCCGAGGCCGCGCCGGCGTCGTCGGCATCGCAGAACCGGCCCTACCCGCAGCACCGCCCGTTCCCGCCGCTGCTGGACGACCCGAAGGGCATCCTGGCGCTGCCGCCCGGGTTCAAGTACCGGATCGTCACCCAGGCCGGCGAGACCAAGCTGAAGAGCGGCCAGCCGACGCCGGCCCTGCACGACGGCACCGCGGCCTTCAGCGCCGGACACGGCCGCTACCAGCTGATCCAGAACCACGAGATCGGCGACAACAACGCGCTCGGCGTGCCGCAGGTCGAGGGCACGGTGTACGACGCCGGCGTCGGTTCGGCCGGTGGCTGCACGGTCATCGACGTCGACTCCGACGGCCGCAACCTCGGCGAATGGGTCGGCATCTCCGGCACGCTGACGAACTGCGCCGGCGGCCCGACCCCGTGGGGCACCTGGATGACGTGTGAGGAGACCGAGAACAAGGCCAACGGAACCACCCGGCTGAAGGACCACGGCTACGTCTTCGAGGTGTGGCGCGACGGCAGGACCGCGCACCCCGTGCCGCTGAAGGCGCTCGGCCGGTACGCGCACGAGGCGCTCGCCATCGACGAGGACCGGACCCACATCTACCTCTCCGAGGACGCCTCCGGCCCGAACGGCACCTTCTACCGCTGGTCCGCGCCGCGCGGCTACCGGCTCGGCGCGAACAGCTGGAAAGACCTGCAGGACAAGGACTTCGGCACCCTCGAGGCGCTGGCGATCCTCGGTGACGACGGCAAGCCGATCCCGGACGTCGCCTACCTGACCTCGGCCCAGCTGCTCCGCCCGTTCCGGGTCGCATGGGTTCCGGTGCCGGACCGGGACGGCACCACCACGTCGGTCCGCAAGCAGTTCACCGACGGCCAGATCACCCGCGGCAAGAAGTTCGAGGGCGTCTTCGGGACCGAGCAAGGTGTGTACGTCGTGAACTCGTATGCCGAGTCCGGCACCGCCGACCTGCCGGCCGACGCTGTCCCGCACGACGGCATGGTCTGGTTCTACAACTACGCCGCCAAGACCATCCAGCTGGTCACCTACTTCCCGGAGAACGCCGCCGCGAACAAGGGCGCCGCGGCGAAGTACGACGACTACAACTTCGACGGCCCGGACAACGTCACCGTCACGCCGTGGGGTTCGCTGGTCCTGGCCGAGGACGGTCAAGCCAGCAGCCACGTGCTGAGCGCCACTCCGGGTGGCCCGACGTACCCCATCGCGCGGAACATGCTGAACGACTCGGAGTTCACCGGCCCGACCTTCTCCGCCGACGGCAAGGTGCTGTTCGTCAACATCCAGACCCCCGGCATCACCCTGGCCATCACCGGGCCCTGGCGCGACTACCTCGGCTGAGCCCCGGTAGACAACGGACCGAAGGGTGAGCGACCGGGTGTCCGGACCGACGCGCAGCTCGTTCACCAGATAGGAGCTCGCGGCGCGGCCACGCGCCGTGCCGCGAGCCGCCCTGTGCCATGCGCGCGGCAGGCTCGTCGTCAGCGGTGGAGATCGAGGAGGACGACCTCGCAATTGTAGTGCTGGGAGGCGGTCATGGTGCCGCGGAACCACAGCAACGGGATCCGGGACGGATCGCCGGGAGCGACGATCGGCCGGAGATTGTCTCCGGTGGAGTCCTTGGTGACCGGGGTCCAGCTCCACGTCGTACCGGCATCCGTGCTCCGGGCATGGAAGATCTCATGGTGTTCGAGGGTGGCGCCGTCGCGGGGGTCGATGGGCGTGGAGACGTAGAGGGTGTCCAGGTCGTACGGGTCGATCGCGACCAAACCGGTGTAGTCGTTCTCGTGCGGCAACAGCCCGTGGCCGGCTCTGGCCAGCTGACGCACCTGCCAAGTGCCGCCTGGAGCGAGGCGCGCGTAGAAGAAGCGGTGATCCGGCACGGGGTGCTGACGCGCGAACGCGTCCTCCGGCTTCTGCGGAGTGTCGTGCCGCGCCAGCAGGACCGCTGCGAGTGAGCCGTCGTTGCCGCGGCGGATGTCGATCGTCCAGCAGTGGCTCATCGGCTCGCCGTCCCAGACCGAGTCCGCGGCGAGGATCGTGGTCAGCTCCACCTGCGACGGCGCGTCCGCGTCGAGCGCGACCGGGTCCACGACGGTTCCATCGGTCCGGTGCAGAGCGCCGGCCTCCAGGTAGCCGTGGTAGATCGAGTTGTTGTAGTCGCGCGGATGGTGGTCGGTCGTGATCAGGTCGACGCGCGAC
>Ga0136846_1214559_pt1 | contig 22077 bp, 25 predicted proteins | sample HopSoiMetagenom2_FD_96841 | JGI IMG/M metagenome (GOLD analysis project Ga0136846, IMG submission 96841) | Grasslands soil microbial communities from Hopland, California, USA - 2 Assembly 2016 (version 4) | ecosystem: Environmental > Terrestrial > Soil > Grasslands | place: USA: Hopland... | reverse complement strand
GCGCGGGAGACGCGTCGCTGGTCGGCGCAGAGCCGGAGGGCGCCAGCATCGAGGAGCAGGGCCTCGGCTGGAAGAGCAAATTCGGCACGGGCAAAGGACCTGACACAATTACCAGCGGTCTCGAGGTGACCTGGACGTCCACCCCGAACCGCTGGTCGAACCAGTTCCTCGAGAACCTGTTCAACTATGAGTGGGAGCTGATCAAGAGCCCGGCCGGGGCCTGGCAGTGGGTGGCCAAGGACGCCGAGGCCACGATACCCGGGCCGCAGGACCCGGACGACAAGCGCCGCCCGACGATGCTCACCACCGACCTGGCCCTGCGGTTCGACCCGGTCTACGAGCCGATCGCGCGCCGCTTCCTGGCCAACCCGGACGAGTTCGCGCTGGCGTTCGCCAAGGCCTGGTACAAGCTGCTGCACCGCGACATGGGCCCGGTCTCGCGTTACCTCGGCCCCTGGGTTCCGGAGCCGCAGCTGTGGCAGGACCCGGTGCCCGCGGTCGACCACGAGCTGATCGGCGAGGCGGAGATCGCCGAGCTCAAGCGCGCGGTCCTCGACGCCGGCCTGTCGGTCCCGCAGCTGGTACGCACCGCCTGGGCGGCGGCGGCCAGCTTCCGCGGTACCGACAAGCGCGGCGGGGCCAACGGCGCCCGCCTGCGCCTGGAACCGCAGCGGAGCTGGGAGGCCAACGACCCGGCCGAGCTGGCCACGGTGTTGCCGGTGCTGGAGCGGGTCCAGCAGGACTTCAACGCCGCGCAGGCCGGCGGCAAGCAGGTCTCGCTCGCGGACGTCATCATCCTGGGCGGCTGCGCGGCCGTCGAGCAGGCGGCTCGCAACGCCGGCGCCGACGTGACCGTGCCGTTCGCGCCGGGTCGCACCGACGCCACGCAGGAGCAGACCGACACCGAGTCCTTCGCCGTGCTGGAGCCGCGGGCCGACGGCTTCCGCAACTACCTGCCGCCGGGGGAGAAGCTTTCCCCGGAGACCCTGCTCGTCGACCGCGCGTACATGCTCAACCTGAGCGCGCCGGAGATGACGGTGCTGATCGGCGGCCTGCGCGCGCTCAACGCCAACGCCGGAGGCGCCGCGCACGGCGTGTTCACCGGCCGGCCGGAGACGCTGACGAACGACTTCTTCGTGAACCTGCTCGACATGGGCACGGAGTGGAAGACGTCGGCCTCGGCCGAGAACCTGTACGAGGGCCGGGACCGGGGGACCGGCGAGGTCAACTGGACCGCCACCGCCGTCGACCTCGTCTTCGGGTCGAATTCCCAGCTCCGCGCCATCGCGGAGGTCTATGCCGCCCGCGGCGGGCAGGACAAGCTCGTGCGCGATTTCGTGGCCGCGTGGAACAAGGTCATGAACCTCGACCGGTTCGACCTGGCCTGACCCGGCGTCCAGGCCGGCCGCCGCCGGCCGGCCTGGACGCCCCGTCCGGCGGCCGTTCAGGGCCGCCGGATTTTTATTGTTTGAAAACCGTTTCCCTGGGGAGACAGGCCGCCAGCATCGTGCCGCGAGCTAGGAGGCGGGCCATGGTGATGGGAACAGACGGTCCCGGCTTTTCCCGCCGGAGCCTGCTGCGCGGCGCCGGCCTGGTCGGCCTGGGCGGCCTGCTGTCGGGCTGCGGGTCGGCCCTCGCGGCCGGCGTGGCCGGCACCGCGCCGCCGGGGAACACGCTGTCCTACTGGAACCTGCTGGGCGGCGGCGACGGTCTCCGCATGCAGGCGATGGAGCAGGCATACCAGAAACAGCATCCGAAGATCGCCCTGAGCTCGGTGGTGCTGGCGTGGGGTAACCCCTATTACACGAAAGTCTCGCTGGCCACGCTCGGGCAACGGCCACCGGACGTCGCGATCTCGCACCTGACCCGGGCGTCGATCCTGGCGCAGGCCGGCCTGCTGGAGCCGCTGAACAAAAGCGAGCTGGCCCCGTACGGGCTGACCGGCGGCAACTTCACGCCCGCGGCGTGGGACATGGCGCATACGAACGGGACGCTCTACGCCATCCCGCTCGATACGCATCCGCTGGTGATGTACTACAACACCGACATCTGCAAGAAGGCCGGGCTGCTCGGCAAGGACGGCCGCCTGAAGAACCTCGATGATCCGGCCGCGCTGACCGACGCCCTCACGGCCGCGAAAAAGGTCACCGGAGCCTACGGCGGCGTCATCAGTATCAACAGCGATACGGCCACCCAGTGGCGGTTCTTCTCCTCGCTGTACTACCAGCTCGGCGGCAGTGTGCTCGCTGATGACGGGCGGAAGATCGTGCTCGATGAGGCGAAGGCGGAAAAGGTTCTCTCGTTCATCCAGAATCTCGTCAAGCAGGGCCTCATACCCACGAGCGTGGATTACCCCGGCGCGATCACCACGTTCGCGACCGGTAAGGCCGGCTTCTACTTCGAGGGCGACTGGGAGATCACCACCTTCCAGACCACCAAGACGCCGTTCAGCATGACCGCGTTTCCGAACGTCTTCGGCGGGAGGTACGCGGTCCAGGCGGATTCGCACAGCTTCGTCTTGCCCAAGGATCCGAGGCGCACCGACGCCATGCGCCAGAAGATCTTCGTTTTCATCCGCTCCCTGCTCGGCCAGAGCGGTACGTGGGCGCAGGGCGGCCACATCCCGGCCTGGCTGCCGTTCCAGAAGAGCGCGGCCTACGACAAGCTGAACCCGGCCTCGAATTACAAACAGGTCGCTAACTACGTGCGCTATGACGAGCGGGCCTGGTACTCCGGTTCGGGTTCGGATTTCGAGAACATCATGGGCTTCGCGATCGGCGCGGTCTCCGCGGGCCAGATGGCCCCGGCCGCCGCGATCGCGGACATGAAAAGCAGGCTGGCCCAGTACGCGAACACGCCGTCGCCGGTGTAATGCGGGTCCGGAGGTACCGATGTCTGTTCAGACCATTCCCGTCGACGCCGGCTCGCGCGCCAGAACGGCAGCCGCTCCTAATAAGCGGCGTGACGAGGGCCGGGCCGGCTGGGGGCTGGCCACCCCGTTCCTCATCTTCTACGTGCTGTTCTTGATCGGGCCGACGATATACGGCATCATCATGAGCTTCTTCAACAGCAGCCTGCAGCACGCCGGGCTCGGCGGCTTCGCCGGCCCGGACAACTACACCCAGGCGCTGACGAGCTCCGATTTCTGGCAGTCGATGTGGCACACCGTGCTCTTCACGCTGATGACCACGCCGCCGCTGGTCGCCGTCTCGCTGATGCTGGCCATCTTCACCGACCGGCTCGCGCGCGGGCGCTGGTTCTTCCGGCTGGTGTTCTTCGCCCCGTACGTCGTCCCGTCGGCCGCGATGGCGCTGATCTGGACCTGGCTCTACACGCCGCAGATCGGGCTGTGGGACAAGTGGCTGACCGCCGTCGGCATCAGCAGCCCGCCGAACTGGCTGGCCGACCCCAGCTGGGCGATGGCCTCCGTCGCGCTGGCCACCGTCTGGTGGACGCTGGGTTTCAACTTCGTGCTGTACCTGGCCGGCCTGCAGGAGATCCCGCGGGAACTCTACGAGGCGGCCGCGGTGGACGGGGGGAGCCGGTGGCAGCAGCTGCGCCGCATCACGATCCCGCTGCTGAACCGGACCACCGCGCTGGTGCTGGTGCTGCAGATCATCGCCTCGCTGAAGATCTTCGATCAGATCTTCCTGATGACAGCGGGCGGCCCGAACTACGCGACCAGGCCGCTGCTGGAATACGTGTACGACATCGGCTTCACCGACTTCCGCACCGGCTACGCCGCGGCCGCGTCGATGCTGTACTTCCTGGTCATCCTGGCCGTCTCGCTGGTGTGGTTCGTCGCCAGCCGGCGCCAGCAGAAGGGAGCATGACCGATGAGCACGATCGCTGTTCCCCGCCGCCGGGCCCAGGCAAAGGCCGAGAGCCGCACGACCGACTGGCGCGCGCGGTACTTCAACTGGTTCTGCGTGTCGGTGCTGCTGGTCTTCGCCGCGATCTGGGTCATCCCGCTGCTGTGGGCGCTCGACACCTCGCTCAAGCCGGATGCCGTGATCGCGGCCCAGCCGACCAGCTGGTGGAGCAGTACCTGGACATTTCACGCCTACCAGGAGCTGTTCAACATCGGCAACATCCAGACCTGGTACCTGAACAGCTTCGTGATCGCCCTGCTGTCGGCGGTGTTCGCCGTGGTGGCCTGCTCGATGGTCGGCTTCGCCATCGCGCGGACGCAATTCAAGGGCCGGCGGATCATCTACGGCCTGATCGCCGCTGGCCTGCTGATCCCGTCGCAGGTGCTGATCGTTCCGCAGTTCCAGGAGTTCAACTACGTGCACCTGCTCAACACCTACTGGGTTCAGGTGCTGCCCGCGGTCGCGGTGCCGATCGCGGTGATCATCTTCGTGGCCTTCTTCACTGGCATACCCGCCTCGCTGGGCGAGGCGGCGCATGTAGATGGCGCCAGCTGGTGGCGTATCTACCGGAGCATCTACATGCCGCTGAGCAAGCCGGCCATCTCCGCGGTGTTCATTTTCACCTTCGTGTGGAAGTGGAACGACTTCCTGTGGCCGCTGCTGACGCTGACCAATACCCGGATCATGACGCTGCCGGTCGGGCTGTCGCAGGTTGGGTCCGCCTTCGGCATCATGTACGCCGAGCTCATGGCGTCGGCGGTACTGGGCGCGCTGCCGCTGGTCGTGGTGTTCCTGCTGTTCCAGCGGCAGATCGTCGAGGGTATCGCCACCACCGGTATCAAGTAAGGGAGACTCATGCCCGAGGCGCGCATCACCGTCGACCCCGCGTTCCGGGTCGGTCCGGTCGACCCCAGGCTGTACGGGTCGTTCGTCGAGCATCTCGGCCGCTGCGTCTACACCGGCATCTACGAGCCGGACCATCCGACGGCGGATAAGCACGGGTTCCGGGAGGACGTGGCCGGCCTGACCCGGGAGCTCGGCGTGCCGGTCATCCGCTATCCGGGCGGGAACTTCGTGTCCGGGTACCGCTGGGAGGACGGCATCGGCCCGGCCGGGGAACGGCCGGTCCGGCTGGATCTGGCCTGGCGCTCCATCGAGCCGAACGCGGTGGGCACGGACGAGTTCTGCGCCTGGGCCCGGCGGGTGGGCTCGGAACCGATGCTGGCGGTGAACCTGGGCACCAGGGGCCCGGACGCCGCGGCCCGGCTGGTGGAGTACTGCAATCATCCCGGCGGCACGTACTGGTCCGACCTGAGGGTGAAGAACGGCACGGCCGAGCCGCACGACGTGCGGGTGTGGTGCCTGGGCAACGAGATGGACGGCGACTGGCAGATCGGCCACAAGACGGCCGACGAATACGGCCGGGTCGCGGCGGAGACGGCCAAGGCGATGCGCCTGGTCGATCCGGGCATCGAACTCGTCGCGTGCGGGTCCTCCCACGCGCAGATGCCGACCTTCGGCAGCTGGGAGGCGACCGTGCTCGGGCACTGCTACGAGCACGTCGACTACATTTCGATGCACTCGTACTACACCGTGCACGACCACGACCGGGCCAGCTTCCTGGCCTGCGCCACCGGCATGGACAGCTTCATCGAGGCCCTCGTGGCCACGGCCGATCACGTCCGGGCTAAGGGTCGGCACGCCAAGCGGATCAACCTGTCATTCGACGAGTGGAACGTCTGGCACACGCTGGGTTTCCAGTCCGAAGGCGACTGGGAGCGGGCGCCGCGGCTGATCGAGGATACCTACGACCTGACCGACGCGGTGGTGGTCGGCAACCTGCTGATCAGCCTGCTCCGGCACGCCGACCGGGTGCACATGGCGTGCCAGGCCCAGCTGGTGAACGCGATCGGGCTGATCCGGTCCGAGCCGGGCGGCCCGGCCTGGCGGCAGACGATCTTCCACCCGTTCGCGCTGACCAGCAGGCATGGCCGGGGCACGGTGCTGCAGACGCCGGTCGCCGGGCCGGAGTATGAAACGCCCGCCTACGGCGCGGTGCCGCAGGCCGACGCGGTCGCGGTGCTGTCCGACACGGGTGACGAACTGACGGTGTTCGCGGTGAACCGCGATCAGCGCGAGCCGCTGCCGGCCGTGATCGACGTGCGCTCGCTGCCGGCGCTCCGCGTCGCGCACCATACCTACCTCGGCGACGACGATCCGTCGGCGGCCAATACGCAGGACGCGCCGGACCGGGTGGTACCGCGCGCCGGTGACGACCTGGCCGTGGACGACGGCCTGGTGCGGGTGGTCCTGCCGCCGCTGTCCTGGAACATGATCCGCATCGGCGGCGGGGACCGGTAAGACGGGCGCCCGGTTCAGCTGGCCGGTGCCGGGACGAGCAGCGACTGGAGGGTCCGCGCGTTCCGTACGGCGTTCGCGTCGCCGTCGTTGTTGAAGTAGACGAACACGTCCCGGCCGGCCTGGCTCCATTCCCGGATCCGGCCGGCCCACCACGCCAGGTCGGCGTCAGGATAGGAGCCGGCGTAGAGGTGATGGTGATCCGGGCCGTGCATCCGCACGTAGACCAGATCCGTGGTGGCGCGCAGTACGCACGGCAGGTTCGCCCCGCTCATCACGCAGTACGCGGCCCGGTGTTCTTCCAGCAGCGCGAAGACTTCGTGGTCGTGCCAGCTGGGGTGCCGGAACTCCACCGCCACCCGCATCCAGCCCGGGACCTGCCGGAGGAAATACGCCAGCCGGGCGTCATCGCGCGGCTGCGACGGGGGGAGCTGGACTAGCAGGACGGCCCGCTTGCCGTCCAGCTCATGCCAGCCCGCCTGGATGCGCTCCAGCCAGGTCTCCGGCGCGTACAGTTTTCGTGCGTGGGTCAGTCCCCGCGGTGCCTTGACCGACAGCCGGAAACCGTCGGGCAGCCGGTCCCGCCAGCTGCGGAACGCCGCCGGCCGGGGCCAGCGGTAGAAGCTGCTGTTGAGCTCGGCGGTGGGAAAGGCGCCAGCGTACCGGGCGAGCCGGTCACGGGCCGGGAGTCCCGGCGGGTACAGCTCGGGGTGCCAGTGATCGTAGCTCCACCCGGACGTGCCGATCCTGATGACCACCGGGACTTCTCAGGAGGAGGGGTCGTTCCCGTCCGGTATGTCCGCGTCCAGCAGGGCGGTCGACCCGGCCGGGCGGGTCACCGCGTCGTCGGTCCGCTCCCGCAGTCGCTCGAGCGACTCGGTGTCACCGAGCGGCACGGTCGCCTCCAGGCGCGAGCTGGCCTGCACCTCGGGCAGGTCCATGACCGCGTCGACCAGGTCGGCCCGGCTGCCCGGGGGGGTAGGTCCGGATGAGGGATGCAACGAGGTGCGGATGGTTCCCCCGGCGTGCTCCGCCACCTCGGCCGCGGCGATCGTCTGATCGCCGTCCTTGACTTCGACCCGGCGGGACTTGTCATCGCCGGACTTGTCATCACTGGTCATGGTGCCTCCTGGGATCTGGTCCGCTCCGATCCGGTAAGGCCATGCCCCCGGCAGCCGCGTCTATGCGCGGTGCCTGGGCGGGACGCAGATCGTGACCGAGCCGGGATGGACCTTGACGCGCAGCTTCTTGCTGGCCTTGCGCGCGCCGCCGTCGAGTTCGTACAGGACCTTCCGGTCGAACCGGATCCTGACCTTCTTCCCCCGCGTGACCTTGACGAAGGGGGACTTGTCCGGGTGCCCCAGGGCGATCCGGCCGAACGTCCGGGCCCACTGGACCGGGTTCCCGGCCGTCATCACCCCGAGCTCGAGGCGCCCGTCATCCGGTCGCGCCCCTGGGAAAACCTTGACTCCGCCGAGTGACTTGCTCACGTTGGCGACCAGCACGCACGACACCTTGCCCGTGAAGAAGCGGCGGCCGTCTACCTCCACCGTGGCCCGCACCCGGCGCGCGGCGAGGTTCTTGATCCCGGTGACGACGTAGGCGGCGCGGCCCAGCTTGTCCTTGATGCTCCGGTCGGCGTCGGCGATCATGCGCGCGTCGAAACCCGCGCCCGCTATCACCGTGAAGCGCTCGCCGTTGACCGAGCCGGTATCCAGCCGGCGCCGGTCCCCGTGCAGCCCGACCTGCACCGCCTCGGCGAGCTCGGACGGAATCTCCAGGTTCGCGGCCAGCAGGTTCGAGGTCCCCGCGGGCAGTATGGCCACCGCCGTGTCCGTCCCCGCCAGCGCGTCGACGCAGCGCTGCACCGTGCCGTCGCCGCCCCAGACGAATATCACGTCGGCGCCCTTGGCCGCGGCCCGGCGCGCGTACTCCGGGGCGCGGCGGCTCTTCTTCACCTCGTACCACAGCGGGTCGGTGACGCCTTCCCGGGCCAGGATCTCCCGCAGCTCGGGCAGACCGCCGCCCAGGCTTTTCCGCGTGTGCGCCACCACGGCTAGGTCAGCCACGCCAGGTTCCTTTCCCGAGTCGTGCGCTGGGCTGGGCTCAGACCTTGCGCCAGCGGGCCTCGCACAGCCCGTACACGCCGAAGATCACCAGGCCGAGCGCGGCGAGCAGCATCAGGAACTCGCCGAAAGGCTGGTTCCGCAGCGTGAGCAGCGCCTTGTCGATGCCGCCGGACTCGGACGCCTTGTGCGTAATCGCCGCGTCGATCACGAGCACCCCGACTAGGGCGAAAACCAGCCCGCGGGCGATGGTCCCGGTCATGCCGAGCCACTTGACGACGCGGCGCATCCGCGGGCTCATCTCCGCCGTCCGCAGGTACTTCATGAACTTCTTGCGGACACCCTCGATGACCAGGGCCAGGCCGCAGATGACGACGACCAGCCCGGCGATGCCCACGACCCAGCGGCCGGCCGGGTGCTGCATGACCGTGCCGGTCACGTCCTGCTGCCGTTGACGCTGGCTGCTGCCCGAGCCGGAAATCACCTCAAACGTCAGGGAGGCCAGGCCCGCGTAGATGACCGCCCGAGCCAGCGACTTGAGCCTCGGTCCGGCCCCGGGCGGTTCGCCGGTGACGCCGAACGCGGCCTCGCTCAGCCGCCACAGTGAGTAAGCAGCGAAGCCGATGCCGAGCAGCCACAGCACTACCAGCCCGTACGGCTTGCCCGCGAGCAACTGCAAGGCACCCGACTGGTCCGCCTCGCGCGAGCTCTGCCCCAGCGCGACCAGCACGGCGACCACGCCGACCAGGATGTAGATGACGCCGCGCGCCGTCAGGCCCGCCCGGGCCAGGAAATGCGCGGCCGGGCTGTCGGAAGCACGCCTGGCCTCGCCGGTCACTCGCGCTGTCGATGCTGAGGTCATACCTGTCTCTACCTCGCTAGCAACAGGACAAACCCCGCCCTGCGGCGGGCTGGGGATTTACGCCCCTAGAAGGCCCACCACCAGCCGCGCGGGACGATCTTGACCTACGCGGTGGAGTGGCTGTCCGGGCCGCCGGAGCCGTACCAGCCCTGGTTCGAGGCGGCGGAGCCGGTGACCTTCACGATGATGGAGTGGAACCGGTGCCAGCCCCACCGGGCGTGGCTGGCCTTGGCGGCGAAGATCACGGTCAGCGTCTTGGTCTGCCCGCCAGGCGTTGCTTCAGCCGGAAAAGTTTGCTGCTAAGCTACTTCGCAGTAGCCCCTCGTCATCCCCCCCGGCGAGGGGCTCACTTATGCCCGGCCGTCTCATTCTTTAGGCGGAGGCCTCCCGCCGGGGTCGCAGACCGGGGCGGCCGCAAGTCCATCCCGCTGCCCGAGGATTTCTCGCGAGCCGCTTTTTACGCTGGTCACATGCCATTCAAGCGAGCAGTCCGATGATCGAGGCGCGCGGCCTGACCAAGTTCTACGGCGAACGGGCCGCCGTCTCCAACCTCAGTTTCACCGTCCGGCCGGGGGTCGTCACCGGCTTCCTCGGCCCCAACGGCGCGGGCAAGTCGACGACGATGCGCCTCATTCTCGGCCTCGACGCCCCCACCGCGGGTGGCGTGCGGGTCAACGGCCGCCACTACGCCGACCACCCGGCCCCGCTGACCCAGGTCGGCGCCTTGCTCGAAGCCCGGGCGGTCCACCCAGGCCGTTCGGCCCGGAATCATCTTTTGTCACTGGCGGCCACCCACGCCATCGGGGACCGGCGGGTGGACCAGGTGCTGGCCCTCACCGGCCTGAAAGACGTAGCCACCAAACGGGTGGGCAGCTTCTCCCTGGGCATGGGCCAGCGCCTCGGGATCGCGGCCGCGCTGCTGGGCGATCCCGGCACGCTGATCCTCGACGAGCCCATCAACGGCCTGGACCCCGAGGGCGTGCGCTGGGTCCGCCGCCTGCTCAGGGCGCTGGCCGCCGAGGGCCGGACGGTGTTCCTGTCCAGCCACGTGATGAGCGAGCTGGCCCTGACCGTGGAGCACGTCATCGTGGTGGGCCACGGGCAGCTGATCGCCGATGCCGACGTGGCCGAACTCACGGCCGGACGGTCGTCGCTGGAAGAGGCCTTCATGGAGCTCACCGCCGACGCCGTCGAATACCAGGCCGTTAACCCGGAAAGGAACCCGAGATGACCCAGCCGGTCACCCAGGGCCAGGTGATCCGCTCCGAGTGGATCAAGCTCCGCACCGTTCGGTCGTCATGGTGGGTGCTGGCCGCCACGGTGCTGGGCATCGCCATTGTCGGCCTGCTGGTGTCGTACGTCAGCAACGCCCACTGGTCCAGCATGAACGCCGGCGACCGAGCCGACTTCAATCCCGTCAACCAGGATCTCATCGGGGTCAACCTGGCCGAGCTCACCGTCGGGGTGCTCGGGGTGCTCGCCGTCACCGGGGAGTACGCCACCGGGATGATCAGGGCCACCTTCGCGGCGGTCCCGCGCCGGTTCCCGGTGCTGGCGGCCAAGGCCGGCGTGCTCGCCGCCGTGACCTTCGCGGTGGCCCTGGTGACGGTGCTCGTCACCTTCGTCGGCGGCCAGGCCCTGCTCGGCTCGCACGGGATTTCCCTGGCCCACCCGGAAGCGGTGCGGGCGGTGTTCGGCGCCACCCTGTACCTCACCGTGGTCGCGGTGCTGGGCGTCGGGCTCGGCTTCCTGATCCGCTCCACCGTCGGCGCCATCGCGACCCTCATCGGGGTGCTGCTCGTCCTTCCGATCATGGCGTCCGCGCTGCCCGGCAGCTCCGGTTTCGAGCGCTACCTGCCGAGCATGGCCGGGCGGGCGCTGTTCATTATGAACGGCGGGGACGGCATGCTGTCACCATGGCTCGGGTTCGTGGTCTTCGTCCTCTATACCGTGGTCGTACTGGCGGCCGCCGCCCTGGTCCTGTGCCAGCGGGACGCGTAGCCGCCGTGACCAGGCGCTTGGTGCGGTGGTGGCGGCAGTGGCTGTCGGCCGGTCCCGGCGGCGCCGCCCGCGTCCCCGGCCGGGCCGAGACCTTCTACCGGAACATGGCGGCGTCGGTCAGCCGCCACGCCACGGCGGCCGATGCCGTGCTGGCGGTGGCGCTGGCCGCCTGCACGGTGCCCCAGCTCGTGTGGTGGGCCACGAAAGGCCCCGGGGGCCCCGGGCAGTTCAGCGAGATGGTGCTGTTCAGCGCGATGCTGGTCGTCCCGCTGGCCTGGCGCCGGCGCTTCCCGTTGTCGGTGTTCGCGTTCGTCGCCGCGGTGGCGCTGGCCCAGTCGGTCGTCAACGTCAGGCTCGCGGCCGACGTGACCCTGCTGGTCTACCTCTACACCGTGGCCCGGTGGTACCCGGTGCGGGTGGGAGTCCTGGCCGCCGCCGTGATCGAGGTCGGCGCGGTGCTGGCGGCCATCCGCTGGGACCTGACCCGGTCCTGGCTGGAGAGCCTGGTCTACCTGTCCGGCCTGGCGGTAGCCAGCCTCCTGCTGGGCGTCAGCGTGCGGCACTGGCGGAACTCCCTCAGCACCCTCACCGAGCGGGCCGAGCAGCTCGAACGGGAACGGGACCAGCAGGCCAGGATCGCCGCCGCCGCCGAACGCACCCGCATCGCGCGGGAAATGCACGACGTCGTCGCCCACAGCCTGTCGGTCATGGTGACCCTGTCCGGGGGGGCCGCCCTCAAGCAGGCCGCCGAACCAGAACGGGCCAGACGGGCGATGCGCCAGGTCGCGGCCACCGGTCACCAGGCCCTGGACGAGATGCGCCGCCTGCTCGGCGTGCTGCGGACCGAGGACGCCCCCGAGCCCCGGCAGCCCCAGCCCGGCCTGGCCCAGCTCGACGGGCTGCTCGACCAGGTCCGGGCCACTGGGCTGGCCGCCGAGCTGACGGTCACCGGGCTGGCCGTCACCGGGCTGGCCGCGGCCATGCCGGCCGGAGCGGAGCTGACCGTGTACCGCATCGTGCAGGAAGCCCTGACCAACACGCTCAAGCACGCGGCCGGCCCCACCCGGGTCAGCGTCGGCATCGCCTGCCGGCCCGACGCGGTGACGGTGGACGTCCACGACGACGGCGCCCGCCGCCCCGCCGGGCCGCGGGCGTCCGGGCACGGGCTGGCCGGCATGAGGGAACGAGCCGCGGTCTACGATGGCGCGGTGAGCGCCGGTCCCGACCCCGCCGGCGGCTGGCGTGTCCGCGCCCGGCTGCCCCGAGCGGCCGTGGCCGTGAGCGGGCCGGCCCGGTGAGCATCCGCCTGCTGCTGGCCGATGACCAGCCCCTGATGCGAGCCGGTTTCCGGATGATCCTGGAAGAGACCGACGACATCGACATCGTGGGCGAAGCCCGGGACGGGGTGGAGGCGGTCCGCCTGGCCGGGGAACTGAATCCCGACGTGATCTTGATGGACGTCCGGATGCCCGGCGTCGACGGCATCGAGGCCACCCGGCGGATCGTGGCCGCCGGCGGAACGGCCCGGATCCTCATCCTGACCACGTTCGACCTGGACGAGTACGCCTTCGCCGCCCTGCGCGCCGGGGCCAGCGGCTTCGTGGTGAAAGACGTCCCGCTCGACGAACTGGCCCGGGCCATCCGCGCAGTGGCCAGCGGCGACGCGGTGGTATCGCCGCGGATCACCCGCCGGCTCCTCGATATCTACGCCGCCAAGCTGCCCGACTTGTCGGACCGCGGTACCTCCGGCCCGGCGCGTACCGCCCTCGACCAGCTCACCCCCCGCGAACAGGAAGTGCTGCTGGAGGTGGCTACCGGCCTGTCCAACCCCGAGATCGCGGAGAAGCTGGTGGTGTCGGAGGCCACGGTGAAGACGCACGTGGGCAGCATCCTGGCCAAGCTCGGCCTGCGCAGCCGCGTGCACGCCGTCATCTTCGCCTACGACACCGGCCTGGTCAGGTAACGACGTAGGCCCCGGTGCGGCGTCCGTCCGACGTCAGGGCTTGAGGTCCACCGCCTGCGGGTCGTGGTCGCTTACCTGGTTGGCGAACTCGGCGTTGACGTGCACCACCTGGTAGCTGAACGTGCCGACGCCCTTGCTGACCAGGATGTGATCCAGCACCTCGGACACGCCGTCGAAATCGTAGGTGCACTGCTGGTTAGCCGGCAGTGTGGTGATCAGGTCGGTCAGCGTCGGCTTGCCGCTGCCGTCCGACGTCCCGGTCTTCAGCACCGACAGCGCCGGGCTGAACTGGTAGTCGTTCAGGTCACCGACCACGACGTCGAATGCGCGGGCCGGGTCGCCCCCGTGCGCCCGCGGGTCGGTCAGCGGCCCGATCATTCCGGCGAATTCGAGGACCGACCCGGGCCACCCGTGCAGGAGCAGGAGTGGTACCGCGCCCTCTTCCGCCGAACGGATGTGCAGGAAGTGGATGTTCTGCCCGTCTATGGTCGTGGTGTACTGCGGAATCTGGTTGAGGCGGGCCTCGTGCTCGCGCCAGTCGTACCCGGTCTGCCAGCGCTCGGCCAGCCGCCGCACCGTGCCGAGCGGCATGCCGTACGCGGTGCCGGCGCCGGCCAGCTCACCGGGCCACCGGGTCGCGGCCAGCCGCGCGGCCAGGTCGTCGAGGTCGCCTTGCGGGACGTCGATGCGGAACGGCTCGATCTCTGCTGTCGTCGTCATAATCGCCACGCTAGGGACCGTTCCGGCCAGTTTCCGTCCTGAAGTCGGTATCCCCGGCCGCCCGTACCGCCGCGGCCACGCTGTCCAGGTCCGTGACATCGAGCGCGAGACGGCGCCCGGCCGGCTCAATGCTCCATCGAGCCGGTGATAGGCGGCTCAATGTTCCATCGATCCGGTTCGCCGGGCCGCTACGCGGCTGGCTTGCGGGCTGGCCGCTTAGCCGGCTTCTTCGCGGCTTTCCCGCGGCCGCCGCCGCGCTTTCCCCCGGACTTCTCCTTGGCGGCCGCCACGCTGGCTCGCAGTGCCTCGGCCAGGTCCACCACCTTGGTCCCGGGCGGCGCCTCGTCGGCGGGTGAGAACTCCTCGTCCTTCTTCTTCGCCTCGATCAGCTTGTTGACCCGGTCGGTGTAGGTGTCACGGTAGTCCGAGGGCCGCCACGGGCCGGTCATCGTTTCGATCAGCTGGCGGGCCATGCGCAGTTCCTGCCGGGTCAGCTTGACCCGGCCCGGCAGGTCGCTGATCTGCTGGTGCGCCTCGCGGATCTCGTCGGCGAAGAACAAGGTCTCGAGGGCTAGCAGGTCACCGTCGGCGCGCACGGCGGCCAGGTACTCCTTGCCGCGCATCACGAAGCTGGCGATGGCGGCCTTGTCCGAGTCGCCCATCGCCGATCGCAGCAGCGCGTAGACCTTGCCGGCTTCCTCGCCGCCCGGACCCAGGTAGTAGGTCTTGTCGAAGTAGATGGGGTCGATGTCATCGAGGTCAACGAACGTGTGGATCTCCATCGACCGGGACCGGCCCGGCGCGACCGAATCCAGCTCTTCCTGGTCGAGCATGACGTAGTGCCCGTGGCTGGTTTCGGCGCCCTTGACGATATCGGAGTACTCGACCTCGTCGGCGGTGCGCTCGTTGACCCGCTGGTACCTGATGCGGTCGGTGGTGTCCTTCTCGAACTGGTGGAACACCGGCCGGTGGGTCTCGGTCGCCGAGTACAACTCCACTGGGACCGACACCAGCCCGAACGTCAGTACCCCCGACCAGATCGCGCGCGCCATCCCGAGTTACTGCCAGCACGGCCAGCCTTTAAACCCGCGGCCGGATTAGATACCGCCGGGCCGGGAAGTGTGCTCGGCGAGGTCAAGCGGATCCTGGGCCGGACCGGACAGGAGGAGAAGGGCGTGGGGAACGCGGAAATCAGCGGCGTCCCGAGCCGGGAAGCGCTAGCCAGGGTTCTCCGCTCCGTGACGGAGGATACCGCCGGCTCAGACTCCGGCCGGCTGCTGAGCGAGACGGTGGCGGGCGGCCTGCTGATCGCCGAAGGCGTCGTGGGCTGCAGCGTCACCGAGATCGCCAGCGGCACCGAGATCGCCGGCGGCGCGGGGATCGACGCGGACCGCTACCGCACTGCGGTGTACGCCGGCGAGGCCGCCATCGCGCTCGACCGGGTGCAGTACGCGGCCGGGCGCGGGCCGTGCCTGACCGCCATCGGGGACGGGCAACCGTATCTCACCGATGACCCGGCCGAGCTGAGCCGGTCCGTGCCGGGATGGCACGAGCAGGCGGCCCGGCACGGTGTCGGCAGCGTCCTGTCCGTTCCGCTGCCGGGAACCCGGCCTCCGGCCGGCGTCAACTTCTACGGCGCGGCTCCCGGCGTGTTCCAGTCCGCGGTCGTCAGCGCGCGGGCCCGGCTGGTCGGCCGGGCCGTCGCCGCGGTGCTCACCCGCCGCGCGTCCCTCGGTCAGCAAGCTGGCGCCGAAGGCGCCGCCGCCGAGCTGCGCGCCGCGGCCGGCTCCCGCGCGCTGCTGGCCCGGGCCCGGGCCGCTATCGCCGCCACCGGTGACGTCACCGATACTGAGGCCTTCACCCGGCTGGCCCAGCGATCTGGCCGCGAGGGGCGCAGCATCCTGGCGGTGGCGCGCGACGTCCTGGCGAACTCAGCCCGGCTGGCCGGCCAGGAGCCGCCCGCATGAGCACCCACCACCCGGACCTGAGCCTGTTCGAAGGCCTGCAGCGGTCCGGCATGACCCCCGCCGAGCTGTGGATCAGGTATTACGCGGTCGGCGGCGACGCTGCCGAACTGGAGGTCGAGGCCTATGCGCTCGGCTTGCTCAGGCCGGACGACTATGAGCACAACCTCATCGCCCAGGCCCTGAACGAGTTTTTCCTCGACCTCGACGAGGATCATCCCGTGCGTTACCGCGGTCTTCCCGCGCTGGGGGAGGCGCGCGGCTAGCCGGACCGTCCTACCGGCCAGACCTGGGCCGACCGATCAGCTCGCCCGTTTCGACGAGGCGGGCGGCGACCTCGGTGAGCTTGACGTTATGGTGCTGGGAGGCCTTGGCGAGCAGGGCGAAGGCGGCGTTGGCGGTGATCCGGTGACGTTCCATCAAGATTCCCTTGGCCTGCCCGATGAGGTCCCGGTTGACGACCGCTGCGCGCATCTGTTCGGCTCGCAGGGCGTCGGCGAGGGCGAGCGCGGCCATGGTGGCGAACATCGTGGTGATGCGCTCGTCGACATCGGTGAAAGCGGACGGCTTCCCCGCGTACAGGCTGAGCGTGCCGAGGCCCCGCTCGTCCGCCTGCAGCGGGATGCACAGCTGGCTGAGGACGTCGTGTTCGCGCGCGGCCGTCATGAAGCCCGGCCACCGCGGATCGGAGCGGGTGTCGTCGATCCGGATCACGGTCTGCCGCCGCGCGGCCTCGATGCACGGCCCTTCTCCCGCCTGCTGCTGATAGAGGTCGAGATGCAAGGGCGCGTGGCCGCTCGTGGCCTGCGGTACTAGCTTCCCTCGCTCCAGCAGGATCAGGCCGGCATCCCGGTCCGCGTTCAGTGCGCTGGCGGCCGCCGAGACGATCGCGTCCAGCGTGGGCTGCAGCTGGGCGTCCCGTACATGCAGCGCGCGGGCCAGCACCTCCACCGTGCTCGCGGCCTGGGCCATGACCTCGTCGATGTCCCGCTGCTCGCTGACCTCCGCCATGCCAGCCCCCTGCCCCTGATCGCCGGTCTCATGCCGCCAGCCGCCTTTCTTCGGGCTGAGAGGAATGGTTGCGCGCTTCCCGGGAACACCGGTGTACAGGTCAAGCAGCGGCCTCAAGACGCGAACCTTGAGGGACTGTCATGCCGAAGTCAAGCCGCTACGTCGTTTCCCGTTACCCCATGACCGAGCTGCCGGGCACGCTGCAGCGTTCCTGCCGGGAAGCGCAGGAGACATTCCTGCGGGCGCTCGATGACGCGGTACGGATGCACGGGGAGAGCGATCAGGCTCACCGGACCGCCTATGCGGCGCTCAAGCGGGATTTCGAGAAGCGGGGCGATCACTGGATCGCCAAGCAGCTCGCATCCTGACCAGCGGGTCCGCGGGTCCGCGGCACCGGGGCACGCGCTCCGCTCGTTCGGTAAAAAGATCTTTACCACCGAACGGGTGGGCGCGTGCCTGTGCCGGCCCCGCTGCCTATACGGCTTGGCCGAAGCGGACGCGCAGGCCGCAGCGGCGCAGCATCCGGGCGAACCACAGAATGGATAGCAGGGTGCCCGCGGCCACGCCGGCCACGGTTACCACGGTCGTGAGCCACAGGAAGACCGAGGTCGGCTCCACCACCAGCAGGATCGCCAGGCCGATGGTCGAGGCGGCGAAGATCCCGGCCCACAGCCAGGTCACCCCGCGGAAGAAGCGGGCCAGGCCCGGGTGCGCGCCGGACGGCTGGCGCAGTGCCACCACTTCGGCGGCCAGTCGCGCCACCAGCGGCCGGCCGGTGGACGCGGTCCAGGCGAACAGGATGCACAGGGCGAGGTTGGCCACCGGGAACTGGAGCAGGAAGAGCAGCATGCTGCCGGTGGCCAGCACCAGCGCGGTCTGCAGCGTGAGCACCAGGCCCGAGACGACCAGCAGGCCGGGAACGCTGCCCGTCAGCAGCTTCCGGGCGGCGGCGGTCAGCCATATCGCCGCCGTCGCCGCGGCCATGCCGGCCCCTTGGCCGCCCAGTCGCGCAGCCACGGCGTAGGCGGCGAGGGGGAGGCCGACGGACTCGGCGAGGTTCCAGCCCGCGGTCAGCGCGAGCCGGGCCGGGGCGGGCAGGTGGAGGTCGGCCGGCCCGGGCGGTCCGGTGCTCCCGGCCGCGGGCTGGAGCGTGTCACCGGTCGCCGGGATGTCCGCGGGCGGATCCGGCCGGATACGCATTCGCAACCTCATCATGCTCCCTGCTCACCCTGGTAGAGCTCCCTCCTGCCCGCGTTCCCGCGAGCCATGCGGGAGGACCATCACTCATTCAGCGTCGGCGGCCGGGTCGTCGCCGGGCCAGACACCGAAGTACTTGCGGGCACCCTGGGCCGCACCGCGGTCCACGACCGCCTTGACCAGGCCGACGATGGCACCCTGGACGGTGGCGGCGATGAGCACTTCGCGCCACCCGCGCTGGGCGTCGGTGGCTTCGGGCGCTTCGTCTTCTCCGGCGGCCAGCTTCCAGATCTGCTTGAAAACCGCCGCGGCCAGGATCCCGCTGAGCACGCTGACGAGCAGGCTCAGCGGCTTGAACAGCAGTTTGGTCATCGTCCGGTTTCCCTCTGCCGGCTTACCGGCGTGTCTTGTTCCCGGCTCGTGACCTGGTCCCGGGTGCGCTCGGCGGCGGCGACGCGGTCTTTCTCCGGGTCGTCGAGCTTGCGGGTGTCGCGGAGCTCGGCGAAGGGCTCGAGGTCGTCGGGCACACCGCTGCGGATGGCGCGTTCGCGCTGGGTTTCGGCGTTGAATTCCGCCCCGAGCAGGATCGCGATGTTCGAGATCCACAGCCAGACCAGGAAGATGATCACGGTGGCGAGCGAGCCGTAGGTCTTGTTGTAGGAGCCGGAGAAGCTGACGTAGACGGCGAACAGCCCCGACGCGATCATCCAGATGATGACGGCGACGACGCCGCCGGCCGAGATCCACCGGAAGGAGGGCTGCCGGACGTTCGGGCTGGCCTTGTAGAGCAGCGAGAGCATCACGCTGATGATGACCGCCAGCACCGGCCATTTCGCGATGCTCCAGATCAGCACCGCGGTGTGACCGATGCCGAAGGCCGAGCCGACCTGGTTCGCGATCGGCCCGGTCAGCACCGCGATCGCGACGGCGATCACGAGCAAGACGACGAGCGCGATCGTGGTGGCCACCCGGACCGGGACGGTCTTCCAGATCGGGCGGCCCTCGTCGACGTCGTAGATGGTGTTCGAGGCGCGCATGAAGGCCGCGACATAGCCTGAGGCGGACCACAGGGCGATCACGATGCCGATGATCCCCGCGATCCCGGCCGCGCCCGCCCTGCCCTGAACCTGGGTGACGACACCCTTCAGGAAGGAGGTCACCCCGCCGGGGGCGATCTGGTCGATGTTGCTCAGCACCTGCTGGGTCGTGGATTTGCCGAGCAGCCCGAGGATGGAGACCAGCACCAGCATGGCCGGGAACAGGGCGAGCACGCCGAAATAGGTCAGTGCGGCGGCACGGTCGGTGACGTCGTCGTGCTTGAACTCCCGGACGGAGCGCTTCAAGATGGCGAACCATCCGGCCCGGGGCATGTCGGTGACCTTCTTCGGTACGGCGGTGTCGTGTCGTTCGGCCGGCTGATGGGCGGTGTCGTGCTTACCATAGGAGTCTGTGCGGCGAGCCATCATCGCCCCCTTCCTGTCATGGGTGGGCTGCTGCGGCCTAGGGCTCTACCCCTCGTCACCCGCTCAAACCGATCTCCCGAAATCCGCGGTCAGCGCGCTCCCGCGGCGAGCAGCAGCGCGACGCTACGGGAAAACCGGGCGCCGGCCGCGATCGACAGCGCCGTCCGTCCCCTCGCGTTCGGCGCGTTCGGGTCGGCGCCGAGCTCGAGCAGGGCCCTGACGGTTTCGGGATGCTCGCCCTTGTCCGCCCGGCAGGCCCTGGTCAGCGGCGTTTCCTGAGCGCGGATGGGAACGTCCAGATCGAAGCCGTGGGCGACGAGGAGCTCGCCGATCGTCCGGTCGGCGCCGAGGGGACCCAGGCTCTCCGCGTCGCGGGCCTGGGCGCCGTGGTCGAGGAGCAGGCGCACCAGCTCGACCGAGCCCTGGTTCGCGGCCGAGGTCAGCAGCCGTCCGCCCGACGTGCGGGCCTCGGCGCCGTTCTCGAGCAGCAGCGTCGCGGCGGCGGCGGATCCGCCGTCCACCGCATGGTGCAGCGGCGTGACCGGGTGGAAGTCCTCGTGCGGCGACTGCGCGTTCGCGAGCCCCGCCGCGATGTGACCGCGCAGCGCGTCCAGGTCCGCCAGGAACGCGGCGCCGAACACGTCGACCTTCGCGCCATGATCACGCAGGTACTGCGCGACCTGCTGGTGCCGCGAGCGCACCGCGATGCAATACGGCGAGACCGCCACCTGGGTCATGTGAACGGCCGAGCCCGGGATCTCGATGTCCGCGCCGTGGCCGGTGAGCCAGCGGACGAGCGGCAGCCGGCCCCGCCGGGCCGCGGTCCACACCAGCGTGGCCCCGTCACCGGCCCGCTGGTCGATCAGGCGGGGATGGTCCGCGACGAGGGCGGCGACGGCATCCACGTCGCCGGTGGCCGCCGCCGCCATCGCCTGCCTGAGCACTGCCAGCGGCGCGCCGTCGTTCTCCAGACGAGCCGCCGCCTCCCGCAGCAGCCGCATCACGGCGGCCTGCGGCCCGGCGGCGACGCCGGCCTGGTCCAGGGCCGCACCGAAGTGCGCGAGCCACCGCGCGGACTCCTCCGCGCTGATCAGCCGGTGGAGGTGACGGCGCTGCGTGCCGACATCCCGGATGCCGCGCACCTCGCCCCCGAAGAATCCCTCGAAGAACTCCTTGAGACGATCCCGTTCACCCTTCCGGCGGGACCGGAACAGCCGGGTGAGCTCCTGGTCGCGTTCGAGGCGGTCGTAGAGGCCGTCGACGATCAGGCCGACCGCGGCGCGGCCTCCGAGCGCCTCGAACAGCCCGGGATCGGCGGTCACCGGCAGCGGCTCGCGCGGGGATCGCATCATCACCCGATCGGCTGGATGCCGGGGTCGCACTGGCGGCAGCCCAGTTCGCCCTGGAAGAGGCCGTGGGCCGGGCACCGGGCGAGCAGTTCCGGCCGCGGCGCGGTCCTCCAGTCTTCCGGCCTGGCGGAGGGGATCGGCGTGAACTGCGCGACCATAGCCCGGTAGGTGGCCAGGCTGGCGGCGACGAGGGGCGGATCGTACCGGAGCCGGTCCCAGCCGTGGCGGCCGAGCGCGGTGTCGATCATCCGCAGGAAGAAGGCTTTCTCCGCCTGCCATTCAGACGTCCAGGGCAGCTCGCTCAGGTCGAAGCCGCTGGTTCCCCGGCCGATGCGGTGCCCGTCGGCGAAGTGCAGGACGAGATGCTGCTCCCAGGCGGTTTCGGCGAGGTCGCAGCCGGCCAGGGTCAGCACGTCGAAGAGTACGTCGGTCCCTCCGTTGGACAGGCGGAGCCCGGTGTCGTCAGCGGCCGGATCGGCGGCGGTGAAACGGTTCGCCACGAGGCCATTGTGGCACGGGTGCCGGGCGACAGCCGGAAGCGTGCGCCCGGGCCGGGTCAGGCGGGGGCGGGACGGCGCTTGCGGGGGGCGGCGGACCGGGGCGGCTGGGCCCGCATGTGGTCCCGGACGCGGCTCATGATGTCGCGCAGGTGGTCTAGGTCCTGGTCGGACAGGGGATCGAGCAGCAGGCGGGTGACCTCGATGTGGCCGGGGAAGACGCGGCCGAGGAGGGCCCGTCCGTCGTCGGTGATGGTAACCAGCGTGGCCCGTTCGTCCTCGGCGCTGGGGCCGCGGGTAATCAGGCCGGCCTTCTCCAGCAGCCCGGCCTGATAGGTCAGGCCACTGCGGCTGTAGACGACGCCGTCGGCTAGGTCGGTCATGGTCAGCGGCCCGCGGGCGTTGAGCCGGGCCAGCAGCTGGAACTGCACGTAGCTGATGCCGCCCTCGGCCCGGAGCTGCTGTTCGAGGCGGTGCTGGAGCAGGCTGACTGCTTCCATGAGCGCGAAATAGGTGTTCAGCTGGACGGCGTCGAGCGCCGGGGCGTCATCGACGCTATCGCGCGCCGGGACATCGCCTGCTCCGGTGCCGGGCCGGGGGTCGGTCATCGCCCTACCATATCTGCTTCGAATTCTAAGCATGTGACGCGCATCACAGTCCGGAAGGGTGTTGCTTCGAAGTTGAAGCAGTTATCGTTTCTTGCGTGCTTCAACTTCGAAGTATACCGACCCGAGGAGAGATCATGAAGGCAGTC
>Ga0136846_1238693_pt1 | contig 22079 bp, 18 predicted proteins | sample HopSoiMetagenom2_FD_96841 | JGI IMG/M metagenome (GOLD analysis project Ga0136846, IMG submission 96841) | Grasslands soil microbial communities from Hopland, California, USA - 2 Assembly 2016 (version 4) | ecosystem: Environmental > Terrestrial > Soil > Grasslands | place: USA: Hopland... | reverse complement strand
TGAAAGCGTTGGGTGTTATAGGGCACGAACATCTCCTTCTTGCCCACCAGCTTCCAGTCGTATCGATCCAGATTGCCGATGAATAGAAAACCCTCGTCACTTAAGAGAACCCCGGAAGAGGGATAGTCGGGCGTGTCATAGGAAACGTCGGGCGCACGCCGTACCCGGCGCTGCCCCACCAGGTATTGCCATGCCTGAAGGTTTTTTCCGGCCGGAGAAATAGCCAAGAGCTTTTCTCCGACCCGGAAAGGCGGGCCAGCGGCGGTGAGTTTTAGCATCCAATAATTTCCGACAAAGCGGTCGAGCGAACCGTCCCGATAATAGTACGGATACTGAAATTCAACGATCCCCGCCCCAGCCAGCACGGGCCTGCCGTTGGCGGCCACCACATACGAGCCGTAGTCGAAGGCGTACGCTTCGCCATGCCAGGCAAGCAAATGATTCCACATTGCTTGTGCCCCGTCCCGGGGAATCGGGAAAGGAATGCCCCCATAGGCCCCTTCCACTCGTGAGCCAGCGACTACATCGGGTACGAGCCTGGCGCGGGTGGCGTTCTTGAAGGTATTGTCGTAGAGCCACTGTGGAGCGGCTGCGGTGCGATGGGTAGGATAGACATCAAGCCGGTAGGAGGGAAACCGCTGGAGCAGTGCTTTCACCCCATCCGAAAGCTGGTCGGCGTATTGCTGCATGTTCTGCGCCGTAATTTGGAGTCGCGGCTTTTCGGCGTCGAATGGATCGGGCCTGGATTGTCCAGAGCGATAGTCGGGCCAGACCGTGGTGTAACCGCCGTCCCAGGCGGGGATCGTCCCGTCCTTGTTGCCGGCCTTTTCGGCGCCCAACGGGGTCAGGTCAGACTGGAGTTTGGCCGCTTCTTCAGGGGTGGCCGCCACGCCAGAGAATGGGAGTGCGATCACAAGCAGAAATACTGCAAGGGCCGCTGTTGCTCGTTTAAATTTCATTTCTTGCCTCCTGATTCCAGACTTAACCCAATTCGCACGCGCCAGAATGAGTAAATTTGGACAACAAAAAATACGACACTGTGGAAGGAATAAACCTGTTCAACCATTTTGCAGGGGAATTTCGATTAGATCCATTGCATCAAAACGTCCTTTGAATAGCAAGAGAAATAAAGTTCCTATCCGAGAGGGGTTGAACCGCCGCCCCGCCAAAGGAAACGGCATACTGAATAGTCGCATTCCATGTCCTCTCGTACGCAGCACTCAGGCCGATGCTGAACGTGCCCGCCTTGTCGCCACTAAAGGCACTTGTGACAGGCGATTTGCCCTTGACGTTGTAGCTGAGCGAGACCGGTACGTTCAGATCCAGATTCGGCAGCACCTGGAAATAAGATGGCGTGAATACGAGTGACAATCCCAACGCTCCGCGCTGCGTCGCCGGATCTATATTCTCGGCATTCTTGGTGACGCTGGTTCGGTACACTGCGCCGACTTCCGCCGTTACCGTGGCGACGTTCCACCAAGGGGTAGAGTTCACCACATGAATGATGGACACTTGGGCATGCACTGTATTGCCGACCGCATACAAAGGATGATCCCGATTGTCCGCCTGCGTCCCGGCCGGCACGATCAAGGGCACGCTGGCCAGCGGCATATTGCGGCGCACATGGATTTCTCCTGCGACATTGCTACCGCCAAGCACCGTCGAAAAACTCGCGCCAAGCACGCGAATTTCTTCGGGATAGACGAGGGCATAGTCGCCTGCTCCCGGCCGCAGGTAGAGTTGGGGCAGCTTTTCATTAAAGCGCAAATAATACAGACCGAATTCCGTATCAAGCCCTGTGACGCGATACCGCGCCGAAACTCCCCACTGGCCGCTTTGACGCGCGTTCAAGTCGGTGCCGCGCAATAGCCCGGGTCCGGCAGAAAAGAGCAAGCGTTCGCCGCCGGCATCTATAATGTCTGCAGAACTGAAGTAACTGCCGGCGGCGGGAAGACGGGACTTGCGCCAGTCGTATTGATAATATGCGGCAAGGCTCAACGGGACGCTAGGCTGCAATTGCCATGAAATCTGCCCGACCGGCATAAACAACTCTTTGGCTTGTGTTCCAGGGACGGACTGGGCCTTGATCAGATCGAGCGGCGCCTGTGCATATGAAATCCCGTTGGTGGCAAGCAACAAGCTTTCGCCCCATAGCAAGGTATGCCTGCCGGCGCGCACACTCGCCGACATGTCGCCAATGTGACCGTTGCCGAACACAAAAGCATCCAGCATTTCCGCGCGCTTGCCATGCAAACTTTTAGTCGCATCCGTAAATTCATTGGAAGGCACGCTAAATGCGTTCACGGTTGCCGGGGAGTCGTTTACATTACCTCGATTATAAAGCGCATCGTACCATGCCGCGCCGCTTAATCGCAATCCCATTGTTTTGTAGGTGATATCGAGTTCGGATAGCAAATCGAGACGATTTGAAATCAGACCGGTATCGAAATTCCGGTCACCATCATCGCCATTTGTATTGGCAAGCAAGGACGACGATGGCTTGGCGACGCGGCGGGCAGCGCTGTACTTGATCGTATTGTCCCAATGGATTTTCGCCTCTGTTCCAGTATCAATTTCGACGCCTTGCACAGATTGGGACAATGCCATTCCTATCAGCATCGATAGGATCGCGCCACGCGTCACTGGGCGTATTCCGGAACATCGCCTTTCTGGTAAGCCATGTAGCTTGTTCATCTTGAGCCTCCATTTTTGCAAATTAAAACTACTTGAACCTGCATCCCCTTAACGAGCGCGCATCCTGGTGGGGCGCAGCAAAAATCCGGCAAGCGCCGGCAACAAGAACAGCGCCCCCAACAGATTCAAGAGAAACATGAGGGCGAGCAGAATGCCCATGTCGGCCTGGAATTTAATGGGTGAAAAGACCCAGATTCCCGTCGCAATCGCGAGCGTGAAGCCTGTCAGCAGCACGACTCTTCCGGTGAACCGCATCGTCCCGGCATATGCGTCCTGCATGCTGATCCCCGCGCGCAAGCGCGCCAGCAGCACGGCGAGCACGTAAAGACCATAGTCCAAGCCGATACCCACACCAAGTGCAATGACGGGTAATGTGGCTACTTTTAAACCGATGTCAAGCATCACCATTGATGCCTCGCAGAGAATGGCTGCCAAAACTAGTGGCACGATGGCGCAGCACACCGCCCGCCAAGAACGGAAGGTAATAAAACAAAGCAGGATGGCCGCGGAATACACCAGTGCCAGCATTGCAAAATTGGAACGCTCGACCACCGCGTTGGTGGCGGCCTCGATCCCGGCGTTGCCAGCCGCCAGCAAGAATTTTGCATCGTTCGACGTGTTCTTGCCGGCGAAGCGCTCTACGTCGGCGCTCACACCCGTAAGTGTGTCGGCTTTGTGATCCCGCAGATACACGTAGAGCGGGAGTAGATCGCAATTCTGGCTGAATAGCTCCCGCGGCGCGCGTGCGGCAAAGGCATTCAGCATATTCTGATTACGAGGTAGATCGAACCACTTGGGGTTTCCTTCGTTCATGCCGACAGAAAGCCATTTGCTCAGTCCGGCAAACGATTGGGTGGAGATGACGCCGGTTAACTGTTGCAGTTGCCATTCCATGGCATCGATCCGCAGCAACACATCATAGTCCACGCACTTGAACTGCGGCGTTTCGACCATCACGGCCAAAATGTCGCTGCTGGAGGAATAATTGGCGGTCATAAACGAATTGTCACGGTTATAACGGGAATCCGTCCGCAATTCCGGCGCGCCCGGATGTACGTCGCCAATGCTGAGGCGTGAACTTGCTGCCAAACCCGCGATCCCCAGCACGGCGGCGAATGCGATCACATATTTTTTCCAGCTTAGCAATTTGAAGAATTGTCCGGCATTCACCTGACCGGATGCGCCGACCAATTCCGCGCGAATACTCCTGCGCGCGGCGGACGCGCTCACGCCGCAGTACGATAACAGCACCGGCACAAGCACCAGGTTGGTCGCAATCAATATCGCCACACCGATACTCGCGGTCAGCGCCATGTACTGTATGGAGCGGATCGGAATCACTGTAAGCACGGCGAATCCCACCGCGTCGGCCAGCAAAGCGGTCAAGCCTGCCAGGAACAGGCGCCGGAAGCAATAGCGCGCCGCCACCGCCCTATGCGTGCCGCGCCCGATATCTTGCATGATCCCGTTCATTTTCTGCGCGCCGTGGCTCATGCCGATCGAAAATACCAAGAATGGAACCAGCGTCGAATACGGGTCCAGCGCATGTTGCGGCGTAGGCAACAGACCCAACAAACATATAACAGCCGCCAGCGAGCACAACACAACCAGCAAGGTGCTGCGCGCGCAACGTGTGTGCCAATAAAGCAGGGCAGCCGCAATGCAGACGGAAAGAATGAAGAACAACAGCAATACGCCCAGTCCTTCGATCAAGTCGCCCGCCACTTTCGCAAAGCCGGTTATATGCACCTTGAGCGTTGGCGTTTGATACTGCATCCGCATCTTTTCCAGCGCATCGGAGAATTTCCCGTAGTCGAGCGCTTGTCCGGTAACAGGATCATTCTCCAGCAAAGGAACCACGATCACAGTGGATCGGTAATTCGCTGCCACCAATTGACCGATCTCGCCCGATCGTTCAATATTTATGCGCACTTGCGCGATGCTTGCGGCTAAACCATCGTAGGTGTCCGGCATGACCGGCCCCCCATCCAGTCCATCTTCCGTGACGGCCACCCAGCGTACCGACGGCGTCCACAGGGATTTCATATAGGGCCGATCGACCCCGGGGATCAGAAATACGTCGTCATTGATCCGGCGCAATATCTCGATATATTTTGCATCGAAGATCGTGCCCTGCGTTGTTTCCACCGCAATGCGTACCGTATTTCCAAGGCCGCTCAACGTATCTTTGTGCGCGAGATAATTGACAACATACGGATGCCCCATCGGTAGCATGTTCTCGAAGCTGGCGTTGAATGTGAGCCGGGTGGCTCGCGCACCGAGCAGGGCGATCGCCAGCAGGCAAAGAAAAACAATGATCGACCGATGATTGAATATGAGCCGTTCAATGCGGGAACCGGATTGCGGGTCAAAATCCTGCAGATTGGGAAGAACAGGATAGTCAACAAAGGCGGCGTCGCGTGTCATGGGATGGCTTGCCGAATGGATACCCGACTGATCCCTCTTGCCCCCGACAACACGAGATCGCCGTTGGCGGCCTGCGCTACACCAGAGAACGGGAAGGGGCGGGCAACTGCCAAGGCCTTGAAACTTCGCCCGAAATCGATACTGCGCAGCACTTCGCCGGCCTGGCTCGCCAGGACGATAGAGCCGTCACTCAACACCATGCCGGCCGTCAATGCCGCCTGTGTGCCGGTATCGATCTTGCGCCAGTGCTGCCCGGCATCCTGAGACCAATACGCGTTCCCCCGCAATCCATAGGCGATGACGTATTGTTTTTCCAACGGGATGACGCCGAACCAGCTGCCCCGATAGGGGGTGTTGATGCCGATAAACGTTCGACCCGCATCGGTAGAGCGGTAGAGCGCGCCTTCTTCCCCCACGAGGTAGAGCGAGCCGCCGAGCGACCTGATGCAATACAAATGCTTGTCAGTAGGATTTTCAATATGCGCGCGCCAGGGAAGCCAGGTTTTTCCGCCGTCTTGCGTCGCAAAAAAAAGGCCGAATGCGCCGACAATGAAGCCGCGCTTTTCATCCACAAACCAGATATCAAAAAATGGTTTGTCCGGTCCTTCGCGCAGTAGCCGTTGCGCCTCGCTCAATCGCCGCCGCGCTTGGTCGTCGTCGTGCTCCATCGCATTTTTTTGCGCGTCTTCCAGCATCAATTGGGCAGCCTGGTTTCCATCCAATTGCTTGACCCAGTGTGCGCCACCATCTTCCGTACGTAATACCGCGCCGGAGTGGCCGACGGCCCAGCCTTTTTTCTCCGTGACGAATTGGATGGCGGTCAGAGTCGCGCTGATCGGTACCCGTGCCTGTTGCCAAGAGGTTGCGCCGTCATCGGAGAATAAAACAATCCCACGCTCGCCCACCGCTAGCAAACGCTGGTTGGCCCGCGTAACGGCCAGCAAAACCGAATCACTTGCCCGCGCACTGAACAACGCGGGCCGCTCCAGCACATCCGGCGTGGGGCCAATCCCCTGCCCAGCAGGCATCCCTACTGCAGCGGCAATCCAGGGCGTGACCAGAATAAAAGCAACAGCAGCCGAATTCATCAGATTGGCTTCAAGGAACCTCGGCCTTTAGAGGATGCCCGAGGGTCGATGCATGGCGTCTTAGTGCAAGCGCATGGCCTCCAGGTCGCGCCTTCGAGACGGGCGATTTCGGCCGAAACAGCGTTAACTTCGATGGTCACGACGGAAACGGCATGCTCAGGCTGATCAGTCTTTAGCAGGGAGCCTACTCCCTATCCGATGAGGCGACAACAGTTAGGTTTGTCCCAGGGCGATTGCATCACTCTGCAGGCCTCGAAGATCGCCAAACCATGGCCACCGAGACATTCAACTAATGGAATGGGCGCCCGCACCCGCGCAGCAACGGCATTGATGTACCAAAGTGGGAGCGTAGACAACCACTTGAGCCGACAGGAGCGTCCATCATGAAGGTTACGACAATTGGCATCGACCTGGTCAAGCGCGACAAGTTTGCGGAATTCTTTGTCAATCTGCCTCCGTGCCTGATCGGCATGGAGGCCTGCGGTAGCGGGTTCTGTCGCAATAAGGGCGTCGGGGCAAGCGAAGCCCGGCAGCGCATTTGAAGGTCAGGCAGCGAGTGAGTAGAACTGGTCAGCAGCGGACAAGGCTTGGCCTTTAGGGCAGGGCAATTGCATGAGCGTCAGCCCTCGTTTTCCTCTACGCCGCGACCGCTGTCCCCGCTTGCGCCGGTAGTTCCTGCAGATGGGTGGTGCTCCAGGCCGCCAGTTTGCGCTCGGACTTCTTGCTGGACGCCTCTGAGGGAGCCTCTGAGGGCGGTTCTTCAGATTGCCTGAGCATCTCGCCAGCGTTGAAGCTCTGAAGGGCGCAAGCCATACCTCGCCAGAACGCCTTCGTGAATGCGCCGTAATTCGTCGATGACCAGACTCTGAACAGTCTGCCGTTCCTCGGCCGTCACCCGTTCGACGGCAAGTCTCTGCAGCAATGTGAACGTGTCGACTTCCGGCCGTCTGACGAGTTCGCGTACCAGTTCTTTGACGAGCATTCGATGCCGCAGCCGCGCAGGATCAGGCTGCACCAGGTCGCGCTTGAGTGACAGGAATTCCTGCGTCGAACGTTCATACGCCCAAACGAACACATCGCGCAGCAATTCGACGCGCGTCATTTCGTAGACGCCGAGCGTCGCCTTGGCGTACGCCGATTCAGGCACACCGACGAAGGTGAGCGGACACAGATTGGCCTTGATCAGCGGAAGATTGGCACCCACGCGCGACACGCGTTTGTTGACGTCGGAAAAGGGCTGCAGATGGGGCAGGTGCACCATCAGGAACAACGCCTGCTCGAAGGGATCGGCGATTGCATTTGCCTTGGCCAGCAGCGTGCGAAAGCGTCCTTCGATCCGCTGGTGCACGTCGAGAGGCCTGAAGACGCTTTGCGCGATCGGGACAGCGTGAGTGCGCAGTCGGCCTTCGTCCGCGGGATTCGGCAGCAGATTTTCGGAAAGCAGCCCGTGCAGGCTTAGAAAGGTATGCGTGTCGATGCGCACATCGTCGGCGCTTTCGACCAGCAACTCGATCGCAGCCTTGTGGTTGAGGATCATCTGTGCCTCCGCCGCGCTCTTGCCTTGCGCGATCTCCCCTCGCTCGATCAGCGCGAGCGTGTCGAGCCGCGAATAGGTGTTGCCTTCCAACTGGCTCGACGCCCATGAAAGGTCAATCAAGAGCCGGTCCAGTACCTCGCGTCCGTAGGTGCCGACAGGACGCTCAGCTTGGCCGGTGTTTCCCATGCGGTGCAATTGACGGCGCAGCGTTTCGGATAAATACGGGGTGTCGGGCGAGTATCTGTTGAGAAAGTCGTCCTCGTAGCCCACTGGCGTGCGAGCTTCGAGCGGCTGGCTCACATAGGCGAGCACATCCCGGCTGTCTGCCGAGATGGGGATGGCTTCAGGAAAGGTGGCGGTGGGAGACAACCCCACCGCGACGGGCTCTGCGGGGGCTGCGCAAGGACCGTATCTCGTGTTCGGGCCTTGCCCCCGTCGAGCGACTACGCCCTCTTTGACCCATGTCGAGAGCATGCGTTGCGCAGATCGGCGAGACAGGTCTGGAAAGCGCTCCAGCAACTCACTCAAGGAGGAGCCGCTGGGCTGTTTTAGCAGCACCTTCAGTACACGTTCGGGCGTGGCGCTGGCAACCATTTGGCGCGATCCAAAGAATTTGGTGGCGCGATTCTGGCGCGATTCTGGCGCGATTTCAAGGGGAAATGGCGCGATAAGCGGAATCGCGCCATCGAGCGTCGTGGCAGCCGCAGGTTGGCAACTTATTCCGACCCATGTCCCTAGCCTTGGTGAGGCGCGCGGCGCCTTCGCGTGCCGCGCCGCGGCTTCGCATCACGGCCGGTGCAATTGGGCTCGTTGCGCCACCCTCCTGACCGCAGGCGCAACCCTGGCCGAGGCCACACCATGCTCAATATCCAATCCTCCAGCAGCAGTTCATGCGAGCGCGTTGTTTCCCTGCGCTTCGGCGTCGTCGGCGACGGCGGCGCAAGCACCAGCGGGACCAAGCCGCCGCACGAGCCGTCGCAGCTCACCGGCCCCGTCGGCCTGCGCGTACGCAGGCCGACGGCCGAACTGAGTCCGATCGGCACGCCGGATTCGCAGACGCTGCTGCTGTCGAACCGGACCTCGCCGGGCTCCCCGCTGAGCGACCACCTCATGGCGAGCCGCCTTCATCACCTGGTGAAGGGCTCGATGGGCGGCGTGGAGGTGCTGTCACCGGACGTCGAAGCACGCTTGGTCGAGAACGTCGGCGTAATGCGCCAGAAGGGCTTCGACACCCCGGAGAAGGTGCAGAAGCTGCTGAAGCATGCATGGCGCCATGACGCCGGAATCGCTGTGGTCGGGCTGGGCCTGACCGGCAACGCCGGCGTTGGGATGGGCATGGAGCTGGCCAACGAAAAGCTCGTTGCCAAGCTGCCGCCCCGCATCCTGCGCAGCCCTTCCCTGGTCGGCATGCTGGTCGGCCTGGGTGCCGGCGGGCTGGACGTCCTCATCAGCACGCTGGGCAAGGCCACCATGATCCCGCTGCTCTACAACGGCGCCGAAGTCAACGGCCACCTGCCGGCTTCGGTCAAGGTGCCCAGCGGTAGCGAGGCGATCATGGAGTCCATGAAGCTGGCCACCAGCGCCAACTTCTTGAAGAACGCGCCCCGAATCGCCGCGCCGGCGATCCAAGCCCTGGTCGAGAATCAATTCGACGGAGTGACCAACGGCTCGATCGTCCGCCAGACGGCTGACCGGGTCGACTTGGGGATCGACGTCGGCCTGGGATTCGCGGCGTCCTCGTACGTGCAGTTCAAGAACCTGACTGGTGGACTGGGCTTCTACGCCCGCATGCTGCTGCGCGACGACCTCGGTGACGTGATCGACAAGATGGGGCGCAGCTACAAAGACAGCGCCATCGACGTTGTCAAGAGCGTCGGCTCCGCCGTGACTTCCCCGGCCGTGCCACTGGCAGTGACCATGACAATCGGCCTGTTCATCTCGGAGCTGTTCGCGGCCAACTCGAGCATCGACCACTTCCGCCACGCGGCCGAGGGCAGCCACGGCCACTTGTCGCCTGAGCGCGCCGATTGGAGCGTAATGACCGGCAAGCGGGCGTCCAGTGTGATGCTGATGGCCCTCATGACGGCGGCCATTGAGGTCGGCGCACCCATCGTCGGCGCGGCTGCCCAGGCGGCGACCGATGCAACCGTCGGTGCGGCTGGCAAGGCCAAGAAAAAGATCAGCGGCGCGGCGACCAGCGCCTTGGACTTCATTAGTGCGGGGGCGAGCCATGTGCCCGACATCGGAGGCTGGGTGGTCCAGCGCCTGGGCCTGCAGGCCCCGGCCCCGGCCCCGGCCAACGAGCACGCCGAGGGCGAGGTAGACTCGAGCGAGGGTAAACGTGCGCCCACGGCGGGGCTCCAAGGCGCACTGCTCATGTTGCGGTGAGCCTGCGCCCCGGAGATGACGCGCTACCGCGATCCATGTCCTTATCCGAAATCTCAGCCTCTCATTCCGTCGCCAACAAGCGCCGGCGCTTCTGCGTCTGGTCGATGTACAGCTGAAGGGAGCGCAGGCCCTGACTCCCAGGGTTCACCATCTCGCACCCGAGTCGAACCCCACCCGACTCCGGATTCAGGGAGGTGATGTGCTGCAAACGCAACCCCGTCGCCACCCGTGTATTGGCGTCAAGATCGATCGTCACGCCATTCATCAACACGCCCGGGTCGATCGCCGGCACGTCGTTGGGAAGGAACAGTGCGCATCCGCCGATGCTCACGTCGAGCACCCGCAGGGAAAGCTCCATGTCAGGAATCATCGGATGCCGCAGCTTGGCCACCGGTGTCGTGTGCAGCATGGGCTGCACGCGAAAGCCGTTGCGTCGCTGGAAGCGGAACATGGCTCGCGGATACGCGCCGTTCAAGGCGCGTTCTTTGTCGCCTCGAACCAGCACCAGATTGTTCACGTCGAACTGCACCTTGATGCTGTCGAGGTAGCCAATCACCATCGCCTCGTCGCACTCGACCAGGGTGTCGAGTCGAGGCTCGTCGTTCAGCACACTGAAGCTCACCATGTCACGCTTCGCATCCGACGTCCAGACGGACGCCGTGATGGAGGTGCCGTTGGGCGCGTTCAGGCTGACCTGCACATTGCCGTCGGCCAGGTGCTTGAGCATGGCGCCGATTTCCACCGGCGAAGTGATGCGAAAGTCGCCGAGATTTCCGTCCGCGGACGTGTTCTTTGTGCGTGAGTTCATGAAAGTCAATGCAGCGTCTTCGGCCGGCCGGCAAGCATGTTGTCGAGGTCCTCGAGCCAGGGCTCGGCCAGCTGGCGGATCTCGGCGTCATTGATCAGGATGCGCTGCATGATGCGCGACTTGAGCTGCGCCTCTTCTGTGCCCAGGCTCTGCCTGGACGCGGCATGCTTGAGCTGGGAAATCAGCAGCGCGCAAGCGCCTTCGAGCTTGACGACGTGGTCCCAGTTGCCCGAACGTGCGGCTTCGAGCATGTCCTGGCTGGCCTTCTCGATCGCCTCGTAGTAGTTGAGGAGGACGGGATTCATATGGGCTCCACTGGGGTTGCGGTCGGCGTGCATGTGCGGGACTTCGTGTGTGTCGGTCTCAGGCGGCGACCTTCTGCGGCTTGATCGACACCCAGGCGTCGCGCATCGGCGTCAGCAGCTCGATGCATTCGTGCAGCATCGCGGCGTTGTTCTCCACGTTGGCACGGGTCAGGCGCACCAGCACGCAGGCATACAGCGCATCGAGCGTGCGGGCGACTTCGCCGCCGACGTTCATGTCGAGTGCACCGCGCAGGCCTTCTTCGACAATGCTCACCGCGCGGGCGATCGATTTGCACTTCATGGCGATGTTGCCGGTGAACAGTGCGTTGATCGCGGCGCCGATGGACGACAAGGCGCCGTCCAGCAGCATGGTGACGAGCTGGTGCGGGTCGGCGCCGTTGACGCCGGTTTCCACCTGGATGCGGTTGTAGGCGTTGGCCTGGGATTTGAACGGTGCAAACATGTCGGTGCTGCCTATGTGTCGTTGCTTGAAATGGATATCGGCCAGCTTCGGCGGGAACTTGAAGGCTCTGTAAGGCGACGGCAACCTGCTGTTTCGGCTCAAGCTTTCCGCGCCGCGGCAGGACGGTCCGCGCACCTCGAGCGTCCGGTGCGGCGCCGCGGCACTCGAGGCTCGGCCGCACGCGCAAATGCGCATGGCCGGCGAAGCGCCGATCGTGCGTGCGAGCCTGGCCGCGGCCAAGCCGCTCAGCCCTTGGACATGGCCGTGTTCTGGTTCGACAGCGCCGTCAGTGCCTGGGTCAGCGCGCTGTTGCTCGCGCTCGTCTGCGCCATGATCGTGTCGAGCGCGCTGTACTGCTTGAGCATGCGCGCCTTGAAGTCGTCCACCCGCTGCTGCAGCGCGTCCTGCTGCTTCTGGTTGCGCGTGATGTCCGCCTGCAGGCTCTTGCTGTGCGTGGTGATCGAGCCGGTGATGTCCAGCATCTGCTTGGCCACCGAGCTCACGCGCACCGCGAAGCCCTGCTGGGCCGCATTGCCTGAGGTGGTGCCGCTGAAGAGCTTGGCCACTTCCTGCGGGTTGCTGCTGAGCGCCGCGTTCAGCTTGGCGCCGTCCACGTCCACCGTGCCGTCGTCCTGGAACTCGATGCCGATGTCCGACAGGTACTTGTAGGTCGACGATTCGCCGCTTGTGCCCACGAAGACGTTGCGCAGCGCGCGCTGCACCGACAGCGTCGCGCTGTCGCCCTGCAGCGGGCTGGCCGTCTTGGTGGAGGTGTCGTACTTCGTCTGCGACGAGATGTAGGCGCTGATGTCGCTGAAGGCCTTGGCGAAGCTCGTCACGGCACTCGCCAGCGAGCCGGTGTCAAGCGAGACGCCGACCGTGACTGGCGCGGTGGTCTTGGCCGACAGCGTGAGCGTCACGCCGTCGATGGCGCCGGCGATGGTGTTGTTGGCCGAGCGTACCGCCAGGCCGTTGATCGTGGCCGTCGCATCGGCGGCGGCCTGCGTCTGCGCCATCTGCACGCCCGGGTTGAGCGGGTCGGCGGGCGTGAAGTTGGGTGGGTCGAAGGCCAGGGCCGACAGGCCCGACTCATCGGTGTTGTTGCCGTCGTCGTCGGTGGCGGTGATGCGCACCGCGTTCGAGGCGCCGGTGGCCTTGGAGCTGATCACGAGCCGTGCGCCGTTGGCGTCGTTCACGATCGATGCCGTGACGCCCGCGTTGGCGGCGTTGATCTTGTTCTTGATGCCCGTCAGCGTGTTGTCGCCCGCGCCGATCGCGATGTCGATGCCGCTGCGCGTGCCGTCCGCGGTGAAGGCGGTGGCGCCGGTGTTCCAACTGCCGAACTCGATGTGCAGGGTGCCCGTGCCCACCGCCGAGGTCGAGTTGGTGAAGGCCTTGGAGGCGAGGCTTTGCGACTGCGCGAGCTGGGTCACGTTGACCGAATAGGTGCCCGTGGCAGCGGTGCTCTTGGCGCTCACCTGCACGCTCGAATCCGAGCTGGTGGCGGTGTTCTTGGTCCAGGTCGCGGGCTTGGCCAGCTGCGCGGCGATGTCGCGCACGTTGCCCATGTAGCTCGACAGCAGCCCGAAGGACGACAGCTTGGCCTGGATGACCGACTGCTTCTGCGCCAGCAGGTCGATCGGCTGGTGTTCGATCGCCGTGAGCTGCGTCACGATGCTGTTCACGTCCAGGCCGCTGCCGATGCCGGGCGAGGAAAGTGTCGAGTTGCTGATGCTGGCCATTGACTGGTTTCCTTGGATTCAGCTGATATCGGCACGTCCTGCCGGGGCTTGAGGGCCCGTTTCGTTCAGGAACAAAAAAAGGCCAGATGTTTCGCCTGGCCTTTTCGGTTGCTTTGGCGGCCCGCGCAGGCGGCGAGCCGTCGCAGCGCATCAGCCCTTGAGCAGCTGCAGCACCTGCTGCGGCAACTGGTTGGCCTGGCTGAGCATGGCCGTGGCGGCCTGCTGCAGCACTTGGGCACGGGACAGGTTGGCCGTTTCCTGCGCGAAGTCCGCGTCCTGGATGCGGCTGCGCGAGGCGGTCAGGTTCTCGCTCGTCGACTGTACGTTGGCGATCGTCGAGGAGAAGCGGTTCTGCACGGCACCGAGGTCGGCGCGGCAGCTGTTGATCTGCGACAGCGCGGAATCGATCACGTTCAGCGCGGCGCTCGCACCGGCGGCGGTGGAGATGTCCACCGAGGCCAGCGACGTGAAGGTGCCGGCGCCCGAAGCCGCGGCGAACACGTCGGTGTTGGTCGCGTTGGCGTACGACAGCGCACCCTTGGTGCTGGCCAGGTCGATGGTGCCGGTGACGATGGTCGAGTCGTTGCCGCCGTCGGTCAGGCTCTGGTTGTTGGTGGCTGTCGCGGTCTTGACGTCGTAGTTGGCGATGTCCACCGTGCCGGTGCCGGTGGCGCCACTGTTGGTGAAGTCCTCCATCGAGATGTCGCTGCCGTCGGCCGACGTGAGGATCAGGGCGCCCTTGTTCGTGCCGTCGAAGCTCGCGCTGATGCCCGTCTTGGACGTCGCGCCGTTGATGGCGTTGGCCAGGGCGGTCAGGTCGGTCGTGCTGGTGACGTTGGCGGTGATGGTCTGCGCACCGGCGGCCGAGTTGCCCGTCAGGTTGAACGACACCGTGCCCGCGGCGCTGAGCGTGCTCAGGCGCGAGGCGTTGCTGGCGGTGGCCTTGATGCCCAGGCCGCTGCCGGCGCCATTGATGGCGGTGGCGATGGCGCGGGCGTCGTCACCGGCGCTCCACGAGATGGGGGACGTCGTGCCGGCGGTGTTGCTCAGCGTGAGCGTCGTTTCCGCGGCGATGCCGTTGCCGGCGCTGTTGTCCGTGCCGGCCGCCGTGGACGTGGCCATGATCGAGCCGGCGGTGGCCAGCGTGTTGCTGCCCAGCGAGGTGGTGCGCGCATCGGCGATGCCGCTCACCGAGATCGTCTCGCCGGCGTTCGCGCCGACCTGGAAGGTCTGGGTCGTGAACGAACCGTCGAGCAGGCTGATGCCGTTGAAGTTGGTCTGCGTGCTGACGCGCTGCACTTCGCTCATCAGCTGGCTGGCTTCCGACTGCAGGGCAGCACGGTCGGAGTCGCTGTTGGTGGCGTTGGCCGATTGCACGGCCAGTTCGCGGATGCGCTGCAGGTTGTCGCCGATGTTGCCGAGCGCGCCTTCAGCCGTCTGCGCGAGCGAGATGCCGTCGTTGGCATTGCGCGCCGCCTGGTTCAGGCCGCGGATCTGCGTGGTGAAGCGTTCGGAAATCGCGAGACCCGCAGCGTCGTCCTTGGCGCTGTTGATGCGCAGGCCGGAAGACAGTCGCGCCATCGATGTGGACAGTTGGTCCTGTACCTTGCCGGCGCTTCGCTGCGAGGTGAGCGAAGAGAGATTGGTGTTGATGGTCAAGGCCACGATGGCGCTCCTGTGAATCGCTGGACTCCCGGCCCGAAGACCGGATTCGTTTCGCCCGGATGTCGCAGGTCCATCGTGGACAGCGCGCCTTCATGCCGCGCTGTCGGCGATGGGCCATGGAGCCCGAACGTCACACCCTCGTTGCCTTGGGGGTGATAGAGCGATTGTGGGGAGCGGCCGTGTCGGCTAAAGGGACAAAAAGCGGTAGAGAAGACCGGCAATTCATCGCCGTCAGAACGAAAAAGACCCGCGGAACCTTGCGGTCCCGCGGGTCGGACTCCGCGGCTTGTGAGCCGCGGTGGTTCACCCCGTTTAACGGAGCAGCTGCAGCACTTGCTGGGGCAGCTGGTTGGCCTGGCTGAGCATCGCCGTGGCGGCTTGCTGCAGGACCTGGGCACGTGACAGGTTGGCCGTTTCCTGCGCGAAGTCCGCGTCCTGGATGCGGCTGCGCGAGGCGGTCAGGTTCTCGCTCGTCGATTGCAGGTTCGAGACTGTGGACGAGAAGCGGTTCTGCACGGCACCGAGATCGGCACGGCCGCTGTTGATCTGCGACAGGGCCGAGTCGATCACGTCCAGCGCGGCGGTCGCGCCGGCAGCGGTCGAGATGTCCACCGTGGCGAGCGATGTGAAGGTGCCAGCGCCCGAAGCCGCGGCGAGCACGTCGGTGTTGGTCGCGTTGGCATACGACAGCGCGCCCTTGCTGCTGGACAGGCTCACGTTGCCGGTGACGATGGTGGAGTCGTTGCCGCCATCGGTCAGGCTCTGCGCGGTGCCGGCGGTGGCCGTCTTCGCGTCGTAGGTCTGCACGTCGAGCGTGCCGGTACCGGTGGCGCCGCTGTTGGTGAAGTCCTGGAGCGAGATGTCGCTGCCGTCAGACGACGTGAGAATCAGGGCGCCCTTGTTGGTGCCGTCGAAGCTCGCGCTGATGCCGGTCTTGGACGTTGCGCCGTTGATGGCGTTGGCCAGGGCCGTCAGGTCGGTCGTGCTGGTGACGTTGGCGGTGATGGTCTGCGCGCCGGCGGTCGAGTTGCCGGTGAGCGAGAACGACACGGTGCCTGCGGCGCTGAGCGTGCTCAGGCGCGAGGCGTTGCTGGCCGTGGCCTTGATGCCGTAGGCAGCACCGGCGGTGTTGATCGACGAGGCGATGGCGCGCGCGTCGTCGCCGGCGCTCCAGGCGATCGGCGCGGTCGTGCCGGCGGTGTTGCTCAGCGTCAGGGTCGTCTCGGCGGCGATGCCGTTGCCGGCGCTGTTGTCGGTGCCTGCAGCTGTCGCGGTGCCCATGATCGAGCCGGCGGCCGCCAGGGTGTTGCTGCCCAGCGAGGTGGTGCGTGCGTCGGTGATCGAGGCGACCGAGATCGTCTCGCCGGCGTTCGCGCCGACCTGGAAGGCCTTGGAGGTGAACGAACCGTCGAGCAGGTTGATGCCGTTGAAGTTCGCCTGGCCGCTCACGCGCTGGACTTCGCTCATCAGCTGGCTGGATTCCGACTGCAGGGCAGCGCGGTCGGAATCGCTGTTGGTGGCGTTGGCCGACTGCACGGCCAGTTCGCGGATGCGCTGCAGGTTGTCGCCAATGTTGCCCAGCGCGCTTTCAGCGGTTTGCGACAAAGAGATCGCGTCGTTGGCATTGCGCGAAGCCTGGTTCAGGCCGCGGATCTGCGTGGTGAAGCGCTCGGAAATCGCGAGGCCGGCAGCGTCGTCCTTTGCGCTGTTGATGCGCAAACCCGAAGACAGACGTGCCATGGAAGTAGAAAGTTGATCCTGGACCTTGCTCGAGCTGCGTTGTGCTGTCAGCGATGAGACGTTGGTATTGATCGACATAGCCATGATGAAATACCCCTAATAATTGAATGGACTCCCGGCCTAGCCGGCGTTACACGCAATGCTTCGAAAGCCTTGAACTCTCTTGGCATCGTTGCCTGTCGTCGTGGGGGCCATATGCCCTTCGCGTCGACCGCCCAACTAGTCAACCGGAGTAATGAAGCGCCTATCGCTGTCCAACTCTCGGCCGGCTAACCGGACCACGCTCATGCAGATTTTTCAAGAGCGTTGGGACGTTTATCGGAACGCTCTTTCTCGAACTTTAGGAGTCCGTGAGCATTCTGTGATGCAACTCGCGCTTGAATGTCAAGTCCGCCTATCAAAGCAACTGCGCCGCAAAAATGGCACAACTTTCCCAATCGGCAGAAAACTGAAATTGGCAAGGGCGGAATGACCTAGGGGTTTCCTGTAGGAATTTGCCTGACAGCTGGCATGGAAGAAACTGGACTCAAGCCACAGAACTGACCTGATGTTTCGGGCTTTCTTTGATCCAGACAATCCGTTTCACGTTGAAGCAATCAACGAACCGCCAACGAAGACAAGCAGCCAACCTAACGGAGCCAGACATGAACGCAGACCAGATCCTCAGCGAAATCCGCGAAGCCAATCTCTCCTACCTGATGCTGGCCCAAAGCCTGATTCGCGCAGACCGCGAACAAGCCCTGTACCGCCTCGGCATCAGCGAGGAAAACGCAGCCCTGATCGCGCTGCTGAGCCCGGCTCAGATGATGAAGATCGCGTCTGGCAACACCCTGCTGTGCAAATTCCGCATGGATGACGACCTGGTCTGGGGCCTCCTGACCAATCACGGGAAGACCGCCGCCGCCAACGACACGATGACCCGCCTGCATGCCAGCATCCTGATGGCCGGCCGCCATCAAGAAGCGGCCTGAACCATACATAACTATCCAGGAGACAGTCCACATGCGCACCAAGAGCATCCTCACCGAAGCCAAGCAAATCGAACGTGCCGTCACGCTGATCAATCTCGGCGCCCGTCTGCAGGTTCTGGAATCGGAAACCGATCTCTCCTACGAGCGCCTGTTGCGTCTCTATAAGGAAGTCGCCGGCAAGTCGCCGAGCAAGGGCCAGCTCCCGTTCTCGACCGACTGGTTCATGACCTGGCAACCCAACATCCATGCATCGCTGTTTCTCAACATCCACGAATACCTGAACAAGGTGTCCGAGATGGACGAGATCGATACCGTCATCAAGGCCTACCAGCTCTATCAAGAGCAGACCAAGGCGCAGGACCTCGAAGCACTGCTGTCCGTCACTCGCGCCTGGCGCCTCGTGAAGTTCGTCGACAACGGCATGCTGACCTTGACCGAATGCTCCAAGTGCAAGGGCAAGTTCGTGACGCATCCGCATGAAATCACGAAGCACTATGTCTGCGGCTTGTGCAATCCCCCGGCACGCGCCGGCAAGGGCCGCGCGGCTGGTGGCATTCAGATGCATTAATTCACGACCTGCGAGCCTGTTCCGCGCTCAAGTTTTTCAAGAAGCGGCCGATAACAATCACGTTCCGGTAGTTTTTTGTCTTGTCTCCTCCTGGCACAAACCTTTGTGCTTTCTACAGCGGGCCCTCTGGGCCCGCCTTTTTTTGTGCCGTGGAAAAGGGTCTGTTGTCGCGATCAGGTCATGGCATTGATCGGCACACTGGAAATTCTCAAGTGAGTTCTCGTGCGGCCGATAAAACCCTCACAAGAACCCGCGAAAAAGCTGCGGCCTCGATTCGGAACGCCCTACCAACATGTTTGTCATCATCGGTTACGTCGTTGCGCTCGCCTGCATCTTTGGCGCCTACATCGTCCATGGCGGGAACATCGGCGTCATTCTTCATGCGCTTCCGACCGAATTGCTCGCCATCCTGGGGGGCGCGTTGGGCGCGTTCACAGTGAACAACCAGCCCAAGGTGCTCAAGGCCACCATCAGTGCGATTCCAGGCCTGCTCAAGGGATCGAAGTATTCGAAGGCACGCTACATGGAGCTGATGGCGCTGCTCTTCGACATCCTGCAGAAAGCGCGCAAAGAAGGCCTGATGTCCATCGAGAAGGATGTCGAGGATCCGCACGGCTCCGCGCTCTTCCAGAAGTATTCGACCGTGGGCAGCGACCACCACGTGGTCGAGTTCATCACCGACTACCTGCGCATGATGGTGTCGGGCAACCTGAATGCCCACGAAATCGAAAGCCTGATGGACAGCGAGATCGAGACGCATCACCACGAGGCGCATGCGCCAGTGGCGGCGATCGCGCGACTGGCCGGCGCGTTGCCGGCATTCGGCATCGTTGCCGCGGTGCTCGGTGTCGTCAATACCATGGGGTCGGTGGGCCAACCGCCGGCCATTTTGGGCGGCATGATCGGGTCGGCTCTGGTCGGAACCTTCCTCGGCATCTTGCTCGCCTACTGCGTTGTCGAACCGCTGGGCGGGTTGCTTGAGCAGAAGAACGACGAAGGCAGCAAGGAACTCCAGTGCATCAAGACCACGCTGCTTGCGAGCATGCAGGGTTATGCACCTCAGGTGGCGGTCGAGTTCGGCCGCAAGGTCTTGTATTCCGCCGACCGGCCGACCTTTGCCGAACTCGAAAGCCACGTGAAGAAGAAATAATGGGCCCCCCAGTCGCATTCGCTCCTGCCCCCAAGGGGCGCCACCCGACGGACCGGCAGAATTTGAGCCCCCCAGTCGCTGGCGCTCCTGCCCCCGAGGGGCGCCACCCGACGGACCGGCAAAGCCGGCTCCGTGGGCGTTGCTTGGGCCCCCCAGTCGCTTTCGCTCCTGCCCCCAAGGGGCGCCACCCGACGGACCGGCAAAGCCGGCTCCGTGGGCGTTGCTTGAGGCCACCGGTCGCTGTCGCTTCGGACTGGCAAAGCCGGGTGCTTGGGCATTGCTTGATCTGTTTGGTTGGAGGGTGATATGGCGGGTGATTCAAAGAAGCTTCAGCCGATCATCGTCAAGAGGATCAAGAAGGGCGGGCACGGCCACCACGGAGGCGCATGGAAGATCGCTTATGCCGACTTTGTCACTGCAATGATGGCCTTCTTTCTTTTGATGTGGCTGCTCGGCTCCACGACCGAAGGTGACAAGAAGGGTATTGCGGACTTCTTCAATTCGCCGCTGAAGGTTTCGCTGATGGGCGGCAGCGGCTCCGGCGATTCGTCGCACGTCATCAAGGGAGGCGGTACCGATCTGTCGCGCCAAGGCGGGCAGGTCAAGAATGGCGACCTCGAGAACAGGGGCAAGAAGGTCAATCTGCAGGCCTTCAAGGCCGTGCAGAAGAAAGCCGAGATGGAGCGGCTTGAAAAACTCAAGAACAGGGTCGACGCTGCGTTGAGCGGGAACGCCAAGCTGGCGGCCATGAAGTCGCAGATCCGCCTTGACATGACGGCAGACGGCTTGCGCATCCAGATCGTCGACGAGAACTTGCGTCCGATGTTTGCGAGCGGCAGCGCCGTGGTGCAGTCCTACATGCGCGAGTTGCTTCGAATGATCGGGAGCGTGCTTGCAGAGGTGCCCAACCGCCTCACGCTCGAAGGCCACACCGACGCGCAGCCGTTTCCAGGCGGCGACCGCGGCTACAGCAATTGGGAACTCTCTGCCGACCGTGCCAACGCTTCACGCCGCGAACTGATCGCTGGCGGCCTGCCCGACGAGCGTGTCTTGCGCGTGCAAGGGCTCGCCTCCAGCGCACTCTTCGACAAAGATGATCCGCTCAGTCCGGTGAATCGTCGCATCAGCATCATCGTGATGAATCGCGAGGCAGAAGACCGGTTCTTCGGCAGATCCACACAACCTGTGGACTTGTCCGATCCTGAGCCGGCCAACGCACAAACGATGTCGTCCGAGCCCTCAATTTCTCCATCAATCGCCCGATAAGGCCCTGTGGCCCAAAGCCCTGCGGGCCAACTGCAACGAGGATCGCCATGAGCACCAACACCGACATGAAGTTTCTGGTCGTCGATGACTTCTCCACCATGCGGCGCATAGTGCGTGGCCTGCTGAAGGAGATCGGCTACAACAACGCCGAGGAGGCCGAAGACGGCGCCGTGGCCTTGAACATGCTCAAGAACGCAAAGTTCGACTTTGTTGTCAGCGACATCAACATGCCCAACATGAACGGCTTCGAGCTGCTCGCCGCGATCAAGAAGGACGAGAAACTGAAGCATCTGCCGGTGTTGATGGTGACTGCCGAAGCCCGTAAAGAAGACATCGTGCGCGCCGCGCAAGACGGCGCTGCAGGCTACATCGTCAAGCCCTTCACCAAGGCGACTCTGGAAGAGAAGGTGCAGAAGATCATGCAAAAGCTGATGACCGCAGCCTGAGAAAAAGGATCATGAAAATGGACGACTACACCACGCTTGCACCTCCGGCAGCCACTTCGAGCGTATCGCCCGAAGTTGTCTATCAGCAGCTGGGCCACCTCACGCGTTTGCTGCACGACACGCTGGAGCAGCTCGGTGTCATGCCCAACCTGCAGCTCGCCGCCGACAATCTACCCGACGCTCGCAGTCGCCTCAACTACGTCGCCAAGAAGACCGGCGAGGCGGCGGAGAAGGTGCTGAACTCCGTGGATCAGGCGAAGGCCGAACACGAAAAGATCGCGCGTGAAACCCGCGAGATCGCGCAGGCCATCATGGCTGACCCGGTCAAGGCCGTGGCCTCGGGCTCAGTGATGAACTTCGTGGGCGACGTGGAAGCAGCCACCGCCCGCATCGACCAGCACCTGACCGACATCATGATGGCTCAGGACTTCCACGACCTGACGGGCCAGGTGGTGGCCAAGGTCGTGAAGCTGGCAGGTGATCTGGAAGACAGCCTCGTGAAGCTGCTGCTGCAAGCGGCGCCGCCCGATCAGGTGGCGCAGCACCGGGCCGATCCGGACGTCCTGAACGGCCCGGTGGTAGACCCGAGCACGCGCACGGACGTGGTGGCGAACCAAGGTGAAGTCGACGATTTGCTGGCTAGCCTCGGGTTCTAAGAGGCCTCCCTTTCAGAGTCGATGTGAATTTCAGATGCATCAGGGGAGATTGGGGTGATTTTTTAGAGACCCCTCACCCCAACCCTCTCCCCCCGCCGGGGGAGAGGGAGCCGAAATGCGTTACTTCGAAGCGGGCCACAGCGAACTGGCCTGCATTGCTCCCTC
>Ga0136846_1232845_pt1 | contig 22080 bp, 19 predicted proteins | sample HopSoiMetagenom2_FD_96841 | JGI IMG/M metagenome (GOLD analysis project Ga0136846, IMG submission 96841) | Grasslands soil microbial communities from Hopland, California, USA - 2 Assembly 2016 (version 4) | ecosystem: Environmental > Terrestrial > Soil > Grasslands | place: USA: Hopland... | reverse complement strand
TGCTCGGAGAGGAGGTCTTCAAGCTCGGCGCAATCTTCAAATCCGACCGGAACGTACAGGTTGCGTGGAACGTACGGCTGGCCGATGTAGAGCTGCTTGAGAAGGGCGGAGAAAAACTCGTCGGGATGGAATGTACCGCCCTTTCCAGCATCTATGCGTTCCTCGGCACCGGCTGTGCTGTCGTCAGGCTCCATAGATCCTGAAGCGGCAACAGCAGGCGCGTCAGGATGACAAAAAGGCGAATTGCGTTCGGCTGTCGCGAAGTCTGGCAGGTCTTCCCAGAAGAACTCGCGGCGATCGACCATCTTTCCGCCACGCATGTGGAACAAATTCACGGCCAGCATCCCGTTCTCATAGTGATAACCGAAGACGTCGGCATCGTCCCCTTCGGCAGCAGCAATCCGCTGACGTTCCTGCAGTTGCTCGACCGTGGAAATCAGATCGCGATAGCGCGCCGCCCGTTCGTACTCCTGGCCGGCAGCGGCCTGTTCCATACGGCTGCGAAGCGATCGCGCCAGATCGGTTGGCCGGCCCTCAAGAAACATCTTCACGTCGTGGACCGCTTCCTGGTAACTCTCCCGGGTAGTGAGTTCCTGCACGCAGGGTCCAAGGCAGCGTTTGATGTAGTACTGCAAGCACGGACGAGGATGAAAACGCGTCAGATCCACCTTGCACGACGGGATCAGAAAATTACGATGGATCAGGTCGACGATCCGGTACGCCAGATTGGCAGGGAAGTATGGCCCGTAGTATTCGCTGCCGTCCTTGCGCAGCCGTCGTGTCACGTACACGCGCGGCCACTTCTCGCTCAAGGTCAGCTTTACGTATGGGTAGCTCTTGTCATCGCGTAGCAGGATGTTAAATCGTGGCTTCCGCTGCTTGATGAGGTTGTTCTCAAGCGCGAGCGCCTCTTTGTTGTTGGCCACGACGATGTATTCGACATCGGCGGCTTCACGCACCAGCGTGCCCGTCTTTGCATCCTCCCAGCGCCCTTCGTGGAAATAGCTCGATACCCGGCTGCGAAGGTTTTTCGCCTTGCCGACGTAGATCACCTCTCCCTCGGCGTTCTTGTACATGTACACGCCGGGTTCGGTGGGGATGGTGCGAATTTTCTGGAGGAGGTCCATGGCGCGGGGAACTTACTATTCTATTGGATGATTTCCGTAGCCCGCTCGGACCAGAACCGGCTAGTGCGGCTTGTGGGCGAAAACCAGTTCCATGCCGGCAACCACGCTGCGGCTGGGCATCAGCACGCCGGGGATTTCTTCATAGCCGGTGTTGCTGAGGTTCGCGAGTTGCAGATACGGCCGGATCACCCCGGATTTCCGGGACACGGCCAGGTCCCATATGGGGTAGGCCTGGTGCTCAAACCGTTGCGTCACGCCCACGCTCGTTCGAGCCACAATCCAATCGCGCCAACTGCCAGCCCATCCAAACGCCGCATTGTGCGACGGATAGTTGAACACGTACCGCGAAACCGTCCCCGGCGACAGCCCCTGGCTTCCGTGCAGGAAGGTGTACGCCACCTGGATGTGCTGATGCCGCGGCAATACAACGTTGCCGTGCGCTTCAAAGCCCGTGAAGCGGATTCGCGTGATGTTGGTCGCGTGATACTGGCCTCCGGTCGCGAACTGCACGTAATCGATCAGGTTCGAATCCCAGCGCCGGAAGAATGTCATGCCAGCGGAGACGTTCGGCGTCGGATTCCAGTCGGTTCCGGCTTCCATGCTCCATGTCGATTCAGGCTTCAGTGCCGGGTTCCCGACGGTTGTTGGATCGGAATAGTAAAGATCGGTGTAGGTGGGCAGACGAAATCCGCGGCTCACACTAGCTCGCAGCTTCAATTCGGGCTTGATCCAAAATCCTCCGGCGATCGTGGGAGAGAACACGTTTGTCCCCCCGCTGAAAAGCTCGTCACGGGTGCCGGCGGATAGCGAAAAACGGTGCAGACTGCGAAAATCGGCATTGACATATACCGCTTCTCGGTTGCGCGCGTGATCCCCTAGATTGTTGCTGTTGATGCTGTCCCCCTGAGCCTCGGCGCCGTAAGAAAGGGTCACGTTGTCGGCGAGGCGGTCGTGCCGCCGCAAGGCGGCCTGCCAGCTGTCGTCGATATGATTGTTTTCGTAAATTGCCGGATTGCCGCGGATGAGCACAAATTCGTCGGTATGCCTGCGATATCCGAATGCGGCTGCGGTGCGTTCGCCCAGGTCCTGCTGGCCCGATACGAACCAATTCTTCGTGCGCTCCCATGAAGGGAAATTGCCGTAGAACTGATCGGCTCCGAATGGCCGGTCGCTGCCCGCGAAGACGATATCGCTCTGGCCCAGAGCAGACTTGAATCGAGTTTCAGAAGATGCCGTGCTGTTCCGGTAGTCACGATCAGGGATGAATCCACTGGAGAAGTCACGGTCAGCCGCGACCGTTTCTGACCAGTTGCGAACCAGGAATGAGGCGAACACGTGCTCTTGGTTGAAGCCTTGGTTGCCGGCTCCGGCGAGCAGGCGCAGTTCAAGGGCACGAGCTGGGGACGTGATGAAGTTCACGGCGCCACCCATCGCATCGGAGCCATAAAGCGTAGAGCCCGCCCCATGCAAAACCTCGATTCGCGAGATTGCCTCCAAAGGTATCGGAATGTCCATGTCATGATGTGCCGTCTGCGCATCGTTCATCCGCAATCCGTTTAGCAGAACCAGCGTTTCGGCAAACGTTGAACCGAGAATGCTCAAATCAGCCTGCACGCCGTTGGGCGCGCGCTGCTGCAGATCGATGTTCGGGTCGGTCTGCAGGTAGTCCATAACGGAATTGAATAGGAGAGGAGCTTCCGTTGTCTCGATCAGTCTGACGGACCGGTCGTTCTCGGAAAGGGGAGCGGGCAGAAATGTTCCTGTTACGACGATCGTTTCTTTCTGTGCGGGAATTCCCGGAGCGCCACTGGTCTGCCCGGACGCCGGCGTTTGTTGTTGGCCCAATGCGGCACAGGGAAAAATGAGCAGGAGGAGAAGATTTCTACGAAACATGCGGAGTGACAGACTATCAAACCCCACACGGCATATTGTCAGAGGTTCAAGGAGGGATGGCAGCCATGATGATCAACGGACTGTGCTACAAAATAAGAAAGTGAAAGCTTGCTCTGCTGCTGGTTCGGCTATGCGCCTCGCAATGGTTTCTGGGATCCTTCCTGTTCTCGCGCTGCTGACACTCAGCTCAACCCGCCTGCACTCACAAATTACTCCCGGCGCAACCAACGGCCAATCACAGCCGCAGGTGACGAAGTCCCCAGAAGGCAAGCGGGAAGAGGCTGAGCGCGCTGCGGCCCGCTCGCCAGCGCACTATTTTGATCGCGTCGTGATCATCGTGCTCGAGAACGTTGACTACGAGCGCGCGATTCAGGATCCGAACCTCGCCGCTCTGGCAAAACGCGGAGCCAGCTTCACCAACTTCCACGCGATGTTCCATCCTTCGTACCCGAACTATCTCGCGATGGTTGCCGGCACGGATTTCGGCCTTCACCGCCGTGGAAGTTATCTCGGGGACCGGCAGGTGAACTTTCCGAATGATGCCGAGCACCGCACCATCGCCGATCGGCTGATCGCCGCCGGCCTTGATTTCAAGCAGTACGCTGAGGAACTTCCGGAGGGCACATGCCCTTGGAACGTCTCTGGACAGCACGTGGCCGAGAAGCGCGGCAACTATGTTCGCCGCCACGTACCGTTTCTGAGCTTTCGGGAGGTGCAGGAGAAGTGGTGCGACCATGTGGTGCGCGTCGATTCGAGCAAGGCCAACAACTTCTTCGTGCAGGATGCGGGCAAGGGACTGGTCGCCTATTCCTTCTACACGCCAAACATGAATCACGACGGCCACGATACGAATACCGAGGTAGCCGGCGCCTGGGCCCGCAAGTTTCTGGATGATGTGTTCCCGGAGAACCTGCGAAAGGGAACTCTGGTCGTACTCACGTTCGATGAATCAGGTGGAAACGCCGACAATCGGGTTTACACAGTGCTTCTCGGGGACATGGTGAAAGACGCCAGCCAGCAGGATCCGGCAGCGCTCGCCAGGCATTACAACCATTACAGCGTTCTCCGGACCATAGAAGATAATTTCGGGCTGGCCCCGCTGACCGCGAGCGATCGTGCCGCATCAGCCATTACGGGCATTTGGAAGTAAGCGCAGGACTTAGGTCCTTCTTGTCTTAGGAGAACCGTATAAATTTTCCATTCCGGGTGTCTGGTTTGCGTTCCCGGGCACCTGGCGGCGTGTCGCGTCCGGCATGATTTCTCCCCCAAGACGTTGAAAATGGATATACTTACACCCGCTATTCTGCATCAAAGGAACTGGCACGTGCCGTGCACAAGTGACAGACGGGAGTTGTACTGAAGTTAGTCTTCCCAGGCAACAGTTTGCAACCAGGCGCGCGGGGGCAACCCAGGGCGCGCTCAATCAAGATGGAATCTAAGGAGCCTCACCCTATGAACCGCACTTCGTTCGTGATTTGCTTGGCAGCCTCCATGGTGGCCACCGTCGGTTGCTCCAGCAAGAACTATGTCAAATCGCAGACGACGCCACTGATCAACAAGACCAACGAACTTGATGATCTGACCGCGAAGAATTCGCGCGACATCAAGGAGGTCGACTCCCGCGCACAGGCCGGCATCCAGGCCGTGAACGCGAAGACCGCCGAAGTCGAGCAGAAGACTCAAACCGCAGCGCAAAACGCATCGCAGGCTCAGCAGGTCGCTGATACCGCCAACACGCGCGTTGGCGTGCTAACCAACACCGTCGCAAACCTCGACAACTATCACCCGGTCGCCGAGACATCGGTAAAGTTTGGATTTAACAAAGACAACCTGACGAAGAAGGCGCAGGAAGCTCTCGACCAGCTCGGCGCCAGCATCGCCTCGACCAAGGGCTACATCATCGCTCTGGAAGGCGGAACGGATTCCGTAGGACCGGCGGATTACAACTACGATCTCAGCCAGCGCCGCGCGAATTCGGTGATCCAGTATCTGGCTACCAAGTACAACGTGCCGGCGCACAAGATCTATGTGATCGGCCTGGGCAAGGATAAGCCTGTAGAGACTAACAAGACGTCGGCAGGGCGCGCAGACAATCGCCGCGTCGATGTTCGCCTGATGACCAACACCGTGGGCGACAACAACAAGCCAGCCGCGCCGACTGGACAGAGCAATCCTTCGATGTAATCAGAGTTTACCCTCCTCCCCGGAGGACTTCGCCAACCAGGCCGCTCTCTTACAGGGCGGCCTGTTTTTTGCCTTGATCGCGGACCGATACTGGGCCTTGCTTCCCCCGGCTAGACAACTCGGCTGAGAATCGTTACGCACACAAACCCCAGCATCAGTCCAAGTGATGGAGACTTGGCCTCAGGCTGCTGCCGGCTTTCTGGAATGAGTTGGTCGGAGGCGACGAAGATCATCGCTCCTGCAGCCATTGCCAGCGCGAAGGGAACGATGGGACCGACAACCGATACGAACCACGCTCCGAACAGTGCCGCCACCGGCTCGCCTAAACCAGACGCCGTCGCTCCGAGAAACGCTTTCCACCGTGGTAGTCCGGCGCTTCGAAGAGGCATGGCGACCGCGAGTCCTTCGGGAATGTTCTGAATGGCAATCGAAGCGGCCACAAGCGTCCCAATTGAGGTTCCGCCGCCGGCAAACGCTACTCCGATAGCGAGACCCTCTGGGATGTGGTGAATGGTCAACGCGGCGGCAAGTAATACTCCCAGCCTCTTTTCATGACCCTTCAGTTCTGGTGCGAAGTGTGGTTCGAGATGAGGTACTGCGCGCTCCAGCAAGTGGACGATCAGGGCGCCAAACGTGAGCCCAAGAGCCACCTGCACCAAGCCATCCTTGTGCAAGGCAGGCCCCAAAAGGCTGATGGAGGCGGTGGCGAGCATCACACCCGCCGAAAAGCCAAGGAGGGTGTCGTACCAGCGCCGGTTGATTTTCGGCACAATGCAGACCAGCAACCCTCCAATACCGGTCGAAAGTCCCGCGAGTACACTCGCGAGTAGAGCCGTTCGCATTGCGGTCCTCGAATCCAGAATCAGCCGTGCACGTATGTATTGCGGTGATCTCGATCACAGGGCGTCGCGATAGTGCGCACGAAGGACTAAGGCGCGGCTGCTGACGCACCCAGGAAGTGCGAATCGGCCTGCAGGGAAGGCGTAATATGACATCCATGCCGTCCATAACTTTCTCCCGCCGCTCCTTCATCGCGCTGTCAGCCGCTCTCCCCTGGGCTTTCCGAGGACTTGTTTCCGGTTCGACGTATTACATTCCGGTCGGCCTCGAGCTTTACTCCGTGCGTGACGAACTGAAGAAGGATCCGCAGGCCACCGTGCGCGCTGTGGCAAAGATGGGATATCAGCTGGTGGAGTTTTATGCGCCTTACTACGAATGGACCGCGGCCCAGGCGAAAGACATGCGCAAGCTGCTGGACGATCTCAAGATCCGCTGCTACTCGACGCATAACGACGAGAGTTTCTTCAGTGCGGAAAAGATTGATCACGCGCGTGAATTGAATCAGATCCTCGGTACCAAGTACATGGTGCAGGCCTGGAGCGATCCAAAGCCCGATCTCGACGGCTGGAAATCGCTGGCCGAGAAGCTAAACGCCGCCGCCGAGAAACTCGAGCCAGCCGGGCTCAAAGTCGGCTACCACAACCATGACGCCGAGTGGAAAATGGTTGCGGGGAAGCGGCCCATTGAAGTCCTCGCGGCAAATACGAAACCGTCCGTTATGCTGCAACTCGACGTCGGTACTTGCGTGGAAGCGGGTGGCGACCCAGTTGCATGGATCAAGGCCAACCCAGGACGCATTCGCTCCATCCATTGTAAGGACTGGTCTGCTGATCCCAATGTCGGCTATAAGGCTTTGTTCGGGGAAGGGAAGGCCGATTGGAAGAGCATCTTCAACGCGGCCGAGACCGATGGCGGAGTGGAGTACTACCTGATCGAGCAGGAAGGCAGCCGCTATCCGGAACTGGAGACGGTACAGCGCTGTCTCGCAACATTCCGGAAGACGCACGGAGCACGCTAAAATAAACCTATGCGTAGATGTCTCTTCGTTATTCTGCTATGTGCGAGTGCCGTGGCGTTGGCGCAGAATTCCGCTCCGAGCACGCCGGCGAACTCGAAAGACGCTGATTCGGCATCGAAATCTACCTCGCAGCGTACGCCGAACCTGGAGGCGCCGCGCTCCGACCGCGTGAACGCCAACGACCTGGGCGATACCGCTGGCCGGAGCTCGAGTAAAGAGACGCAGATCGATCTAAGCCCTCCCCCGGATGACACGAAGGCGCATCCGAAGAGCTCGGAGATTATTAGCGACGTTGATGGCGGACCCGCTGGCGATGTGAACGAGATGCATCCGTGGGACCCGCATAGGGCGGCCAAGGACATCGAAGTCGGCGACTTCTACTTCAAGCGGAAAAACTATAAGGCTGCCGAAGACCGTTATCGGGAGGCGCTGTACTACAAAGACAACGATGCCCTCGCAACCTACCGCCTCGCGGAATGCCTGGAAAAGTTGGGTGAGCCAGACGAAGCAGTCGCGGAATTCGAAAATTACTTGAAGATCCTGCCCAACGGACCTCAGGCGGAGGATTCTCGAAAATCGATTGCACGCCTGAAAGCCGCCGATGCTGGCGCCAAGGCCGCGAAGTAGCTCGGCTCTGTCATCTCGAATTGTCGCTGTAAAGAATTCGCGTTCGAGCTTTGTGTTCAGGCTTTTCTAGCTTTTGATTTCTTTTTTCGCTTCGGCTCGTCTCGGTCGCCTGCACAGCTTAGCTCACCTTCTCCCAAAATGAGATTCGCGGGCCATTTAGGCCCTGACTGGACAAATCCTTTTCCGCGCGCTGCCGGAGCAAGGATGTTGTCGAGCATGTCGAGGCAGGCATGAATCGCTTGCGTGCGCAGCGCCCCATCGAATTCTCCGCGGATGATCAGCATGGCAGTGCCGTGCGTCAGCGACCAGATTGCGAGCATCAGTCGATTGTGCTGGAGTGGAGTTCCGCCCAGTTGCTGGGCCAGTCGTTGCCGCATGAGATTGAATGACGGCCACTGTTCGTACAAAGACGGAGGCTGGCCTACACCGTCAAACAAAACTTCGTACGCATGTGTGTTCTGTAGTGCAAAGTCCAACTGCTTCTGGATTGCGTCCCGCAATGTCCGCGTGCGGCACAGGGCGGAGTAGAGTTCCCGGCGCGTCTTGAGTCGCAGAGCACGCAGAATGTCGTCGCGGTCGCGATACCGCTCATAAACCGTTGGCGTGGTGGTTCCCGCAGCGCTGGCTACGGCGCGCATCGTGAGCGTCTTTTCGCCGCCGCGGGCCCACAGCCGCGAGGCTGCTCCGAGAATGCGTTGTTCCAGGTCAGGATCAGGATGCCTTGGCATCGTTCTTTCCTTCCAACTGCCAGGTCATTACTTGCACTCTGTATTATTAACGTCGTATACTAATTGAAATCTAAAAATAATCCTATGCATGGCGGGGGCCCCGCAAAGCTCAGTCCTCCCCTTCTAACCTCTAGGGCACGCCTGCGTCTGTAAGGAGCAGTTCATGCAGTTTGGAAGTAAGAAGCACCTGGATGTCGTACGTCTCAAAGCTGACCTGGCTGCGGCAGGCATCGAGTTATTAAGTGCGCAATGTGCGGCCGACCGTGTCCGCTTGCAGTATTCCCCTCACGATATCGTGACTTTCGTCGAGAGAAGCGCGCTAAAGCGGGCGATCGCGTCCGCTGAGGCCCTGTATCACTTCTTTTCCCAAATCGAAGCCCAAATCAAACATCGCGAAGCTTCACCGGAATGACGCGGGTCCACAATCGTGCTCGCTTCGGCATCTGCCGGAGGAGCCTAACTATTTCTCGACTCGGATGAACTCCCCAGTCGAGGCGTTGACGGCTACGGTGAGTTTCGCGCCTTCACGACTCGGACCGTAGATCACATGCCAGACTAATTCGTTTGTGTTGTGATTCCAGTCGCAAACGAACGAAAGCGGGGTGTCGGCAGATTTTTCCAAAACCTTATCTCCCCCATGCTTCTGCGCGGTTTCGGCCGCCTTATCTGAATCCACTTTCAGGAAGGCCATGTCGAATACTTGAGTATTCGCGTTGGTGGGGCTGTAGCTGTCCTCGATACCAGGATTGATGCCGCGCGCCGGAGCTCCGTCCGCCGTGCTGCCAGACCAGGTGTATGTCTTCTCTGCGTGGGCGTTCGGCGAAGCAAAGCTGGCGCGCCAAACTGCCCACTTGCCATCGTGTCCATTTCCGTCGCTCGTCGTCACTGACTCGATGCGATACGGACGTGAATCAACGTTCCACCCCCGGGCCGCCACGTACATCTTCTGGAAGGCTGACCGTGCCGTCAGAAGCTCAGGTCCCTTCGGCTGCTCTTTCGGCTGTTCCGCGGGCTTGCTCGGCTCCGAAGAACACGCGCTGAACAGGGCGAGCAGGGAGGTGAGCAACAGTGTCGAGAACACTTGCACATTTCGGTGGCTAAAGCGGGCCGTCATCATGAGCATCCTTCCTGTTATAACTGTGGATGATTGCTAGGGCTGCGGCAACATTCTATCTGAAAGATTACCAAAGGTAAGTAACGCGCGTGGACCCTCGCCTCGCCAGATTGCAACGGGAAGTAGCTTCCTCCATCGCGGGTCTTTCGCCCCGGGAACTGACGCGAAGTGCGCCGGGCAAATGGTGCAGCGCAGAGATTCTCGAGCATCTGTATCTGACCTACACCGGAACGATCAAGGGATTCTCCCGGTTGCTCGAGACAGGCGAGTCTCTCGCCTCGAAAGCGACATGGACGCACCGTGGCCGCTCGCTCGTTGTCACCGGGCTCGGATACATGCCATGCGGCAGAAAGTCTCCCGCAGTGGCGTTGCCGCGCGGAATCTCTCCCGAAAAGGTCACATCGGAAATCGAAAACATCATCGCGCAAATGGACGAGCTCATGACAGTGTGTGCGCAAAACTTCGGAAGACGCTCGAAAGTTCTGGATCACCCTATCCTGGGCCCTTTGTCGATCGACCAGTGGCGGAAGTTCCACCTTGTGCACGGACAGCATCATGTGAAGCAGATTCGCCGGCTGCGAGCAGACCTGAACACCGGGAAGATTTGACATAAAAGTGAAGCCGGAGCTCATGCTCCGGCCCGATCGTCGTGTTGAGACTTGTCCTAGGGCTCGCGAACGGATGCGGGCACTCCTGCCTTGCGAGCCTCTTCCTCCAGATCGTCGAGCTTCTGCTTGGCGTCATCTAATGCTTTTTGCTTGTCTGCGATCTGCTGCTTATAGTTCGCGTCTTGCTTGTCCCAGTCTCCCGAGTTGCGCAGCCGGTTGCCTACGTCGGCGTACATCGCCGCGGCGCGCACCTGATACTCGCGCTGCAGCACGTCGAGTTCACGGCTCAAGAGATCAATCTGGCTCTTTTGCTGGGCAATCTTGTCGCCCCATTGCTTCCACGCGGCTTCCTTCGCGGCCTGGTCCATCTCAGGCTTCACTTCGGCCGGCCTGTTGTCGGGCCCGGAGGTTGCCGGGGTCTGTTCCTGCTTGACTTCGGTCTGAGTTTCGCTGGCGGGCGCAGCCTTGCCGACAACTGAGAGATGCTCCTCCCGCGGAATGTTGTCGTTGTCGAACACCTTTGGTTTCGTGCTGGCGCCCGGGTTCTTGCGGACGTGCCGGGCATAGTTGCCAAGGGATGTGTCATCGGGACTTGACTGTTGTGCTCCGGCAGGAACTCCAGCCACCACCAAGAGCAGTGTGATTCCGATTGCAGTCTGCGCGATGTGTTTCATAGGTTCACCTTCCAAACTCAGGTTCGCGGCAGGGGTAAACTCCTCCCGCTGGTTGCAGCTTATCGACCTGCGGCCGCGCCGGTGGCTTTTGCGCCGGGAATTGTTTTCGCAGTCAGAAATCCGCCAATGCTGCGATCCAGTTGCGCAGCTTCCTGTGCAATATCGACTGCAAGCTGTTGCGCCATTTCTGGATCGCGGTTACTCGCCAATTGTTGGGCATAGCCCGCTATTGTCGTCAGAGAGGTGCGCAACTGGAGAGCCATTTCCGCCGACAACTCACCATGCATTTGCTGTTGCTTCCGAATGCCTTCCAGTTCACTGAGATCAGTGATGAGGCACGCAACCCCGAGCAGGCTGCCATCCACCGCAGGGACTTGCGACACGGTCATCGAAAAAAACCGCGTCTCGCCCGTTGGGGTACGATACTCGGCATTCACCTGCCTGCGCTTTACGCCTTCGCGCAAGACTGTGTGAATCTCGTCGGCGATCCGCACCGGCTGATCGACATTTCGTTCCGAAGTCTGGACCAGCGCGCTTCGAAAGATATCGTCGGAACTCATCCCGTTCATCGATGCAAAGCCGAGGATTGCTTTTGCCGCTGGATTCGAAGTCTTCACCAGCCCATTTGCACCGAACACCAGCACGCCTGACGAAAGATTCGACAGTACGGCCTGGCTGAAATTGTCGGTCACGCGCGCCCTGTGCTGGTCCGCCTGGGACTGCACCTGCAACTCATGCTTCTGTTGCTTAAGCTCCTGGATGACTGTGTTATAGACATTGAGGGGCAGAGTTTCCAGCGAACCCGTCGGCCCATCTGGAATATCGGCTTCCTCTTCGATATTCCTGCGCAATGCGCGGACGAAGAAGATTCCAAGAAGAAGGAAGAACGCCGAGCAGACGAAGACTGTCAGTGCACGGAATGCAATCGGATTGGCTAAGAGTCTCACCAGAATCTCCCGTACCAGTTCAGAACTCGGTCTCCCACAAAGCTAGCCACTAGGGCCATGCTCCCGAGAAAAACTCCAAAGGGCATTTGGAAGCTGCGATACACCACCTGCGCAGATTGCCAGGCTCGTTGCCGCGCTGCATGTGCATCCGCCGAACGCTTCGCAAACCGGTGTGTTCGCTTCAGCCATACCAGAAGCACCGTGCCGAGGCCGAACACCGATCCGCTGAGCGAAGCGGCGAAAATTGTCAGCACCGTCAACTTAATTCCCAAGAAAGCTCCCACCAGGGCCATCAGCTTCACGTCGCCGAATCCCATGCCTTCGGTGCCGCGCCAGCGCAAGTAGATTGCCCCCGCGCCATAGATGAATGAGGCCCCGACTGCCGCGCCCAGCAGGGAATCGGTCAAAGACCAAAGCCGAAATGTGATCGCATCGCTGAATGGCAAGCTCACATCTGCACTCAGGAAGTGTGAAGCCAGATCATTGACTGGAACGATAAGGCTGAACAGAATTCCCAGAACCAGCCCGGACAGCGTTAGTTTGTCGGGGAGAAGCTTCGTCTCCGCATCGGTAAAAATGAGCCCGAGTACCAGGAACGAGAACACAGTGTATTTAAGCGCCGAAAGCGTCCATCCGAAATACCAGTAGCAAGTCAGAAAAAGAAACCCAGTCAACACCTCAATAAACAAATAGCGGGGCGAAATGCCGGCTTTGCAGTGACGGCAGCGGCCAAGCAAGATGATCCAGCTCAACACCGGCATGTTGTCATAAAGGGCAATCGGAGCGTTGCACTTCGGGCAAGCCGATCGTGGTGTGATCACAGAAATTCCGCGCGGCATACGGTAGATACACACGTTCAGGAAGCTGCCGAATGCCAGCCCCATGACAAACACCGCCGCTGCGATTGCAGGATCCACGTTCACCCAAAAAACCGCGCCGCGCTCCTCCGGCGCAAATACTTCCGGAAGAACGTGAGAAATCTCGGTTCTTGGCTGGATTATATGTCGATCTGATAAGGAAGGACTAAGGTACGGAAGTCACTGGCCGGACGGCCGAGGGCTACCAAACCATTGTTCTTCCGAGCTTTAGCCAAACGGCAAGCCAACTGAGCTAAGTTGCGACGAATGGGAGACGTCCGGAGTTGCCGCGGTCCGGGGCGCTTACCTTGCGCCCCGATGACCTGGACCGCTCGTTTACTTCGCTTGCAAACTCTCGATGTAGGTGACCAGATTTGTGACCCTCTGTTGCACCTGACCTTCGTGTCCCTGGCTGATGCTGGAGAATAGTGGTCCCCAGATTGGCATGTCCTGGCTGCCGTGAGAAGGAGTGATGGCCTGTCCTCTGAGCACGGCGGCAACGTGCGCTGCCGGATATTTCCCGCTATTCTTCGCCAGGCCGGCCAGGTCGGTGGGCGGAGTTTTCATTGCGGACGCCGCTGGGCCCTTGCCTTGCCCATCTTTTCCATGGCAAACGGCGCAGTAGCTGTTGAACATCTCTTTACCGGAATTCGACGGAGTATTGGTGATAGGCACATGCTTCACTGTCGTAGAACCCTGAGCCGGGGCCTGCTGCGCCGCGATGAACGCCGAGACCATAATCAATATGACGGCCAAGCTGATGAATTTCATTACACGCATAATCTTTCCTCCAAGGGGCATCGAGGCCCACAGTGTCACAACAGCGCAGTCTAGGCGCGGCTCCGGAAGCCGACTGTGATCGAAATCACCAGTACTTGTGACGGTTGCGCAGCTCAGGATCGCCGCGTTGAATCGAGACAAGGCGCCGTCTAGGGGAAGGAAAAGCGCAGCAATTCGCCAGTCAAAGTAATGGGCCTCTGCTCTGCCCGTGGCCAGTGCCCATTCCATCGCTGCCAATCCACCGGGACGAGCCGTATCTCTTCGCGAGGGTTCTCTGCCCAGCCGTTGCCCGTCTCTTCCCGGATCACGACTGAGAAAATCCCCGGCTCCTCTGAAACGGGCTGGCCAGATTTCCACTCAAACAAGCTTGCCGCTAATGCTTCGGTGAGCGACTCACGCGCATCCAGACAAAGGAGCCATGCCGTATCGGATTCGGCGAGGCCTTGGATCGGCTGCTGGCCCCGATCACCTGCGACAATCCTCGCGCCATACTCGCGCGCGATCCGCAGAGTCTGATCCGTCGAGCCGTTATCGATGACCAGAATCTCGTCGCAAGGATACAGCGTCTCCAGGCAGCGGCCGATCCGAAGACCGTCGTTGCATGTGCGCAGGAGTGCTGCCAGCCGTCGCATGTTAGCAGAGAGTGTATCGAAAAAAGAAAGAGACGTAGCGAGCTACGTCTCTCAGTCAGGCGTATGGAATGACTACTGCTGCTGTGATTCGTTCAGCTTCTGACGATTGGAAGAACCGCGCGCGTCGACCACTGTTACGGGTGATTGAAGGGTGAAGTTCAGCACCGTCTCTGAAGGCAGCTTGATCTGCTGCGACTTGGTAGCGGCCTGTACGCCGCCACCGACGCCGGCACCTGCTGCCGCACCAATTGCGGCGCCCTTACCACCTCCGGCCAATGCGCCGATCAAGGTGCCTACCAGTGCGCCACCACCCACCTTCTCAGCCGTGTTTTTGCCACGCGAGCTGCCGGTTTTCTTGTACTGGTCCGTTTGTACGTTGTACGTTCTTCCACCCAGGGAGACGCTGTCTACCTGCAGGACGACTTCCGATTGTCCAGCAAACTTCCCCGCGCTCTTGACCGAAACGAGATGTCCCACGATGTCCGCACCCGCCGGGATCGCCTCTTCGCCGTCTGAGGTGATTGGACCGTTCAGGGTTGCGTGGAAGCTATCGCCTGTCTGGTTCTTCTCGCTGTCGATGGCATCAGTCAGCCGCACCGTGAGCTGCGTCCCCTGATCAATGATGAACTTCCTCGGTGGAGGGGGTGGTGGAGGCGTTGCCTGAACGGGGGTTACATTCTCCTGAGGAGCAGGAGCGGGGGCCGGCGGCGGATTGTTTGCCGCCATTTGCTGGCTGCCTGAATCGCGCGAGGATTTCCGCGCCGCTCGATCTTCGTGCGTGCGTGCCTTTGACTTCTTCGGCGTGCCGGAGTCCGGCTTCTCTTCGGGCGTTGGATCGGCAGCGGCAGCAGGTTCAGTTGCGGCCTGACCGGCTTGAGCCGGCGGCTGTTGGGCTGGAGTCGTTGCGTTCGCCATCGTGTCGCTGACCTGCAGGTTATTGATAACCGTCTTTACGCCCGGCTCGGACGCTGCCTGCCTGGCAGCTGCTTCGCGCTGCGCCGGATTATCTACAGTGCCGGTGAGCGTGATGACTCCCTCATTCGCTTGCACTGAGATTGGCTTTGAGGACAAGCCTGAATCCTGGCTGAACTTCTGCAGGACATCGGCCGTCATCTGTGCGTCATTGGGCTTCTTCGCACACGCCACACCCAAAACGAGAATTGCTGCCAGAACACATGAAGACACAAGTACCGAATGCTTTTTCATAACTCGACTCCTGATTTGGGACCAAGGATGAGAGCCATCCTTCTCAACTACAGTTACAGTTTAGATGCTTGGAGGCATTTCTGCAGACTTAAATCCCGAACTTTTGGATGGTTTGTAGCGCCGGCATCCTGCCGGCTATCGCGAGGGCGTCTCGCCCTCGCAGCACGCGCGAGGACATGACATCGTGAGAGATCGAACTATCGGCACTAGTGGATGAATTTGTAGTCGACGATCGACGCTGCCAGCACTACGTGCTCCTGGTCTTTGCTCGCGTCTCTGGTGCGCATCACCCGGCCCTGGCACACAACATTGCTGTTCTTCTGGCCCGAGATCTCTTCCGGCATTTCGAAAACCATTTCAACCAGGGCATTCACTGGAAGCGGTTGAGGACCGCTGAACAGTACACCACTCTGGCTGATGTTTTCGATAATCCCTTCGTACCAAGTGCTGGTTTTGTTGACGCGATACCGCAAAGCAATGTCGAGCTTCAGACGTCGTGCTCGCGGAACCCATGATGGCCGCTTCTCGCGGGCATGGCTGCGCCGGATACCCGTCTCAGGTTTCGCACGCTCCACGCGTTCGGTGCGCTTCATGGACGCCCAGTCGTATTTGTATTCCACAGCGCAGAGTAGGCAGACCTGGTAATAGTCGCCATCCTCGGCGCGGCGTGGCCAGGAGAATTCGTGGGAGCAGCGCCCAAGCATAAGCACATCCATTATCTTTTGCGGCATGATCGCGAACCTTAGGGAACGCCCCACATCATCGCTCCAAGAGCACGCTTTGGATAGGTTACTTTCGTGCCGTATGCGCCATCGCTTGAATGGCAAGTGTCGTCAATTCAAGCGCTTACATTGTGGAATTTTGAGCCGGTGCTATGATCCCGCGATGGCTGGCGAAGTCAGCGCATTCGTTCTCGCGGGCGGCAAGAGCACCCGCATGGGCACTGACAAGGCCTTTGTCACACTCGACGGCCGTACACTATTGCAACGCGCGCTGGAGACTGCGCGCTCGATAACTCCTGATGTCTGGATTGTGGGCGATCCGGCGAAGTATGCTTCGTTCGCTCCCTGTGTGCCTGACCTTCATCCCAACTGCGGACCGCTCGGCGGGATCCATGCCGCGCTGCGTTCGTCGCAGACGGAATTGAACCTGATGCTCGCAGTAGATCTTCCATTCGTCACCGCCGGACTTCTGCAGTTTGTCGTCGCGCGCGCAAATAGCTCCGAACTCGCACGCGTGACCGTTCCGCGCGCCGCCGGGCGATTGCAGCCCCTCTGCGCCGTCTACCGGCGCGATTTCGCCGCAGCCGCCGAGCAGGCGTTTCGTGAGAAACGCTACAAGATCGACGCGCTGTTCGATGCGCAAAGAACCGACATCATCGAAGAAGATGTACTAGAGTCCGCAGGTTTTCCCCCAATGCTTTTCCGCAACCTGAATACGCCGGAAGACCTTGCCCATACAAAATAAAAGCCGGACCCAAGGTCCGGCTCATTCGAATGAAACTGTGATGTAGGGCTACTGCGCTCCGAACCGCACTGAAACCAGCTTCGAAACGCCCGGCTCCTGCATGGTCACGCCATAAAGCACCGGAGCGATGCTCATCGTCTTCTTGCTGTGCGTGATCAGCACGAACTGCGTCTGCACGCTCATCTCTTTCACCAGATCCGTGAAGCGCCCCACGTTGGCCTCGTCGAGCGGCGCATCGACCTCGTCCAGAATGCAGAACGGGCTGGGCGCGTACTGGAAGATTCCGACCAGCAGCGCCAAGGCGGTCAGCGCCTTCTCTCCGCCGGAGAGCAGAAGCACACTCTGCAACCGCTTTCCCGGAGGCGAAGCTACCACATCGATCCCGCTCTCTGCGCTATTCTCTTCGTCCGTCAGCTTCATGAACGCGTGCCCGCCCCCGAACAGCTTCTTGAACGTGCTCTGGAAGTTCTCGTTGATCTTGCCGAACGCCTCTTCGAACTTCTGCCGCGAGATGAGATCGATCTCTTTGATTGTCGCCGTCGTGTTCTCGATCGAAGTGATCAGGTCCGTGCGCTGCGTTTCGAGGAACTCATGCCTCTCGGCAGTCTCTTTGTATTCCTCCAGAGCCATCATGTTGACCGGCCCCATCGCTTCAAGCTTCGACCGCATGTCGCGGTAAAGCTGATCTTCGGCTGCGAGCTGATCCCCGCTCACGGGCGTGATGGTCGTGTCCCCCATCAGCGCATCGCGCTCCATGCTGAGCTCGTTCAGGCAGGTTTCGGACATGTATTGCGCGTCGGACTGCAATTTCGCAGCGTGTGCGGAAAGTTCGCCGCGCCGATCGCGCGCCTGATCGAGCAGCAAGCGGCTGTTACGCAGGAGTTCGTCGATCTCAGCCAGCCGTGCGCGCAGTTGCTCGGTTTCGAATTGCAGCAGTCCTTCGCGAGTCTGGGCCGCATTGCGCTCGGATTCGAGATCCGTCGCGTTCTGTAATAGCTGTTCGTTTTCGGCCTCGCGTTGCAACTTCTCGGCCGCCGCTCCTTCAATCTGCGAAGCCAGCGCCTGAACCCGATCCTCCATCTCGGCGAAGATCGACTCAATCCTCTGCAGCACAGCCGCGGCCGAGCGGTGACGTTCTTCGAGCGTCGCCACCCGAGCAGCATGCTGCGATGTCGTCTGCGCGGAATCTTCCCGCCGCTGTCGAAGTGCTGTCAAATACTCCTGCCCAGCCGCGATCTTCTGCTCCAGTTCAATGCGCTGCAATTCCAGAGTCTCGATCTCGGACTGCCGCGCGCACAGAATGCCTTCCTGCTCGGAGCGTTCCGCAGCCAGACGGCTGAGTTCCATCTGCGCCACTCTGAGCCGCTCGCCCACCCGGTTCATCTCGGAATCAAGCTGCTGCAGCATGTGTCCGGACGTCATCGCCTGATGCTCCGCCTCCCGCTTTTCTCCTTCCAGGCGGTCCAGCAGGGAACTGAGCTCTTTGATCTCGCGCCCGAGGGTCATCACGCGAGTTTCTTCCTCGCGCAATGCGCGCTCCAGGTCTTCCAGCTGGCGCAGGACCTCGCGCAATTCCCGCTTCATCGACAACGGCCCTTCCGCGCGCTGCTTGCCCCCAGTCACGGTCACATTGTGAAAACACTCGCCCGCTTGGGACAAAAAGAATGCGTCTGGATTCTCGAGCGCCAGCCCGCGCGCAACGCCGGATTCGGGCACGATGTATCCATCGCGAAGCTTGGGCAGGATGACCTCCAGCGATTTACCGAATCCATCGAGCACGCGAATCGTGCTCTTTAAGGGAAGGATTTGCGCCGCGGGAGGAGCCGAATGCGCAGCCTCGTCAAGGACAAACGAGAACTTCGCCTGAGAATCTTCCGGGTGCACGAGGAATGTCGCCCGCCCATCCACATCGGTCCGCAGCATGCGGAGCCCTTCATCGGCGGCATCCCACGACTTCACCACGATGTAGTTGAGTTCGTCGCGCAGGAAGTCTTCAACAACGCGCTCGTATCGAGGCTCAACCTCAAGAAAGTCCGCCAGCACACCGACCGGAGCCAGCCCGCCCTGCATGACGCCCGACTGGAACAGCCGCCGCACGGATTCCGTCGAGTACCCGTGCTCGGCAATAACAGCTTCCAGCGACCCCTTCTTTCCGAGTGCGGTAGCATATTCCGCGCGCAGCACATCCAGATTCGTCTTGGCCTGCGTCTCTTCCAGTTTCTTCGATTCGATCAGCCGCCGAAGCTGGCTGATTTCTTCGGAGATGCCGCTTACCCGCTGGGTCACCCCTTCGAACTCAAGCGCAAGCTGCCCGCGTTGTCCCCCGAAAGCTTCCACCTGCACGTTGGCATTCGTGATCTCGGATTCCAGCCGCCGCGCCTCGCGATCCGAAGCCGCCAGCCGCTCTTCCGCCTGCGCCAACTGATTCCGCAGCCGCGATGCCTGCGAAACCGTATCGAAGATCGCAACCCGCGACTCTTCCTGCTGCCGCTCGATCTCCGCCAGACTGGCAGCCGCCGTGGCCGCGTCCTGCTGGCACAGCCGCAAGTCACTCTGCGCCGCAGCCAGGTCCGCCGCCGCGGACTCCAGAATCTGCCGGTTCGATTCGCGCTCCGCTTCCAGCGCCGTAAGGCGATGCCGCGCCTGCGCCAGTTCCGCCTCAGCCGACGCCGCCCGCACCAGCAACTCCGCGCAGCGTTCCTCGTTATGCCGCCGCCGCGCCTGTGCCCTGTCGATTTCCATCGCGATCTGGCTGATGCGGTCGCGATTTTCGCGCAGCTCAGCCTCTATCGAGTATCCACGTTGCGTGCGCTCGTTATGTTCGCCCTCGAGCACCTGAACTTCTTCTGTCCGATGCTGCATCTCCTCGGACAACGTATTGAGCTGCGCATCGATCTCGGCCGCCTCATGTTCGAGCGCCGCAAACTTGCTAGCCAGCACCACACGCAACTTCGCCCGCATCTCGTCGCGCAGGCGCGCGTAGCGTTCGGCCTTCGACGCCTGCCGCTTCAGCGAATTCATCTGCCGCGTGACTTCTTCGAAGATGTCATTCACGCGGTTCAGATTCAGCTTGGCATCTTCCAGCCGGGCTTCCGCCAGCCGCTTCTTCGTCTTGAACTTGGTAATCCCGGCGGCTTCTTCCAGAATGGCCCGCCGGTCCGTTGGACGGCTGCTCAGAATCTGCCCAATGCGCCCTTGCTCAATGAGCGCGTACGACTCGGGCCCCAGCCCGGTACCCATAAACAGGTCCTGGATATCGCGCAAGCGGCACAGCTTCCCGTTCAGCAGATACTCGCTATCCCCCGAGCGGAAGAGCCGCCGCGTCACCACGATCTCCCCAGCATGAAAGTGCTGCTGGTTGAACTTCCGCCGCCGAATCTTGAGCACCACATGACCGGCCGGAGTTCCTACCGACGCCCCTGCGACCGGAGCGGTTACATTGTGCGCGGGTAGCGCGAAGATCGGCTCATCCTCAGGGAAGGCAACTGCAATCGTATTGATCTTCGACCGCGGAACTTCGACTTCTTCCATTTTTCCGGGCTGGGCATCTTCCACGGCCCGTTCGGTATCTTCCGCGGTGCGCGCGCGAACCGCCGCCTCATCCCAATCCTCGGCCACAGCGGATTCCGCCGCTTGCGGCATCTCGTCTTGAATTTCAATTTCTGTCGGAGCCGTGGCATCCGGCCCACTGTAGGCTTCCGGATCGATCAGCGTCAAAGAGACTTCGGCCATGCCTGTGGGCTTGCGGTCGCGGGTCCCGGCAAAGATCACGTCTTCCATGCGCGATCCACGCAGCGTCTTGGCCGACTGTTCGCCTAGCACCCACGAAATCGCGTCCGAGATGTTCGACTTGCCGCACCCATTGGGCCCAATGATCGCGGCCACGCCGTCCCCGTGGAACTTCAGTTCGGTGCGGTCGCAGAATGACTTGAACCCGAGAATCTGCAGTCTCTTCAGTTTGAGCAACGTGGACTCCTTCGAACCAATGGCCAGATCGTTCCGTGGGTGCCCCGTTTTTAGCGCCTTCTGTGCGCCAGAAGCGGGGAATTCGCCTGTTTACCGGGAAGGTTCCCCTCCCGGTTTGGATGCCATTTCAGGCCCTCGCCGGACCCGTTCCACACCACACCTTCACCCCAGGCTGGACAGGGCGGGCACAAAGTTAAGCTACTGTACCGACGAAATTCCGCCGGCGTCAAGCAATATAACACTATATGTAGTAGGCGATTAGAAGATACCGCCTTGTATTGCACAGACATTGCACCGACTGTGTACTTTAATGGCGGAGAGGAAAGACGAGGTGGGAGAACCGCGAGAGCAAGATAAGGCTAGCGCACCGGCCAGGCGGAAGCAACGAGATTTCGTGTTAACCGAACAAAGGCGAAATTTCGTCGTGACCGTCTCTCTGAAGCCCCGCAGGCGTCAGACAAGATCGAATCCAACACCCGCGGTATTGGCGCACGCGGGCGTGACTCCTGCTCGCCATTTCGTCCCTTAGCCCACTTACGCCGCAACCGGTTCGGGATGGGTAATCGCTGCAGCTGGCCGGGTGGCCTTATTGTATTTACGCTCACGATATCTCCGCAGCAACTGCAGTGGCGCCCGGCAGAAGCACATTGCGGTGAACCGGTCGAATGCCCGCAGCAACCGGTACAGCAGGAAATCCACGGCACGCTCACACGATCCCGCTTCACTCACATCGAGACCTTCGAACCGATGAAAAGGCGGCCATGATCCCTCGTATTTCCCCCTCCACCACTTTACATACTGATCAATCTTGCTGCAGAGGCTGATCAACCACACTCGGCCGCCGACGCGACACAATCTCATTTCCGTTTAGCAGAGCATGGTGTTGTCTGTCATAGACCGCGCGGCGGTCTGCGCCCTCGAGCGTCGCCACTTTGCCGCAGTACTCCAGGCTAAGAAAACTGCAGACCTGCCGCATTATCGCAGGTGCATCTCTGACGAGATCTTCATAGTTCACTTCCAGCACATCTCGACGATGCGCACGCAGCCACTCGCACTGTACCTTGAAGACGGCGTTCCCAGCCAACCCACGCAATGTGGATCCATAGCGCTTAAAGTACGAATTGCCTGATTGCGCAGCGCGTAAGATGCTGTTCGCCGTTTCGAGCGGATCCCGCCACACGACAATGAATCGCGCATCAGGGAACACTTCTGCCATGTCGCGCAGCCGGTCGTAGTAATTCGGCGACTTGTCTCCCCATACCGCTGCTCCTTTTCGCGCGGCGAATTGTTTGTGAACCGCTTCGAACGTTGTACGGAGCTCCGCTTGACGGTTTAAGAACTCTGCCGCGTCCAATCCGTGCCGGCTGAACGCCCGGTTCCAGAATTGCCAGCGCTCCGCCCAGTTGCGACGT